>Ga0182741_1004213_pt1 | contig 14411 bp, 13 predicted proteins | sample eDN5th37CBELigOP_FD_128874 | JGI IMG/M metagenome (GOLD analysis project Ga0182741, IMG submission 128874) | Enriched Organic Plus compost microbial communities from Emeryville, California, USA - eDNA 5th pass 37_C BE-Lig OP (version 2) (version 2) ...
AGGCTGGCCGCCGGAAGGCGCGGCGCCGGCCTCCGGATCACGCCGCGCGTGGCGTGACCGAGAAGGCTATGAGGCCGGCCGTGTCGCGACACGGCGCCTTCGTCCTTCATTCTGCCGGCACTGACCGCTCTAGAAGATCTGCACGCGCGGGATCGGCACCGCGAAGCGCCCGCCCCAGTCGCGCAGTGCCGCCATCTGTGCGGCGATCTCCTCCTTCAGGTTCCAGGGCAGGATCAGCACGAAGTCGGGCCGTTCCTCCAGGATCGCCTCCGGCGCGCGGATCGGGATGCGCGTGCCGGGCAGCAGCAGCCCCTGCTTGTGCGGGCTGCGGTCCACCGTGAAGGGCAGCAGGTCGGGCCCGACGCCGCAATAGTTCAGCAGCGTATTGCCCTTCGCCGGCGCGCCATAGCCCGCCACCCGCTTCCCGGCGCGGCGTGCGCCGACAAGGAATTCGAGCAGGGTGCATTTGGTCTCGATCACGCTCTCGGCGAAGCGCTGATAGACTTCCGGCCCTTCGAGCCCCGCGGCGCGCTCCGCCGCGCGCAGGCGGTCCACCGCCGCGCTCACGGGCCTGCTGGCATCCTCCGCATGGCGGACGAAGAGCCTGAGCGACCCGCCATGCGTCGGGAGCTCCTCGACATCGAACACCACGAGGCCGTGGCTGCTGAAGACCCGCTCGGCCACCAGCAGCGACAGGTAGGAGAAGTGCTCGTGATAGATGGTGTCGAACTGGTGCTCCGCGACCAGCCGCAGCAGGTGCGGGAACTCGAAGGTGGCGACGCCGGTCGGGGCGAGCAGGATGCGGAAGCCCTCAACGAAGTCGTGGAGATCGGGCACATGCGCCAGCACGTTGTTCGCGGCCATCAGCATCGGCGCCGGATGCGCCGCGCGCAGCCGTCGCGCCGTCTCGGCGCCGAAGAAGGCGATCTCGGTCGGAATGCCGCGCGCGATGGCGTGTCGCGCGACATTGGCGGCCGGGTCCACGCCCACCACCGGAATGCCCCGGCGCGCGAAGTATTGCAGCAGGTAGCCGTCATTGCTCGCTATCTCGACCACGGGCGTGTGCGGGCCGAGGCCGAGGCGCGCGACCATGGCGTTGGCATAGGCTTCCGCGTGCCGCAGCCAGCTTTCAGAAACGGAGGAGAAGTAGAGATACTCCGAGAAGATCGCCTGGGGCGGCTCGAACTCGGCGAGCTGCACGAGGCGGCACTGCGAGCAGACCAGCGCATGCAGCGGATAGAAGGGCTCCATCCGCGAGGCCTGCTGCGGCGAGACGAAGGCATTCGCCATCGGCGTCATGCCGAGATCGGCGAAGGTTTCGGTCAGCACCGCGCCACAGCAGCGGCAGACGGGATTGGTGCTGCTCTGTGCACGCTCCTGCGCATCGGCAGGTACCGGTGTCGCCACGAACATCTCAGCCGCACCTCGCGCCGTAGGCGCCGCCGAATGGTCCTTGTCCAGTCCATGCGTGCATCGCCGCACCTCCGCCCTGATGGCCCGTGCGGCGCCCGGCCGCCCCTCTTCAGCATTACATGCCAGCGGACAGAAACAACCTGCGACGGGGCGGGCTCCCGCCGCTTTGATTTGCGTTGCTTGGATGATTACAGCAAATTAACCCCGATCTTCCGAAAAAGAATCATGCACTTCCTTACGCTGTTCCTTATGCTAGACGGCCCGGCATGGTTGTGACCGGTCAAGCATTACACGCGCATTGCGCCGCGTTGTTCCCGATCTGCCGCAGCATCACCGGGCCAGGCCTGCGGGCCACCCTGAGCTATATCGGCGAACGCATCCCGCTGGCCCTGCGCGAGGTGCCGAGCGGCACGCCGGTGCTCGACTGGACAGTGCCGCTCGAATGGACCCCGCGCGCCGCCTGGATCCGCCGCCTGGACGGCGAGACGGTGGTGGATTTCGCGCAGCATAACCTGCATCTGCTGCAGTACAGCCATGCGATGGATGCCGTCGTGCCTCTGGAGGAGTTGCAGCGTCATCTGCACAGCCTGCCGGACCAGCCCGATCTCATTCCCTACCGCACGGCCTATTACGGCAGTACCTGGGGCTTCTGCCTGCCGCATCGCCTGCGCGAGACGCTGCAGGACGAGGCCTACCGGGTGCGCATCGACGCCGAACTCGCGCCTGGCGCGCTCTCCTACGGCGAATGCGTTCTGCCGGGCGAGCAGGAGGAGGAGGTTCTGGTCTCTATCCACTGCTGCCATCCCTCGCTCGCGAACGACAACCTTTCAGGCATCGCCATCGGCATGGAACTCGCGCGCATGCTTGCGGCGCGGGCGCGGCGCTTCACCTGGCGCTTCCTGTTCATTCCCGGCACCATCGGCTCGCTCGCCTGGCTGGCGGCGAACCGCGACGGCGTCGGGCGCATCCGCCACGGCATGGTGCTGAGCTGCCTCGGCGATGGCGGGCCCCTCACCTGGAAGCAGTCCCGCCGCGGCGATGCGGCGATCGACCGTATCGCAGCCCATGTGCTGCGGCACGAGGATCCGGCCAATCGCGTGCTGCCCTTCACGCCCTACGGTTACGACGAACGGCAGTACTGCTCGCCCGGCTTCGACCTGCCGGTGGGCTGCCTCATGCGCTCGCCGAACGGCACCTTCCCCGAGTACCACACCTCGGCGGACGATCTCGACTTCGTCCGGCCCGAGCACCTTGCCCGTTCCTTCAAGGCTATCGAGCGCATCGCGGAGGTGATCGAGCACGATGCGTGCCCGGTTTCCACCGCCCCCTATGGCGAGCCGCAGCTTGGCCGCCGCGGACTCTATGCGCCGATCGGCGGCACCGGCCCCGCGGTCGAGGCCCGCGGCTTCTCCCAGATGGCGCTGCTCTGGGTGCTGAACCTCGCCGACGGGCGGCACAGCCTGCTCGACATGGCCGAGCGCGCGGGGGAGCCCTTCGCCGCCATCCGCGCTGCCGCCGAGGCCGCCGCCGCGGCGGGCCTTCTCGCACTCGTCACGGCAAGTCGATTTCCCGCCGACAAGGGTTCGGGGAATAGTGCGCCGGAATTTGCCGGGCAGAGGGATATCGCATGACCACGATTCATTACGACGCCCGCTGCAGCGACGATGAGCGGCGCGAGGCCCTCTACCGGGGCGACATCTTCATCTATTCGCCGCTGCCCGCCGCCGAACGGCTGGTGGCTCTCGCCCGCGGCATGGTGGAGGAAGCCTTCGCGCCGCATGACCCGCGCCGGGTGGACCAGGTGCTGTCCATGGAGGAGTGCGCGGCGGTCCTGGCGAAGCTGAAGCCCGCCTTCATCCACCACCCGGAATGCAAGGTGCTGCTGCCGGAGATCATCGGCGCCCTTGGCGGCGATGCGGAGCAGATCCACTTCGACGTGCCGCGCATGCGCTCGGCCTATCCCACGCATTACCTGACCTCCGGCATCGCCTATGCCTTCCATGCGCATCGCGACACCTGGTATTCGGCGCCGATGTGCCAGATCAACTGGTGGCTGCCGATCTGGGAGATCAGCCGCGACAATTGCCTGGCCTTCTACCCGCAGTACTTCGACCGGGCGGTTGAGAACAGTTCCGAGATCTACAATTACTATGAATGGAATACGAAGAACCGCGCCACAGCCGCGAAGCACGTCCGCGCCGACACGCGTGAGCAGCCGAAGCTGATGCAGCCGATCGAGGGGCCGGACATCCGCATCACCGTCCCGCCCGGTGGCCTGATCCTGTTTTCGGGCGCCCATTTGCATGAGACGGTGCCGAACACCAGCGGCATCGCCCGCTACAGCATCGATTTCCGTACCGTGCATGCGGGCGATGTCGCGGCCAGGCGGGGTGCGGCCAACCTCGACAGCCGCTGCACCGGCACGACCATGCGCGACTACCTCCGCTGCTCCGACCTGGCGCGCCTGCCGGAGGAGATCGTGCGTCTCTACGACGACGGCACGGCGATCGAGGGCCGCACGGTGGTCTTCACGCAAGAGATGGCGCTGGCGCGTTGAAGGGCGGCCTTGCGCTCGTTACCGGCGCAACCGGCCTGATCGGTCGCGCGATCGGCCAGTCCCTGCTGGCGTCAGGGGCGGAGGTGCTGCTGCATGGCCGCGACCCCGCGCGGGTCGCCCGGCTGGGACAGGAGACGGGTGCCGAGGCGGTCGCCGGCGACCTGACCACGCCCGAGGCCGTGGAGGCGCTGCGCGCGCGCGTGGCGCGGCACGGGCGGCTGGACGTCCTCTCGCTCGGTTCGGGCATCTATGAACGGAGCGCGGATCCGGCCGCGCTGCGCCGGCAGTTCGAGGCCAATGTCATCGGGCCCTACGCCTTGCTGCAGGCCCTGCTGCCCTTCCTCGTGCAGGCGCAGGGCCAGGTGGTGTTCCTGAACTCCACCCAAGGCCTGCGCGCCTCCGGCGGCGTCGGGCAGTTCGCCGCCACCCAGCACGCCATGCGCGCCGTCGCAGACAGCCTGCGTGAGGAGGTGAACGCCAGGGGCGTGCGCGTGCTCTCGATCTTCCTGGGCCGCACCGCGAGCGAACGCCAGCGCGCGATCTTCGCGCTGGAAGGCCGCCCCTATCCGGAGGATCGGCTGATCCAGCCCTCCGACGTGGCGCAGGTGGTCGTCTCCATGCTGGCCCTGCCGCGCACCGTGGAGGCGACCGAGGTCATGCTGCGGCCGATGCAGAAGCACTGACCGCGCCGGACTCCTACACCGCGCCGCCGTCCACCACGAAGCTCTGCGCCGTCACCATCCGGCTGTCGTCAGCGGCGAGCCACAGCACCATGCGCGCGATGTCGGGCGGGTAGAGCTTCGCCTTGAGGCATTGCCGCTCCATGTTCGCGGCCACGGCCTCCGGCAGGGCCCAGAGCTGCTCCTGCCGCTCGGTGAAGATCCAGCCCGGCACGACCACGTTCGAGCGGATGCCGAAGGGGCCGAGATCCCGCGCGAGCCCGCGCGAGAGTCCATGCACCGCCGCCTTGGCCGCGGTGTAGGCCGGCATGCCGCCCTGTGCCTTCATCCAGGAGACGGAGCCGAAATTGATGATGGAGCCCCCACCGGCCTGCTTCATCATCGGTGCCACGGCCTGGGCGCAGAAGAACTGGTGGCGCAGGTTGGTGTGCATGCGCTCGTCCCAGTAGTCCGGCTCCACGGTCTCCCATCCATGGCGATCGTCGCGCGCGGCGCTGTTGACCAGGACGGTGACGGGGCCGAGGCGCGTGCCGATCTCGGCGATCGCCGCCCGCAGCGCAGGGATGTCGCGCAGGTCGCAGGGCAGGAAGAGCGCGCCGGTCCGCCGCACCAGCGTCTCGCCGTGCTCCCGGGCGATGTCGAGGAAGGCGACGCGGGAGCCCTGGTCCGCGAAGTGCTCGACCATGCTGGCACCGATGCCGCTGGCCCCGCCGGTGATCAGCACCACACGGTCCTTCAGGCTGGGATAGCGGGCGAAGCCATCCGCCCCGGTCTCGCTCATCGCGCGTTCCTCCGTGATCGGCCGAGTGAACAGCCCGTGCGCAGGAAGGGTTGCCGTCCGCGCTTCAGGATCGAGGCCGGATGCGACCCACGCTCCCGGCCGTTCCGATCTCAAGCGATCGTATCCTAGCTCCCGGCCACCGGCAGCACCGGCTGGGGATCGAGCCATGTGTCGTACCAGGACAGGCCGAAATGCAGATGCGGGCCGGTGACACGGCCCGTGGCACCGACGGCGCCGAGGCGCTGGCCGGCTGCCACCGTCTCGCCTTCCGTCACGTCCAGGGCGGAAAGATGCGCGTAGAGCGTGTTCACGCCATGGCCATGATCCAGCACCACCAGCTTGCCGAAGAAGAAGAAATGCGCGGCGAGTGTCACCGTCCCTTCCGCTGCCGCATGCACCGGCGTGCCGGTGGGGGCCGCCACGTCCAGCCCGTAATGCGGCTGGCGCGGCTTGCCGTTCAGGATGCGCTGGCTGCCGAAGACGCCGCTGATGCGGCCGCGCACCGGCCAGACGAAGCCGCGGGCGAAGCCGATCAAGGTGCTGTCGGTCGCTCGCGCTGCCACAAGCCGGGCGCGTTCGGCCTTGATGCGCGCCAGCGTTTTGGCGTCGGGCGTCACCTGTGCCGGCGGCAGGCCGGTGATTCGCTGCACATCCCATTCCCGTGGCGCGATGGTCAGGCGCTGCATCTCCGCCCGCCCGTCCGGCGACGTCACGGTCAGCATTGCCACCGGCCCGTGGTTGCGGCCGAAGCCGAAGGCGAACTCGCCACCCGGGCCGACCCGCACCATGCGGCCGTCCAGCACCATCCGCGTGCCCGGCATCGCGCCACCGGTCACGAAGCCGCCCTGCGACAGGCCGCCCGCGCCAGGGTTCACCGCGGCGCCGGTCCTGCGCGGCAGCAGAGCGAGCGCCGGCAGTGCCAGCAGTCCGCGGCGTGTGAGGACGGCCGCGCTCACAGCAATGCCCCCTGGGTCGGGGGCTCGTCCTTGGGCTCCGACCGACGCCGTGTCGATTTCGGCCCGTCCGCCGTCGCGCCGATGGTGCTGTCGGCAAAACTCAGCACCAGCCTTGCCCCCGGCGCCACATCCGCTGCCCGGGTCAGCACTTCGCCGCCCTCCTGCTGCACCAGGGCGAAGCCGCGCGCCAGCACCGCCTGGTAGGAGACGGCTTCCAGTCGCGCGGCAAGCCCGCCAAGGCGCATGCGGTCCTGCCGGAGCAGCGCGGCCACCGGCGCCGGCGTCAGACAGGCGCCGGCCAGGGCGGTATGGCTCCGCGCCAGCCGGCGGCGATAAGCGGCGAGCGCCTCCGTCGCGCGCAGCCGCAAGGCGGCACGATGGGCGGCGATGATCTCGCGCGGATGCCGGAGCTGCGCGCGGGCCTGATCGAGCGACGCGCGCCGGCGGCGGAACCAGTCGCCGCGCGAGCGCGCCAGCCGCTCCGACCAGTCGTCCAGCCGCTGGCGCAGCGTGCCGAGCAGCGCGGGCAGGTCCGGCAGCCCCCGCTCCGCCCGCGAGAGCCGGAGCCGCGCCCCTTGCAGCGCGTGGCGGTAGCACTGGACCAAGCGGAGCTGCTTCTGCCGCAGATCCTCCAGCAACTCGATCCGCGCGGGCACGGCGAGCTCCGCCGCAGCAGTGGGGGTCGGTGCGCGGCGATCGGCGGCGAAGTCGATCAGGGTCGTGTCGGTCTCGTGCCCCACGGCGCTGACCAGCGGGATCGGGCAGGCGGCGGCAGCGCGGACCACGATCTCCTCGTTGAAGGCCATCAGGTCTTCGAGGCTGCCGCCACCCCGCGCGACGATCAGCACCTCCGGCCGCGGCACCGGGCCGCCTTCCGGCAGCGTGCCGAAGCCACGGATCGCCGCCGCGATCTGCTCGGCCGCGCCGGGGCCCTGCACCGCCACGGGCCAGAGCAGGATGTGGCGCGGGAAGCGACGGGCGATGGTGGTACGGATGTCCTGGATCACGGCGCCGCGCTCGCTGGTGACCACGCCCACCACCAGGGGCAGGCGGGGCAGGGGACGCTTGCGCCCTTCCTCGAACAGCCCCTCGGCCAGCAGCTTCTTGCGCAGCGTCTCGATGCGGGCGAGCAGGGCACCCTCGCCGGCATAATCCAGGCGTTCGACCGTGAGCTGGTAGGAGGAACGGTCGCCATAAGTGGTGAGCCGCCCAGTGGCGACGACCTCGACCCCGTTCTCGGGCTTCACGCCGGAGCGTCCGGGGGACCAGGACCACACCACGCAATTCAGCTTCGCCTTGCTCTCCGGATCCGGGTCCTTCAGCGAGAAATAGAAGCGCGCGGGGCCGTAAGCCTTGCATTCCACCACTTCGCCACGCACCCGCACGCGGCCGAAGGCGCCTTCCAGCGTGCGCTTCACGGCGCCCGAGAGATCACCCACCGTGTATTCGGGAATGTTGGTCGTGCCGTTGCGCGGCGGCGTCGTGTCCATGGACCGATCCTATGCTATGCGGCGCCGGACGGGGAACCCGTTCCCGGTCTGTTTTGTCGGGGAATGACCCATGAAGGTGCTGGTGGTCGGCGGCGGCGGGCGGGAGCATGCGCTGTGCTGGGCGCTTTCGGCCTCGTCGCTGCTGACCAGGCTGTACTGCGCCCCGGGCAATGCCGGTATCGCCGAGGTGGCGGACTGTGTGCCGATCGGTGCCGAGGACATCCCCGCCCTGGTGGCCTTTGCCCGCGCCGAATCGGTGGAACTCGTGGTGGCGGGGCCGGAGGCGCCACTGACGGCGGGCCTTGCCGATGCCTGCGCGGCAGCGGGCCTGCGTTGCTTCGGGCCCATGGCCGCCGCGGCGCGGCTCGAGGGTAGCAAGGCCTTCATGAAGGAGGTCGCGGAGGCAGCCGGCGTGCCGACCGCACGCTGGGCGCGGTTCGATGATCCGGCTGCCGCCCGCGCCCATGTGCGGGCGCAGGGCGCGCCGGTCGTGGTGAAGGCGGATGGATTGGCCGCCGGAAAGGGCGTGGTGGTGGCGGCGACGGTCGCGGAGGCCGAGGCCGCCATCACCGAGATCATGGAGGCGCGCCTGCACGGAGCGGCTGGCGCCACAGTGGTGGTCGAGGAATGCCTGGAGGGGCCGGAGATCTCCTTCTTCGCGCTCTGCGACGGGGAAGTGGCGCTGCCGCTGGCCGCCGCACAGGACCACAAGCGGGTGGGCGAGGGCGATACCGGCCCCAATACCGGCGGCATGGGCGCCTATTCGCCGCCGCCGGTATTCACCGATGCGCTGCGCGACGAGGTCATGGCGCGCATTATCCGTCCCGTGCTGGCGGAGATGGCCCGCCGTGGCACGCCCTTCCGCGGCGTGCTGTTCGCCGGGCTGATGCTTACGGCCGAAGGGCCCAAGCTCCTGGAATTCAACGTCCGGTTCGGTGACCCCGAATGCCAGGCGCTGATGGTTCGCCTGCGGTCCGACCTGCTGGCCGCGATGCTCGCCGCCTGCGACGGGGAACTCGCGCAGTTCGACCTGCGCTGGTCGGCGGAGCACAGCGTGGTGGTGGTGATGGCGGCGCGCGGCTATCCCGGCAGCTACGACAAAGGCAGCGTGATCCGCGGCCTCGATCGCGCCGCCGCCATGCCGGGCGTGCAGGTGTTCCATGCCGGTACCGGGCGCCGCGAGGACGGCGCGGTAGTGGCGCAGGGCGGCCGCGTTCTCGGCATCACGGCGACGGGCGGAACGCTGCGCGCCGCGCGCGATGCGGCCTATGCCGCAGTGGACCTGATCGACTGGCCGGAGGGCTTCTGCCGCCGCGACATCGGCTGGCGCGCGTTGTAGCTCCGGGCGCCCGCCGGCCACCTTGAGTTGCCGGCGGACCGGCCTGCTCCCATTTCCCCGGGACGCGCGTTGCCGCCGCAAGCACGGAGGCTGCATGTCCTGGTCATTCCCCATCGGCACCGTCAAAGGGACGGTGATCCGGATTCATCTCACTTTCCTTCTGCTGCTGCTGTGGATCGGCGGCACCGCCTATGCCCAGGGCGGGCCGGAGGCGGCCCTCGCTTCCGTGGTGTTCATCTGCCTGTTGTTCCTCTGCGTGCTGCTGCACGAGTTCGGCCATGTCTTCGCCGCGCGCCGTTACGGCGTGCAGACGCCGGACATCACCCTGCTGCCCATCGGCGGCGTGGCGCGGCTCGAGCGCATTCCGGAGAAGCCGGCGGAGGAACTTGTGGTTGCCATGGCCGGTCCGGCGGTGAACGTGGTCATCGCCGCAATCCTTGTCCTGCTGCTCGGCGGCGTGCCGTCCATCCAGGCGATGGCCGAAATGCAGAATCAGGGGCTCGGCATGCTGGAGCGCCTGGCCTGGGTGAACGTGATGCTCGTGGTCTTCAACCTGATCCCCGCCTTCCCGATGGATGGCGGGCGCATGCTGCGCGCCGCCCTGGCCTGGCGCCTGGGCTATGTCCGTGCCACCCAGATCGCTGCGGGCGTCGGCCAGGTGGTGGCCTTCGGCCTCGGCCTGCTCGGGCTGTTCGGCGGCAATCCGCTGCTCGTCTTCATCGCGCTCTTCGTCTATCTCGGCGCCGCAAGCGAGTCCCAGGCGGTGCAGATGCGCGATGTCGGCCGCGGGATTCCCGTCGCTGACGCCATGGTGACGCGGTTCGAGACGCTGCCTCCCAGCGCCACCGTGGAGGATGCAGTGCAGTTGCTGATCCAGACGACCCAGCGCGAATTCCCGGTGGTGGACGGCGGTGGCGTCCTGCGCGGCGTGCTGACGCGTGACGCCATGATCCGCGCGCTGAAGGAGCAGGGGCCGGACGCGCCGGTGCTGGAGGTGATGCAGCGCGACGTCCCGATGATCGGCGCGCGACAGTGCCTCTCGGACGCCATGCAGGCGCTGCACGGCAGGGGCGCACCGGTGCCGGCGGTGGGCGTCACCGATGCCTTCGGCCGTCTGGTCGGGCTGGTCACGCCGGAGAATGTGGGCGAGATGATGATGGTGCAGTCGGTGCGCCCGCCCCCGCCGCCAGGTGGCTCGCGCAATCCCTGGGCACGGCCCGCGCCTTCCGCGTGACGGCTTGGAGGCGCCCGGCTTGGGTCCTCGCCCCGCGGATGAGCGCCTGTGTCCCGTGCTTCCCCGCGATGCCGACCTTCCGCGGGCCGGGCCGTGAGGTGATCGGGGAGAGCGCCCATGGCACCGCGGGGCCGTGCGGCACGGACCCCGGAATGGTGCGAACCGTCCACGGCGCTTTCAGGCCGGCCGCGCATGATCCGCAGGGCCCGGTGGTGCGGGTGCGCTGGGATATCGGTGCGCCCCGCGAACGGCGAGACTCCGCTGTCGGGGTCGCCTTGCGGGTGGAAGAGGCCAGGCGCATCGTGCAGGAGCCCGAGCTGAAGCCTCTGTGATGGACCGCCTGCATATCCGCCCTGGCGACGATCTGCGCCACCGCCTGCCGGCAGCGGGTATCGCCGGCGATTATCTCTGCATCTCCGATCCCGTCTGCGTCGGCCCGGCGCAGGATGAGGACGGGCTGATCGGCTGGATCGGCCGGCGCGCGCGCTTCGTTGCGCTGCACGCCCATGTGGATGCCGGAGAAGCACGGATGCGGCTCGGGCGCGAATATGCCGCGCTGCATGCGCTGCACCGGCAGGAGGCGATCTGGCTCTGGTTCGAGCATGACCTCTGGGATCAGGCGAGCCTTCTGCGGGTCCTCTCCATCCTGGCGCCCAAGCCGGCGCTGCGTGCCAAGCTGTGGCTGCTGCCGGCGGATGGCAGGCGCAGCTTCCCTGACCTGTCGGATGCAGAACTTGCCGCCCTGCGCCCCCTGTCGCTGACCGATGCGCAGATGGAGGATGCGGTGGCCGCCTGGGACGGCTTCACCGCCACGGATCCGCGCGCGCTGGACGCGCTTTCGCGCCGGGCCTTGGCCTTGCCGCATCTGGCCGCAGCCATGCGCCGCCACCTGCAGGACCTGCCCTGGACCACCGATGGGCTGGCACTGACGGAGCGCCTGGTGCTGACCGCCGTCGCGCAGGGCGCGACGGATCTCAGTGCCGTGTTCCGGGCGCTGCGCATGGCCGACCCGGTGTTCCACTTCACCGACCTGATTCTGGCGGAGGTGCTTCTTCGGCTGCAGACCGGCCCGCGCCGGCTGATCGCCCGCGAGGTTCCGCTCCGCCCGACCCTGCGCGGGGAGGCGGTACTGGCCGGGCGCGAACGCCATCGTTCGCCGCCGCGTTCGCTGGCCGGGGTCACGATCCGGCCCGATCCGGCCTGGCTCTGGGACCCGGAGGGCGGGCGTGTGGTCGCGGGAGGGGGCGCATGAATGGCTGGACCCTCGTCATCCATGGCGGTGCCGGTACGCCGCCCGCAGGCGATCTGACGCCGGCGCGGGAGGCGGCCTTCCGTGCCGGCCTCGCCACGGCGCTCGAGGCGGGGGCGGCAGTGCTGGCTGCGGGCGGCGCCGCGCTGGATGCCGCCATCGCTGCCGTGTGCAGCCTGGAGGATTGCCCGCTGTTCAACGCCGGTCGCGGCAGCACCTTCACCCATGGCGGCCGGATCGAGATGGACGCCTCCGTCATGGACGGCGCCGGCGGTGCTGCCGGAGCGGTCGCGGGCGTGACGCGCATCCGCAACCCGGTCCTGGCCGCACGTTGCGTGATGGAACGCACGCCTCATGTGCTGCTGGCCGGACCGGCCGCGGATGCTTTCGCCGAGGCCGAGGGGCTTGCCATGGAGGAGGCTTCCTATTTCCGCACGGAGCATCGCTGGGCGCAGCTCCAGGCGGCGCAGGCGGCCGGCCGTGTCGCGCTCGACCATGACATCGCCACGCGCATGGGCACCGTCGGTGCCGTGGCGCGCGATGCGGCCGGGCGGCTTGCCGCCGCGACCTCCACCGGCGGCATGACGAACAAGCGCGACGGGCGCGTCGGCGACAGCCCGCTGATCGGCGCGGGCACCTGGGCCGATCGTGGTGTCGCCATCTCCTGCACCGGCCTGGGGGAAGCCTTCATCCGTTGCGCCGCGGCACATGAGGTCTCGGCGCTGATGCGGCTTGGCGGGCTTGGCGTGCAGGTGGCGGCAGAGCGCGTGGCGCTGGACCGCGTGCCGGCTGCCGGCGGGCGCGGTGGGTTGATCGCCGTGGATGCGGCGGGCTGCCCGGCGATCGCCTTCGGGACCGAGGGGATGCACCGTGGCGTGCTGCGCGCGGGCGGTTCGCCGGAGGTCGCCATCCGGCGCTGACATGCGAAGGCCCGGGGGCAGGTGCCCCCGGGCCTTCTTGACGCGGCGGAGCGGATCACCGCCGAATGTCGTTTCCCGGTGCACGTATCCGCGCCGGGTCGGCCGCCCGTCAGCCCTGGAAGTCGCTGGCGGGGGCGCGGGCGAAGCCGTGGGCGGGCGTGGCCGGCGCCATCGGCGCATAAACCACCACCGCATTGTCGCCACCGCCGATCAGCTTGCCGACAAGGCCCGGCTGCGCACTGACGGGACCGTAGCTGTAGCTGCGGTCCTCACCGCCGCCGTTCAGCCGGACATAGCCGCCGCCGACGACGGAGCCGTGGGGAACGCCATTGTAGACGACCTGCGCATCCTCGCCGCCGCCGATGAGGGCAGGGCCTTCCTGCGCAAGCGCGGTGCCGGCGGTACCAAGGGCGAGCAGACCAGCGGCCAGAATGTTGCGAAGCATGATTCCATCTCCTGTTCCGGAATGGCCGGCGCTTGCCGGTCTTCTTGCAGGGACAGATGCGCTTCGTGCGGCCTGATTCCCAATGCGATGGTTGAATGGCGGCGATCAGATCCGCGGATCATGCGAGATCCGCATGCCACCATCCTTGTAGGGCCATACCAACCCGTCAGACTGGGCCCGGGATAGCGGCACGGAAGGGAGGAACACGCATGGACGAGACGAAGGCGAATGCCGCGCAGGCGGGCCGGAGCACCATCGGGGACTCGTTGCGCCGTGCGGCGCGCCGGTTCCGCACCCGAACCGCCCTGCGCTTCGGCGATCGGCGCTGGACCTTCGCCGATCTCGACCGTGCCGCGGACCGCGTGGCGCGCGCCCTGCTCGCGGCGGGCCTCACGCGCGGCGACCGCGTGGTGGCCTATGGCCGGAACTCGGACGGCTACCTGCTGCTGTGGCTGGGATGCGTGCGCGCGGGCCTGGTGCATGTGCCGGCGAATTACGCGCTGACAGCGGGCGAGCTCGGCTACATCCTCGGCCAGTGCGGCGCCCGGGCACTGTTCCACCAGCCCGCCCTTGCTGCCGTGGCGGATCAGGCAGCGGCTGCGCAGGGCGTGGCGCTGCGCGGTACCTTGGACACCGACACGGGCGTGCTTGATGCACTGGCCGCCGCGCTGGATCCCGGCTGGGACCGGCCGGGCGAGCCTTCGCCCGACGAGGGCGTGGCGGATACCGACCTGGCGCAGATCATCTACACCTCCGGCACCACCGGCGCGCCCAAGGGCGCGATGATGACGCATCGTGCCTATATCGCGGAATATCTGGGCGCGGCGCTGGCGCTGGACTTCTCCGAGGCGGATCGGGTGCTGGCGGCCTTGCCGCTGTACCACACCGCGCAGATGCACGCCTTCAGCATGCCGCAGCTCCTGGTCGGCGCGGAGACGCTGCTGATCGAGGCGCCGGAGCCCGCCCGCGTGCTGGCGCTGATCGAGGCCGAGCGCATCACCAGCTTCTTCGCCCCGCCCACCGCCTGGATCTCGCTGCTGCGGCACGAGGATTTCGGCCGGCGCGACCTGTCCTCGCTTCGCCATCTCTATTACGGCGCCGCCATCATGCCTGTGCCGGTGTTGCAGGAGCTGCGGAGCCGCCTGCCCAATGCCCGGCCCTACAACTGCTATGGCCAGAGCGAAATCGCCCCGCTCGCCACCGTGCTGCGGCCCGAGGAGCATGAGGCGCGTCCGGCTTCCGTCGGCCGGCCCATCCTGACCGTGGAGACGCGCATCGTGGATGCCGCGATGCGCGATGTCGCACCAGGCGAACGCGGCGAGATCGTCCACCGCTCGGCGCAGTTGC
>Ga0182741_1004214_pt1 | contig 14409 bp, 14 predicted proteins | sample eDN5th37CBELigOP_FD_128874 | JGI IMG/M metagenome (GOLD analysis project Ga0182741, IMG submission 128874) | Enriched Organic Plus compost microbial communities from Emeryville, California, USA - eDNA 5th pass 37_C BE-Lig OP (version 2) (version 2) ...
AGGTATCGTTCACGCCCTTGAACCCGTCCACGTCGACGTAGACCAGGGCGAACATGCCGCCGTTGCGGACCGCGCGATGGTGCGCGCTCTCCAGGCGGTCCATGAACAGCGCGCGGTTGGGCAGGCCGGTGAGCATGTCGTGCATGGCCAGGTGGCGCATTTCCTGCTCCATCTGCCGGCGCTGCTCGACCTCCAGCTCCAGCTGGCGGTTGCGCTCGGACAGCTCGCGCAGCGCGTCGCGCAGCGCGACCCGGTGCCGGTACAGCTCCAGGAACACCTGCACCTTGGACAGCAGGATGGTCGCGTCCAGCGGCTTGGCCATGTAGTCCACCGCGCCGAAGCCGTAGCCCTTGAGCCGGTGCACGTCGTCGGCGTAGGTGGCGGTGACGAAGATGATCGGCGTCTGCCGCGTGCTTTCCTCCTGCGACAGGATCTCCGCCACCTCGAAGCCGTTGATGTCGGGCATGTACACGTCCAGCAGGACCAGCGCGAACTCGGAGTCCAGCGTGGCCTTGAGCGCGTCGTTGCCCGAGGCGGCCTCGACCACCTCGACGTCGAGCCTGGCCAGCACGCGGCGGATCACCAGCAGGTTGGCGGGGTTGTCGTCGACCGCCAGGATCTTCGGGCGCTGCGGGGCAACCGGCTTGGTCATGAGCATAGGGTTTCCAGCAAGGGGGGAATGTCGGCCAGCGGCAGGCAATGGTCGGCGCCGGCCAGTTCGAGCGCGGCCGCGGGCATGGTGCCGACGTGCGCGGTCCGCGGATCTTCCACGATCACGCGGCCGCCCAGTCCGCGTACCCGCTGGCAGCCGTGCGCGCCGTCGGCGTTGGCGCCGGTGAGCAGCACCGCGAGCAGGCGCTCGCGCCAGGCTTCGGCCGCCGACTCGAACAATACATCGATCGAGGGCCGCGAGAACGCCACGCGCGGATCGACGCTGAGCGCGAAGCGGCCGTCGTGCTCGACCAGCAGGTGGTAGCCGGACGGCGCCACGTACACCTGCCCCGGCTGCGCCAGCTGCCGTTCCTCGGCCTCGCGCACCGGCAGGCCGCTGCGCGAGGCCAGCAGTTCGCAGAACAGCCGCATGTCCTCCGAGCCGCTGTGGCAGACCAGCACCATCGGCACCGGCAGCGGCTGCGACAGCCCGCCGAGCAGCAGGTGCAGCGCCGCCAGGCCGCCGGCCGAGCAGCCGACCACGACCGCCAGCGGTGGCGGCTGGGCGCTCACGGCACCGCCCCGGTGTTGCGGTAAAGGCGCAGCTCGGCGTCCAGCGGCACGAAGCCGCGCGCGCTCGGCGCGAAGCGGATCGATTCGCGGTTGCCCAGGCACAGGAAACCGCCGCGCGACAGGCTGTCGCGGAACAGCCCGAGCACGCGGTCCTGCAGCGCGTCGGAGAAATAGATCAGCACGTTGCGGCACAGGATCAGCTGCGCCTCGCAGAACACCCCGTCGCAGACCAGGTTGTGGTTGGCGAAGGTCACCCGTTCCTTCAGCCGCTCGTCGAGCTTCATGAAGTCGTAGCGGGCGTGGTAGTAGTCCGACAGCGTGTGGCGGCCGCCGGCGGCCAGGTAGTTTTCCGAATACAGGCGCGCCTCGCGGATCGGGAAGATGCCTTCCTGCGCGCGCGCCAGCGCCTCGTCGCTGAAGTCGGTGGCGTAGATCTGGCAGCGCTCGTACAGGCCGGCTTCCTTGAGCAGGATCGCCAGCGAGTACACCTCCTGCCCGTGCGCGCAGCCGGCCTGCCAGATGTTGATGTGCGGGTAGGACGCCAGCACCGGGAACACTTCGTCGCGCAGCTTGCGGAACACCGCCGGGTTGCGGAACATCTCCGACACCGGCACCGACAGCCGCGCGATCACCTGCGGCACCATCGCGTCGTCGCGCAGCACGCGCGCGGTCAGGTCGCCGACGTGCGCCACGCCCATGGCCTGCACCAGCTGCAGCACGCGCCGCTTCAGCGAGGAGGGCGCGTAGCCGCTGAAATCGTAGCCGTGGCGCCGCGCCATCGCCTGGACGAAGGCGTCCACCTCGATGTCGTCGATGTCCTCGCGGCCGGCGCCGGGCCCTATTTCTGCAGCCATACGCGGATCATCGACAACAGCTTGTCCAGGTCCACCGGCTTGGTCAGGTAATCGTTGGCGCCGGCTTCCAGGCATTTGTCGCGGTCGCCGTGCATGGCCTTGGCGGTCACCGCGATGATCGGCAGTTCCGCCCACTGCGGCTGGCGGCGGATCTCGCGGGTGGTTTCGTAGCCGTCCATGCCGGGCATCATGATATCCATCAGCACCAGCTCGATGTCGCCGTTCTCCTGCAGCTGCTGCAGCGCCTTGTAGCCGTCCTGGGCCAGGACCACGTTCATGCCGCGCGCGCGCAGCGACTTGGACAGCGCGAACAGGTTGCGCATGTCGTCGTCGACCAGCAGCAGCTTGCGCCCGCCCAGCTGGGTGTCGTCAGACGGCGTGGCGTGGGCGCCGCGCGAACCGATGCTGTGCAGGAACAGGCTGACCTCGTCGAGCAGGCGCTCGGGCGAGCGCTTGCCCTTGATCACGATGCTGTCGGTGTACTGGCGCAGCTTCAGGCTTTCCTCGCGGCTGAGCTCCTGCGCCGAATAGATCACCACCGGCGGCACCGCCACCAGGTTGACCGCGCGCTCGAGGAACTCGATGCCGGAAATGCCCCCCAGGTTCAGGTCGAGCACGATGCAGTCGTAGCTGTGGGTGGCGATGCGCTGCAGCGCTTCCTCGCCGGAGGCGACCTGGTCGATCTCGACGTTGTCGGCCTGCAGCAGCCGGGTCAGGGCCAGGCGCGAATCGTCGTCGTCGTCGACCAGCAGCAGCTTGCGCACGATCTTGCCGGCGACTTCCAGCAGGTGGTCGAACGCGGCGATCAGCGCCTTGCGGTCCACCGGCTTGGTCAGGTAACCGACCGCGCCCAGTGCCACGCCCTTGGCGGCCTCGTCCACCGCCGAGATGAAGTGCACCGGGATCGCCGCGGTCACCGGGTCGTGCTTGAGATGCTGCATCACCGACCAGCCGTCCATGCCCGGCAGCATCACGTCGAGCAGGATGCCGGTGGGACGGTAGCGGCGCGCCAGTTCCAGGCCGCTCTCGCCGTCGGCCGCGGCCAGCGCGCGGTGGCCCTTGCGGCGGATCAGGTCGACCAGGATGCGCGCGAACGCCGGGTCGTCCTCGATGGTGAGGATGACCGTGTCGCCGGCGGCGATGGCGTGGCGGTCGTCGGGTATCCAGTCGATCAGCGGCGCGGTGACCGTGCGTGCCGGCGGCGGCGCCTGCAAGGGGCGTTCCACCTGCGGCGCGGCCGGGCCGCCACCGCTTGCCGGCAGCGGCAGCAGCGGCAGCACCAGCGCGAACATGCTGCCCTTGCCCGGCTCGCTGTCCACCACCAGGTGGCCGTCCAGCAGTTGCGCCAGGCGGCGCGCGATGGCCAGGCCCAGGCCGCTGCCGCCGTAGTGGCGGCTGGTGCTGGAATCGACCTGTTCGAACGCCTCGAAGATGGAGTCCAGGCGTTCGGCGGGAATGCCGATGCCGGTGTCCAGCACCGCCAGCGCCACGTGCGCGCGGCCGGCAGGCGCGCCGACGCGCGCCAGCAGCGCCTCGTCCGCCAGGGACAGGCGCAGGGTGACCTTGCCTTCGCGGGTGAACTTGAAGGCATTGCCGAGCAGGTTGTTGAGGATCTGCTGCAGCTTGGAACGGTCGGTCACCAGCGCTTCGGGCACCTGCGGGTCGACGTCGATGGCGAACTCGAGCCGGCTCTCCACCGCCATGTGGCGGAAATGGCGCGTCACTTCGCGGGCGATGGCGTCCACGCGCACCTCCTCGCGGTGCACGTCCATCTTGCCTGCCTCGATCTTGGACAGGTCGAGGATGTCGTTGATCAGGCGCAGCAGGTTGGAACCGGAATCGTGGATCACCGCCGCCGCTTCCACTTCCTCGGCGTCGAGATGGCCGCTCTCGTTCTCGGCCAGTTCCTTGGACAGGATCAGCAGGCTGTTGAGCGGCGTGCGCAGCTCGTGCGACATGTTGGCCAGGAAATCGGTCTTGTACTGGCTGGCGCGCGCCAGTTCCTGCGCCTTGAACTCGGTCTCGCGCTGCAGCACCTGCAGCACGTCCTTCTGCTCGTTGAGCACTTCGGTCTTCTGCCGCAGTTCCTCGTTGGAGGCCTGCAGTTCCTCGGCTTGCACCCGCAGTTCCTCTTCCGAGGCGGACAGGCGCTGCGCCTGCTCCTCCAGTTCCACCGTCTTGCCCTGCAGTTCCTCGTTGGTGGCGCGCAGTTCTTCTTCCTGCGCCTGCAGCGCCACCTGCGAGCGCTGCAGTTCCTCGGCCTGGGCGCGGGTGCGCTCCAGCAGCAGCTGGGTTTCCTCGGCACGCCGGATGTTGTCCAGGCCCAGCGCCACGGTCGGCAGGACGGCGTCGATGAAGGCTTCCTGGGTCGGGGTGAAATGCTGGAACGTGCCGAACTCGAACACGCCCAGCAGGCGCCCCTTGAGCAGCAGCGGCACCGCGACCAGGTGCCGCGGCTGCGCCTCGCCCAGCGCCGAGTGGATGCCGAAGAACTCGTCCGGCACCTGCTGCACGCCGATGCGCTTGCGCTCCAGCGCCGCCTGCCCGATCAGGCCTTCGCCCAGGGCGTAGCGCAGGCCCAGGTGCTTGCGTCGCTGGAAGCCGTAGCTGCCCTGCAGGCGCAGCTCGGCGGCATCCTCGTCCCACAGGAACAGCACGCCGATGCCGGCGCCGATGCGCGGGGCGATCTCAGACACCAACGCCTGCGCGTAATCGCCGGGGTTCTGCGCCGGCTGCAGCGCGGCACCGACCTCGCCGACGCTGAGCTTGACCCAGTTGGCGTCGCGCGAGGCCAGCGAATTGCGTCGGAAGACCTCCAGCGCGCGGGCGATCGCGCCGATCTCGTCGCCGCGCTGCAGGCCGTTGATGTCCACGTCGAGGTCGCCGTCGGCCAGCCGCGTCATCCTGGCGGTGAGGCGGTTGATGGGCGACACCACCAGGCGCGAAAGCATCCACAGCGTGCCGACGATGATCAGCAACCCGACCACCAGCAGCACCAGCGAGATGGTGTGCGCGCGGGCGATCCATTCGCTCATCGCGCCGCGCTCTTGGAGCAGCGTGTTGACCTCGGTTTCGTAGATATCGGCCAGGGTGGCCGCCAGCGCATCGCCCTGGCCGGTGCTGACCCGGTGGAACTGCTGCCGCGCGGCTGCCAGGGTGCCAGCGCCGTCCTGCGGCGCCGCATCCGGCGCCAGCCCGGCCTGCACCTGCGCATCCCAGTTGGCGGCCTGCACCGAGGCGCGGCGGATGCGCTCGCTCTGGATGTCGTTGCCTACCTTCAGCGCCGCGGCCAGCGCCTGGTCGCGGTGCGCGCGCTGCGCGCGCAGGGTCTGCAGGGCCTGTTCGCCGTCGCCGAGCAGGTAGTCGCGGATCGCCAGCTGCTGCTGGCGCACCGCCTGGATGGCCTCCTCGACGTGGCGGATCACCTCGATCTGCCGGCCCTCGCGCCGGCGCGCGGCATCGTCCTGCCCGGAGGTGCGGTAGCTGACCACGCTGGTGGCCAGGAAACACAGGAACACCAGCCCGAATGCCGCCAGCATCTTGCCCAGCAAGGGCACATTGTTGATCCAGCGTTCCTTCCTGTCGCTCACGCGGCTCCCCCCGGTACGACCTGGCCACCGCCCCGGGTGGCGCTTTGGATTTCAATCATCAACGGCAACCGGACCTGCCGGCGAACCCCGTCCATGATGCGGCTCAGGACGTGACGTCTCTTTCACGGTCGCGCGGCTGCAGCCAGCGCGCGGCGTGGATGCCCAGCTCGTAGAGCACGCACATCGGGATGGCCAGCATCAGCTGCGAAACCACGTCCGGCGGGGTCAGCACCGCCGCCAGCACGAAGATGCCGACGATCGCGTAGCCGCGGCCCTCGCGCAGCTGCTGCGGCGTCACCCAGCCCAGCAGCACCAGGATCACCATCGCCACCGGCAGCTCGAAGCTGGCGCCGAAGGCGAAGAAGATCGCCAGCACGAAATCCAGGTAGGCATTGGCGTCCGGGGTGATGGCGATCACCTCCGGGCGGAAGGTGGTCAGGAAGTGGAACACCGCCGGCAGCACCAGGAAATAGGCGAACGCGCAGCCGATGTAGAACAGCGCCACGGCCGAGGCGAGCAGCGGCACGGCCAGGCGCTTCTCGCGCGCGTACAGGCCCGGCGCCACGAACGCCCAGGCCTGGTACAGCAGCCAGGGCACGGCGATGAACACGGCGGTGAAGAAGGTCAGCTTGAGCGGCGCGAAGAACGCCCCGGCCGGATTGGTCGCGATCATCGACTGCCCGGCGGGCAGCTGCGAGACCAGGGGCGTGGCCAGGTGGTTGTAGAGCGTGCGCGCGAACGGCAGCAGCGCCAGCAGCACCACGCCCAGCCCCAGCAGGCCGCGCACCAGGCGCGCGCGCAGTTCGATCAGGTGCTCGATCAGCGGGCTTTCGGTGAAGTCGCTCATGACGCGCGCTCCTGCGGTTCCGGTGGCGCCGCTTCCGGTGCCGGGTCCGCGCCGGCGGCCGGTGCCGGCAGGGCGTCCGCCGCCGCTTCGGCTTCGGCCGCCGCCTGCGCGGGCCCGGCGGGCGCGTCGACCTCGCGGCGCAGCGCATCGACGTCACCCTGCAGCCCGGTGGCGCCTTCCTGCAGGTCGCGTCCGGCCTGCTGCACCGACTGGCGCACATTGCGCAGGTTGCGCTGCAGTTCTTCGGCCTGCAGCTCGCGCTCGAGCTCCTGCTTGACCGAATCCCACTGGTTGCGGGCACGGCGCACCCACAGCCCGGCGAAGCGCGCCGCCTTGGGCAACCGCTCCGGGCCCAGCACCACCAGCGCCACCACCGCGATCAGCAGCAGTTCGCCGAAGCCGATATCGAACACGCCTGGAACCTTCGGTTCAGCGCGTCTCGCGGTCGCGCTCGGCCTGCGTGTCGCGGCTGGATTCGCGCTCGCGCGACTCGTCGTTCAGGCGTGCCGGCGGCGCGTCGTCCTCGCGCATGCCCTTCTTGAATTCCTTGACCGCGCTGCCCAGATCCTTGGCGCCGCTCGTCAGCCGCTTGGTGCCGAACACCAGCACGACGATGACCAGCACGATCAACCAATGCCAGATGCTGAAACTGCCCATGATCCGCTCGCGTTATTCGGTGTGGAGGCCGGTGAGCATAACGCACCCGGCCCCGCCGGACGCCCCTGCCGAAGGTCAGTTGCCGCCGTCCAGCGACTCGGTGCGGATTTCGCCTTCGGATACCGGCTGGAAACCCTGCTGCGGCGCGGGCTCGGCGGTGGCCGGCTGCAGCGGCTGGGTGGTGGCCTCCACGCCCTGCTGCGGCGTGCCGGACACGGTGACCGGCTGCGCGCGCGGCGGCGACGAGGCCACCGGCGCGGCGGCGCCCTGGGTGCCGCGCTTCTCGCGCGCGGCATAGGTGGATTCCTCCAGGCGGTCGCGGAAGGCGACCACGTCGCTGGACGGCGCCGCATTCAGGCGACCCTCGAGGATCATGCGCGGCGTGGTGCCCTGGCCGTAGGCATCGAGGTTGGCGGCATCGTCGATGGACAGCACCGCGCCATCCAGCGCCACGCCGGCGAACAGGCCGCGCGCGCGCGACCACGACCAGATCTCGGCCTTGAGCTGGCCGTCGGTGGCGGCGGCGGCGCTGCGCCCGACCGGGCCGGCGGCCACGCCGGCATCGGCGCCCAGGGTGAACTTGCCGTTGACGATGTTGTCCAGGCTGCGGTCGTTGCGGAACACCAGGATCACGTCGGAGGACTGCACGCCGGCCTGGAAGCCGATGCTGCCGCCGGTGAGCTTGACGAACACCGGGTTGGACCAGCTGCCGTCGGCCGTCTTGACCGACATCAGGCCGTGGCCGCGGCGGCCGCCGAGCACCAGGCCGGCCTTGATCGTGTCGGGAATGACGATGATCGCGCGGCCCTCGTCGAGCAGCTTGTCGGGGATGGCCTGCTCGGGAATCTCCTGGATTTCGCCGAGCACGCGCACGGCATTGCGGGCGCGCTGGTCCTCCTGCGGCCCGGCCACGGCATTGGCGGACAACAGGCTGGCGGACAGCAGCAGGGCGATGAACGGCAGGCGGCGCATGGCGGACTCCACAGGTCGATGCACGGAAAGATACGACAAGGTGCCGAGATTGGAAGCGGGGCGATGAACGGGCGAGGAACGAGCCCGGAGGACCGGGGAACGGAAGCGTGGCGGAGGCAACGGCGAAAGCCGCGCCCTGGGCCGCGATCCCCGCGCAGGCGGAGGATCACGCTCTTCGGGAGTGAGTGACGAGAGCAGGGCGTGAGGAAAAGCAGGAGCGGTCCCCGCCTGCGCGGGGATGACGACCCTGCTTTTGCCGGAGATGACAGCCGTGGCTCTTCGCTTCGCCGTCGCCTCTCCCTCCCCACTCGTTCCCGCACTTCAGCCACAATGCACGCATGTCCGACGCACCCACCACTGCGCTGCTCGCGGTAAACCTAGGCACGCCCGAGACACCCACCGCCCCGGCGGTACGTCGCTACCTGGCCGAGTTCCTCGGCGACCCGCGCGTGGTCTCGATCCCGCCGCTGCTGTGGAAACCGCTGCTGTACGGCCTGATCCTGCCGCTGCGCGGCGGACGCTCGGCGCACAAGTACGCGCAGGTCTGGCTGCCGGAAGGCTCGCCGCTGGCGGTATACACCCGCCGCCTGGCCGCCAACATCGCCCGCGAGCTGCCGCACTGGCAGGTGCGCGAGGCCATGCGCTACGGCCAGCCGGCGCTGCTGCCGGCGCTGGACGCGCTGGCCGCCGCGGGCAATACGCGCATCGTGGTGCTGCCGCTGTACCCGCAGTATTCGACCACCACCACCGCCTCGGTCGAGGACCTGGTGCGGCAGTGGCAGGCACGCCACCGCGACGTGGACGTGCGCCTGGTCCGCGACTACGCCGACGACCCGCGGTGGGTGGCGGCGGTGGCCGGTTCGATCCGCGACTACTGGCAGCAGCACGGCCGCGGCGACCGGCTGGTGTTCTCCTTCCACGGCATCCCGCAGCGGCTGGCCGATGCCGGCGATCCCTACCCGCAGCGCTGCGAGGCCAGCGCAAGGGCGATCGCCGCGGCGCTGGAACTGGGCGACGGCGACTGGCAGCTGGCCTACCAGTCGCGCTTCGGCCGCGAGCGCTGGCTGCAGCCCTACGCCGAGCCGACGCTGTGGGCGCTGGCCGAAGGCGGGGCGAAGACCCTCGACGTGGTCTGCCCCGGCTTCGCCACCGACTGCCTGGAAACGCTGGAAGAGGTGGCGATGGGCTTCACCGCCACCGTCGCCGAGCGCGGCGCCCGCCTGCGCTACATCCCCTGCCTGAACGACGCGCCCGCCCACGCCCGCGCGCTGGCCGCGCTGGCGACCACGCAGACCGCATGACCACGCCGTTCGAACTGGACGCCGGCGGCCTGCGCGTCGCCGGGCTGCGCACCGGCAGCAGCGGTGGACTGCCGGTGCTGGCCCTGCACGGCTGGCTCGACAACGCGGCCAGCTTCGTCCCGCTGGCGGCCCGGTTGCCGGAGCTGGACTGGGCGCTGGTCGACCTGCCCGGCCACGGCCTGAGCGACCCCCTGCCCGCCGACGCGGCCTACACCACGCCGCAGGCGATCGTGCAGGTGCTGGCGATCATGGATGCGCTGGGCTGGGAGCGCTGCGTGCTGCTGGGCCACTCGATGGGCGCGGCCATCGCCAGCCTGGTGGCGGCGGTGGCACCGCAGCGGGCGCAGGCGCTGGTCGCCATCGAGGCACTGGGCGGGCTCGCCGCTCCGGCCGGGGAAACCGTGGCCCGGTTGCGCGCGCACCTGGCGGCGCTGGCCGCGTTCAGCGACAAGCAGCTGCGCGTGTTCGCCGACCTGGCCGCGCCGGTACGCGCGCGCATGCTGGCCAACCAGCTGGGCGAGGATTCGGCGCGGCTGCTGGTCGAACGCGGCGTGCGCCCGGTCGAGGGCGGCTGGAGCTGGCGCAGCGATCCGCGACTGATGCTGCCCACGGCGGTGCGCATGACCGAGGACCAGGTGCGCGACGTGCTGGCCGCCATCCAGTGCCCGGCGCAGGTGATCTATGCCACGCCGGCGCAGGCGTATTTTCCGGAGCCGGAACGCAGCCAGCGCGCGGCGTTGCTGGCGCGGGGCCGCCTGCACACCCTGCCCGGCCATCATCACCTGCACATGGACCAGCCCGAAGCGGTCGCGGCGGTGGTCCGCGACTTCATCCGCGGCCTTTAGCACCGGGCAGGTATCGGCGCGATGCCACTCTCGTGTGTAGGAGCGGCTTCAGCCGCGACGGGGGCTTTCCCGGGAAGGCTTCATCGCGGCTGAAGCCGCTCCTACGGGTTGGCGAGCAGTTGCCGCAGGGTCGCCTTGAGCCGGCGTCCTTCCTCGCGCAGGTAATCGCGCTCCTGCCGCCAATGAGGGAAGCGCGCCTCCACCTCGGCCCAGAAGGCCGGCGAATGGTTGGCCTGCAGCAGATGGCACAACTCATGGACCAGCACGTACTCGAACGCCGCGGGCCGCGCCAGCGCCAGCGCCAGGTCCAGCGCCATCGACCCGTCCGGCGCCAGCGAGCCCCATTGCGAGGACATCACCTTCAAGCGCAGCCGTGCCGGCGCGCGCGGCAGCCCCGCCAGGTAGGCCGGCAGCCAGCGCCCGGTGTCCGCGCGCATCTGCGCTTCGTAGAACTCGCGCAGCACGCGGCGCAGCGACGCCTCGCCGGCCCGCGCCGGCAGCTGGATGCAGGCGCCTTCGGCATCCACCTCGATGCGGGTGAAACGGCCCTCCTGCCAGCGCACCGGCAGCAGCGCCCCGCGCAGCGGCAGCACGCCGGGCTCGCGCAACGCCAGCGCCGGGGCCAGCAGGCCGTCGCCATCGAAACGCGCCAGCTGCTGCTGCAGCCATTGCCGGTTGGCCTGCAGGAAGCGCTCGCCGGACACCAGGCTGGCGCGCAGCGGCATGGTCAGCCGCGCGCCGCGTTCGTCGACGCTGAGCTTGAGCCGGCGCGCGCGCGGGTCGCGCACGCGCAACACGTCGATCTCGGCATCGTCCAGGCGCAGCCGCACGGTGTCGCGCTGGATGCTGGGCGCGGCGGGGGCGATCAGGCGGCGGAACAGGTTGGCCATGTGCCCAGCATAGTCCCTGCCCGGTCGCCGGGCAGGTAGGTGGATTGCCTGTTCAGCTGTCGGCCTTGCTCAGCTTGAACGCCTGCTCCAGCAGCAGGAACAGGCGTCGGATCTCTCCGCTCTGCAGGGCGAAGCGCGCGTCGAGTTCGGCGCGGCGGCCTTCCTCGTCGATGTGCTCGAGCTGGTCCAGCGCGCCGTCGAGGAACTTGAGCTTGCGCACGATCAGGTCGTCGCCGAGCACGAAGGACAGGTTGTCCTCGAACACCAGCGCCAGCTTGGTGACCTGCTTGCCGGCGTCCAGGTGCTTGTCGATCTCGTCGCAGCGCAGTTCCTGGTGCTGGCACTTGACCACCGCGCCGCCCTCGGCCGGGTCCTTCATCTCGCACTCTTCGCCCAGGCTCAGGCCCTCGGGCAGCGGCTCGCCGGCGATCCATGCGGTCAGGATCGCGCGCGGCGCCACTTCGGCATTCAGCGGCATCGCCGGGAAGCTGCCGAGCATGCCGCGGATGTCGCTCATCACGTTCTCGCCGGTCTTGCGGCTGGAACTGTCCACCGCGACGTAACCGTGCTGCAGGTCGAGGAAGGCGTCGGTGCGCGAGCTCTTGACGAAGGCGCGCGGCAGCAGCTCGTGCAGCAGGTCGTCCTTCAGCCGCTTGCGCTCGCGACCGCCGGGCTTGCGGCCTTCCTTCTCCTCGATTTCCTCCAGCCTGCGCGCCAGCAGGTCGTTGACCACCGCGCCGGGCAGGATCTTCTCCTCGCCGCCGACGGTGAGCCACAGCGCATCGCCGATGCGGTGCGAGAACTGCTCCTTCTCCTCGCGCCCGAACGGCGAGATGAAGCCGCGCGAGCTCATTTCCAGCGCGCCAACCGGCTTGAGCGCGACGTGCGGCAGCAGGGTATCGACCTCGGAGAAGTCGACGGAGGTGGGAAAGCGGAACAGGGTGAGATTCTTGAAGAACATCGGGGATCCGGGAACTGGGAAGGGGGATGCGGGTTTTTCCCTTCTCCCGCCGGGAGAAGGTGCCCGAAGGGCGGATGGGAGGCGGACGAAGCCATGGATGCCGGAGGCATCAGGACGCCATCGCCCTCACCCCTCTCCCGATGGGAGGGGGGCTTCTGGTTCTTCCTGCTTCTCGCCGCCGGCGAGCCAGGCATGCGCGTCCGGCAGCGGCGCGTCGTCGCGGCGGCCGAGCGCCAGGAAGTCGAACAGGTTCGGGTCGGCCATCTGCGAGGGGCGGATGTCGCCCATGGCGCGCGATATCTGCTCGATGCGGCCGGGGTGCTCCTTTTCCCACTGCTTCATCATCAGCCCGACCTGCTTGCGCTGCAGGTTTTCCTGGCTGCCGCACAGGTTGCACGGGATGATCGGGAACCGGCGCGCGGCCGCGTACTCGACGATGTCGCTCTCGCGCACGTAGGCCAGCGGCCGGATCACCACGTGCCTGCCGTCGTCGCTGCGCAGCTTGGGCGGCATGCCGGAGATCTTGGCGTGGTGGAACAGGTTCATGAAGAACGTGGCCACCATGTCGTCGCGATGGTGGCCCAGCGCGATCTTGGTGAAGCCGTTGGCCTCGGCGTAGCTGTACAGCGAACCGCGGCGCATGCGCGAGCACAGCGAACACATGGTCTTGCCTTCCGGGATCACCCGGCTGACCACCGAATAGGTGTCCTGCTCGATGATGTGGTACGGCACGCCGATGCCGGCCAGGTATTCCGGCAGCACGTGCTCGGGGAAACCCGGCTGCTTCTGGTCCAGGTTCACCGCCACCAGCTCGAACGGCACCGGCGCCTTTTTCTGCAGCTGCAGCAGGATGTCCAGCAGGGTGTAGCTGTCCTTGCCGCCGGACAGGCAGACCATGACCTTGTCGCCGGCCTCGATCATGCCGAAGTCGGCGATGGCCTGGCCGACCTGGCGGCGCAGGCGCTTGGCGAGCTTGTGGTGTTCGCGTTCGGCCACGCGCGGATCGCGGGCGCGCGGCGCGGGATCGGGAAGGGGAATGACGGCACTCATCGCGTGCATTCTACCGGCTTGGCGGCGCCCCCTCGCGGCCGCCGTCCCAGCCTGTATGCTCGATGTCCATGGAAACCATGACGCCCGCCGAGATCAGCCAGCGCACCGCCGAACTGCGGGCCGAGCACCGCAGCCTGGACGAGCGCATCGCCCGGCTGGCGGCCAACCCGGACGACGAGCTGGAAGCCAAGCGCCTGAAGAAGCGCAAGCTGCAGCTCAAGGACTGCATCGCCAGGCTGGAAAGCATGCTGATTCCGGACGAACCGGCCTGAATTCCAGCGCCGGCACGGCCGCCGCTCAGTGCACGTGGCGGTCGATGACCCGGCTGGCTCCCGGCAACGATGCGCTGCATTGCCGGCGGTAGGCTCGGGTCGCGGCGATCTTCCTCCCGCTCCGCAGCAGCGCCTTCACTTCGTCCGAAAGCGCCGGCAATGCGGAAACATCGCGCGGCTTCCGGCGCATGGCGTGCACCGCCGCGAGCATGCAGGCGGCCGCCACTGCCGCGAAGAACGCTGCCTGCCACATCGCCTTGCCCTCCGTTGCCCGGTGCCGGGGCGCATCAGCCCGCCGCCGGCTCCTCCGGCTTCACCGCTTCCGGGCTCACCCGCTCGATGGTGTGGCGCAGTTCGCGGCCGAGGATGAACTTGGCGTCCTTGGCCCAGGCGTCGAGGCGGTCGTCGAACAGCAGCTTGCTGTTCTCGTCCGGCCAGACCAGGCGCAGTTCGCGCATCTTCTGGATGAAGCCGCGGAACAGGGTCTTGTCGAAGAACTCCGGCGCGGCCGGGGCGTAGAGCAGGCTCAGGCGCTGCGCGGCCTGCTGGCACAGGCTCTCCAGTTCCGCCGCGCCGAGCACGCCGGGGCCGTTCTTCACCAGCACCGAGATGGCGATGTAATAGCGCTCGAACGCCTGCTGCAGCGAATGGCCGATGGCGCGCAGGCGGAACACCTCGTCGGTCTGGCCGGTGCTGCGCGCGAGCATGCCGCCCTCGTCCTCGCCCACCTGCTGCAGCAGGCCTTCGCGCACGAACACGTTGATGGTCTGCTCGATGCGCGCGGCGAATTCGTCCTCGGTCCACGGCAGGAACAGTTCCTGCTGCAGGAACGGGTACAGGCCGCGGCCCAGCCGCAGCAGGCCGGCGCGGCTCCTGCGGCGGTTGTTCTGGAAGCAGCAGGCCACCCACCAGGAGGCGGGGAGGCGGTGACGCAGGTGCTCGCGAA
>Ga0182741_1004219_pt1 | contig 14399 bp, 12 predicted proteins | sample eDN5th37CBELigOP_FD_128874 | JGI IMG/M metagenome (GOLD analysis project Ga0182741, IMG submission 128874) | Enriched Organic Plus compost microbial communities from Emeryville, California, USA - eDNA 5th pass 37_C BE-Lig OP (version 2) (version 2) ...
CAGCACGAAATGGTTGCCCATCACGCGCATGGCCTGACGCGTCGCGGTGCGAACGGCCGGAAGGCCGAGGCGCTTGGTGAGCTGGCGCAGAATGCCCTCCGGGGTCTCGCCCGGCTGGATGATACGGGCCGTGATGCCGAGCGCCCAGGCCGAGGCGGAGACCAGGAAGGCGTCGGACTTGGCCTCGTGCCCAGCGAAATCCGCCTGACCCAGCTTGTCTTCGATGAGCCGGTCGGCGGTCGCCGCATCGGGAACCCGCAGCAGCGCTTCCGCCAGGACCATCAGGGCAAGGCCCTCCTTCGTGGACAGCGCATATTCCCGCAGCATCTCCTCGACGCCACCCAGGCCGCCGCCCTTGGCGCGGATCGCCTCGATCAGGCGCGTGGCCCGCTCGTCGATCCGCCGCTCCCGCTCCGAGGACAGGCGCGCGCCGGCCAGAAGCCGGGCGGCGATGGCCTTGTCGTCCTCCGCATAAGGCGGATCGAAGGGCAAAGGGGCGGTCGTGGCGTGGTTCATGGCGTTCTCCCTGAGGTGGGCGGATCATAGGAGAGAGGATGCCGTGCTTCGATGGCAATTTGCGGGAGCTTGCCTTAAGAAAAACGGCAAAGCAGCTTCAAGGACGCGAAAATGACGGAGATCGACCGGATCGATCGAAAGATCCTGAAGTGCCTCCAGAGCGAGGGGCGGATCGCCACCGTTGAGCTTGCCGAAAAGGTCGGGTTGTCGCCCACCTCCACGAGCGAGCGCATGAAGCGGCTGCAGCGGGAGGGCTACATCGCGGGGTTCGGAGCCCGGCTCGATCCGCACCGGCTCGGGCTCGAACTTCTGGTCTTCGTGGAGGTGTCCCTGGACAAGACCACGCCCGATGTCTTCGAGAAATTCGCCGCCGCGGTCCGCCGGGCGCCCGAGGTCCTGGAATGCCACATGGTGGCCGGCGGCTTCGACTATCTGGTCAAGACCCGCGTGGCCGATATGGCCGCCTATCGCCACTTCCTGGGCGAGATCCTCCTCGCGCTGCCGGGCGTCAAGGAGACCCGCACCTATGCGGTGATGGAGGAGGTAAAGAGCGACGGGCTGCTGCCGGTTTAGGGCGCTCCAAAGAGCAGGTGTCATTCCGGGCCCGCACGTGAAGGCGCGTCCCGGAATGACGAAGGTGATGTCGCTATCGTGCGATGTCAGTGGGCATCCAGCTTGGCCGGCTCGTTGCGCGTCTTCCACAGGCTCCAGGCCACGCCTCCGCCGAGAAGGCCGAAGGTCACGCCAAGCGAAACCAGGGCCGGAATCTTGTCGAGGCCGAGGGCATCGGCCAGGAAGATCTTGGTGCCGATGAAAATCAACACCAGTGCGAGGGCGTATTTCAGGTAGTGGAAGCGGTGGACCATGGCCGCGAGGGCGAAGTAGAGCGCGCGCAGGCCGAGGATCGCGAAGATATTCGACGTATAGACGATGAACGGATCCGTCGTGATGGCGAAGATGGCCGGCACCGAATCCACCGCGAAGACCACGTCGGCGATCTCGATGAGAACGAGAGCCAGGAACAGCGGCGTCATGAACCGGGCCGGCTTTCCGGTGGACGGGTGAGGCTTCCTCACGAAGAAATGTTCTCCGTGATGCTCGTCCGTCACGTTGAAGTGCCGACGCATGAAGCGCAGCACGGGGTTTCGGGCGATGTCGTAGTCCTTGTCTGGGAACACCAGCATCTTGATGCCGGTGGCGATCAGGAATGCGGCGAAGACGTAGAGCACCCATGAGAACTGCGCGATAACGGCCGCGCCAAAGCCGATCATGATCGCGCGCAGGACGATGACGCCGAGGATGCCCCAGAACAGCACCCGGTGCTGATAGACCCGCGGCACCGCGAAGAAGCCGAAGATCATCGCGATGACGAAGACGTTGTCCATCGCCAGCGCTTTTTCGAGGGCGAAGCCCGTCAGGTAGTTCAGGCCCGATTCAGGCCCAAGCGTCCACCAGACGAAACCGCCGAAGAGCAGGCCGAGCGTGATGTAGAACGCGCTGAGGAGAAGGCTCTCGCGCACGCCGATTTCCCGGTTCGTGCGGTGGAACACGCCGAGATCGAGGGCGAGGAGAGAAATGACGATGCCGAGAAACGCAAGCCACATCCAGAGAGGCTTGCCGAGCCAGCCGGCGAGGAGAACTTCGAGCATGACCGAACCCATGTGTTGAACCCGTCGGTTCCGACATCACGAATGCGTCCCGCATCCGCCAGAGGGGCCCGGTCACCGACCGCTCCTAAGTGGGAAGGGCTGTCGCCAGGATCAAGGCCCCGTCCGATAAGCCTCTTGAAACCAATGGGCACCATGGCGCTTGACGAGGCGAGCCGATCTGCTTGCATGGGCGGATAACGAATAACGACAGGCCGGAACCGGCAGGGCAGAGGAAGGCCCGCCATCCAGGACCGAAACCAGAGGAGGAAGTGACGTGATGTCCCGGAAGGGTGCAGCCAAGCTGAGAGGGTGGATCGCGGGAATTGCCGCAGGGCTCGCCGCGCTTTGCGCCTCCGCTGCCGTGCAGGCGCAGACGCCCATCCGGTTCAGCCTGGACGGGCGCTGGGAGGGCACGGCCGCTCCCTTCGCGGTGGCGATGGAGAAAGGCTACTTCAAGGCCGAAGGTCTCGACGTCACCATCGAGCCCTCCGCCGGCTCGCGCGAGGCCTTGATGCGGGTAACGGCGGAGAATTTCGAGGCTGCCGTCGCCGACGTGAACGGCTTGGCGCGCCTTTTGCACGACAAGCCCGAAACCGGCGCGATCGCCGTCATGATAATCCAGGACCGCCCGGCCTACGCCATCGTCGGGCGAAAGAGCCGGGGTATTTCGACGGATCTTGCGAGCCTCCAGGACAAGAAGTTCGGCGCTCCGCAGGCGGATGCCGCCTATGCCATGTGGCCGGTGTTCAAGATGGCGAACGCCATCGACGATTCGAGCATGACATTCGAGAATGTCGGTATGGCCGTCCGCGAGCCGATGCTGGCACAGGGGGAGGTCGATGCGGTCTTCGGCGCGGCGACCACGTCCTACATCAATCTCAAGTCCCGGGGCGTGCCTGTGGAAGATATCGTCACGCTTCTCATGAGCGAGCACGGAGTCGAGGCCTATGGCAGCGCCGTCGTTGTCTCGGAGAAGTTCGCGAAGGAAAATCCCGAGGCCGTAAAGGGCCTGCTGCGGGCGATCCTGCGGGGCTTCAAGGATACGGCGAAGGATCCCGAGGGAACCGTCGAGACCGTTCTCGTCCGCAACGACCTCGCGCGGAAGGATGTCGAACTCGAGCGACTGCGCATGGCGCTCGATCAGAACATCCTCACGCCGTGGGTCAAGGAGAACGGGATTGGCGGTATCGACCAGGAGCGCTTCGCGAAGGCCCTCGATCAGATGTCGGCTGCGCTGGAATACAAGACGAAGCCGAAGGCCGAAGACCTGTTCACGGATGCCTTCCTGCCCCCCGCAGAGGAGCGCAAGATCGCTCCCTGAGCCTTTATGGTTCTGGTCTTGTCGGTCCTTTCACGCAAGAGCGGTCCCCGCTTTTGCGCCCGATGATCTAGCGCCTCAGGGAGAGCGGATTGTCCGCAAGGGCCGCGGCATCCGGGGCGTCGACCTGCGGCTTGCCGAGAAAGGCGTTCCAGAGCGTCTCGACGGTTTCCTTCTCCAGGCCGTCGACGATGAAGACCAGCCGGCTGCGCCGGTCCTCGCTCGGCCAGCGCGGAAGGACGGCCGGGACGTGGATCACGTGCTGCACCCCATGGATGACCACCGGGTGCTCGGGATCTTCGGCCAGGGCGACGAGACCCTTCACGCGCAGGAGCTTCGCGCCCTGCGTCGAGCGCAACAGGTCGAGAAACATGTCGAGGGTGCCCTGCCGGATCGGCTGGTCGCTGGCGAGGCAGAAGGCGCGGATCTGCTCATCATGCCGGTTCACGTCGTGATGGTGTGCGTGCCCATGCCCATGCCCAAGCTTGTGTCCATGATGGTGCTCATGCCCGTGCTGATGGTCGTGGCTGCGCCGCTCGGCTTCCTCGATGGCCTCGGTCTTCAGCCATTCGGCTACGTCCGCGATCTTGCCGCCCAGGTCGAACAGGCCGCCTGACACGATGGCCTCAGACGGTGCATCCGCCGGGAGGATCGTCGCGCCGGGATTGAGCCGGTGGAGACGGTCCTGCAGGTGCGCGAGGCTCTGCGCATCCGTCACGAGGTCCGCCTTCGTCAGGACGATCCGCTCCGCGACGGCGACCTGCCGCACAGCTTCTGCATGAGCATCGAGGGTGGCTTCCCCGTTCACTGCGTCGACGACCGTGACCACGCCCTCGACCGCGTAACGCATCGAGAGATAGGGGTGATAGAGAACCGCATGCAGGATCGGGGCCGGATCCGCGAGGCCGGTCGTCTCGATGACGACCCGGCGGAACGGGGCGATCCGCCCATTGTCGCGCTTGCGTAAAAGATCCTCAAGGGTTGCGATGAGATCGCCCCGCACCGTGCAGCACAGGCAGCCGGCGGAGAGAAGCACCATGTTGTCGTCCACCTTCTCGACCAGGAGATGGTCGAGGCCGATCTCGCCGAACTCGTTGATGATGACGACGCTGTCGCGGAGCGCCTCATGCTGGAGCAGCCGATTCAGGAGCGTCGTCTTGCCGGCTCCGAGGAAGCCGGTGAGGACGGTCAGCGGGATCGGCGGCACCGGGCCGGTGGGGCGTGAATCCGACATGGGTCAATCCGTGGGTACGACGGGCGCGGTGCGGGACCGCTCGAGGAGAATATTGGTGACGATGGCAGCAAGCACCAGACCGCCGCCGAGGGCCTGGACCGGGCCGATGCTCTCACCGAGGACGAGTGTAGACGCCACGGTCGAGACGACCGGCTCGATGCAGTAGATGATCCCGGCCGCCACCGCGGAGATCCGGCCGAGGGCGACGATCTGGAACAGGAAGCCGACCACGTAGCCGGCGATCGTCATCGCGACCGCGAAGGGCGCAAGGGCGAGGGCGGCGGGCGAGGCCATCTGGCCGGTCAGGGCGCCGGCGATGATCGCGGCCGGCAGGACGATCAGATGGATCCAGAACATCTTGGCGGTCAGGCTCGTCTTCCGGCAGCGGGCCGCCGCGAAAAACTGCGTGGCCGTGGCGGCTGCCGCTCCGAGGGCCAGGACGAGGCCCCGCCAGTCGAGCCCTCCGAAGGCGGGGCCGACCACGAGGACGATCCCGACCAGCGCGACGGCCACCACGCCGGTCAGGGCGGGCGTCAGCCGTGTGCCCTCGACGAACGGGGAGGCGAGCACAATGAATGTGGGATAGGCATAGAATAGGACCGCCGCCACCGTGACCGGGATGAAGGCGACCGAGGAAACGTAGCAAAGGCCGACGAAGGCGGTGGATATGCCTAAGACCGCCATCGTGGCCCGTTCTTCCCGGGCGACCGCGAGCGAATGCCGCAAGGCAACGGCCGCCGCTCCGACCAGCGCCAGCATCAGCAGCACGCGATAGACCACGACGGTCGGGCCGGAGACGCCGCCGAGGGCCGCGACGCGGGCATAGACGATGTTGAGGCCGTAGAGGCCGGCCGAGCCCAGGGCGAAAACAAGGCCGCTGGCAGGGGAGGGGACGGACATGGGGGCAATCACGATGGACGGACATCGTTTGCCCGGTTCCTGCGCGATTGCAAGAGCGTGCCGGAGGGTGCCCCCATATACTGCCGGTCAGACGGCCCGCGCTGCCTGCGCAGGTCCGGTCAATGTGCCGATCAGTTCTTGGCGTTCTTCGCCTTCGCGGGCGCGTCTGCCGCGGCCTGGCTCTTGCCTTTCTCGGGCTTCGCCTTGCCTTTCTGGTCGCTGACAGGCTTCACGCTGATGCTGTCGCGGGCCTTGGTCTTTGGCGTGTCCTTGCCCTTGTCCTTTGAGGCGCTCGCCGTGTCGGCACTTTTGGTCGTCTTGCCCTTGGCGTCCTTGGATTCCTTGGTCGAATCCGAATCCTTGGTGGCCTTGGAAGCTGCCTTCTTGGTGCTCTTCTTGCTCGCTGCCTTCTTGGCCTTCTCGGCGGCTTCCTCCTTGGCGGCCTGGGCCGCAAGCTCGGCCTCGGACGGGGGAGTAAGTCCAACCCAGACCCGCTCCGGCTCAACGGCCGAGCGTGGACCGAGGGTCGTGCGGGTGGGCTGCGCCGTGCCCGCAAAGGCCATCACGTCGGACGAGAAGAGGTTGGGGATGCCCGGGTGGCCGCCATTGGCGACGGTGGTCTGGCTGTCCTCTTCTTCAGGCATGGGCCCGCGGCGGTCGCAAATGACGGAGCGCATGTCCGGCGGCGTGTGGACGGAGGAGGCCGGGAGGGCCGTGAGCGTCGGGTTGGACGATCCGGCGAGGCTGTTGAAGCCCCGGTCGAACAGCTCCGCGGCCTTCATGGTGCGCTCGTTGGCCGAAGGTGCGCCGAGCACCACGGTGATCAGGTGCCGTCCGTTGCGCGTCGCGCTCGCCACCACGTTAAACCCCGCCGAGCAGATGAAGCCGGTCTTCATGCCGTCAGCGCCCGGATAGCGGCCGATGAGGCCGTTGGTGTTGCGCATGATCCGGCGGCCGTACTGGATGGCGCCGATATCGAACAGGCCCTGGTATTCGGGGAAGTCGTTGAACAGGGCACGGGCCAGGATCGCCATGTCGCGGGCCGAGGTCTGGTTGCGCTCGTCGGGCAGGCCGTGCGGATTGGCGAAATGGCTCTCGTGCATGCCGAGGGCCTGAGCCTTCTGGTTCATGACCTCGGCAAAGCTCTCGATCGAGCCGCCGAGATTTTCTGCGATAGTCGCCGCGACGTCGTTCGCGGATTTGACCATGATGATCTTCAGGGCGTTGTCGAGGCGGATCTGAGTGCCCGGCTTGAAGCCCATCTTCGAGGGCGGGAGAGCTGCGGCTTCCGGCGAGACGGTGAGCAGCGTGTCCATCTTCGCCTGGCCGGAGCGCACCGCGTCGAGCGCCACATAGGTGGTCATCAGCTTGGTGATGGAAGCCGGGAACCAGGGATCCGTCGCCCGCTCGGCGTGAAGGACGCGGCCCGTCTCGGCCTCGACGACGAGCGCCGGACTGGCCGCCAGGGCCGATCCGCCCATGAGAGCCGCCAGGCTGAAGGCTGTCATACGGAGGGCACGGCTGACGTTCATCAGGAACGACTCCACGAGAGAAACTGGCATGGGGAGGGCTTGCGACGGCCCTGATTGCAGTGGACTATTTTTATGCCTCAAGCCTGGCTTTGGCTAGGCGCAGGCAATAAGTCCTTTCATAGCCACCCTTCATAAGGGATTCCATGGCAAGAGCATGGCAAGAGCCGTGCGGATTCAAGATCGGTATGACCTCCTCCTATCTCTGGATACCCGTGACACTGGCCGCCGCGGCGGCCCAAACCGGCCGGAACGCGACCCAGCGCCGGCTGACGCAGACCATCGGGACCGTGGGTGCGACCCAGGTGCGGTTCCTTTATGGTTTTCCCTTTGCGCTTCTGGCCCTCGGTGCGGTCCGGGTCCTACTCGGCGAGCCGATCCCGACCCCGACCGGAACCTTTCTGCTGTTCGTCCTGGCCGGCGCGACGGCCCAGATTCTCGCCACGGCGCTGATGCTGGCCGCCATGCGCGAGCGCTCCTTCTCGGTCGTGACGGCCTATATGAAGACCGAGCCGGTACAGGTCGCGCTTTTCGGAATCGTGATCCTGGGCGATGTCCTGTCGGCTGGCGCAGGCCTCGGGATCGCGATCGCGACGCTCGGCGTCGTGCTCATGTCTTTGAAGCCCGGCACGGAATTGAGCGCGGCGGGCCTGCGCCCGACCATCTACGGCATCGCCTCCGGCGCCTTCTTTGCCCTGGCGGCAATCGGTTTCAGGGGCGCGATCCTGGCCCTGCCGGAGGGATCCTTCGTCATGCGCTCCACCGCCACCCTGGCCTGGGCGCTCGGCACGCAGACTTTCCTTCTCCTGATCTGGCTCGGTCTCTTCGACCGCAAGGCCCTCATCGAAAGCTTCAAGGCCTGGCGCCCATCCCTCGGTGCAGGCTTCCTTGGCGCACTCGCCTCCCAGTTCTGGTTCATCGGCTTTTCGCTGACCACGGCCGCGAATGTGCGGACCCTGGCCCTCGTGGAGGTGCTGATGGCTCAGGCAGTCTCCCACCGCCTGCTGTCCCAGGCGACGACACGGCGCGAGATTCTCGGCATGGTGCTGATCCTGGCCGGAGTCGGGATGCTTCTCATCGCCCAGCATTGACATAGGGTCCGGCTTGATCCGATAACCAAACGATATATTGTATCAAAGAGAACATTCCCGATGTCCGAGGCGGCCGAAGCCCCCCGCTACCGCAACGTCCAGGTTGGCGACCCGGCCCCCTGGTTCCGCCAGAAGTCGACGAGCAATCCCGATTATGCCTTCGATACGGCGGCCGGCCGGTACATCGTGCTCTGCTTCTACGGAACGGCCTCCGACGAAGCGGGGCGGAGGGCGCTGGTTGCGGCCGAGGGGCCATGTCGCGACCTCTTCGACGACGACAGGATCGCGTTCTTCGGCGTGAGCATGGATCCGGGCGATGCAGCGGAGGGGCGAGCCCGCGAGAGCATGCCCGGAATCCGCCATTTCTGGGATTTCGACGGCACCGTTGGGCGCCTTTACGGGGCTCTTCCTGAAGGGGGTCAGACAGCGCCCATATCCATGCGCCGATTCTGGATCGTGCTTAACCCGACTCTGCGCGTGCGGGCCGTATTCCCATTCAGGCCGGATGGCAGCGATTGCGAGGAGGTCGCGGCCTATCTGAGGAATCTCCCGCCGGTGCAATTCTTCGGCGGCTTCGAGATCCCCGCGCCCGTACTGGTGATCCCGGATGTCTTCGAGCCGGCGCTCTGCCGCCACCTGATCGGCCTGTACGAAGCGCATGGCGGCGAGGAATCCGGCTATATGCGGGAGATCGAGGGCAAGACCGTGCCGGTCCACAATCACAGCCACAAGCGGCGCAGGGACTACACCATTGAGGACCAGGCTCTGATCCGCCAGCTGCAGGAACGGGTGATCCGCCGCGTCAATCCCGAGATCGCGAAGGTGCATTGCTTCCGCCCGACCCGGATGGAGCGGTACATCGTGTCCTGCTACGCGGCCGAGGAGGGTGGCCATTTTCGGGCGCACCGGGACAACACCACCCGCGGCACCGCCCACCGGCGCTTTGCCCTGTCCATCAATCTCAATTCCGGGTTCGAAGGCGGGGAGGTCCATTTTCCGGAATACGGCCCTCGCGGCTACAAGGCGCCGGCCGGCGGGGCGGTGGTGTTTTCCTGCGCGCTTCTCCATGCCGTGTCCCGGGTTACGGAAGGGCGGCGCTTCGCCTTTCTGCCCTTCCTCTATGACGAGGCTGCGGCCAAGGTCCGGGAGGCCAACAATGCCCATCTCGGCGAGGAGGTCGGGGCCTACAGGGCATAGCTTCTCTGCTCACAACGATCTTGCCGACGGGGCGCTTGCGGCCCATTCTCAAGACCAGCCAATCTTGAGGAGAACCGCTCCATGACAGCCTGCATCGTCGGCTGGGCCCATACCCCCTTCGGCAAGCTCGATGCCGAGACAGTCGAGAGCCTAATCGTTCGCGTCGTGAACGAGGCGCTCGACCATGCCGGAATCGGCCCCGAGGACGTGGACGAGGTCGTGCTCGGCCATTTCAACGGCGGCTTCTCCCCCCAGGAATTCACGGCCTCCCTGGTGTTTCAGGCGAGCGACCGGTTCCGCTTCAAGCCGGCGACCCGGGTCGAGAATGCCTGCGCCACGGGGTCGGCCGCCGTGCATCAGGCCATCAAGACCATCGAGGCGAAGCGTGCCCGGACGGTTCTGGTGGTCGGCGTCGAGCAGATGACGACCACTCCGGGGCCGGAGATCGGCAACATTCTGCTCAAAGCCTCGTACCTGCCGGAGGACGGCGACGCCAAAGGCGGCTTCGCGGGCGTGTTCGGGCAGATCGCCGGGCTGTACTTCCAGCGCTACGGCGACCAGTCGGACGCCTTGGCGATGATTGCCGCGAAGAATCACCGGAACGGGGTCGACAATCCTTACGCCCAGATGCGCAAGGACCTGGGCTTCGAGTTCTGCCGCACCGAGAGCGACAAGAACCCCTTCGTGGCGGGTCCGCTGAAGCGGACGGACTGCTCCCTGGTGTCGGACGGCGCGGCCGCCCTCGTCATCGCCGATACGGAGACGGCCCTGCGCATGAAGCGCGCGGTCGCCTTCCGGGCGACGGCCCATGCGCAGGATTTCCTGCCCATGTCGAAGCGGGACATCGTCCAGTTCGAAGGCTGCGCCGAAGCCTGGCGGCGGGCCCTCGATCAGGCCGGAATCGCGCTGACCGATCTGTCTTTCGTCGAGACCCACGATTGCTTCACCATCGCGGAGCTCATCGAATACGAGGCCATGGGCCTGACGCCTCCGGGCCAGGGCGCCATTGCGGTCAAGGAGGGTTGGACCGCTCGGGACGGCAAGCTGCCGGTCAACCCCTCGGGCGGCCTGAAGTCCAAGGGGCACCCCATCGGGGCCACCGGGGTCTCCATGCATGCTCTCTCGGCAATGCAGCTTTGCGGCGAGGCCGGCGGGATCCAGGTCAAGGACCCGGTCCTCGGCGGCATCTTCAACATGGGCGGCGCCGCAGTCGCAAACTACGTGAGTGTGCTCGAGCGGATCAAATAAGGCCGCTCAGGCACGCCGATCCGGCTCTCCCGGAGCCCTCGCGTCAATCGCGAGGGCATGCAGGCCCCTGGCGAATGCGCCTTTGAGGGCCTCGTTCACGAGACGGTGGCGTTCGACCCGGCTCTTGTCCGAGAAGGCCTCCGACACGATATGAAGGCGGAAATGGGTCTCGCCGCCCTCGCGCCAGCCGGCGTGGCCGCGATGCTGTTCCGACTCGTCCGTGACGGTCAGATGAGTCGGGTGCAGGCGCTCCTGCAATTCCTGCGTGATCCAATCGGCGAGGGTCATGCGTATGGTAAACCTTTTTGAACGGGTCTGCGGCGAAAAGCGTCGAGGCCTTGGCTCCGGGCCGGAAGCCACTCATAATCCCTGCGTCATGGATCTCAACTCACCTCTTTTCGATCGCATCCGCATCAAAGCTGCCTGCGACGAGCCGCGCGAAACGGAAGGGCCCGTCTGCGATCATCCGGATTGCAAGGCGGCGGGCGAATACCGGGCCCCGAAGGGCCGGGAACATGAAGGTCAGTACTGGCGGTTCTGCCTCGCCCATGTGCGCGAATACAACGCCTCGTACAATTACTTCGCTGGCATGTCGGACAATGCGGTGGCGGCCTATCAGAAGGACTCGGTCGTCGGCCACCGGCCGACCTGGGCCATGGGGGTGAATTCCAAGGCCGACAACAAGAAACAGGAGCGCGAGTGGGCCTATGTGGATCCCTTGGGGATCCTGCGCGGCGAGGATTTCCGGCAGGGACGCCGAAGCCGGGCGCCGGCCGAGCCGAAGCCGCCGCGCCATACGGGTCCGGTGCGCCGCGCCCTCGACGTGCTCGGCCTGGACGAGAACGCAGATGGCCCCGCCATCAAGGCCCAGTACAAGGCCCTGGTGAAGCGCTTCCATCCGGATGCGAATGGCGGCGACCGTTCCTTCGAGGAGCGGCTGCGCGACATCATCAAGGCCCACGACACCCTCAAGAGCGCGGGACTGTGCTGAGGGAAATCCGGCTGCGCAGCTTCGACATGCGACGATCCCGTTTGCGCCTGGGATGCATGATTGTTAAGTAACCCTCTTGTGATCACTGGCGCTTGTGACAATTCGAACAAATCCGACCGAAAGGCCCTGACGATGGCGACTACCGAGACAACGCCCCTCCTGCCGGACATGAAGGTTTCCGTCCGTCAGGTTTTCGGCATCGATTCGGATCTGGAGGTCCCGGCCTTTTCCCAGAGCGAGGAGCATGTGCCGGATCTCGATCCGGATTATCTCTTCGACCGGGAGACGACCCTGGCCATTCTGGCGGGCTTTGCGCGCAACCGCCGCGTGATGATCACGGGCTATCACGGCACCGGTAAGTCCACCCATATCGAGCAGGTGGCGGCCCGGCTCAACTGGCCCTGCGTGCGCGTGAACCTCGACAGCCACGTGTCCCGTATCGATCTTGTCGGCAAGGACGCTATCGTTCTCCAGGAAGGCAAGCAGGTCACCGCCTTCCAGGACGGTATCCTGCCCTGGGCCCTGCAGCACAACGTGGCGCTCGTCTTCGACGAGTACGACGCGGGTCGGCCCGACGTCATGTTCGTGATTCAGCGCGTGCTGGAGCAGTCGGGCAAGCTCACGCTTCTCGACCAGAAGCGGGTCATCCGGCCTCACCCGGCCTTCCGCCTCTTCGCCACCGCCAACACGGTGGGCCTCGGCGACACCTCCGGGCTCTATCACGGCACGCAGCAGATCAACCAGGGCCAGATGGACCGCTGGTCCATCGTCACGACCCTGAACTACCTGCCGCACGACAAGGAGGTGGACATCGTCCTCTCCAAGGCGAAGCATTATCAGGAAAGCCCCGAGGGCCGCGATATCGTCAACAAGATGGTGCGCGTGGCGGATCTCACCCGCAGTGCCTTCATGAACGGCGACCTCTCCACCGTCATGAGCCCGCGTACGGTCATCACTTGGGCCGAGAACGCCGACATCTTCGGCGATACGGGCTTCGCGTTCCGCGTCACCTTCCTCAACAAGTGCGACGAGCTCGAGCGGCCCCTGGTGGCGGAGTTCTATCAGCGCTCCTTCGGCAAGGAGCTGCCGGAAAGCGCCGTGAACGTGGCGCTGTCGTAAGCCGCTGCCCCGGACCGTCCGGGCGCGCGGCGTTTTTGATGGTTCTGGCGATCCCGGCCCTTCGCGATGCTCCGGCCGGGATGACGAGCAAGGGAATCCGATGTCCATCTCGAACCGCAAGCCCGGAGACAAGAAGGAAGCGCCGACGGAGCCGTTGAAGCGCTCCATCGCGGGCTGCATGAAGGCCATCGCGCGCAAGCAGGATCTGGAGGTGACCTTCGCGTCCGACCGCCCGGCCATGATGGGCGACAAGGTGCGCCTGCCGGAGCCGCCCCGTCGGCTGACCGCGCACGACGCCGCCATCCTGCGCGGCTATTCCGATTCCATGGCGCTGCGGCTCGCCTGCCACGACACGGCCTTGCACCGGAGGCTGGCGCCGGATGGCCAGGCGGCCCGCGCGGTCTTCGACGCGGTCGAGCAGGCCCGGGTCGAGTCCATCGGCTCCCGCCGCATGTCCGGCGTCGCCTCCAACATCACGGCGATGCTGGAGGACCGCTATCACCGCGGCGGCAAGTACGAGGAGATTACGGACCGGGCCGATGCGCCGATCGAGGATGCGGTGGCGCTGATGGTCCGGGAGCGCCTGACGGGCCAGCGCCCCCCCGCCGCGGCCGCGAAGATCGTCGATCTGTGGCGCGACTTCATCGAGGATCGGGCCGGCGACGACCTGGACGCTCTTCTCAAGAACATCGAGAGCCAGCGCGACTTTGCCCGCTCGGTCCGCGACCTGCTCTCCTCCCTCGATATGGCCGACGAGGCCTCCCTCGATTCCGAGGACGAGGAGAACGAGGAGGAGAACGAGTCCGAGCAGGAGCAGCAGCAGGGCGAGGGCGAAAGCGAGCAGGAATCGCAAGGCGACCGAGCCGAGACCGAGATCAGCGAGGATTCCAGCGACGAGATGGAGGAGGGCGCGAGCGAGGACGCTGACGGCCCTTCCGGGGAGCTGCCGGACGAGGCCGATGAGGCGGATTCCGAGAACGCTTCCGAATCCTGGCGTCCGCCGTCCCGGCACAACGAGGGGCGCGGGCCGGATTACAAGGCTTTCAGTACGCGGTTCGACGAGGTGGTCCATGCGGAGGACCTCTGCGATTCGGACGAGCTGACGCGCCTGCGCGCCTATCTCGACAAGCAACTGGCCCATCTCCAGGGCGTGGTCGGCCGTCTGGCCAACCGCCTGCAGCGCCGCCTCCTGGCCCAGCAGAACCGGGCCTGGGAGTTCGATCTGGAGGAGGGCACTCTCGACCCGGCGCGGCTTCCGCGTGTGGTCATGGACCCGTTCCAGCCCCTGACCTTCAAGCAGGAGCAGGACACCAATTTCCGCGACACGGTCGTGACCCTGCTCCTCGACAATTCGGGCTCCATGCGCGGGCGGCCGATCACGGTTGCGGCCACCTGCGCGGACATCCTGGCGCGCACCCTGGAGCGCTGCGGCGTCAAGGTCGAGATCCTGGGCTTCACCACCCGCGCCTGGAAGGGCGGACAATCCCGGGAAGCCTGGCTGCAGAGCGGAAAGCCTGCCAATCCGGGGCGGCTCAACGACCTGCGCCACATCATCTACAAGCCCGCCGACGCCCCATGGCGCCGGGCCCGCAAGAATCTCGGGCTGA
>Ga0182741_1004222_pt1 | contig 14395 bp, 9 predicted proteins | sample eDN5th37CBELigOP_FD_128874 | JGI IMG/M metagenome (GOLD analysis project Ga0182741, IMG submission 128874) | Enriched Organic Plus compost microbial communities from Emeryville, California, USA - eDNA 5th pass 37_C BE-Lig OP (version 2) (version 2) ...
AGGCCAGTTGCGGAGGTGGTGGCGGTGGTTCTGGGTCTCTGGTTTCTTCGTCATAAAGAACCTTAACCCACCACCGTTGCCCCTCCGCAACTGCTATTTGTGCAACAAAGCCGCTTTCGCGGGGATGACGGCTGAATGGGTTCTCTGCTGTCTGCTTCCTGCTGTCTGCTTCCTCCCCCTCCCCCCTCATTGCGCGCCAACTCACTCCCACTTATTATCCGCCGGCGTTCGAGCTGGCATCGTGCTTGCGCAAGCATCCGGAGAGCACGAAGTCACGAAGCTCGCCACTAGCGAGCCCTCCGAATTGGAGGTGGCAGGCGCGGTGACGTTCATGTTATGAGAGTCGTCTGCAAGCCACCGATGGAGGACGCATGACGCGTATAGGGTTCGTCTATAACCAGAAGCCCGATCTGCCCGCGCTCCGGCTCGAGGATGGTGATCCTCAGTCGGAAGACGAGCCTCCCAGTAGCGTCCCATCCGACGATGAGTTCGCCGAGTGGGACAGCGCTGAGACCATTGCTGCGGTAGAGAACGCGCTCTCTGCGCTCGGGGAAGTCGTCCGGCTCGAGGCCGACGCCGACTTCCCCCTCGAGCTCCGCCACTCCGGAATCGACCTCGCCTTCAACATCGCCGAAGGACTCCGCGGCCCCAATCGCGAGGCCCACGTCCCGGCGATCTGCGAATTCTTCGGAGTCCCCTACTCCGGCTCCGACCCCTTCACCCTCTCGCTCTGCCTCGACAAGGCGCGCACCAAAGAGTGCCTCGCCTGGCACGGCATCCCCACGGCAGCATTCGCCGTGGTGCGGAGCCGCTCGAGCGCCGAGCTCCACGCCATCCTTCGCGGCAGCGCCGCTGCGTCGACCTCGCTGCCGGCATCGGTGCGGGCCTCGGCATCCGCGACCACCGCAGTCGCGACGTCCGCCGCCACCGCCTCCCGGCGCGCGCTCCGCTTCCCGCTCTTCGTCAAGCCGGTCCACGAGGGCTCGTCCAAGGGGATCACCGAGCGGAATTTCTGCCGCGACGCCGACGAGCTCGAGGCGCAGGTGACTTTCCTCCTCGAGAAGTACGAGCAACCAGTGCTGATCGAGGAATTTCTTCCCGGCGCCGAGTTCACCTGCGCGGTGCTCGGCAACGGCGACGCAGCCACCGTGCTCCCGCTGGTCGGGATGCGCTACGACGCGCTCCCCGACGGCGCGCTCCCCGTGTACGGCTACGAGGCGAAGTGGCTCTGGGACCGGCCCGAGAACCCGCTCGAGATCTTCGAGTGCCCGGCGCGCATCGACGACGCGCTCCGTCGCACCATCGAAGCCACCGTGCTCGCCACCTACCGCGTGCTCGGCTGCCGCGACTGGTCGCGCGTCGACGTTCGCCTCGATGCCGCCGGCGTGCCGAACGTGGTGGAGGTCAATCCACTTCCGGGGATCCTTCCCGACCCCGCCGACAACTCGTGCCTCCCCAAGGCCGCTCGTGCCGCCGGGATGAGCTACGAAGAGCTGATTCAGGCGTGCGCGCGGCACGCCGCCGAGCGGCAGGGGGTTGCCCTGCCGACTACCCTGGATCGTGGCGAGAGCGGCGCCCCTCGGCGCGCCACCGCGAGAGGGAGGGCTGTCTCATGAAGATCGGCTTGTTGTTCGATGGTGCATCCGCGCTGGGCGCGAGTCCGGATCTCCTCATCCTCGACACACTCGAGGCGCTCGAGAGCGTGCTCACCACCGAAGGCAACCAGGTGGTGAGGATCAGCGCGCACACCGATGCCCGCTGGATCGAGCGCGTGAGGAAGGGGAAGTTCGACCTCGTCTTCAACATGTGCGAAGGGATAGACGGGATCGCCGCGCTGGAGCCGGCGGCCGCGTCGATGCTCGAGCTGCTGGGCGTCCCCTTCACCGGCGCCTCGTCGTGGACCACCGCGCTCTCGCTGCGCAAGCACGTGGTGAACTCGCTCCTCGACCGCGCGGGGCTCCCCGTCCCGCGCTTCGCGCTGGCGCACGCCGGAGCGCCGCTCCCGACCGTGGGCTTCCCGGCCATCTGCAAGCCGGCCGCCGAGGACGCGTCCATCGGGATCGAGCAGCGCTCGGTGGTGCGCACCAACCGCGCGCTGGGGGAGCGAGTCGCGTCGATGCAGGAGCGCTGGCCCGAGGTGCTCGTGCAGCGCTACATCGACGGCCGCGAGGTGAACGTGGGGATCCTCGGCGACACCGTTCTTCCCGTCTCCGAGATCCGCTTCGACCACATGCCGAAGGGGAAGTGGCGGATCGTGTCGTACCGCTCCAAGTGGGAAACCGGGAGCGACGAGGACAAGGGGAGCGAACCCCACTGCCCGGCGGAGCTGCCGTCGAAGTTGACGGCCGAGGTGAAGAAGCTGGCCATGGCGGCATGGCGGCTCGTGGGCGGGCACGGCTACGGCAGAGTGGACATGCGCATCGACCGCGCTGGCCGGCCGTGGATTCTGGAAGTGAATGCCAACCCCGACATCGCGCCCGACGCCGGGCTCGCGCGCATGGCGCGCGCTGCGGGGATGGATTACGCGGAGCTCGTGAGCACAGTGTGCGAGCTCGCGCTCGCGCGGCACGCGCTCCCCGAGAGCGAAAAGTGGGCGATGGCACAGCGGCTCTCCGGAGTCGCCGCTGCCACCGAGGCCACCGCACTCGAGCTCTTCTCCAACGACTGACGGAGTCGAGTGGACGTTCCCCTACGGCTGGGCGAGCTGGAACCCGGCCACCGCGACCGCCTCGCGGAGATACTCCGTGGCACCGGAGCGTTTTCCGACGACGAGGTACTCGTGGGCATCGAGCTCTTCGATGCGGCGATTACCAGCGAGGCGACCCCCGACACCGACTACTCCTTCCTCGGCGCCTTCACCCCGGAAGCCGAGTTGGTCGGCTACGCCTGCTATGGCCCGACGCCGGGCACCGACCGCGTCCACGATCTGTACTGGATCGCAGTGGACGCGGCCGCGCACGGAGCAGGCATTGGAACCGCAATCCTCACAGAGGTAGAACGAAGGCTTCAGCAGCGGCACGCCCGCATGTTGGTGGCAGAGACTTCGTCCCGGTCCGACTACGCGGCCACGCGCGACTTCTATGGTCGCCGCGGCTACGCGGAATCCGCCCGCGTGCGCGATTTCTACGCACCCGGCGACGACCGGATCATCTTCACAAAAAGGTTCCAACACTCGCCTGACGGCGGGGAGCATAGTCACCATGAGTGAGTGGCAGAAGATACTCAAGGAAGATGCGATAGCGTCGCTCGAGAAGCTGGCCGAGAAATTCGGCAGCGACGTCATAGACGTGGAGGCGCTGAAGCCGGCGTTCGAGAACTTCCAGATGCGCATCACGCCGGCGGCGCTCGAGCAGATCAAGGAAGTGGGCGACCCGATGTGGAATCAGTACGTGCCCACCGTCCAGGAGCTCGACATCCACGACGGGATCATCGACTCGCTCGATGAAGACGCCGATTCACCGGTGCCGAACATCACGCACCGCTATCCCGACCGCGTGCTCTTCCTGGTGAGCCCCGTGTGCGCGTCGTACTGCCGCTTCTGCACGCGCAGGCGCAAGGTCGGCGACCCGGAGAAGATCCCGCTCAACCAGTACGACTCGGCGTTCGAGTACATCGCGAGCCACCCGGAGATCCGCGACGTGATCATGTCCGGCGGCGACCCGATGATGCTCTCCGACCGCCGGCTCGATTACATCCTCGGGCGGCTTAGAGCCATCCCCCACGTGGAGATCATCCGGCTGGGGAGCCGCATCACCTCGCACCTCCCCGACCGGATCACGCCTGAGGTCTGCGAGATCATCAGGAAGTACCACCCGGTGTACATGAACACGCACTTCAACCACCCGAGCGAGCTCACGCCGGCCAGCGTCGCCGCGCTCGGGCGCCTGGCGGATGCGGGCGTGCCGCTCGGCTGCCAGACCGTGCTCCTCAAGGGTGTGAACGACGATCCGAAGGTCATGCTCGAGCTGATGCAGAAGCTGCTCAAGGCGCGGGTGCGGCCGTACTACATCTACATGGCCGACCAGGTGGCCGGCGGCGAGCACTTCCGGACGACAGTGCAGAAGGGGCTGGAGATCATCCAGGCGCTGCGCGGCTGGACGTCGGGGCTCGCGGTGCCGCACTTCGTGATCGACTCCCCCGGCGGCGGCGGGAAGGTACCGCTCCTTCCGGAGTACGTGGAGTCCATCACCGACGACGAAGTAGTGTTCCGGAACTACCAGGGGCGGCGCTTCGTGTACAAGCAGCCCAAGGTGGCCGCGTCGAGCGGCTGCGGCGGCGAGGATGCCGCGCCCAACGTAGTGCCGATCGAGATCGCGAAGACCGCCAAGGCGGCGAAGACGGTGAAGGCCGCCACCAAGACGCCGCGGCGCAGAGCATCGGGCAAGTCGCGCGAGCGGAGCTCCGCCGGCGGTTGACGCGAAGGAGGGCGGCTGGCTGCATAGTGCATGATGCAGCCAGTCGCCCACCTGCCTTCCGCAGTCATCCCCGCAAGAACGGCGTCCGTCATCCCCCGCGAAAGCGGGGATGACTGTCCAGGGGATGACTGTCGAGTGGCCCCCCGCTTTCGCGGGGATGACACTTTGTGCATGATGCAGGGTCCGGCCTGTTTCGATTTCCCCGTCGTCTCACTCCGCATGCCAGCGCCATGTTCACACGACTCGCCACCAACGTGCTCGCCGTGCTGCTCGGCGGCGCCGCATTCGCCTCCGGCACGGCGCTCCCTGCCCAGTCGCCCGAGCGGCTCTTCTACTACGTCGACAACGAGGACAGCTACAAGTCGTTCGTGAAGCACGTCGACCAGATAGACGTGCTCGGGCCGCAGGTGTACACGATGGACAGCCTGGGGACCATCTGGGGCGGACTCGATCCGCGGGTGAAGGCGCTGGCGGCGAAGCACGACGTGAAGGTGATGCCGCTGGTCGTGAACGAGGGCTTCGACCAGCCGGCGCTCCGGAAGCTCCTCGCCGATACGGCGGCCCGCGGCCGCGCCACGCGCACCATGGCGCAGCTCTGCAAGGACGAGGGCTACTGGGGAATCCAGTTCGACATCGAGAACGTCAACTTCCAGGACCGCGACCTCTTCACCGCCTGGTACACCGAGACCGCCAACGCGCTGCACGCGGTGGGGTGCAAGATCAGTATCGCGGTGGTGCACCGCCCCGAGGAGTTCGCCGGGCCCACCGGCTATCATCGCTTCCTCCACGAGAACTGGCGCGCGGGCTACGACCTAGCCGCGATCGGGAAGGTGGGCGACTTCATCTCGCTAATGACGTACGCGCAGCAGACCCGCCGCACGCCGCCGGGACCGATCGCGGGGATTCCCTGGATGCGCGCGGTGGTGGACTACACGCTCCAGTTCGTACCGCCCGAGAAGGTCTCGCTGGGCATCCCGACCTGGAGCGAGCACTGGTACACGCGCGACGACTCGAGCATTCCCGAGCGCGCGCGGTCGTGGTCGAGCAACGCGAGCTGGGAGTGGGCGAAGGGGCTGGCCGAGCGACACGGCGCCACGATCCAGTGGGACGAGAAGCAGGGCGTCCCCTTTGCGTACTACGAGAACGGCGGCGTCTACGAGTGGCTCTTCTTCGAAAACGCGCGCAGCTTCCGCGCAAAGCTGGATCTCATGAAGGAGAAGAAGCTGCGGGGTTTCTCGGTGTGGGTGCTGGGGCCGGAGGATGAAGGGATCTGGAAGGAGAGATAGAAAAGGAAGGTAGACAGCAGAAGGCAGAATCAGACAGCGGAAGACAGACAGCGGAAAGCAGTGAGCCGCCCGTAAAGCCGTCATTCCCGCTTTCGCGGGAATGACGGCTTTCTACTCTCTCTTCACATCACCCGCACGGATGCGACGTGTTCGTCAGGCACTCCTGCTGCGGGATCGGGAGAAACTGCACGGTAGGAGTCGTGGTGAACGCGTTGCCGAAGCGGCGGGTATCCTCCCAGCGGAGGCCCTGCTCGAACAACTCGTAGCGGCGCTGCTTCGCGATCTCGGCGAGGAGCTCATCCTGCGTGTCGAGCGCGGAGGCCGGGAGCGCCGGGAGGCCGGCGAGCGGCTCGTCCACCGGGGAGCTGGTCTGCGTGCGAACCTCGTTGACGAGACCGGCCGCGACATCCAGCTGCTCGTTCATGCGCGCCAGCGCCTCCGCCTTGATGAGCTTCATCTCATCGGGGAGGTAGACCGGGAACGGGTCGTCGGGCGAGGAGTACTTCGCCAGCGGGAGGATGACGCTGTCCGCCGGATTCGCCGGCAGCGGCGCCGCCGTGACGTTCACCCAGTACGCGGGCCGCCTGTCGCCCGCCTCCGCCTGCGTCACGAAGCTCTTCAGCGCTCCCACGTAGCCGAGCTGGAAAGCGAGGTTCTCGACCGGATTGCGCGTGGGAGGCGGAAAGGCGAAGACGGAGAGCACGGCGGGGTTCACCGCATCCGCGGCATCCATCGCCTGCTCGTACTCTCCGGCCATCAGCGAGTAACGAGCCAGCATGGCGCTTACGGTGTTGCGGATGTCGAAGCCGGTGCCGAGCAGGCGGGCGCGTGACTGGGCGATGTCCGCGTCGCTGACCCGTTGCATGTCCTCGCTGGCGCTCCCGAGCAGCACGAGCACGGTATCCAGCACCACCTCGCGCGGCTGTGCCGCCGCGCCGCCGCTTCCCACCGTGATCGGCACCTTCTCGTACTGCTGGATCAGCATCCCGTACGACATCGCCTTGAAGAGCTTCGCGAGCGCCGTGAACTGGTTCCGCAGCCCGGTGCCGAGCCCGAGCTGATCGATGTTGGCGAGGATGGTGTTGGCCGACTTGATCGTCTCGTAGGAGTTCGCCCACGGCTCCTCGACCAGCAGGTAGGAGTTGTCTATGCTCGGTGCCGTGAACATCTCCTGGTAGGAGATGAGCGCCTTGGAGAGCGTTCCCCACTCGTCGGTGGTCAGGGAATTGGTGGTGAGGTAGTCATCGATGCTGTTCGCGAACTGGCCCTGCATCCCGACCGCCACCGCGTACATCCCGTCGACGTCGGAGACCACCTCGCTCTCCGGCGGCGCGTTGGGGTTCTCGAGGTCGAGGTCGCAGCTCGTGGCGGCCAGCGCGACCAGAAGCGCCAGACAGCCGCGCGCGGCGCCGCGGAACGCGGCGCGCGCGGCACTGCTGAAGTGCGTGCTCGTCGTCATCGTCCGTGGCTCCTAGAAGTTGAGGGAAACCGACATCGTGAACTGCCGGGGCAGCGGGGTCGTCGCGAAATCCACCCCGCGCGACACCGTGCTCGCCGAGAACATGTTGATCTCGGGATCCAGTCCGCTGTAGTCGGTCCACGTGTACAGGTTGCGCCCCGCCACGCGCAGCGTGAGGCGCCGGGCGCCGAAGCGCTGTACCCACGGATCGTCGAAGCTCAACGCCGTCGAGATCTCGCGCAGCTTCACGAAGGAACCATCCTCGATGTACGCCTCGTAGGTCGTGCTGCGCCCGTTGGGGTTCAACGAATACACCCTGAAGGTCGTGTCACCGCTGATCTCGGCCTCGTTGCTCCTGTCCGCTCCGAAGAGTTGCGCGATGCGCTTCGAGAAGTTCGCCACGTCGTTGCCGAAGCGGCCGTCGAGCAGGACGCCGACCTGGAGCCGCTTCCCGATGTCGAATGTATTGCCGAAGGTGGCCACGAAGTCGGGCTCCGGGTTGCCTATGATGCGGCTCGCGTTCACCAGGCCGCCGCCCGGGAGCGTATCCTGCGCGCGGTAGGGAAGATTCACCGTGGTGTCGCGGCCGTTGTACGTGAGGTTCGTGGGCTTCGTCGCGATCGTGCCATCCGGATTCCGTGCGAAGACGCCGCCGTAGAAGACCCCCACCGGCTGACCCTCGACCACCACGTTGAGGTAGCCGTCGAGCAGCGTGTCGGCGCTCGTCACCAGCCGCGTCACCTTCCCGCGATTGCGCGCGTACGAGAGCCGCGAGCGCCAGGTGAAGCCCGGGTTGGACACGTTCACCGTGTTGAGAGCGACCTCGATCCCGTTGTTGCTCAGCTCACCGATGTTCTGAAACTGGCTCGAGAAGCCGCTGCTCGGCGGGAGCGGCACGCTGAGCACCAGGTCCTTCACATGCCGGTTGTAGTAGGTGAACTCGAGCTGCGCGCGATCCCGCGCGAAGCCCGCGTCGAAGCCGAACTCGTACTCCCGCTCGCGCTCCGGCAGGAGCGAGTCGTTCCCCGCCAGCGTGCTCGCCACGAGGCCGGGCTTCCCGCTGAAGGGAAGGTCGACGTAGTTGGCGAAGCGCGAGTACAGCCCGGGCGGCTGGCCACCCGTCTCGCCGTACGCGGCGCGAAGGCGCAGCGAGCTGACGGTATTGCCCAGCGCCTGCTGGAACCAGGGCTCCTCGCCGATCACGTACGACGCACTGAGGCGCGGAAAGAACTGCCACCGCTCGTCGGGGCCGAACGCCGAAGATGCTTCGTAGTTGATTCCCGCCGTGAGGTAGAGCCGGTCGGCGATGCTGGCGCGCTCCTCGAGAAAGAGTCCCATGGTACGGAGCTCGGTGAGACTCTGCGACGCCGACTGCGTGGCGCCCGACACCAGGTCCTGGCCCGGCTGGAGGTCGCTGGCCGCGGCACGCACCACCTCGCGCCGGTCGGACGTGTAACGGAAGCCCGCCGTGCTCGTGAGGCCGAGCATCTCGCTGATCTGCCCCACGTGCGTGGCGGTGAGATCGTTGTTGAACTGCCTGGAGAACGCCACCGGGTTCTCCACCGAACCTGTGAAGGTGGCGCTGGTGGAGTACGGCGGCTGGAAGTAGCGGTCCTCCTGCCGGTAGTCGTCGATCCCGGCCAGGTACTTCACCGTGAGACTGCTGAACGGATGCGCCGTGGCTTCGAAACCGCCCACCATCCGCGTCACCCTTTGGGGCGCCTGCCAGTCGTTCATCACGTCCAGCGGATTGGGGCCGAGCACCGGGTTGTAGGGGTAGCGGCCGAGATTCTTGTCGAAGAACTGGTTCACCGACGTGGGGGTGAAGATCACGCTGGTGAGCACGCCCTGCGTCTGCTCTCCCTCGGGCACGTAGTTCGCCTTGGAGTCGATGTAGCTCCCCCGCACTCCTACCTCGATCTTGTCGGAGAGCCGCTGCGAGAGGTTGGTGCGAAGATTCCAGCGGCGGTAGTCGGTGTTGTTGATGATCCCCTGGTCGTAGTCGTAGCCGCCCGACACGAAGTAAGTGGTGGGACCCGACCCGCCCGATATCGAGAGCTGGTTGCTCGTTCCCTGCCCCGTGCGGAGGATCTCGTCCTGCAAGTCCCAGCGCTGGATCGGCTCGCCTATGGAATCGGCGCCGCCATACTGGACGTCGGTGTAGCCCGCGTAGGGCGACATGTTGAGCTGGTAACGCTTGGCGATCCTCGAGAGGGAGTACTCGCTCCGCAGCGTGACGTTGGTCTCTCCGGCCTGGCCGCGTTTGGTGAATATCTGGATGACGCCGTTGTTCGCCCTCGATCCGTACAGCGCCGCCGCCGCCGCGCCCTTGAGCACCTCGATTCGCTCGATGTCGTCCGGATCCAGATCGGAGAGCGCGTTGCTGATGGCGGCGTTCCCGCGCGATGCGTTCGCACTCAGACTTATCAGCGCCTCGGAGCTGTTGTCCACGATCACGCCATCCACCACGTACAGCGGTTCGGAGCCTCCAAGAATGGAGTTGGTGCCGCGCAGCCTCACGCTCACGCCGCCACCCGGCTGGCCCGAGTTCTGCGAGATCACCGCGCCGGTGATCTTCCCCTGCAACGCCTGGTCGATGCTCGTCGCGGCCGGAGCCTCGCTCACCGCGTCGCCCGCCACCGTCTCGACCGTGTTACCGACCACGCGCCGCTCCGCCGGCGCGCCGACGCCCGACACCACCACCTCCTCGAGAGTCTTGGCAACCGGCGCGAGAACGAAGTTCACTTCGGTGGGCGACCCCTCGCCGACCGTGACGTCCTGACGCGTGGTACCGTACCCGATCCGCCGCGCCACGAACGTCCGCGCGCCGGTGGGCACGGACGATATGGTGAAGCGTCCATCCTGCGATGTCAGAGCACCGAGCAGCGTTCCATTCACGCTTATCTGCACGTTCACGATCGGCTGTCCGTTACTCGCATCCGTGACACGTCCGTTCACCGTCCGCGTCTGTTGCGCCGCGAGCACCGCGGGCAGAGCGAGAAGCAACGCCGGCTGTGATACCCATGTTCGCACGCGGTGCACGAGCATCGGTTCCTCCGTGATGTGATGGAAATGGCGATCGGACCTCGTCAGCCCACGCCGAAGGTTGGACTAAACTGCGAGTGGCGATGTTGATGTCAAGCGAACACGACAGGAAAGTCGAGGACGCGGAGAGCAGAAAGCAGTGAACGGCCCGGAGGTGAGGACATGCCTCCATGAGCCGTCACTGCTTTCTCTCTCCACCTTTCGGTTCTCGCTACTTGACCATCTTCCCGAACTCCTTCACCTGATCCCCGACGACCTTCTCGTCACCCACCACGACGATGGTCATGCGTGAGGGGTCGAGATATTTCTTCGTTGTCTGCTGCACCTGCGCCGGCGTGACGCCGCGGACGCGCTGGACCCAGCCCGTGAGGTAGCTGTCCGGAAGGTCCTGCAGGTTGATGAACGAGAGCTGATTGATGATCCCGCTCCGCGTGGAGTTCTGCAGCACGAAGGTGCCGGCGAGATAGTTCTGGATCCCGGCCAACTCGGGGCCCGATGGCGCGGCACCGCGCAGGCGGTCCACCTCGCCCAGGATCTCCTTGATAGAAGGACCGGTGAACTTCGTGGTGACGTCGGCTTCCTCCGCCCAGTAGGCATCGTGGTAGCGCGTCGATACCGTGCTGTATGGCGAGTAGGTGTAGCCCTTCTGCTCGCGGATGTTGCTGGTGATGCGCGATGCGAACGACCCGCCGAGGAGCGCGTCGGTGACCAGGAGCGGGACGAAGTCGGGGCTCGTGGGCCCCGCCACGGGAAGCCCGATGAGAAGCGTGGACTGCGGGGCATCGGGGCGGTCTATCAGGTATACGGCACGCGCGCTCCTGGGGCGCGGCGCGGCCATCTGCGCGGGCCTGCCACGCTCCCACCCGCCGAACGCGTCGCGGATCGCGGACATCACCGCGGTGGAATCGAAGCGGCCCACCACGTAGAGGTGTGCGCGTCCGGCGCCGAAGTTCGCTTCGTAGAAACGACGCACATCGCCGATCGTGAAGCTCTTCACCATCTCTGCCGTCGGGAAGACGCGGCCGTATGGATGGTCGGGATAGAGAACGGCGCGGAACTTCTGCAGGGCGAGCGGTTGCGGCTGCGTCATGGTCACCGCGAGCTGCCGCAGGTGGTTGTCCTTGATGCGCTGCAACTCGGAGTCGGGGAAGGCCGGATTGCGGGCCACGTCGGCCACGAGCGCGGTCATCTTCGGCGCGAACTCCGACAGCACGGAGCCGCCGATGTACGTCTGGTCCATCCCCGCCGACACGTCGAGCGAGCCGCCCATGGACGCGGCCTCGCGGGCCAGTTGCTCCGCGCTCCGCGTCTTCGTGCCCTGCTGCATCAGGTCGCCCATCACGTCGGCGAGCGACACCTGCCTGGCCGACTCGTTGATGTTCCCGGCGCGCACCACCAGCGCCACGTCCACCTTGGGGAGCGACCCGTACTGCACCAGCGTGACTGCCATACCGTTGGGGAGGGTGAGCTCACTCTTCGCCGGCAGGGCGAACGATACCGGCGGGCCGGCGGGGGGCGGCGCTTCTTTCTGGGCGGCCACCGGTACCGCGACGCCGAGGAGGAGCAACACGAGAGCGCTCCAGGGCGCGAGGAGGTTCGCGGTACGGTGCACGGTGTAGTGCGCGGCGCGATGCGCGGTGCACGGCGCGGTGCGCGGCGCGGTGCGGCGTGTGGCGCGGCGCCCGACATTCACGGAGATCTTCACGATCCCCTCCCGTTGTTGGAGTGCGACGTTCCGGTGGAATCGGTAGCGCTGGCCGGAGCTCCCGGCTCTACGATGAGCACCGTCCGGTTGGTCGGACGCAGGTACTCCTGAGCGGTCTTCCGGATCAGATCCGGCGTGACCGCGCGGAGCTGATCCTCGATCCGGTTGATCCGCGCCGGATCGCCGTCGAAGAGAGCGAACGACGCCAGCAGGTCGGCGCGGCCGAAGCCGAACATCCCGCCGAGCGTGTCGTACAGGTCGGAGCGCATCTTCACCAGCGCGCGGTCGAGCGCGGCCTGATCCACCGGCGCGCTCCGGAGCGGGGCGATCACGCTGTCCATCACGGCCAATATCGAATCGGCCGAGACGTTCTGGTCGTGGATGAGCGACGCCATCCAGAGCATCGGCCCCTCGTAGTCGTACATGTTGCCCAGGAGATTGATGCCGCCGCTCACGTCACCGGTGAGTCCCCGGCGCTGCACGAGCGCCTGGTAGAGGCGGCTGTCCTTCCCCTGCAGGAGGATCTGATCGATGACCCCCATGGCGTAGTACTCGGGAGTGCCGCGCTCCGGCATGTGGTACGCGACCGCGAGCGCCGGGCGCGGCGCGAGCGGATCCTTCTTCGTGACCCGCTTCTCCACGGTCTGCCGCGGCTCGGTGAGGTCGGGCATCGGCGGCCGCTCCGCCGAGGGGATGCCCGCGAAATACTCCTGGACCCACTGCTTCGCCTGTGCCGGATCGAAGTCACCCACGACCACGAGCACGGCGTTGTTGGGCGAGTAGTACTGGTGGAAGAAGCTCTTCGCGTCCTCGAGCGTGGCTGCGTCGATGTCGGCGAGGTCGCCGTAGAAGTTGTGCGCGTTGTACCAGTTCGTGTTGGCCGCCTGCGGCATGTCCAGCCACGGGAAGCCACCGTACGGCTGGTTCAGCACGTTCACCCTCACCTCGTTCTTCACCACACCCTGCTGGTTGGTGAGGTTGTCCTGCGTGATGTCGAGCCCGCGCATCCGGTCGGCCTCGGCCCAGAGCATCGTGCGCAAGGTGTTCGACGGTACGATCTCGAAGTAGTTGGTGAAGTCGAAGCGCGTGGAGCCGTTGAGGATCCCGCCGTTCGCCTGAATGAGCTTCACGAATTCCATCTTCCCCAGGTTCTTCGAGCCCTGGAACATGAGATGCTCGAAGAGGTGCGCGAAGCCGGTGCGGTCGCGCGGCTCGATGCGAAAGCCGATGTGGTAGTAGACCGCCACCGTCACGATCGGCGCCGAAGAGTCGGGTGAGAGCACCACTTTCAGCCCGTTCGGGAGCGTGTCGTAGATGACGGGGAAATCGATCTTCTCCTGGGCCAGCGCACCCGGCGGAGCGGCGGCCAGAGCCGCCAGGCACACGAGCATCGCGAAAGCGACGCGTGAGGTTCGAGTCTTCATGTTCTCTTCGATTGGGTGATCGGGCGGTACGTGCGTTCGGGCATTGCCCGAAGCACATATCGAAACGGGGCGCGTTCTGGTTTCACGCACCCCGCTGCTTTTCGTCATGCCTCGGCCAGGACCTCGTCCCTGGACGACTCCGCGGCGACTCGCTGCGCCGCATCCGGAGGCATCTCTTCGTAACCGCGGAAGCGCGACGTGAACGATGCTCTGCCGTGCGTCATGGAGCTCAGCTCCGTGGCGTAGAGGTGCAGCTCCGCCTCGGGGATCACGGCGTGCACCACGGTACCGCGCCCATCGGGGCTCGCCTCCGTCCCAAGGATCTGGCCGCGGCGCGCCGAGACGTCGCCCATCACGTCGCCGAGGTACTCGTCGGGCGTGGTGATCGTCAGCTCCCGCAACGGCTCCAGGAGCACGGGCCTGCACTTGGCGGCGACGGTCCTGAAGGCGAGTATCCCCGCCATCTTGAACGACATCTCGTTCGAGTCCACCGAGTGGTACGACCCATCGAAGCACTCCACGCGGAAGTCCACCATCGGGTAGCCCGCGACGACCCCGCGCGCCGCTGCCTCCTGGATCCCCTTGTCCACGGCCGGGATCAGCTTCGACGGGATCGCGCCGCCCACGATCTTGTCTTCGAAGACGTACCCCTCGCCGCGCGGGAGCGGCATCATGCGGATCCAGCAGTCGCCGAACTGGCCGCGGCCACCCGTCTGCTTCTTGTGCCGCCCCTGCCCTTCGCCCTGTCCGGTGATCGTTTCGCGGTAGGCGATGCGCGGCCTCGTGAGCTCGCCGCCCGCTCCGAACTTGCGCCTGAGCTTCGCCATGCTCACCTCGAGATGCCGCTCGCCCAACCCCGCCACCACCGTCTCGTGCGTCTCGGGATCGTAGTGCGTCTGGAAGGTGGGGTCCTCGTCGTGAAGGCGGTGGAGCCCCTGCTGCAGCTTCTCCTCGTCATTGCGCGCCGTGGCGTGAACCGCGAGGGTGACGAGCGGCTCGGGGAAGCTGATGCCGGGGAGGCGAACCGGGTGCTCACGCGTGGAGAGCGTGTCGTTCGTGTG
>Ga0182741_1004223_pt1 | contig 14395 bp, 2 predicted proteins | sample eDN5th37CBELigOP_FD_128874 | JGI IMG/M metagenome (GOLD analysis project Ga0182741, IMG submission 128874) | Enriched Organic Plus compost microbial communities from Emeryville, California, USA - eDNA 5th pass 37_C BE-Lig OP (version 2) (version 2) ...
CCCTGGAGACAACGCCCCCCGAGAGTACTTTCTCGTTCTGGAGGATGCCGGCTGGGACATTCGGTTGATAGCATGCATATGCCAATTGGTGTGATCGCTGTTTAGGAGGCACACCGTCTGGCTCTTCTGAGTTGGGTGACTGATTGCCCCCACTGCATGTCGCTAGGGCCAGCTTCTGCTGCGAAAGAATGGACAAGCTAAGGTCGTCGCCTTGACTCAATCCAGTCGAGCCGCCTGTCGCACCGTTCATGCCAACAGTGAAAAGGCTGGAGACTGGATTTGAAGGTCGTGGTTCAGACACTTGTGCGTTAGTGCCCCAATTGGGGTTCATGGGATGAGGCTGTGTGTCATTGTCCTGAGTGTTGAGTACCTCAGGGCGACGTATTTGAAGTGTAAGGTCTACACCTGTAGTTGAAGTCAAACGAGGGCGAGGCCGAGTATTGTCCATGAATGGGGACAAGATGTAGTCAGCGTTAAGGGAACTCGATGAGGCCGCAGTGGAGGATGACAATAGCGAAGAGGAAGTTGAGAGATGTGTCGTCCCACCTACGGACGAATAGGGACTAGGGGCATACATACCAATCGTGGGAGTAACGGCTGGTCCGTCACTCGTGCGCGAGGTTTGGCTCATTGGAGAGGCCATTGTATTCCAAGGCTCGGCTTGATCGGCATGAGGCCTAGCACCTCGCAGAGACATGGTCTGGTTTGACAGCACCTGCGAGGCTTGACCTTGCTGCAACGATGACGATGGCATGCTGCTTTCCTGAGAGGTATGTCCTTCAGGAGATAGCGATGCAGTGCCAGGGCAGGACCCGTTTTGTAGACCCGGATCAATCGCCGCAACGTCATCGCCAGATTTCTCACCGATGACGTTTCCGCACGTTAGACTCTCAGATTCACTAAAACGTGTGGATGTCCCAGAGTCAAGCATTGGACTCACTCCAGGGGGAATGTCACTTGACAGATCTGGAGTAGAGTACTTCCGCATCTCTTGTCGGCGGGCCTGAGGGGCCCGTGGGGTTATGGACGAGAATGAGTGCTGAGATGCGCCTTCAGGAATCGTTGCCATCTGCGAGCCGCGGCTAGATTGTGGGGAAGGCAGGCAAGGTGCGATGGCCGCAGGCAGGGTTCGACTTTGCGCAGCATGCTCCGAGTAAGGAGGCAACGCGGGACTGAGCATTTGAGAGTCGAACGGTCGCTGATAGACGCCGAAGCCACCTCGCTGTGAGTTGTGACCGTCGAGACCTATCATGGTTGACGCAAGGATGATACGCTGAACGAACGATGCAGACGAGGCGCCTTGTCGTGCTGTCAGGTTGTGGATTGTTGAAAAGGACACAGTATCATGCTGATCTTGAAAGGATGGCTCACCATCGCCGAAGCCTGCATATGTTGATGCAGGTAAACTGCTGGCGGTGATAGATCGGCCAGTCTTGACATGACTTGAGTCTGTGGTATTGCCTTGAGGGCTCGGCGTCACCACAATCAGATCGCTCAACCCTCCATGCCCCAGATCAAATTGCTGACCTACGTCGCTAGTCTCAATTCGGTCACGTGCCGACGCATCTGGACCGGCAGTTTCAACTGACGTAACAGGTGCTGCAAGGGGGCTCGAGTTTGCGACGGAGGTCGAAGCTATTGAGGGACTTGCCCCAACGTGATTGAAACTTGTAAGAGTCGAGCTTGTTTGCATACTCGCTCCAGTCTCGCCCCGGAAAGTGATGGATGCGATGCAACGGGTAGATGACATGTCTCGCTCCGCCATATGTGTTGTAGCAGGTAGAGGCTGTGTAGCCATGGTGAAAGGAGGATTCGAGTGATGGTCGCTTGCATCTGATGATGGCATGCCATTCGCTGCCACAGCTCCGGCCGTAGGATTGGAATTGACACTGACTACATTACTTGAGTCAGGGCTAGTGGAGGATTGGCTGTTTTTGCTGCCAGCATCGGCGTTCAGCCTATTCAAATCGGGATGAATCGCGTTAATCATATTCAGTCGTGTATCGGCTGTTGTAGAAGCCGAGTTACTAGTATGCGGGGGTGCATTCATCGTGGTCATGGTTGTGACAATATGGGATGAGGGAGGATCACTAGGTAAGTGGAAATTGAGGTTGGGAATATGACTGTGGGTAAAAGAGGGATGGACGGGGTGCATGGTGGTGGAATCATAGTGATCGAAGTAGGAGGTAGCTGACTTGGAGTCTAGTGTGGGGTAAGTGGGACTGGCAGCGCAGCTCAGGGTGCTACTTTCAAAAGTGTGGCCATGTTGCATGCCAAGATTATGTGAAGTCGAGTCAGGACCACAGAGCTGGTCACTGAGGATGGAAGTGCTCGAAGAAGTAGACACGGAGAGTGGCTGGGGTAGAGAGCCTGCTGGGGATTCGGCTGGGGTCGCCAAGGTCATCCCAGCACATAAAGCATTCAATTGGTTGGGTAGGGCTGCACCCACATCCGTATTGAGATTCACATTCAGAGTCGTAGTCGCATTCGTATTGGGACGCATGATATTTCTATCGATAGTCTGATGATTGAGAGTCAAGGAGCCAATAGTAGCATGGTTGTTGTTGCCGTTGTTGTCGTTGTTGCTGTTCGTGTGGCTATCCGTCTCACGAGTACGTTGAGTCGCATCATTAGTTGACAATGCCAGTGATGGTGTCTCAGATGGGGCTTGATTCGTGTGGAATAGCCTCACTGACGTGACTGTTGTGGCATGTAATCCAGAGGATACTACTGCAGGCATGGAACTCATTGATGTTAGCCCTACTAAACCTGAAGTGCCTGCAGGGCGTCGGGTTACGGTGATAAGACCATTCGTGCTGTGGCTGATGGTGCTGTTATTCTCATTGGTAGTGGTGGTGGTAACGGTGCTGCTGCTGTCATGCAATGCGACATTCGTGCTTGCGAGCGTTCCTGATGTCGATGCGTGCGTTTCCGTTGGGGCAGGCGACGCGGACATTGCAGGGGACAGGGCTGGAGAAACCGACGGAGACATGGAGGGAGAATTGGAGGGCGATGATGATTGAGATTTGGAATTCCCTGACGAGTGCGCCGGAAGAGGTGACGAGGAAGCAGAGGCCGATGCTGCAAGCGATGCGAATGCAGCTATGGCAAGCTGATTTTGAGCTGAGCTGTTATTGTTTGGATTGCTGCTACTGCTACTACTGTTGCTGCCCATCCCGGTCAGGGGAGTCGACACTGATGCCGACATCACTAGGCTCAGATCTGTTGCTGCACCTGCAGGTGGATTCGTCATCGCGTTGAGGTTTTTGGTTTCCCGATGCGTATGATGCGTACGGGTGTGCATGTCAGGTGGGACGGCACGCAGTCTGAATTCAGATTCAGACGCTATTCGATGGTGCTCTCTGTGATCTAGTTGCAACGTTAGCTGGCTGGTCTGATTCTCCAGATTGGACAGACAGTTGCCTGCGTAGCTCGAGAACCTGGTCGCTCTCTCAGTCGTTAGTTGCGATCGCGTACTGTCGTTACCCTGGCGCAGGGATCCTGATGGAGCAGGACTTGGGCTGGCGGGCGAGGCACCCACGTATGGGCGTGGCGCCGAGGATACAAATGCTTCACTGCTTTGGTTATTCGTAGGGTCTGGTGGAGGATGCGGTGGTTCTTCATGCGGGAGGGACATGCGACCCTCTGTACCACGCACACACACACTCTCACTCACTCTCCGTTGCAAACGGTGGGAGGGATGCTCCTATAAGATGATTCGGGGTTGACACACGCGCGCGCGAGGCCAGCTAAGCGTGAGATCCTGGTTGGATTGACGAGCCACTGGCTCACCTGAGAGCGAGCCCGCGGCAGAAGATATTCGAAATACTCGCTTTGGCAGGGAATAGCGCGCGCCGCACACAGGCTTGACCCTCAATAAACACACACACGCAGGTGAGAGCCCACGCCGTTTCGAATGAATTCGCCCAGATGGAGTCTGCACTCCGAGAGCACGACGAAATACCCGCATTTCTGTTTGCGCGGTCATTTGGCACCAGAAGACGCGGTTGACTGGTTTGTGCTTAGAAGGGCAGGATTGCGGGACCTATACGGGCATGATACCAGCATTTGGGCAGTTTCACGCAATGCCACGCGCATTCAAGCAGTCTCCGAGCCCAGACACGCCTCGCACTCCATCAAACCCGCGGCGACGCGCTCTGCACAAGTGGATCCGAGAAACGCTCAGAGCGAAGATATTGCACCAATCCGAGGTTCAGGACGAGAGTGCCTGGGGCAGATAAACACCAAATAGCGAGGTCACACGACGATCCTCGCAACGACGGATCCCCCCCACGCAGTCACACCCAGCGCGCCGTTCAGCGCTCGCAAGGGCTGTCGCCGGGCGACGAGATTTTCCCTTCATTTCGATGACGAAAAAATCCTCATGCGCAGGGTGGTTGTCGGGTGCGTTGGGTTGTGGGGCTCGGTGCTTGGGGCGCTTGGTTTGGAGGGCAATTCGCAAGGCATACCTGGATGTTTCGGTTTCCGCATAGATCCTGATCGAAAAATCACCCGACACAGCATATCGACCGGGATTGTTTCAGCACTCTGCACTTGTGAGGAAACTGCGGATATGCCCTGTCTTGGGATAGAGGCAGACGGTAGTTTGCATGTAGATCGAGTGAAATAGGCGCGAAGAGATGGGATATGGCCGCTCTGCCGAGCCCTATTACAGATTGTCTCTCCCCCGCACCGGAGTGACATTCGGCGCAGCATTTGAGGTCGGTCACAGGGAGCCTACAAATGCCAGAGGTGTGGGCGAGTCGCCTGTGAGTGGTTTGTATTGTCGTGTCGCACGCCCGTCACCTCATACTCTGCGGCGCATGTGTCTGCGGCCATGCGGGATGCATTAGGACGCACCCTACCAAATCTGCTCAGCGGGACCGGGCTGAGGCGACATTTGGCGTAGCCGGGCACACCGCTGCCGCCATGTCGCTCCGCATCCGGGAGCTGGCTTGGGAGGCGACAGACATCTCTTTGATTGCTCTCATGTATTGTGTAAGCAAGTATCTAAGTCATTGTATTGCTACCTGTTGAGATCTACATCGACCACCAGCCCTGACAGGTCGCTCTGAAAAGTACTACGTGCTCGTAACTTCAGGCAAACACCGTAATTGCACTTCTCGCTTGACGGTCTGGTTGCATAGGCATAGTTGTGCGCGACTGCGACGCATTCTTCGCTTGTATTTTGCGACGAATCCCACACCGTCCTCTCGAACCACAGTCTCAGGACACTGAACCACACCTTGAATACATTTTCGATTCTATGTTATGCGCCCCACAGCGCGTGAGCTCCAGAGTCCCCACCGACGCCACTTCCAGCTATCTGTCTGCCTGGGCCGCGCATCATAGGATCTGTCCGACCTTGCATTACATGACATCGAGCATCGAAGACAGAAACCTCCGAAGCGCGCCGAGACTGTTCCCGAGACAGTTGGGCACACTGTAGCCTGAACGCCTGTGCCACTCGATAGAGCTGCTCCTGGAAGCTCCATTGGCAGTCGTGCGCGTCTCCTGGTATTCACCCCAACTAGTACGACCTCGCCAAAGATCTCGGCCGGAATCGACTTTCGCGCACAATCCGCGAGTTTGCAAAAGACCATCACTTCGAGTTAGGCCCAAGTGGAAAGTAGCCGAAACAGTCTCTACAGCTTCGAGCGACACGAATGATCACATCAGATCGCCACAGCTGGGCTTGATTGACTCGAAATCACACTGGTTGAACCTTTTCTGGACAATCATCTATGAGCGAAACTCAAGAGGAGCTGGTTCAGGTACGTGTCACGCTCCACGCCCCCGACTGAATAATAGATCAACATGCGTTTGTATGAATTATCGCCGCATCAATCCATTTCGCCTTATCCAAACTCGCCAAAACTGCACTTTCCCATCTCTAGCTCAACATCAACCTCAGCGACGGCCCGGCCTTGGGGTTCGTTCTGCTGCGTCCCGAGGAGCTCTCCCAGCCGCTGCGCACGCTGCGACAGCACATCGCCCGAGAGATTGCTGACGAGTACGGCGATGAGTATACCTTCCTGCGTGAAGAGAGCCAGAGCCAAGTTGGGGGAGGCTACTACTTCAAACGCAATGGTGTACGTGTCACGCGCGCGCAGGAGGGGAAGCTGCGAATCAGTGATCTAGGCAGGGACATCGTCATCACGCCCGTTTCTGGAGTCGTGGCAGGCTCGGCATATGAGGCCTTAGCGCGGCCCGCCATGCAGAGAGCCTCTACTTTCAACCCGATCCAACCCGGGGTGACACCTGCTTGGTCTCCGGGTATTGTGGGCCATGGCCCGTCGCTCTTTGGCCTCCAACAGCCGCAACCGCATTCTGCACAACCCCATGGTACCACGCAAGCTGAGACCGGAACTTCGTCAACCGGTGCAGCTCTGCCTCCCGTTGGCGCACTCTCACATATCTCAGCCGCGCCAAGAGCCATCTCGACATACTCTGTAGCAGGCTTTGAGCCGCAGCCCCAGCTGCCTCAACCCCCTTTACTACATCAGGTTCCTCCTCAGACTGCTTTGGCAACCCTCAGACAAATCAGTCCTGCAGTGGCGGCGGACGGTGCCTCCAGCACGCCAACTCCTCAAGCGAGCCGCCAATCACCCTTGTTCAGCCCACATACCCGCACCTTCGGCATGCCACAGCCGCCAGCAGCAACTCCGGCCCTGACAGGTAAAGTCTCCCCTCTTGATGAAGAGAGCGCTCTCGAGCATGATGCATATCTATTCCATGGTGCCTTGTACGGAGACAATGAAGCCCGACTTGCGGCTGCAGCGGCTGCAGCTGCCGCAACAGCTGCTGAGGCTACGGAGACCGCATCTACTCGGTACGGCTCGAGGACGCCTATGATGAGTGGAGCCAGTCGAGCAAGTGCTCTTCAAGGCTCCCCTCTCAGCTTCCAGCGTCGTCCACCTTCTACGTTTTCCGGGAATGAACGTGAAGACAGAGAGCGCAGAGGGCAAGAAGGTGAGTCCGACGACGAGCACTTTCCTGGAACAACACTGGGACGGCCAACGCCACGCCATTTCCGCCGATCGGGTGCGATGGAGGAAAACTTGCATGCAAGAGCAGCACATGCAGACGCGCTTGCATATGCCGATGGGGCAGGTATGGATGAAGCCTACGTCACAGCGGCCATTGAGGAAGACAAGACAGCCCTAGGAATCCCTCATAAGACGCGCCCATCGCGAAGCACTGTTCTTGCAGAGCTCGGTGATTTCCTGGGGTCATCGGCGCACGATCTGGACGAGCAGCTGAGGGAACACCAGAACAGTGGTTCAAGCAAGATTCGAGGACTAATGCATCGCGACCGAGATGATGACTTGGAAGACCATGATCGCGACTTTCATGACTTCGATCTTGGAGGTGGGGTTTTGGGCGACGATGCAGACGTTGATTACGTTCTCGACGCGGCTGATGCAGCAGGAGAGCCCGCTCACCGGATTCTATATGATCTCGATCACCTACCGGACCAGGATCCGGATCAAGATCATGCTCAGCATCCGGAGGAAGATCATATGCAGAGGGCGGACTACGAAGCACCCATTGAGGACCATGACGAGCTAGCCTATGTTGATGCCGATCAAAAAACTATCCAAGCCGGCGAAGAAGAGCCAGAGGCTACAGGATCTCACTACGTTGGCGCGCATACCCACGTCCCGTCCGATCACGAAGTTGATGAGACCACGTCCTTGTCAGCAACACCCGTGATTGTTCCGATCACATTGCCTCCTCAGACCACATCAGAATCGCTAATGCAATCTGGTGGCGAGCGACCCAAAACGTATGGCCTTGCGACGGTACCTGAATTCGCACACGAGGACGAAGGCGAAGCCTCAGGTCGACTCAAAGCTGAAAGTGGCGTACGTACCGGTTCTCCAATTTCTCCAACACAGATTCAGCGAGCAGGAACAGCTTCAAGTACTGAGCAGTCCTCCAAGTCAGTTATCAGCCAGTCCGGCTTTGTGAGGGGTACACCTGTGGGTTCGCCGGCCTGGGGCCCGCCCACAAAGAGTATCACTGGGGTCCCCACTCCACAAGTAACTCCACGTGTTACGGGAGCTTCTGGCTCGGACTTTGCAATGCCATCTCCGCCGTATGCTGCCTCTCAGGCTCAGCGAATCACAACAGCGCAGGCCGAGCCGAAGCCTAAACCACTTCCGCCAGAAAAGCAGTCCTCAGGAGGCCGACCGCAGTCGCCACCTCCGAGTGTGATCACGGTGCCAGGCAAAAAGACCAAGACAGTGAAGCAATTGACAGAGGAGGAGACTAATTTGCTCCTCATTTCGCAAGCCAAGTCAAACGGCGTCGTTCAAGCGCTAAGTGCCATCGCCCGTGTTCCCGTTATTTATCCTCCTCCGCAATCGACGTGCGCCGTGCCCTCAGATTCTGTTATCACCCTGTACGGTAGCATCGAGGGCACTCGTATCTTTACGCGTGTTGCAGACTTGAAAGCGTTTTTGCGCCTGAGAGCCAGGGCTTTGTCTGTCGAGCGTAGACGTCTCCGCGCTTTGAAGTTCTTGGAGCTTTGGTACTCGAGGCAACGAATTGCCCAAATGAAGGAGCTAGAAAAACAGCAATGGCTGGTACAGCGAGACGTCTTAGGCCTCCAAATGAAAGTTGCTATAGGAGGTAAACTTGTGTCACCCAAGCATCAATCCGGGAGGGTCCCCGGCAAAGTCCCCCCTACAGTGCGTCAGTCCGCTGATCCTGATACTCAGCCTCGTGCAGACAAGTCCGAGATTACGACCAACTCGAGTGGTGTTTCCATGCCGTTACATTCTACCAAACCACACATCCCGGCAAGCAGGCCGACCGGACCAGAGGTTTCTTTCCAAGAAACTCGCATCATGATGGGCGCGGACCGGAGTTCCCATCCCCATGACGACTATCATGAGCGTCTTAAAGAACGCCGCGAACAGCACCAGGCGGCGAAGGCATTATATGAAGCTCAGCTGGAGCTTGTCTCGATCCCACTGCGTATTAGCGCTTGCAATAGGCGTATTGCCCTCTTACAGAGTGCCGTTTGGGTTGACGTTGAAATTGCTCCTCGAGATCACGCTGAGGAATATGCCTACGATTTGGAGATTGAGGCCGAAGCCGAGCGTATTCTGCGCGAGCGTAAGCGCCGTCGTAAAATGGCGATGATGCAGGAACGTGAGAGACTGGCACATGAGGCTGAGGTCCGCCGAGCGCTTTTGGACCAACAACGACACGCCGAGGCACAGATGAACACATTCCTCTTTGATGCCGATGGGAAGACAGCTCTACCGACTCAGGATCAAGCTTTGGCCGTTGAGTCATCTCCTGTCGAGTTGCTTCAGTCTCCCATCGCTCCACTGGCCTCTGAGCCAGCCGCAATCTCCCAGATTGGAGCACATTCCCAAGGCACATTTAGCGCAAACAGCGTCGTTATGCGTCCATCATTGGAGAGTCTGCCAAAACCAACAGCACTGGTGATCCCAGGGGTTGCTTCCAAGCCGATGTTTCACTCCCCTCAGAGTTCTACGGAGGAGACTGAAACGGAATCTGACACCGAGTCAGATACTGAGAGTGATGAAGAGTCGGATGGGTCGGATGCAGAGGATGAGGAAGACTCTGATGACGATGTTGACGATTCCGATGACTCAGAGGAGAGTTCATCTTCGTCTGATGAAACCTCATCTTCCTCAGAGGATGATGATGACGAGGAGGAGGCCGAATTGGCTCTGCAGAAAATTGCAATTACAGAAGCGATGCCGCGAACTGAGAGATTAACTTTCCAAAGCATCTGCGAGTTCTTCAAGCTGCACCCGCTGACAATCGAGGATATTACAAGCACCGACGATCGCGAGAAGATGGAGATTATGGGAAGCTATCTTTTCCTTCTCGTTAAAGGTACTGATGACATGATCCAACAGAGCCATCGTTCTCTTACTCGACCCTTCCATGCTCCGTCGTTTAATGAAGCGCTACTGGAAGCTCGAATGCGCGTTGTAACGCAAAGGAATGTCGACGAGGCAAGGAATCAATTGGCTGCTCAAGAAGCAGCACGGCGAGCGGCCAAGGCTGCAGCAGTCGCGGCGAATAACCACTTCAAGGCGAAGCAGCAACTAGTATCCCGCGCCAAAATTACATTGCACAAACATATCCAGGCCAACAGCAGTAAGGAAGTCATCGAACGAGCGTATGCTAATGCTCATAATGCCGCTCAGGCGGCCTTAAAGGCATACCGGATTGCGAAAGTTGTGAACAAAGCCGCAACATTGGCGGATGCTGTTTATCAGGCGTTGGGTGGTATCGATGAGACGACAGACGAAGAGATCCAGGGGCATGACTCGAGAGGCCATGGCAAGCATGCGAAACCTACCGAGTCGCAAAAGCTCCAACTGCAACGACAGAACTCTATTCGCGTTCTTCGTAAAACTCGTATTGCAGTTCGAACCTCACTTACCGGATCCATCTTTGTGGGCGCACAACAAGCGCCTGACGGTGATCGGGAATCACCATTGGATTACGCCCTCAAATTCATCGTTGAACGGTGCTTGTTCCCGAACTTCCGAAATGCTGTCTTGAACCCCAACGGGTTCGAAAGCATTTGGGGCGGCAGTAGTAGTCACCGCGGGCGCAAGCGACGCGCACGTGGTGATGGATCGAGCAGCTCGAGCAGCTCGAGCAGTAGTAGTTCAAGCAGCAGTGACGACACCTCATCAGAGGAAGAGAAGGAAGAGAAGGAAGAGAAGGAAGAGAAGGAAGAGAAGGAAGAGAAGGAAGAGAAGGAAGAGAAGGAAAAGATACGTAATGCTACCACGCAAGCCTCTGAGAATCAACAACCCGCTCTAGGTGGCGTAGATCTTCCACAGCGAAAGACACTCGCTTCTAGAACCGATACGTCCAACGAAACTGCTACCGCCGCGCAACTTGACAGTATTTCTAATGCCACGCCATCGCATGGGTCCTCCGATCAACAGCTGCTTGGCCTTCCTCAGAACTCCACCGGTAGAGCGATCACAACCTCCAGTGAGAGTCTTGTTCGGGAGTCAGTGGGGACCGGGCGAGAGCCAACTGCATTGCGTCCTCTTGTCATTCATACCTCTGATTCCTCGAGCGCCTCGTCCGAGTCGTTCACACAAGATCTCCATCCAGCCCAGATTGAGCTAGTGCCATTCAAAAGTGCTTTACAACCGGGTGATAGCTCTGCAGCAGATTTGGAAGCAGGACAGACGGATGTTGTGATACAGCAGGTACCCGCGGAATCGGACGCAGCCACGGTTAAAGAGCCTTCTCGATCCAAGTCAAAGTCCAAGTCAACCTCAAGTTCTAGGTCCAAATCGACTTCTTCATCATCGTCATCATCGTCATCCTCTTCGCGTCATCATAAGCGAAAAGATAAGTATGACCGCAAGGATAAGTCACTGGTTTCAGCATTCAATAGTCCCTGGACTCTAGAAGTGCAAAGCAATAGCAATGGGCTTGAGGACTGGCGAGATCCGAATGCATTCGTCTCAGCCTCAGGCTTGGGTCCGCATTGGGAGTATCCTAATATGCGAGAACGCGCAGCGGAGTGGACTGAGTACAATAGCGTCAGACTACGCACGAAGTTTGAACTGGCATGTATCCTTATGCAACATCAGTTGCGGGCAATGAGGGAGGGGACCCACGGGCATCATCAGCATTATCACCATCATCACCACGCTAGCACGCAAAGTCAGCATCGCGCGCACTACGAAACGGTGGATCATGAAACCGTAGGTACGCCTCCAACAACGGCCACTGCGCAAGTCACAGGCCTCACCACGGACTCCGCTCCCCCAGTGGACAAGCAAATCACACCCCGAGCATCTGTCCCTCAGATGGTCAGGCAACATACTACGAGTTTAGCAGAGTCTTCATTAATGCAATCCACAAGTAGCCCGCTGCCCCCGAGTTCCCTGCATGGAACGTTCGGTCGAAGCACCTCAACTACTGGAGAACGGATGTATTCTGACTTGACCGAGTCGATCTTGAGACTGGGTGATGCGCCGGCTTCGGACCTACTCTCAAGAATGATGGAAGCTGGACTTGGACGGGCGCTGACCACCTCGAGCGTCACCCTACTAAGCCACGTTCAACCTAGCGCTGAAGGTCGAGCCCGCACCAGTTCGCAGGGTGAGACAACTGGAACCGAGAGGATGCTCTCGTATGGAGCGAGCCTGCCCCGGATGCAAACGAGCCAGGATGATAATGAATTTGCCATGACACCGAATCCGAGTGCTGCAATGGCGCTCGCCCGTAAACGCACTGAGTCGTTTGCTGGGGCCGGCGCACCGTATGCGGGACAGCCGTCCCCCTTGACACCCATCACCCAAATGCAGCCCAAGCCATCGTGGAGTAACGTGTTTCTTCCATTGCAGCCGTTGACTTCGGCAGCCTCGAACGTTCCGTCTGCCACAACAAATACGACAGTTGGTGGAGTAACTTTCCATGGATTGCCTTCGGAAGGTGCCGACCCTCAAAATAGTGCAGATACAGAAACACGCGTCAGTCATGACAGTCCACAGCTGAAGGGCAATGAGGGTAAGGATCGTGGAAAGCCCAAGGACAAACGCGACTCACATCAGCGTGAGGCTGATCGTCGCAAACGGTATCGCATCGAAGACCGTAAACGTCGAAAGGAGCGAGAGCGTGAGCGAGAAAGAGAACGTGAGGAAGAGCTCGAGCGCGAGCGTGCTGCGATCGTATCTTCGTTTGTTCATGGTGACGGTCGAGGGACTTCGAAGATCTTATCGGAAACCTGGGTTGCAGAGCGCAAGCAAAGGATGGAAAAGACCCAGCGTTTATATGAAAGCCAGAAACGCAAGAGGCAGTCCAAGCAACAAGATGAGAGCGGATCGGACGAATCAACAGATCGAAGTACTTCAGAGTCGTCTGACGAGTCAGAGGCAGAAGCTGCGCTTGCACCTACCGAAAGGATGAGGTCCTACGTTGAAGGAGCACGTGAACGCCGACGTCGCTTAGCCGCTCTCAATCGCCGTAGGGCCAAGCGTAAAGAGCATGGACGACGGCGCCGGGCTGGATCATTGGCTGGAGATCTCCATGCAGATGATGAAGAGGAGGAGCGACGAGTTCTTGGCTTGGATGATGCATCGTCCACAAGTGACTCATCGAGCTCTTATTCATCGGAAACTGATGATGAAAGCGGTGCAAGTATGAATAGGCTAATGGTCTCTCGCTCGCTATCTTATAGTCAGTCTTCAAAGTCGGGTCGTCGAAGGAACCGCAACGCATCACGGTCCTCATCCTCTTCAAGATCTCGCTCATCCTCTAGTTCTCGCACGCATTCTTACCTTCGCAGTTCAAGCAAAGAACCAGACTCAACGTCAGAATCACGTTCTCGCTCTCGCTCCTCTTCAAGCTCTAGATCACGTAGATCAACGTCCTCGACCACAGGTTTGAGACGAATTTCGAGTTCTCGTTCAGTTTCAAAGTCCAGCGCAGGTGCGAATCGTAAATCGCGTTCCAAGTCCAGGTCTCGTTCTCGGTCGCACTCAAGATCCTACTCTGGTAAGACCTCGACTTCTCGTTCACTACACTCGTATCGAGGCTCGTCCTCTAGGAGCACTTCAGATTCACGGCGCACATTGGATACTCGAAATGCGAGCCATACTCGCAGCCGGAGCAGGTCTAGGAGCTCGGAACGAGGATCGTTATCGCGCAGTCGCTCGCGGTCGAAGCATTCAACCAGCCGATCGCGTTCTGATCACCGATCGAAGCCCGACACATCGTCAAGCGATCTAGCGAAATCAATGCAACTCGATTACGACGACTTCGATGGGATGTATAGCAAACGCAGCGGTGCTAGTCACTGGCTTGGATCTCACGACGATGATCAGTATATGACTGAGGATGGGGCGATCAAGCTTGTGATTTTCCGTGGGTGCGTTTTGTCATTCCATGCGCCAGCCACTAGGCCGTTGCTGCAAGGTGTCCGCGCGCGTCTGATTCAGCAAGATGAACAACATCTGCGCCAGTATGAGCAGCAGGTAGTTGGGAAGCGCAAGACTCGAATGCACCAGTGGGAACTTCAGCAACGGCGTCGAGAGGAGCTTGAAACACGGCGAGTCGCAAGGTTAAAACGCCGAGCCGAACTTGAGCAGCACAGAGCACAGCTTGAACAGCTTGCAGCCCAGACCGTAAGCGAGCCTAATGCAAGTGCTGTAGTTAGCCCACAAACTCAGCCTGAAAACTCGCCTCCTGCATCCGATATCGCATCCGTCACAGCTAGTAGTGCTGTGCCATATGGTGTGGCCAGTACTGGCCCCTTTACGGACTTTGACTTCAAGGTCGGAGCCCAGTCCACTACAGGTTCTGACTTCATGCTGAGCTCGGCTCTAAGCGAAGTCCCATTTAAGTTCTCGACCGCACCAACGGC
>Ga0182741_1004228_pt1 | contig 14382 bp, 14 predicted proteins | sample eDN5th37CBELigOP_FD_128874 | JGI IMG/M metagenome (GOLD analysis project Ga0182741, IMG submission 128874) | Enriched Organic Plus compost microbial communities from Emeryville, California, USA - eDNA 5th pass 37_C BE-Lig OP (version 2) (version 2) ...
AGGTGGGCGCCGTATGTCCCGGTCCACGGACCGGGTCAGGGACAGCTCCCTTCAGGATCGATAAGGCCCCGGGGAATATGAACTCCTAACGCGCCCCGCAGCCCCGCCTTCCCTATGTAGGGAGGAAGGCCCCCGCTTGAAAGGGGAAAATGGAGGGCGCGTGAAAATTCGAGCGGCCGCGGGCGGCGGACATCCCCAAGGAGTTATACGGATACTCACGAGCAGCGATGGGCCTATGTTGGGGCGCGTGGGGGATGCGCCACGACTTAAGTATCCAAGGAGCAAGCATGGCCCATCTGACATCCAACGATAACAACGAAGCCTATTCCGGAATTCATGCGAGTTCGCCCAGCATCGATTCCATGATGCGGGAAGTGCTGCACAAGCTCGGCAATATCGATTTCGAGCATGAGGTCGAACTGGACAGGCTGGAGCAGAGCAACGCCGACCGGGAGCTGAAGCTCCACATCAGAAAGAAGATCCGCGCCGCGTATGAGGAGCGGCGCGAGCCCTATGTGGAGCTTCTGACGACGCTCCGGCAGCGCCAGCACAGGATCTCCACCTCCCGATAGGGAGCCCTATCGTCCCGGGGCCGCAGGGCGGAACGGGGCGTCCGGCCGAGTTCAGCGATTCTATCCCTGCCCCTGCCCCGCGGCATTCAGGCTGCGCGCCAGCCATTCGATCCGCTCGGCGGCCCGGTGAAGGCTCTCGGCGAGCTTTGCCTCCAGCATCCTCGTGCGCTCGTCGCGCGTCGGGGGGAAGGACCTCAGCCGGGCAAGCTCCGCCTCGGCCGCCGCCAGCCGCTTTTTCGTCGCGTCCAGCTCATCGGCCTGGGTCATGGCTGCCATGACGTGCAGGCGCAGGTCGCCGATCTCGCCGAAGGTCTGGCGCATCTCCGCGATCCTGGCGTCATAGGCGGCGGCCAGGCGCTTCAGATGCTCCTCCTCGCCATCGGCGCAGGCGATCCGATAGCTCTGTCCGGCGATGGTGACGGTGACCTGGGCCATGCCTCACCCCTCCTCGAGGGCGGGCTGCCCGGCCTGGGCCAGCACGCTCCGGACGGCGAGAATGGCAAGCTGAACCCTCCGGCTCACGTCGTCGGTGGCGGTCTCGTAGCGGTGCAGGCGGGTAAGCGCCCCGTCCAGATCCTCGGCGAGGCGGGCGCGGTCCTCCTGCATGAGCTGCAGTTCGGTCTCCAGGCTGCCTTTCCGCTTCTCGGCGTCCAGCCGGCGGGACACGGCGGCTTCCAGCAGCCCGAGGGCCACATCGAGCCGTTTCATCGCGTCGTCGAGGGGGGACGTCATTCTGCCTCCGGGAATCGGTGCTCAGACTAGGCGGCCAAGCCTGAACGGGCAACGGCCCTTCGGAGGATTACGCCCTGTGGTGTCTTTGACTCGGCCCCCCCGCGTGTTAAGGAGCCCACGCCTTTCTCAAGACAGACCCGCCCCATTGCGGGGCTTCAAGATTTGTGGATCCCGCCGTGCTGAATACCGCCCCCGCCGATCGCATCACCCATAACGATCTGGCGAACGCCGTGCGCGTCCTCGCCATGGATGCCGTCGAACAAGCCAAATCCGGTCACCCCGGCCTGCCCATGGGCGCCGCCGACATCGCCACGGTGCTCTTCACCAAGTTCCTGAAATACGATGCCGCCGACCCGACCTGGCCGGATCGCGACCGCTTCATCCTCTCGGCCGGCCACGGCTCCATGCTGCTCTACGCGCTGCTGCACCTGACCGGCGTGAAGGGCATGACCATCGAGGAGCTGAAGAACTTCCGCAAGCTCGACTCGAAGACCCCGGGCCACCCGGAAAACTTCATGACGCCAGGCGTCGAGACCACCACGGGCCCGCTCGGCCAGGGCATCGCGACCGCGGTCGGCTTCGCCCTCGCCGAGCGCATGCTGAACGCCGAATACGGCAGCGACCTCGTCGATCATTTCACCTATGTGCTCGCCTCCGACGGCGACCTGATGGAGGGCATCAGCCAGGAGGCCATCGCGCTGGCCGGCCACCTGAAGCTCAACCGCATGATCGTCCTGTGGGACGACAACGGGATCTCCATCGACGGTCCGCTCTCGATCTCCGACTCGGTCGACCAGGTGAAGCGCTTCCAGGCCAGCGGCTGGAACGCGGTGCGCATCGACGGCCATGACCCGAAGGCGATCCAGCGCGCGATTTCCCGCGCCCAGAAGTCGGACAGGCCGACGCTCATCGCCTGCAAGACCACCATCGGCTACGGCGCGCCGAAGAAGGCGGGCACCTCCAAGGCCCATGGCGAGCCCCTCGGCGCCGAGGAGCTGGCGGGCGCCAAGGCATCCTACGGCTGGAGCCATGAGCCCTTCGTGATCCCGGAGAGCATCCAGGCCGCCTGGGCGAAGGCCGGCAAGAAGGGCCGCCGCCTGCGCAAGGCCTGGGCCGACCGCGTGAAGGCCCTGCCGGCCGACAGGCGCGCCGAGTTCGAGCGCCGCGTGAAGGGCGAGCGCCCGGCCGCGCTCGCCGACGCCGTCGCCAGGCTGAAGGACCGGCTGATCGCCGAGCCGCAGAACGTGGCCACCCGCAAGGCGAGCGAGATCGCCCTCGAGGTGATCACCGAGGCGGTGCCGGAGCTGGTGCTGGGCTCGGCGGACCTGACGCCCTCCAACAACACCAAGACCAAGAACCTCACCGCCATCTCCCCCGGCAACTACGCGGGCCGCTACATCCATTACGGCATCCGCGAGCACGGCATGGCGGCGGCCATGAACGGAATCGCGCTCCATGGCGGCTACGTGCCCGCCGGCGCGACCTTCCTGGTCTTCACCGATTATGCGCGTCCCGCCATGCGCATCGCGGCGCTCGCCGGCATCCCGGCGGTCTATGTCATGACCCACGACTCCATCGGTCTGGGTGAGGACGGCCCGACCCACCAGCCGGTGGAGCATCTGGCGGCCCTGCGCGCCATGCCGAAGATGCGCGTGTTCCGCCCGGCGGACGCCATCGAGACGGCGGAAGCCTGGCAGATGGCGCTCGAGCGCACGGACGGCCCGACGACCCTGGCGCTGACCCGTCAGAACCTGCCGCAGGTCCGCAAGGATGGCGGCGCGAAGAACCTTTCAGCCACCGGCGCCTACGAGCTGTCGCCCGCCAAGGCTAAGGCCCGCGCCACGATCTTCGCCTCGGGTTCCGAGGTCGAGATCGCGCTGGCCGCCCAGAAGCTTCTCGCCGAGCAGAACTTCGAGGCCCGCGTGGTTTCCGTGCCGTCCCTCGACCTGTTCCTCGCCCAGCCCGAGAAGGTGCGCCACGAGATCATCGGCGACGCGCCGATCAAGGTCGCCGTGGAAGCGGCCGTGCGCTTCGGCTGGGATGCGGTGATCGGTCCGGACGGTATTTTCGTCGGCATGCATGGGTTTGGCGCGAGCGCGCCCTACAAGGACCTCTACAAGCACTTCGGCATCACGGCCGAGGCAGTGGCGGAAAAAGTTCTCAGGACCCATAATCTCTGAGACTGACAGAGGCCCAGGCCTCATCAAAAGGGAGCTAAGACTATGACGGTGAAGGTCGCGATCAACGGTTTCGGTCGCATCGGACGCAACATCCTCCGCGGCATCGTGGAGAGCGGCCGCAAGGATATCGAGGTGGTTGCCATCAACGACCTCGGCCCGGTTGAGACGAACGCCCACCTCCTGCGCTTCGACTCCGTCCATGGCCGCTTCCCGGCCGACGTGCAGGTCGATGGCGAGTTCCTGGTCATCAACGGTCAGAAGATCCGCGTGACCGCGATCAAGGATCCCGCAACCCTTCCGCACCGCGAGCTCGGCGTCGACATCGCGATGGAGTGCACGGGCATCTTCACCTCGAAGGAGAAGGCCTCCGCGCACCTCACCGCCGGCGCCAAGCGCGTCATCGTCTCGGCTCCCGCCGACGGCGCCGACCTCACGGTCGTCTACGGCGTGAACCACGACAAGCTGACGAAGGAACACATCGTCATCTCGAACGCCTCCTGCACCACGAACTGCCTCGCCCCCGTGGCGAAGGTGCTTCACGAGACGGTGGGCATCGAGAAGGGCTTCATGACGACGATCCACTCCTACACCAACGACCAGCCGACGCTGGATCAGATGCACAAGGACCTCTACCGCGCCCGCGCGGCGGCCCTGAACATGATCCCGACCTCGACCGGCGCCGCGAAGGCCGTGGGTCTCGTCCTGCCGGAGCTCAACGGCAAGCTCGACGGTTCCTCGATCCGCGTGCCGACCCCGAACGTCTCCGTGGTCGACTTCAAGTTCGTGGCCAAGAAGACCACCACGAAGGAAGAGATCAACGCGGCGATCAAGGCGGCCGCCGACGGCCCGCTGAAGGGCATCCTCGGCTACACGAACCAGCCGAACGTCTCCTCGGACTTCAACCACGATCCGCATTCCTCCGTGTTCCACCTGGATCAGACCAAGGTGATGGAGGGCAACTTCGTGCGCGTGCTGTCCTGGTACGACAATGAGTGGGGCTTCTCGAACCGTATGGCCGACACGGCCATCGCCATGGCGAAGCTCATCTAAGGAGGCAGCCGCGATGACCGCCTTCCGCACGCTCGATCAAGCCGACGTCAAGGGAAAACGCGTTCTCGTCCGTGTGGACCTCAACGTCCCCATGGAAAACGGCAGGGTGACGGACGCCACGCGCATCGAGCGCGTGCTCCCCACCATCCGGGAAATCTCCGACAAGGGCGGCAGGGTGATCCTGCTCGCCCATTTCGGACGCCCGAAGGGACGCGACCCGAAGGAGTCGCTCAAGCCGGTCGCGGAAGCGGTCTCGCAGCATCTCGGACAACAGGTGGCCTTCGCCGATGACTGCATCGGCGAGGCCGCAGCCAAAGCCGTCAACGCTCTGAAGGACGGGGACGTGCTTCTTCTCGAGAACACCCGCTTCCATGCGGGCGAGGAGAAGAACGACCCGGCCTTCGTGCAGGAGCTCGCCAAGCTCGGCGACCTCTACGTGAACGACGCCTTCTCGGCCGCGCACCGCGCGCATGCCTCGACGGAGGGCCTCGCCCGCGTGCTGCCCGCCTATGCCGGCCGCACCATGCAGGCGGAACTCGATGCGCTCACCAAGGGACTCGAGGCCCCGAAGCGCCCGGTCGTCGCCATCGTCGGCGGCGCGAAGGTCTCCACCAAGATCGACCTTCTCGAAAACCTCGTGACCAAGGTCGACGCCCTCGTCATCGGCGGCGGCATGGCCAACACCTTCGTGCACGCGACGGGGCTGAACGTCGGCAAGTCGCTCGCGGAGAAGGATCTCGCCGCGACGGCGCTGCGCATCATCGAGAAGGCGCGCGCCTCGAACTGCGCGATCATCCTGCCGGTGGACGGCGTCTGCGCCTACGAATTCAAGGCCGGCGCGCACAACCAGACCTACGGCATCGACGCGATCCCCGAGGACCAGATGATCCTCGATGTCGGCTCGCAATCGGTCGAGCGCATCTGCGCTGCGATCAACGACGCGGCGACCCTCGTCTGGAACGGCCCGCTCGGCGCCTTCGAGATCCCGCCCTTCGATCAGGGCACGGTGGCGGCGGCCCGCCATGCGGCGCAGCGCACGAAGGAAGGCAAGCTCCTCTCGGTCGCCGGCGGCGGCGACACGGTGGCGGCCCTCAACCATGCTGGCGTTGCGGAAAACTTCTCCTATGTATCCACGGCAGGCGGCGCTTTCCTCGAATGGCTCGAGGGCAAGGCGCTTCCCGGCGTGGAGGCTCTCAGGGCTTGAGACGCGTTTTCCGGCGAAGCGGATACCGCTTCGCCGGAGAGAACGCGACGGACCTGAGCTTAATCGCCGGTTCAGCTTAGGCAGGTTTAAAAGCTAAAACCAATACGGAGAGGACGAGATGGCCCGCATCACGATGAGGCAGCTTCTGGATCACGCAGCCGAACACGGCTACGGCGTGCCTGCCTTCAACATCAACAACATGGAGCAGGCGCTCGCGATCATGGCTGCGGCCAACGAGGTCGATGCGCCGGTGATCATCCAGGCGAGCCGCGGCGCGCGCCAATATGCCCACGACGTCATGCTCAAGCACATGATGGACGCGGTCACCGAGATCTACCCGCATATTCCGGTCTGCGTGCATCTCGATCACGGCAACGAGCCCGCCACCTGCATGACCGCCATTCAGGCCGGCTTCACCTCGGTGATGATGGACGGCTCTCTGAAGGCTGACGGCAAGACCCCCGCCGACTGGGACTACAATGTCGGCGTTACCAAGAAGGTCGTCGAAATGGCCCATCTGGGCGGCATCTCGGTGGAGGGCGAGCTCGGCGTGCTCGGCTCCCTCGAGACCGGCATGGGCGACAAGGAAGACGGCCATGGCGCGGAAGGCAAGCTCTCGCACGACCAGCTCCTGACGAATCCCGACGAGGCCGTGAAGTTCGTGGCCGAGACCAAGGTCGACGCGCTCGCCATCGCCATGGGCACCTCGCACGGCGCCTACAAGTTCACCCGCAAGCCCGACGGCGCGATCCTCGCGATGCACGTGATCGAGGAGATCCACAAGAAGCTCCCGAACATGCATCTCGTGATGCACGGCTCGTCCTCGGTGCCGCAGGAGCTGCAGGACATCATCAACAAGTATGGCGGCCAGATGAAGCCGACCTGGGGCGTGCCGGTGGAAGAGATCCAGCGCGGCATCAAGCACGGCGTGCGCAAGATCAACATCGACACCGACAACCGCATGGCGATGACCGGCCAGATCCGCAAGGTCCTGACCGAGAACCCCGGCGAGTTCGACCCGCGCAAGTATCTCAAGCCCGCCATGGAAGCGATGACGAAGCTCTGCAAGCAGCGCCTGCAGGACTTCAACACCGCGGGCCAGGCCTCCAAGATCAAGCGGATCTATACCCTGGCGGAAATGGCCAAGCGCTACGCCTCCGGCGAGCTCGACCCGACCTTCGGCACGACCAAGCAGGCGGCGGAGTAAAGGGCTTTCTCCCGCCCTCACCTCATCACCGGCCCTGTGCCGGTGATCCCGATGCGAGAAGCGCAGCGCTTCGATCGATCGGGATGGCCGGGACAAGCCGGGCCATGACGAAAAGGAAGGCGTCTGCTGCCGCCCACACACTCGCCGCAATCCTCATCGACAAGCGGGGCCTCGCAAGATGGCCCCGTTTTCGTTATGGGATGTCCGTTCCGACGTTTTTCAGTTCCGTGATCGAATGACCGAGCCCGCTCGCCTTTATCTCATGACCCCTGTTCTGGCGGATGCCTCCTTCGCCCCCAAGCTGGCCGAAGCCTGCGAGGGCGGAGCCGTGGCGGCCGTGCTGCTGCGGCTTGCGGCAGCCGACGAGCGCAGCCTCATCAATCTGGTGAAGGCGCTCGCGCCCTCCGCCCAGGAGCGGGGGGCCGCCGTCATCGTCGCCACCGACGGCGACGCGGATATCGCCAACGTGGCCGTGCGCGGCGGCGCGGACGGCGCCCATGTGGCGGGCGCGGATCCTGCGCAGATCCGCGAGCTGCGCGACCGCCTGAAGGCCGAGCGCGCCATCGGCGCGGGTCACATCCGCACCAAGGACGACGCCATGACCCTCGGAGAGGCCGGCGTCGATTACCTGCTCTTCGGCGAGCCGCGCCGGGACGGCTCCCTCCCCTCCCTGGAGAGCGTGGCCGAACGCGCGGCCTGGTGGGCCGAGATCTTCGAGACGCCCTGCGTGGCCTATGCGCCGAGCCTGGAGGCCGTCGAGCCCCTTGCCGCCACCCAGGCCGAGTTCATCGCCCTCGGCGACGCCGTGTGGAATCACCCGGACGGCCCCGCCGCCGCCGTGAAGGCCGCCGGCGGGATCCTGCGCAAGGCGGAGGCGTCGCATTGACGCGGGCCCCCCTCTTCGGAGCGATCCTGCTTCTCGCCTCCATGGCCGGAGCCGGGGCAGCCGAGCCCGATCGCGCCTATGGCGCCTATCAGCGCGGGCTGTACCTCACGGCCTTTCGCGAGGCGACCCTGCGGCTGGAGAAGAACAGCAACGACGCCGCCGCGATGACGCTCCTGGGCGAGCTCTACAACCAGGGGCTCGGCGTGGCGCTCGATCCGAAGAAGGCGGCGGAATGGTATCTGCTGGCGGCCCAGCGCGGCGATGCCAACGCCATGGCGTCCCTCGGCCTCATGACCCTCGACGGTCGCGGGGTGAAGAAGGACCCCGTGCAGGGCAAAGCCTGGCTCGAAAAGGCCGCGGCCAAGGGCAATGCGGTCGCGTGCCATAACCTCGCCCTGCTGCTGCTGACCAGCGGGTCCGACATGGATCTGGAGCAGGCCGTCAAGCTCCTGCGCAAGGCGTCTGAGGCGGAGATCCCCGACGCGCAGCACGCCCTCGGCGTGCTCTACCTGAAGGGGCGCGGCGTCGCGAAGGACGCCACCGAGGCCGCGCGCCTCTTCGAGCGCGCCGCCAGGAACGGCAGCTCCGTCGGAGAGGTGGAATACGCCATCCTGCTCTTCAACGGCGAGGGCGTTCCGGCCAGCGAGTCCCAGGCGGCCCGCTATTTCCGCCGCGCCGCCGCCAAGGGCAACGCAATCGCCCAGAACCGCCTCGCCCGCCTGCTCGTGGCCGGCAGGGGCGTTCCCGCCAACAAGGTCGATGCCGCCGCTTGGCACATCCTCGCGGCCGCGCAGGGACTCACCGACCCCTGGCTCGACGATGCCCTGAAGGACCTCACCGCCGAGGAACGCACCCGCGCCGAGCGCCTCGTCGCGGAGCGGCTCGGGATGCGATAGATTTTCACGTCATCACCGGCCTTGTGCCGGTGATCCCGATGGTGTGAGGCGCGGCGCTCGTCCAATCGGGATGGCCGGGACGAGGCCGGCCATGACGAGCATGAATTGCGCCCCAAAATCCCGCGCCCGAAGGATCAATTGAACACCGGCCCGGTTATCCCCGGCTTGACGCCATCCCTCCCGTAGTTCATCGACCACTCACCACTTTCGCTCTTTGCCAGGACTTTGCCCATGATCCGCTCGCCCCTCATGACCGTCATGACCGATGCCGTGATGAAGGCCTCGCGCTCTCTGAAGCGCGATTTCGGCGAGGTGGAGAACCTGCAGGTCTCCCGCAAGGGTCCCGGCGACTTCGTCTCCGCCGCCGACCGCAAGGCGGAGAAGATCCTGCGCGAGGCGCTCGAGAAGGCCCGCCCCGGCTACGGCTTCGTCATGGAGGAGCAGGGCATCGTCGAAGGCACGGACCCGAGCCATCGCTGGCACATCGATCCCCTCGACGGCACCACGAACTTCCTGCACGGCCTGCCGCAATTCGCGATCTCGGTCGGCCTCGAGCGCGACGGCCAGATCGTGGCCGGAGTGATCTACGATCCGGCCAAGGACGAGCTGTTCATCGCCGAAAGGGGCAAGGGCGCCTATCTCAACAACCGCCGCATCCGCGTGGCGGCGCGCGACGACATCCCGGACGCGGTCGTGGCCTGCGGCCTGCCGCATATCGGCAAGGGCGACCACGGCCTGTTCCTGCGCGAATGCGCCACCGTGATGGCGCAGGTGGGCGGCATGCGCCGCTGGGGCGCTGCGGCCCTCGACCTCGCCTATGTGGCCTGCGGCCGCTTCGACGCCTATTGGGAGCGCGGCCTGAACTCCTGGGACATGGCGGCGGGCATCCTCATGGTGCGCGAGGCCGGCGGCTTCGTGTCCGACGCGGACGGCACGCCCAACCCGCTGGCCACCGGCTCCATCGCCTGCGGCAACGAGTACATGCACCGCGAGCTTCTGAAGATGCTCAAGAAGGCAAGGGGCTGATTGCCGCGCCCGTTTTCTTGTTCGTGTCCCCAGGGGAGGTCGTGCTCGCGCTTGATCCCGGCGTCCGGGACGGCCACAGTAGGACCGTCCCGAAGCACATGAGCACAGAATAACGATGGCGGACCAACCCCTTACCCCACCGCGGATCTATCTCATCCGCATGGCGGTCTTTCTGGTTTTGGCAGGGTTTATCGCTTTCATCCTGTACCGGCAGATATGGGACGCCTTCCAGGCTAATCCCGGCCTCAACGCCCTGATCCTGGGGGTGATGTTTATCGGCATCATCCTCGCCATCCGCCAGGTGTGGCGCCTGTTCCCCGAGGTGCGCTGGGTCAACACCCTGCGGCAGACCGAGGAGGGGCTGGTCGCCTCCGCCCCGCCGGTCCTGCTCGCTCCCATGGCGGCCTTCATCAGCAACCGCTCCGGCAGCCCGCTCTCCATCGCCGCCATGCGCTCGCTGCTCGACTCGGTCGGCGCGCGCCTCGACGAGAGCCGCGAGATCCTGCGCTACATGGCGGGCCTTCTGGTCTTCCTGGGCCTCCTCGGCACCTTCTGGGGCCTGATCGAGACGGTCGGCTCGGTCGGTCGCATCATCGGCTCCCTCCGCACGGGCCAGGACGCCGCCGTGCTGTTCGACGAATTGAAGAACTCCCTCGCGGGCCCGCTCCAGGGCATGGGGCTGTCCTTCTCCGCCTCGCTGTTCGGCCTTGCCGGCTCGCTCGTCCTCGGCTTCCTCGACCTGCAGGCGGGCCAGGCCCAGAACCGCTTCTACACGGAGCTGGAGGATTGGCTCGCCTCCACCACCGCCGACACGCCCACCGATGCGCTGCCGCGCTCCACCACCCCGCACGACCTGACGGTGGCCCTCAACCGCCTGACCGCCGCGGTGAACGACGGCGCGGGCGGACGCGCGGCGACGCAGGCCATGGCCAATCTCGCCGAGGGCGTCCAGGGCCTCGTCCAGCACATGCGGGCCGAGCAGCAGATGATCCGCGACTGGGTGGAGGCCCAGGCCGCCCGGGAGAAGGAGCTCAAGCAGGTGCTCGACCGCATCTCCCGTGAAAGGCTCTCCTGATGCCGATCTCAAGCGCAGGCGGACGGGGACGCGGACGGGGCGGCCAGCTCAATTACTGGCCGGGCTTCGTGGATGCCCTGTCCACGCTCCTGCTCTCCATCATCTTCCTGATCTCGGTCTTCACCGTCGGACAGTTCTTCCTGTCCCGCGAATTGTCGGGCCGCGACACGGTGCTCGACCGGCTCAACCGGCAGATCGCGGAGCTCACCGACCTGCTCGCCCTCGAACGCTCGGGCCGCCGCACGGCGGAGGAGAACCTGACCGCCCTGCAGACCACCCTGCAGGCAGCGGAGGCCGAGCGGGCCCGCCTGCAGGGCCTCGTGGAATCCGGCGGCGCGGCTCAGGCCCAGGCCGGCGAATTGAACGCTGCCCTCGAAGCGGAAAAGCAAGCCACGGGCCGCGCCCTGAGCCAGGTGGAGATCCTCAACCAGCAGATCGCCGCCATGCGGCGCCAGCTCGCAGCCCTGGAGGAGGCGCTCGCGGCCTCGGAGAGCCGTGACCGGGAGAGCCAGGCCCGCATCGCCGATCTCGGCAGCCGGCTGAACGTGGCGCTCGCCCAGCGCGTGCAGGAGCTTGCCCGCTACCGCTCGGACTTCTTCGGCCGCCTGCGTCAGATCCTCGGCAACCGGCCCGACGTGCGCATCGTCGGCGACCGCTTCGTCTTCCAGTCGGAGGTGCTGTTCCCGGTCGGTCAGGCGACCCTGCGCCCCGAAGCCTCCGGCGAGATCGACCGCATCGCGAGCGCGCTCATCGAGCTCGAGAAGCAGGTTCCGCCCGATATTCCATGGGTGATCCGGGTCGACGGCCATACGGACCAGCGTCCGATCAACACACCGCAATTCCCGTCGAACTGGGCCCTCTCCTCAGCCCGCGCCATCGCGGTCGTCCAGGCGCTCATCGCCCGGGGCGTGCAGCCGCAGCATCTCGTCGCCGCCGGCTTCGGCGAGTTCCAGCCGCTCGACAACGGCACGACGGAAGAGGCCTTTGCCCGCAACCGGCGCATCGAGCTGAAGCTGACGGAGCGGTGAGGCTCAGAGCTCCTTTCCAAGCGCCCGGGCGACGTCCTTGACCTGCAGGCCGACGCGCTTGACCGTGTTCACGATCTCGCGGCGCGGAACGCCCCATCGGTCGGACCAGTAGCGCATCTCCCAATCCTCATGGAGATTGATGCGAATCGCATCCTGCGGATGCCTCCTGAAGGTCGCCGCCATCCTTGGCCTCCCTTGACGTCAAAGGCCGATCTGCGCCGGCCCCTGAAACAACCAGGAAAGCGCCCTTCAGTTCGCTGTGGCGAGGCTACTCTGCCGCCAGCTCGTGCTCCAGCGCACCCGTGAACTGGAGCCGCGCGAGGCGGGCATAGAGGCCGTCCCTGGCGAGGAGGCTCTCATGGGTCCCCTCCTCCACGATCCGGCCCTTGTCCATCACGAGGATGCGGTCGGCGGAGCGGACGGTGGCGAGGCGATGGGCGATCACGAGCGTAGTGCGGCCCTCCATCAGCCGGTCGAGGGCCTCCTGGACCTTGCGCTCGCTCTCGGCATCCAGCGCCGAAGTCGCCTCGTCGAGGAGCAGGATCGGCGCATCCTTCAGGATGGCGCGGGCGATCGCGAGGCGCTGGCGCTGGCCACCCGAGAGGGTGACGCCGCGCTCGCCGATGAGGGTGGCATAGCCCTGCGGCAGCGCCTCGATGAAGCCGTGGGCGGAGGCCAGCTCCGCCGCCCGGCGGACATCCTCCCCGGAGGCCTCGGGGCGCCCGTAGCGGATGTTCTCGAGCACGCTGGTGGCGAAGATCGTGGGCTCCTGCGGCACGAGGGCCATGCGCGCCCTCAAGGTAAAGGGATCCGCCTCGGTGATCGGGACCCCATCGACCTCGATCAGGCCGTTCTGCGGATCGTAGAAGCGCAGCAGGAGCTGGAGGATCGTGCTCTTGCCCGCCCCCGAGGGGCCGACGATCGCCACGCGCTCGCCGGGAGAGACCGTGAAGCTCAGGCCATGCAGCGCCCGCTGCTCCGAGCGGGTGGGATAGGCGAAATGCACATCCTGGAACGCCACGGTGCCGAGCGGGGGCTGCGGCAGGGGCTTCGGTTTCGGCGGCGCCTTGACCGCGGGTCTCGCGGCGAGGATCTCGCCGAGGCGTTCCGCCGCGCCCGCGGCCTGCGACAGCTCGCCATAGACCTCGGAGAGCTGGCCCAGGGAGCTGGCCGCGAAGACCGCGTAGAGCACGAATTGCGACAGGCGCCCGCCCGTCATGGCGCCGGCGAGCACGTCCTGCGCGCCGTACCAGAGCACGGCCACCACGCTGGCGGAGACCATGAAGATGGCGCCGCCCGTGAGGAAGGCGCGCATGGTGGTGGAGAGCCGGGCCGCATCGAACGCCTCTTCCGCGGCCAGCGCGAAGCGCGAGGCGGTGAGGCTTTCCATGCCGAAGGCCTGCATGGTCCTGACCGCCCCGATGGCCTCCGCCGCATAGGCCGAGGCGTCGGCGAGGCGGTCCTGCGCCGCCCGGGAGCGCCGCCGCACCGCTCGGCCGGAGATCACGAGGGGCAGGACGATCACGGGGATGGCGAGCAGGACGAGGGCCGAGAGCTTCGGGCTCGTGATGATCATGAGCACCACGGCGCCGAGGAAAAGGAAGAGATTGCGCAGGGCGATCGAGATGCTGACCCCGAAGGCCGCCTTCACCTGCGTGGTGTCGGCGGTCAGCCGGGAGACGATCTCGCCGCTCTTGGTCTGGTCGAAGAAGGCCGGGTCCAGCGAGGTCAGGTGCCGGAACACGGCGGAGCGCAGGTCCGCCACCACCCGCTCACCTAAGGTGATGACGAGGTAGTAGCGGAGGGCGCTGGAGATCGCGAGAACCGCCACCACTACGAGGAGCAGGACGAAATAGGCGTTGATATAGGCCCGCCCCTCCTCCGAGAACCCGAAATCCACCACCCGCCGCACCGCCACCGGCACCACGAGCGTGGCCGCCGAGGCCATGGTCAGCGCCGCGAGCGCCCCCGCGATCCGGCCCTTGTAGGCCAGACCATAGGGAATGAGCGGCTTGAGCGCGCTGAGCGCGGCCTTGGGACGGGATTGGGCAGAGGACAGATCGGCCATGTCAGCCTTCGTTGACGGAACGCATGGAACGGAGCCGGTTCCATGCCACGGGAACAGCTCTTTACATTGAGCTGTCTCAATTTTCGGCGCCGAACCGGGTTCGCCCGCCGAAAATCGCTCCGCACGGGTTTAACACCTTTGCCCCCGCTTGTTTCAAGGTTGTAAGTGGGGTATAGGCGCGCATTCACCAATTCAGGCTCGATCTTACGCTGCGGGCTGACCAGATGTGGCTGGCCGCAAGAAGGACTATGGCAATGGCGCGCAAAGACACCGATCACCCCGACTACCACTTCATCAAGGTGGTCATGACCAACGGCACCGAGTACACCACTCGCTCGACCTACGGCAAAGAGGGCGACACCCTCAACCTCGACATCGACCCGAACACCCACCCGGCCTGGACCGGCGGTACGCAGCAGCTGCTCGACCGCGGCGGCCGCGTGTCGCGCTTCAACTCG
>Ga0182741_1004230_pt1 | contig 14373 bp, 7 predicted proteins | sample eDN5th37CBELigOP_FD_128874 | JGI IMG/M metagenome (GOLD analysis project Ga0182741, IMG submission 128874) | Enriched Organic Plus compost microbial communities from Emeryville, California, USA - eDNA 5th pass 37_C BE-Lig OP (version 2) (version 2) ...
CTTGATGTCGAGTCCTCTGACACTATTGAAACCGTGAAGCAGAAGATTCAGGACAAGGAGGGTATTCCTCCGGACCAGCAGCGTCTCATCTTCGCTGGCAAGCAGCTCGAGGACGGTCGTACTCTTGCTGACTACAATATCCAGAAGGAATCCACCCTTCACCTCGTCCTTCGTCTTCGTGGTGGTTCTGGTATGCAGATCTTCGTCAAGACCCTCACTGGTAAGACCATTACTCTTGATGTCGAGTCCTCTGACACTATTGAAACCGTGAAGCAGAAGATTCAGGACAAGGAAGGTATTCCTCCGGATCAGCAGCGTCTTATCTTCGCTGGTAAGCAGCTCGAGGACGGTCGTACTCTTGCTGACTACAATATTCAGAAGGAGTCGACTCTTCACCTTGTGCTTCGTTTGCGCGGTTAAAAGGTAATGTTGTAGAGCCTCACTCGGAGTACGAGAGTAGGTGACGTCCGAATGTCCTCATATCAATTCTAAGACATTTTTCTGAGATCTTAAAAGCAAAAGCATTTTCACTGTGCTAGCCAATGGACGTCTCAGTTACTCATGAATACAGTTACTCATGTATTTATCATCAGACAGAACAGTTCTAACCATCGCCTCTGACAGACTTGGCTTTGATTCTGAATTTAACACGCATTTGCAAATCAAAACTCTAGAGTTGTGACTTTTGTTTTTGAATGTTGCTATTGGCAACCATGAGCAACTCTCGCGAGACGTCACGGAAATCGACCTTGGGGACAATGCCTAGTTCCTTCAGTCGAGGGATGAGTTTGGTCTCGATGAGCTCCTTCGCTCGTGCCTTGTTGAGTTCTTTCAAAGACTTCATCTGAAGTGGGCAGAGTTCATCAAGAATCTCGCCTTGGGTCTTGCCAATCTCAACACACGTTGAATATGGGACGAGCGTGTGGGTCACAAGTGCGTAGCGTGAGAGGTATGCCTCAGGATACTCGTGAGCAAGATAAACCTCGAGCTCTTTTTGGAGAAGGAAGTGCGGTGACGAGGTTTTGCTCATCATTTCCGTGTAGTTTTCTACTGCCATGGCAGCGATCGCATCTGTGTCGGGCTTGCGTAGGGTCTGGAATGCTTCGAAAGCATCCTTAGTGTCCGAGAACTGAGAGAGGCACTTATCAAGGAGACGGACGGACTCAAACGCAGCATTGCATCCTTGGCCAAAGAAAGGAGTAATGGCATGTGCAGCATCACCGAGGATACACAGCTTGTCCTCATAAACCCATCGGTTGCACTTGACCGTACCAAGGAAGCCAACGGGGTGAGTATGCCATTGTTCAACCAAGTCGGGTAGAGCAACATACGCATCTGGGTAGTACTTCTTGAAATACGCTCGGATGGTTTCCGGCGTGTTGATCTTGGAGAAGCAGGGCTGTTCAGGCTTATCAGAATGATCAGGGAGATAGAGTGTCATGGTCATGGTGCCGTCACGGTTCGGCAAGCCCATGAGGAAGTGAGAACCACGCGGCCAGATGTGAAGCGAGGTGGTGGAGAACCAGGACTGGTTGGTCTCGGGATTTCGTGGCATGAGGAGTTCTTTATAGCTCGCACCAAGTGGGATTGCTTCATCCTGAACCTCATCTCCAAGCGTCCGCTTTAGGCTTTGTCGGCAGCGTGAGCCTGCACCATCTGTGCCAAAAATATGCCAGGCCGCGTAGTGTTTCTCCATTGGATGTCCCGTGCTGCTGCGTGATTGAGTAATAAACTCGCCTTTCTCTAGATTCATCGTGAGCACAGGCTCTTCAAAGTGGAACACGACACCCATCTTGACCGCTGCCTTGATCAGCTCAACATTTAGCTCGGCGCGCGAGATGGAGTAGTTGCAGTAGGTGCTGTCGGGTCCGTAAGCTTGGTATGCGATCTCGCCTGACTCAAGGTGGAGGGTTCGACCATGCACCGGAACGCATAGCTTGAGAATGTCCTCTAGAAGATCGACGTGCGCCAGCGCCTCAAGGCCACGCGACGTTAGCACGAGGTTGATGGAGCGACCAGCGAGGCCCAGGTTCATGCGCATATCAGGTCGTGATTCGAAGACCTCAACATGGTACTTTCCGCGTCGTTTCAGGAAGCACGCGAGGAGACAACCCGCGAGGCCACCCCCGATAATTGCGACGCCCTCAATCTTGCGAGAGTTTGAGTTGCGAGGCTTGTGTTGCTGCTTGCACTCGCCGCTGCCGCCGCTCATCTCGCCATCCAAGAACGAGGATCTTATGATATTGGACATAGCTGTCGTCTGAACTTGCTATTGAGTAGGTGACTCAGGAATAATAATCCACAGTTAAGTTAGGAACAACTCGATCTTCGCCTTTGCGCTGTTGCTTGCGTCAGAGGTACGCCCTATCGCGCCGTTTCAAGACCGCAAACAAGCCAATTCGCTGCCTCATTTTCCAAGATTTTTGTTCCTGTGAAGGTTTTCCGGACTGTGTTTGGGCTGGGCATATGCGAGCTGGTGAATGCGTTGTGTCGTGGATCAGTGTCGCACTTGCTCAGTAGAGGAAGGCGAGTGGCTATGTGGGACGAATTGTATGCTAGGAGCCGCCTCACGCGAGTTATAATCCAGAATTCGAGACGCGGGCGCTGTAACTCACAACCATGTGATTCGCGGGATCTCCATGTTGACGGCGGGAGAATGTCTCAGCACGGATTTGGGATCTACTCGGCCTGATCACCTCGTTTTCATGATGGTTGATGCAGGTGCTTTGGTGCAGTTGGTGTCTAAGCACGCCTATTTTAGCTTGCCTGACGACCTCGTCGGAGTTCTGATTCGGACCTCATATCACAGTCTGAACGGGCTTGCAGACAGAGGCAGCACTGGAATAGATGTGACCTGTGCAGGAGATGTGATTCATGATCGCAATTTCAAGAAGCCTATCACTCGTACCCCGTCATTCAAGTGGAACAGCAGTAACATGCAAGACCCAGACTGCAAGGTCTGGGCGGTCTATGCACAGCCCTAGAGACAATCCAGTGAATACACCTCCAATACAACGCTTTGAACGTGGTTCCGACACTGTTAGGGTCGTCCGCCCTGTGGTATACAGTCGCTGCCCTCACACACCGGGTCGACAGGAGGCCCCAGAGAGGTGATCCGGGACGAGATCTCCCACGCAGACTGACCCTCCAGTGCTGATCCAGAGATATATCACGGGGCATGTACCATAAACCCCGAATATACGGTGGGCCGTCGCATCTGGCAAGTGCTCCGCGCACAAGGCCAGGCAAACCGGGGCTCGAGGGGGTTTTTCCAAGTTATCACAAACCTCTATACATAGTTGGATTTTGAGACCCTGAGCCAGTGCGATTGAATAACAACCAGGGCATTTGATTTCATCATGGTAGGTATACTCTTCTATTAAGTTTGCATCAAGCATTGACCTCACGTACTACCGCTTAAAACACAATTTAGTTTGCACTTGTCTCGAGTTTCCACCTTCCAAGTGTGTTCATCGCCTCGCTGACGGGCAGGATCCGGGTACGGAGCTGATCTTTACAACGCACCTGATGCTCCCCATCTCCCTGTATGTAGATCCACTTTCTACTCCTTCAGAACCGCCAGGGCAAGACGCGCCTGGCGAAGTACTACAGCCCCTTCGAGGCCGAGGAGAAGCGTCAGCTCGAGTCTGAGGTTCATAAGGCGGTGGTGAGCCGCAGTGGCAAGCAGTTCACCAACTTCGTTGAATTCCGCAACTACAAGTTGGTCTATAAGCGCTATGCGAGCCTGTATTTCTCATTCTGTGTCGACACCAACGACAACGAGCTGCTCTACCTTGAGACGATTCACCTCTTCGTCGAGTTGCTCGACAAGTACTTCGAGTCCGTTTGCGAGCTCGACCTCGTGTTTAACTTCAATAAGGTACGTCTACGGCCCACGCATAAGATGCGCATACCTGAGCACCACTCTGCTTTGTCAGATGTCAGGAACGGAGCGGTATCATCCGGAAGATTTTGCCCTGACCCAGAATCTCCCTCACACACGCGCTTATATTCCGCACCCCGACTCGACCCGACTCATTCTCATTCACTGCCGCATTTCACTCATATCCACCTCTACGCTCGATCTAGATCTACGCCCTCCTCGACGAGATGTTCCTCGGTGGAGAGGTTTCTGAAACAAGCAAACGTGTCATTCTCGAGCGAGTAAGCGAAACGGAGAAGCTTGAGTAAGCTCACACACCATGAAGTAGGCACCAGCAGCGCTGTACGGTAACTCTACCTCACAAGGAGCCATCTTTACCCGATCAGCTCGGCCGTTGACTCCCACTATTAGCCTTTGCTACCAAGCACGTCTGAGAATGACCAGCGGGTCAGACTAGCCGGCAGCCTGCAATGCAACCCAAACGCCGAAGCTCGCTCACCCCCCTATTGTTATCATGTGTATTAACAGCACTTCGCCAAAAGATGTAACTCCTTCAATCGAATCATTTGTGTCACGAATAAACATTGCGTTTTATGTGAACTAACTCAACTTTACCACCACTGGCCAGTCCGCTCGAACGGCAGCTTAGCCAGCGGGTGTTCAGGGCTGAAATAACTATGCCTTGTTTCATACTGTGCCATGCGCGGAATACTGTGCACAGTGATCTCCATCTCATCGGCGGCATGCACTTGCTCCTCACGCAGGTTTACAACAGAAGAACCCTTGTGGAGGAACTCGTAGTACTGTCGCAGAATACGTTCTTGCGAGGGCGTCTCAATTGACCCCGGTCTGAGAAGCCTGAGCACACTAATGGCTCGCCTCCAATCAAACTCTTGTAACAGCCTTGCGCATCGTTCCAGCCTCTGTCTTCGAAGGGCGTTGAACCGATCGATGCTCTTTTCGTCGTTGCGGCTCAGCGTAGGAACTGAAACGGTCATTGCTTGGCTGTGATCTCGCTCAGGATTGTCCTGACCTTCTACACATGCCATGTCTGTACTAGGTTGCGCTGCGCGCAGGGCTACTTGAATGGCCTCCAGAACCTTGACCGCAATCTGTAGCATGCATGCAGCGAGCACGCATCCGGTTCGACCAACCCCTGCAGCGCAGTGCACCACTACAGCTGCTGGCACTCTCGCGAGCGGGTGATAATCGTCACTCTCGTGACCTTCCTCGTGAGAATGGCGCCGTCGACGCCGAACGTCGTCATCATCAAGGTCTGGTTCCTCGACTTTTGGTTGCCTTGGAGTGGGCGAACAAGACATTTCGGTGTGGGTGGCATCCACGCCGAGACCACCAGAGTCATCACAGAGATGATGGTGGTGGTGGTGGTGACTGTGCTCTTCGAACTTCGACTCGGCCCCGAATGAGTAGGGTGCTTTGGTGGGAGCGCTCTTTGCAGGTGAGACATGAACATCCTCAACAAAGTGCATGGCCACCGGCGGGGTAAGCAGTCGTAGCAGTACTTTAACATAGAGTGCGCTGACCTTGGCCAACGGTTTCGTCGAATCGTAAGGTGCATTGGGGTCGCAATAAGTCAGAGCCATACTCGTGGTAGTAAAAGGAGAGGCTAGCGCTCGCTCCTGTTGGTGTACGGCGGCCATGAGGGATGGATCACCTCGCTGATACGCAGGCTGGTAATAAATGTCACCCTCTGCATCGAAATGGAAGTCTAGCTCATCGTCATCCATCTCGCTTGCACTGGGTGAGTGAGGACTTGGAGGAGGCATCTCAATGAGTGGATTGCTGTTGGATGGGAGGTCTCGAACGTTGAGCGCCGCGCGAACATCGAATGTCATATTCCAGTACGATACAATAATACTGACTAATCGATGTAGCACACGCACAGGAGGAGCTGTATAGTCCGGGATCGGACATCGGATGTACGTGATGCCAAGCGGGTGGCTTGCAAGGGCACGTTCTGTAGCAGCTCCGCGCTCGAGAGTTAAATTCACAACAGCTCGTACAGCAAAATGACCTAGGCGTGCCTGTCGCTCGAAGAATGCGAGAGATGGTCCCCAATCTTCTTGCGCTTGACCCGATCTGCAGGATGCGCCAGAGGAAGAAGAAGACGAGGAAGAGCTTACCAGATCGGAGGATTGATTTACAATTCGATGCAACTTTGAGAAAGGCTCTTGGGTGAACTTAAATACGGAAGAACTCTGTGGAATGGGAGTAAGTTGCATTCGAACAAGGTTAGGTGAATCAATCGAGTGTACTTTCAGCGATAGTTTTCCGAGTTGAGACGCTCTGGGATCATCTGAGGAGGATCTCAGGAGTGATGGACTGGAGGTGCTCGACCTTGAGAGGGGCCGAGTGGCTTCGCCAGTCGAGGGCTTCGAGTCTGTTGTGGCTTGGGGGGAAGCCAGATTGCGCGGGGTATGTGCATGGGCTTCATCACCAGAATCAACTTCTTCGACGATGGGCTGAATTGCATGGGAGTAAGATGGGGTCTTTGGCAGTGGTGCGGCAGAAGAGGATCGTTCCAATGTAGGTGCTGTTGGATTACTAGTTTGAAGGGGTGATGGCGATTCCGAGAGCACTAACGGATAATCCTCCAATAAGCTTGACACAATATTTGCTGCGGCAATGGCACGCGTAGCTGCTTCGAGTCGTGGCGTGAGAGTTACTCTCGAAGACGATGCCTTTCTCTGAGGCGGAGTTAATTGTAATCGAGATTGAGGAGCACCTGAGGCAGAGTGTGTCTGCTTACTGCTGCTGTTGACGTCATCAACATCATCAACATCATCGATATCATCAACATCATCAATATCGTCAACATCATCGATATCATCAACCCGCTTCGATGCACGGCCGGATTCTGAAGTTTGGTTGGCTAGCGATTCGAACTTGAGTGGCGGGATGAAAACATCTGGATCTGCGCCAGCCTCAGCGTGGCCCGATGCTTTTGATTCCTGCTCGTCCTCCGAGTGCACTGGAGGCGAAGGCAAAGGCGGAGCCAACAAAGCGGGTGTTGCTGCTGCCAAGAGACCGTACGCCTTAGCGATATTCAACACGGTTGATCTCGAGCTCTGGTCAGCATAAGGCCGCCGCATGCCCGAAAGAAATGAAGGAATGACGAAGCTAAACCCACGCGGAGCAAGTATTTCGGCTCCACTTATTGCGGCTCCAAAGGGGTGCACCGTGGTTGCACCCTTCTCCTTGAGTTGATACGAGCTCGGCTTGCCGCTTAGAGGGAGGTCGAGCACTCCATCAGGAAGTTTTGCAATCGCCTCACAGCTCGCGCTGTGTGTCAAACGTCGGTGGGTAGAAGAGTCATTCTCATGATGCTGCTGCTGCATACCAGAAATTGTGAGCGGCTGCGGCTGCGGCTGCGGCTGCGTGAATTCAGGCGGGGCGTAGTGGGAGATGGCATAGATCAAGAAGTCCGCCTCGCTCACACTTTTGTTACCGTCCTTGTCCAGCTCGTTGTACAGTTCCAGTAGCTTCTCGGCTTGGGATGGATCCAATGCGAGCTCGCGCGCGTCTGGACCGCACTCCATGAAGAAGTCCCTTACGAACTGGTTGCGCCGCAGCGCAATTGCCAGGTCAGCTTTACTCAGTGACCCATCCTGGTTGACGTCGCATTCCCTGAAGACCTATATGCGTGAAGGGTGGGGAGGCGGGTCGAAGTGATATTACGCCCGGTGATACATCTGAGGGAGAGGTATCACTACCTGCTCCCGTGCTGTATAAGCAGAAAACCTGAGCACACGCGTGCTTCGAGACAAGTGAGCCAGAGGGATATTTTCACTGCACGTACCTTGCGGAAGAGGTCAACGTAGGGGTTTCGACGCGAGGATTCTGACATAAAGTATCAAGTGCTCTCCATCAACACTCGTACTAGACTTGAAAGCCCAATGCGTGCAAGCGAAATCCTACCCGAAACTCGCCTGTCTTTCACTTCCTCTTAAGACTCGAATATGGGCAGTTTAGGGGGGACGCGGCGGTGCAGGCTGAGTATTCTCGTGCTAGACAAGGATGATGGGCAGCATACGATACTGCTACGCTGTAGCGTTGTGCTGAAAGTAGTCGGATGTGTAGATTCAGACTTCGTGATATTCTGCAAAACGTGTTCGGTTTCGGTATATCGTGTGTGGGCACGTTTATGTGAGGTTAGGAAAAGTGATAATCAACACTGCATAGGACCTCTATTGCATAGCCTAAGCCATTTGAATACATAAATTTACGTTACGACCAGAGCTTCACCGTACCGTCCCATGAACAGCTCAACAACTTGCTGGGCTCATATGGGTGCCACTGGACTCCTACGCAGACTTGCTCGTGGGCCTTAATCTTGCGTATAAGTCGGCCCGTGGTCCACTCCCAAACGAAGATGCGACCCTCAGCGTCGCCCGAGCAGAGGTACTGGCCGTCGGGCGAGAAGGTCAGACCGCAGGCGAAGCCACTTGTGTTGTGACCAACGAAGCGCTTGCGTCGGTTGAGACGAACGCTAGGATTCGTAGCGAACACCAACGTCTGGTTGTCCTGGGCGTTGCCCACGAGGTGACTTCCACTTGGGTGAAGTGCAATGGTTGGCACCGACTGCAAATCCGAAGACGCAATATGCTTGACAACGACGGGTACACCATAATCCCACACCAAGAGCTTGTTGTCATCGCCCGTGGAAATAAACTGATCATCGCTGAGGAACAGCACCGAGTTAACTGCGGCAAGGTGCTCCTTGTACTCTTGGATCACATCGTTGGAACGCCAATCCCACTGGACAATACTCTTGCCATGAGTTCCGATCAAGCATTCGTCTTGGGTTGGGTGAGGTGTTACGCAGTAGGGTGTCGAGTCGGCAGTGTACCGTGCAACGACCTGGCCTGTTTCAGTATCCCACAGCTTAACCTGCTTGTCATACGAGCAGGTGAAGAACTTGCGACCGGCATCCGTAAAGCTGATGTCTCGGATCGCCTGCGTATGCCCAGAGTACGTTCGCATCAGCGGACGATGTCCAGTGGTTTCGTAGATTCGTGCGATACCGTCCATGCCTGCGGAGAGCATCAGATGGCCAGAACGCGGGAAGAACTTGGCGGCTGAAACACCTTTTGACTTGGCATTCCATGTGAACAATCGGTTCTTGGGGGCGTAACAAGTTCCAGCGGGTAGCATCTGTGACGTGTCGGGAATTTTGACACCAGGAGGGAAGTCCACAAACGACCGTCCGAAACTGTCCTTGAGAGGACCCGTACCAAAGAATTCCGTCGTTTCCAGCGCTGCAGCAAGCTTATCAGCCTCCTCACGTTCCTTCGCTTCTTGGATGCGCTTGGCTTCCTTCTCGAGTTCGGGATCGAGTCGACTGCCCTTGCTGATCTTCTTGGCAAGCCACGCCTCTCGGAACTTCTTCTGTTCTTCGGTGAGTTCCGGAGGTCCCCGCTGCTCCGCCTCAACTTCTGACTGGTACCTGGCCCAAGGACCTTTATAACCATCCAAGTCGGATGCATCCTTGCTGGCGGCCTCTCGCGTCTGCTCCGAGGGTCGACCTCGCTTTCGCTCACTAATGAGACCTGAGGACGCTGATAACGATGCAAGTGCTGTGCGAGCCTCAGCCAGTGTACCGACGTAAGTTGCACCTCCATATCGATTGCTGCTTGTGGTTTGCGCGCCTGCTACGATAGCTGGGTTCAGAGTGATACCCATTTTGTTGTGCATGTGTCTACTCTCCTCGAAGAGGTAGTCGTCGGTGTAGATCACCTGGTACTTTCCAGCGTCAGCCTTCTTCGTGGGCTTGCCCGACGCACTGGCTGCGGCTGCAGCTGCGGCTCCTGCCGCTACTCCTGAGGTCGCGTTGCTCGACATTAGTGTGCCCGCACCAAACCCAGCTCCTGCGGCAGCGACCGAGGCTCTCAATCCGTTGTCTATCCTAACTCGTTTGAATGTGGCATCGACGGGCTCCTCGTCGTCAATGTCGGGTGCGGCATCAATCTTGAAACCTTCTCCAAGCGAGGCTAGCGTGGTCGTAGTGGCCGTCGTGTGTGTCTCGGACGCGTCCTCCCCGTCCCAAGCGGTTGAATCGATCTCATCAGCCTTGACCTCGTCGTCGGCCTGCTCGAACTCCGAGTCAGAGCGGTCCGATGCGTCCGAGGCTTCGCCCCTGTCGGAAGCGTCGGACGAGTCGCTTCCATACGGTACTAGCGCGGCGGACATGTGCGAGAGTACGAGATCCAGCGCCCCACAGGTCGATTCCAAGTGCGGCTTTGTGTGTCGAACTAGGTAAGGGAATGTCTAAGACGTTAGATCGTCACTCTAGACAGACCAATACCCAAGTGAATAGGAAGATCGAGTGGTATTGAGCTGATCTAGCGTATTGGCCCACCCAACGCACTCACCCTAGTGTCGCTTTTGCAACACCTATCTTCTCTTCTCCGCTTTTCAAATTTTGGGCCCAGGTCCGTAAAAAATCGTTCCCGCACACGCAACGCGCGAGCCAGTAGAGTGTGGAACCTCATTCCAGCTCGCAATGCACGTCCGACACATCATATACTCGCCTAAGAAATCTCATCGTTTTGCGTAATTTGCTGGGCAGGCCCGATGCAGGGTATCCCCACCCGGAGAGAGAAATTGCGAGAGAGCTTGCTGGTGTATATTCTACTTAAAATCGCACGTAGACGTCGGTGGTGGTGGCTGCAAGTGCAAGAAAATGTCATTAAAACTTCAACGCAGATACCAGGTGTCGCTGCGGCCAATCAAGCTCGAGCGCAATACCATCAACCCACACACCTCACGCACGAATGAAACCGTGCCGTCAGTGGAGGAGCGATTGCGCGAACAGACCTCGCTTGCGGTGTTGCGCAAGCGCCTGAGAGACACTCACCGTTTGCTTAATAAGATGGGCGTACGTAGTTTTGCCTTTTTTGCCTTGTTTCTATCGGCTTTCCGCATGATCGCACTCGATTTGACACACCGCATACCTCTTCGCGCTCACTCATGCTCATCACTGTCACCGACACTGCTGCGGCATTACTCACATCCAGGATAAGATGGACCCAGAGATTCGAGCGAGCAAAGAAGCCCTCATCGAACAACTCAGACAACGCATCTTCGACCGACGTGTCGAACTCGCCGTCGAGCGACACGATAGCAAGTACATCAAGGTCAAGTTCTTCGAGAAGACCAAGGCTGAGCGCAGGATCAAGCAGCTCCGGGCGAAGCTGAACGAATTCGTTGTTGACACCTCAAGCGCTCCCACTGAAGAGGAGGTTGAGCTGCGCAACGACCTGGCCGACGCTGAAGAGTGTTTGTTGTATGTCGAGAACTTCCCCAAGGGCCACCCCTATGCGTCCATCATGAAGCAGCCCACTGAGAAGCGCGCCGCCTACGTGCGTGCACGTGTATTCTGGTGGATTATTCAGCACAGCGATTACGAGCGACCGACGGAGCGAATGACCACTGATCCTACCAAGAAGCCCCCCTTGCCAGGCAGTCGGTATTTGGTGATTCCAGGATTGTTTGAGTACAACGAGTTCCTTAGCGCACGACGTGAAGCCGAAAACTTCGTGCCAGACCAGACTCTCACCCGAAGCCTAGCGCGTTTAATTCGCAAGAAGATTATGCAAAGGGCACAACAGAATCAAGAGGGAGGCTCTGGTCGAGCTGGACAGGACAGTGACAATGACTCATTCAGTGAAGGTGAGGTGAACGCGGCGTCCAGTGATGATGAGGATGATGATGATGATGATGATGATGATGATGATGATGATGATGATGATGGTGATAGGCATAGTGAGCACAAGGATAGTAGCAAGGAGAAGAAATCACAGAAGATGGCAGACGACAGCGATGTTGATTCTGATGAGGAGTCTAAGGAGCTTGCCAAGATGCTCAACATGAAGAAGCTGATTAAGAAGGGTACCAAGGTTGACTCGTCCGATTCATCGGATTCGGACTCGGACTCGGATTCGGATTCGGATTCGGATTCGAGTTCGGACTCTGACTCAGGCTCAGAATCCGATACGGAGTCCGACTCTGATGCTAGGCCACAGCCCGCAAAGAAATCTCAGCCTGCCAGCACCAAACAGCAGAGCCAAGAGCAACAAGCCAAGAACAGAGTTAGCGCACAGACCGAGCTAGGACAGAAGCGATCCAATGCCAACCGCCGAGCGGGAGACATTGAAGGCGATGAAGATGCTGGTCAGCCTAAGAGGGTCAAGAAGTTCCGTGATCCCTTCCTAATCGCAGATGCAGGCGACAATGAGAGTGGGGATGACGACGGAGAGAGCGAAAGCGATAAGGAAGACCAGCAACACTATAAAGGTGGCTTCCGTGGTGGCCGCGGAGGCCGTGGCGGCTTTGGACGTGGCCGAGGAGGGTTTGGTCGTGGTGGAGGTGGCTTCGGCCGTGGCGGCGAAGGACGCGATCGTGGTCGTGATCGTAATCAAGACGGTCGAGGTGACCAGAAGTTCGGCAAGGGCTTCAACAATAACAACAACAATAACAAGTTTGGCTTCAAAGGCAAGTTCAATAACAACTACAACAACGGATCCCACTCTAAGAGAGATGGTAAGAACAGTTAAACTAGCCAACGCATCCGATCGTCATGTGTGTATTGCACTTTTAGATTCATACAAACGAAACGTTCTTCGTGATTTCCACAGGTGTTTCTCGGCCCATCACTCATCTAAAGTGTAAATAAATGCTTCTGCGCATTCAGCAGACCCCACATAATGCTTGTGACTGCATCCCAGCCGACTAGCTCACACACCTACGCCCGGACACATGCAGACACGCAGCGACCACAATTTCTGGTTCCGGTTTTCCACGAGTAACGTTGCCAAGAACCACAAACGAATAGATAACAAAATGAGTTGGAGAGTCAACGTGCACGTACGTAGAAATGTCACGTTTCCCTTGATACGACAGTGTGACAACCAATTCTGAACAAGATCTTACACCACACCCGGTGATCCCTCTACAAATCGCACCGATTTAGACTGGCGTGCCAAACAACGAGGCAGTTCAGCAGTTCCTTCAGCGCAATTTCGACGCTGGCCACTTCATTGATGCGGGTGGTGTCATGGACCGGGTAAGTGGAGACAGCGTAGATGCATGAGTGAGGGGCTCGACTCACCGTCAGTACTCGCGTTTGATGTCTACCTCACGCTGTTTTGTCTCGGTTTATGTCGAACTTTCGAATTTATAGGGCTGGCAGATCTATGTGACCAACGAGGACGGCGATTCACCCGAGGGTTTCCCGAGCCCCTTCCGCCTCCCTTCGATGGGTCTCGATGCCTTCAAGAGCGCACTCAGCAATCTGGGTCTTACATACGTTGACTAACTCACTAAGATCACCACCGCCGCCATTGGCACACTGGGATGACACAAAATATCTTGTTTCGAACTTGGGCAGGGCATACCCACTGTCATGGTCAAATGTCGGTCCCGAAATAATGCTTATAGCTCCACTGTTGCATAGTCTACTACGCCCAGCTCGCATAGCTCCATTGTTCTTGAGTATCAAATACACCAACCCTGTCTGTCCCCCCCGCCACAAGATCCATGCGAGTTTCATTTCGAGTGTGTGGTGGTATATTGTCCAGCATCACATTTGGTTTCGTGCGTGGATTGCTGCAATTGCACCCACGCGAATACCATACCAGAATCAATACCCGCACACAAACACAGTCCACATGTCCGACAGCAATATCGAAATCACGTATATCACACCGCCTTCGAGTGCATCTGAGGAGATCAAGGCCGAGATCCTCGCGCTGTACATGAACGAGCGCGATACCTGGCCTAATCCGTCCATGGTCAAGATCGAGAACGCTCTCAAGCACGCACTCGCACTGGGCATTGTCTACTACCAACCAGAGGGTGATGCCACAGCCACTACTGCAAGCTCTGGGGAAACCCATGAGGCTAAGGCAGTCAGCACAGCCAGCACATCTAAGAAGCTAGGAGGTTTCATCCTGATGACTGGAGCACCGAACGATCCTCTGCTGGAGGACATGATCATTGCACCCAGCCTTCGCGGTAAGGGCCTGGGGGTGCGACTCATCAAGACAACTCTTGAGATGGAACCCTTCAAGAGTGCACCCAGAGTTGACTTGTACTGTAAGGGCTTCCTCATCCCCTTCTATGAGAAGGCTGGCTTCAGCGTCGTCCGTCGAGGCGACACTCCTAACGATAAGGGCCTTATGAGGATCCAGAGGTAGGTAGAGGAGATGCACATTCACTGATCCACTTCCCCATCCACTCAAAGATCATTCATCCATCTCCCCAGAGATCGACAAGTCAGTGTTAGTAAAGTCGAAAATTGTATTGATGATATTGGGCTGTGTTCAAACACCAGGGGATAACTCACGGGATAAGTTAACTTAGCCACACAAAGGGAACTAGTTTACTTGCGGCGCTTCTCCTTGGCAGCGGGGACGACAATGTCTTCCTCCTCTTCCTCGTCATCACTACTGATGTACTTCTTTTCCTTC
>Ga0182741_1004232_pt1 | contig 14370 bp, 12 predicted proteins | sample eDN5th37CBELigOP_FD_128874 | JGI IMG/M metagenome (GOLD analysis project Ga0182741, IMG submission 128874) | Enriched Organic Plus compost microbial communities from Emeryville, California, USA - eDNA 5th pass 37_C BE-Lig OP (version 2) (version 2) ...
AGATATTGTTAAGGAGAAGGTCATGAACAAGCCGCTGATGGCCAAGGCCACCGCCGTCTGGCTGGTCGACAACACGACGCTGAGCTTCAAGCAGATCGCCGATTTCTGCGGCATGCACGAGCTTGAGGTCCAGGGCATCGCCGACGGCGACGTGGCGGTCGGCGTCAAGGGCTTCGACCCGGTCGCCTCGAACCAGCTTGATGCGTCCGAGATCGAGAAGGGGCAGAAGAATCCGCTCTACCGGCTGAAGCTCAAGCACAACCCCGCCGCCGAGGGCGAGGAGAAGCGTCGCGGCCCGCGCTACACGCCGCTGTCCAAGCGCCAGGACCGGCCGGCAGCGATCCTGTGGCTGGTCAAGTTTCATCCCGAACTGGCCGATTCGCAGATCTCGAAGCTGGTGGGCACCACCAAGCCGACCATCGCCTCGATCCGCGACCGCACGCATTGGAACATCCAGAACATCCAGCCCATCGACCCGGTGGCGCTGGGGCTTTGCCGTCAGTCCGAGCTTGACGCCGCCGTGCAGAAGGCCGCCAAGCGCAAGGCCGCCGAGGGCGGCGCCATGACCGATGACGAGCGTCGCAAGCTGCTTTCGACCGAGACCTCGCTTGCCATGTCGGACGAGCCGCGCCTGCCCAGCTCGATCGCCGGGCTGGAGAATTTCAGCCTCAGCAAGGATGACGAGAAGCCCGAGCCGGACGACAACCTGGATGCGGACAGCTTCTTCAACCTGCCCGACGCGGATGACGACGAAGACGAGGATCACTGATCCCGCAAACCCCGGAGCCCGGCTCCGGGGTTTCTTCCTGGCCGGTCAGATGGACAGGCAGATGTATTTCATCTCCAGGTAATCTTCGATGCCGTGGCGCGAGCCCTCGCGGCCAAGCCCTGACTGCTTGACGCCGCCGAAGGGCGCCACCTCGGTCGAGATGATGCCGGTGTTCACGCCGACGATGCCGTATTCCAGCGCCTCCTGGACGCGGGTGACGCGGCCGATGTCGCGGGCATAGAAATAGGCGGCAAGCCCGAAGATGGTGGCATTGGCGCGCTCGACGGCCTCTTCCTCGGTCTCGAACTTGAACAGCGGCGCCAGCGGGCCGAAGGTTTCCTCGGTCGCCACCTTCATCTTGTCGGTGATGCCGGTCACGACCGTCGGGTCGAAGAACAGCCCGTCGCGCGGCTTGCCGCCGGTGAGGACAGAGGCGCCGCCCTCGACCGCGTCCTGGATATGTTCCTGGACCTTTTCGACGGCATCGCGGTTGATCAGCGGGCCGGTGGTCACGCCTTCTTCCAGCCCGTCGCCGACCCGCAGCCTGTCCACCGCCGCCGCCAGCCGCCGGGCGAATTCGTCATAGACCCCGGCCTGCACATAGATGCGGTTGGCGCAGACGCAGGTCTGGCCGTTGTTGCGGAATTTCGAGGCCATGGCGCCCTCGACCGCCGCATCCAGGTCGGCATCGTCGAAGACGATGAAGGGGGCGTTGCCGCCAAGCTCCATCGAGCATTTCAGCACCTGGTCGGCAGCCTGGCGCAGCAGGATGCGGCCGACCTCGGTCGAGCCGGTGAAGGTCAGCTTGCGGATCAGCGGGTTCTCGCAGAACTCCTTGCCGATGTCCGAGGATCGCGACGAGGTCACGATGCTGAACAGCCCCTTGGGCACGCCCGCGCGTTCGGCCAGCACCGCCAGCGCCAGCGCCGAAAGCGGGGTCTCGGCGGCGGGGCGGCCGACGAAGCCGCAGCCGGCGGCGATGGCCGGGCCGCATTTGCGGGTGATCATCGCGTTCGGGAAGTTCCAGGGCGTGATCGAGCCGACCACGCCGATCGGCTGGCGGATCACGGTCAGGCGCTTGTCGGGCTGGTGGCCGGGGATGGTCTCGCCATAGATGCGCTTGGCCTCCTCGCCGAACCATTCGATGAAGCTGGCGCCATAGGCGATCTCGCCCTTGGCCTCGGGCAGGGGCTTGCCCTGCTCGGCGGTCAGGATCTTGCCCAGGTCGTCCTGGTTCTCCATCATCAGGTCGAACCATTTGCGCATGATCTGGGCGCGTTCCTTGGAGGTGCGGGCGGCCCAGCCCTTCATCGCCTCGGCGGCTGCGGCGATGGCGCGGGCGACCTCGGCGCGGGACAGGTCCGCCACCTCGGCGATCACGTCGCCGCGGGCCGGGTTCACCACCGGGAAGGTCTTGCCGTCATCGGCGTCGATCCATTCGCCGGCGACATAGGCGCGGGTCTGCAAGAGCGAGGGGTCTTTCAGCAGCATCTTGAGGTCGGTCGCGGGCTTGTTCATGGCGGGGCTCCTTCCGTTCGGCTCCGGTGCAGGCTTGCGCTTTTGCCGGGCCAACGCAAGTCGCGGCTGGCCCGTGACGGCGGTCGAGGAATTGTGATGAACCGGATCGGGATTTGCGGCGTTGGCTTGCCATCGTCAGGTTTCCCTCTTGGCGTATTCGACTGGGGCGGCGTCTCTCTCTGGCGTCGCCCCTTTTTCATTGCTTCTTTTCGCCAGCGGTGCGGATTATTCCCCCACGGGATCGGCGACCGGCCGATCTGTTCGGAAAACGGTGAAGATGCGGGAACTGGATGAGTTGAAGGCGCTGGGCGATGCCGGCAAGGCGGTCGAGATGGCGGCCTATCACAAGGCGGCGCGGGTCTATTTGGGCGTGACGGTGCCGGCGATCGACGAACTGGCCCGCGGTTGGCGGGCCGGGCTCGACGTGCCGGGGCGGGTCGATCTGGCACGGCGGCTTTGGGACAGCGATGTGCATGAGGCGCGGATCGCGGCGGCGAAGCTGCTGACCCAGGCGCGGATCCGGCCCGATGAGGCGGTCTGGGAGCTGATTGCCGGCTGGGTGCCGCAATTCGACACCTGGGCGATCGCCGACCATGCCATGAAGGCGGGCGAGCGGCGGCTGCTGGCCCGGCCCGAGCGGCTGGACGAGATCGAGCCCTGGCTCGATCATCCCAGCTACTGGGTGCGGCGCGCAGCGCTGGTCGGCACGCTGCCCTGGACGCATATCCGCAACCCCAAGCCGCAGGATCTGGAGCGGCGCGAGCGCGTGCTGTCCTGGCTGGCCCGGCTGGCCGATGACCGGGAATGGTTCGTGCAAAAGGCCATCGGCTGGTGGCTGCGCGAACTGTCCAAGCACGACCCCGGCCGCGTGCGCGGCTGGCTGGCCGAGCATGGCGCGCGGCTGAAGCCTTTTGCCCGGCGCGAGGCGGGGCGGTGGCTGCCGGAAAACCGCGGCAGGACCGGGCAGGACCGGCCGGGCGCCGATCAGTTGCCATAGACCTCGATCGTGGGCAGGTCGGTCAGGCTGACGCCGATCAGCTGCAAGGCCGGCAGCGAGACCTGGCTGCCGCCGCTGGCCGGGCCGTCCAGCGGGATCAGCCGCACCTTGGCGGATTTGCGGTTCGCCGGGTTCACGATCCGGCCATCGGCTTCGGATTTCACCAGCGGCGTCTTGATCCAGAAGCCGGGCTGCGAAGGGTCGCCCAGCGAGGCGATGGTGGTGCCCAGCCGACGCTCGCCCGTGGTGGGCGGGGCGGCGGCCGCGGCCTTTTGCTCGCGGGTGGTGGTGTCGAATTCCGCCGCCGTGCGCGCCGCGGGCGAGGGGCGCGCGGCCGCGGTCAGCGTCGGGTTCGCCGCGGCGGCTTCGGTGCCGGCCGTTCCGCCGTCGCTGCCCGCGGTGGTGCCGGGCGTGCGGGGTGCGGTCTGCGTCGCAGGGGTGCAGGCGGCCAGTGCCAGCAGCGCCAGCGCGCCCAGAAGGCGCAGGATCGGCTTGGTCATCGGCATGCGCTTGTCCTTGTCATCCTTTTCCAGATCGGGGCGAGGCTAGACCCGGCCGGCCCCTGCTGTCCACCCGAGCTTCCATTCATGGTTACGAGACCATCAACGGATCGGCCGGCTTGTGCCGATGCCGGGCCGTGCTTATCTTTGCGCCATGGATGCGCATGCCCCGCTGATAGACCCCTTTGCCAGGCCGATCACCTACCTTCGGGTATCGGTGACGGATCGTTGCGATTTCCGCTGCACCTATTGCATGGCCGAGCATATGCAGTTCCTGCCCAAGCGCGACCTGCTGACGCTGGAGGAACTGGACCGGCTGTGTTCCGCCTTTGTGGGCCTGGGCGTGCGCAAGCTGCGCGTCACCGGCGGCGAGCCGCTGGTGCGGCGCAACATCATGGAATTCTTTCGCGCCATGTCGCGCCACCTGGGGGCGGGTCTGGACGAATTGACGCTGACCACCAATGGCAGCCAGCTGGCGCGATTCGCCGGCGAACTGGCCGATTGCGGTGTGCGGCGGGTCAATGTCTCGCTGGATACGCTTGATGCCGACCGCTTCGCCCAGATCACCCGCTGGGGCAGATTGCCGCAGGTCATGCAGGGGATCGAGGCCGCCAAGGCGGCCGGCATGCGGGTCAAGATCAACACCGTCGCGCTGAAGGGCTTCAACGAGGACGAATTGTTCCGGCTGGTCGAGTGGTGCGCGGACCAGGGCCACGACCTGACCTTCATCGAGGTCATGCCCATGGGCGAGATGGGCGAGGAAGAGCGGCTGGACCAGTATTGGGCGCTGTCCGACCTGCGCGACCGCCTGGGCGAGCGGTTCACCCTGACCCCGCTGGCCGAGCGGACCGGCGGGCCGGCGCGTTACGTGCGCCTGGAGGAGACCGGGCAGAAGATCGGTTTCATCACGCCGCTCACGCATAATTTCTGCGAAAGCTGCAACCGCGTCCGCGTCACCTGCACGGGCGAGCTGTTCATGTGCCTGGGGCAGGAGGACCGCGCCGACCTGCGCGCGCCGCTGCGCGCCAGCCCGGACGACGCGCCGCTGCGCGAGGCCATCCGCGAGGCGATCACCCGCAAGCCCAAGGGCCACGACTTCGACTATTCCCGCCAGCATGTCGCCGGGCAGGTCAGCCGCTTCATGAGCCATACCGGCGGCTAGTAGCTGGCGCCGTCCACCGCCTGGCTGGCCAGTGCGCGCGGGTTGACGCCTTCCAGGCAGTTCACGTTCACCGCCACCATCTCGACCCCGTCCGTGCCCGTGCCGAAAGCATAGGATTCCACCCCGCAGGTCGGGCAGAAGCGGTGGTGGATCTGCTTGCGGTTGAACAGGTATTCCGTCACCGGCCCGTCACTGGTCAGGTGGAAATCCGTTCTGGGCACGAAGGCCAGCACGAAGCCCAGCCGCTGGCAGCGCGAGCAGTTGCAGGTGAAGGTCTGGTCCAGATCGGCGTCCACCTCATAGGCGATGCTGCCGCATTGGCAGCTGCCCTTGTAATGCTGTCGGGCCATTCGGTGCCTCCCGTTGCCTTCCGTTTGCGACTCACCGGCATGGTGGGGCAGGGCGCTTGGCATCGCAAGCGGAAATGTTCCCGAGTTGTTCTGTTCCGGGTTGCCATTTCGGCGCGGATGCCTATCTCATGCGCTTGGCGGAATCAGGACTGGCGCGATGGAACAGAAGTTCATCGAGGTTCGCGGCGCGCGCGAGCACAATCTGAAGAATGTGGACATGGACATCCCCCGCGATCAGCTGGTGGTGATCACCGGCCTGTCGGGCTCGGGCAAGTCCAGCCTCGCCTTCGACACCATCTATGCCGAGGGGCAGAGGCGCTATGTCGAAAGCCTGTCGGCCTATGCCCGGCAATTCCTCGACATGATGGGCAAGCCGGATGTCGACCATATCAGCGGCCTGTCGCCGGCGATTTCCATCGAGCAGAAGACGACCTCGAAGAACCCGCGCTCGACCGTCGGCACGGTGACCGAGATCTACGACTACCTGCGGCTGCTGTTCGCCCGCGCCGGCACGCCCTATTCGCCGGCCACCGGCCTGCCCATCGAGGCGCAGCAGGTGCAGGACATGGTGGACCGGGTGATGGAGCTGCCCGAGGGCACGCGCGCCTATCTGCTGGCGCCCATCGTCCGCGACCGCAAGGGCGAATACAAGAAGGAGTTCCTGGAGCTGCGCAAGCAGGGCTTCCAACGCGTGAAGGTGAACGGCCAGTTCCACGAGCTGGACGAGCCGCCGACCCTCGACAAGAAATTCCGCCACAATATCGACGTCGTCGTGGACCGCATCGTCGTGCGCGAGGGCATGGAGACGCGGCTGGCCGACAGCTTCCGCACCGCGCTGGACCTAGCCGACGGCATCGCGGTGCTGGAAACCGCGCCCTCCGAAGGTGAAGCCGAGCGCATCACCTTCTCCGAGAATTTCGCCTGCCCGGTCAGCGGCTTCACCATCCCCGAGATCGAGCCGCGGCTGTTTTCCTTCAACGCGCCCTTCGGCGCCTGCCCGGTCTGCGACGGGCTGGGGGTCGAGCTGTTCTTCGACGACCGCCTCGTGGTGCCCGATTCGGCGCTGTCGGTGGCGCAGGGGGCCATCGCGCCCTGGGCCAGGTCGAAATCGGCCTACCTGACCCAGACCGTCAACGCTCTGGCCAAGTTCTACGGCTTCGACAAGAAGACGCCGTGGAAGGATCTGCCGGAAGCGGTGCGCGAGATGTTCCTGCGCGGCTCGGGCCAGGACGAAATCCCGTTCCGCTTCGACGATGCCGGCCGCGTCTATGAGGTCACCCGCCAGTTCGAGGGTGTGATCCCGAACATGGAGCGGCGGCTGCGCGAAAGCGACTCGGCCTGGGTGCGCGAGGAATTCGAGAAATACCAGAACAACCGCCCCTGCGGCGCCTGCGAAGGCTATCGGCTGAAGCCCGAGGCGCTGGCGGTCAGGATCGCCGGCGCGCATATCGGCAATGTCACCGAACTGTCGATCCGCGAGGCGCTGGCCTGGGTCGAGGCGGCGCCGAAGCACCTGACCAAGCAGAAGAACGAGATCGCGGCCGCCATCCTCAAGGAGATCCGCGAGCGACTGGGCTTCCTGGTCAATGTCGGGCTGGACTACCTGACGCTGTCCCGCGCGGCCGGTACGCTTTCCGGTGGCGAAAGCCAACGCATCCGCCTGGCCAGCCAGATCGGCTCGGGGCTGACCGGCGTGCTCTACGTGCTGGACGAGCCCTCGATCGGGTTGCATCAGCGCGACAACGACCGGCTGCTCTCGACGCTGAAGGGGCTGCGCGACCAGGGCAATTCCGTCGTGGTGGTCGAGCATGACGAGGATGCGATCCGCCATGCCGACTATGTCTTCGACATGGGGCCGGGCGCGGGCGTGCATGGCGGCCAGGTCGTCGCCCGCGGCACCCCGGCCGAGATCGCCGCCGATCCCTGCAGCCTGACCGGGCAATACCTGTCCGGCGCGCGCGAGATCACCGTGCCGTCGGAACGCCGCAAGGGCAATGGCAAGGCGGTGAAGGTGGTCGGCGCCACCGGCAACAACCTCAAGAACGTCACCGCCGAATTCCCGCTGGGTAAGTTCGTCTGCGTCACCGGCGTTTCGGGCGGCGGCAAGTCGACGCTGACCATCGAGACCCTGTTCAAGACCGCCAGCCTGCGGCTGAACGGCGCGCGCCAGACCCCGGCCCCCTGCGAGACGATCAAGGGGCTGGAGCATCTGGACAAGGTGATCGACATCGACCAGCGCCCGATCGGCCGTACGCCGCGGTCCAACCCCGCCACCTATACCGGCGCCTTCACCCCGATCCGCGACTGGTTCGCCGGCCTGCCCGAGGCAAAGGCCCGCGGCTACAAGCCCGGCCGCTTCAGCTTCAACGTCAAGGGCGGGCGCTGCGAGGCCTGCCAGGGCGACGGCGTCATCAAGATCGAGATGCATTTCCTGCCCGACGTCTATGTCACCTGCGAGACCTGCAAGGGCAGGCGCTACAACCGCGAGACGCTGGAAGTGACCTTCAAGGGCAAGTCCATCGCCGACGTGCTGGACATGACGGTCGAGGACGCGCAGGAGTTTTTCAAGGCCGTGCCCTCGATCCGCGAAAAGATGGATGCGCTGGTCGAGGTGGGGCTGGGCTATATCAAGGTCGGCCAGCAGGCCACCACGCTGTCGGGCGGCGAGGCGCAGCGGGTCAAGCTGTCCAAGGAGCTGTCGCGCCGCGCGACCGGCAAGACGCTCTATATCCTCGACGAGCCGACGACGGGGCTGCATTTCGAGGATGTGCGCAAGCTGCTGGAGGTGCTGCATTCCCTGGTCGAGCAGGGCAATACGGTGGTGGTGATCGAACATAACCTGGACGTCATCAAGACCGCCGACTGGATCATCGACATCGGCCCCGAGGGCGGCGACGGCGGCGGCCGCATCGTGGCCACCGGCACGCCCGAAGACGTGGCCGAGGTCGAGGCCAGCCATACCGGCCGCTATCTGGCGCCCATGCTGGACGCGGCACGCAGCCGCGCCGCGGAATAGGCGCGGCGGCAGGCCAGGGGCCGACGGATCGCTGATCGCGATCGCGCAACCGAAGGGTGGTGCGCCCCACCCGCGGGCCATGCGGCCTTGGCGCGGCGGCAAGGGCAAGGGAATGCCGCGGAATCCTTGGCGCCGCCGGTGGGGCGCTGGCCCCTGCCGAGACGAAACTGTCGCGATCCTGCTTCTTGCCGTTGACCGGCCCCGTCCCGCCGGTCAACCGCGACTCCGGTCATGGCAACGGGCGGTGCCGAACGGCCTGCGGATCGGCGCGCGACCGTCCCCTGGCCGGGGCCGCGCCTCGCGCGACCCGAGCGCGGCGATGATCCTCGGCCGGGCCGGTCGAGCAAAAAGCGACCGCCTTGTCTGCTGCCGCTTTTTCGATCTGGTCAAGCGTCGGATTTTCGCATTATCTCCATTTTGACTGCAATGCTCGCATGGCTTGGCTTTCGTCAAGCGGGCTTGGCGCAGAATTTTTACAATGTTTTCACTTGGCAAAGCGCGCTGGGTGAAGCCGGTAACGAACGCAAAAGGAGCGCGAATTGCCTGTTACGACTGTTAACCTGCTGTGGATCGGCAATCGGTCCCTGCTCGATTCCTCCCCTTCCAGCAACATTAGCCAGAACCAGGCCAATGCGATCGACGGCTGGGCGGCCGAGGGTCGCGACGAGATCGCGCCCGTCGCCCTGACCGGCGATTACTTCGGTTCGGGCAGCAACAGAATCTTCAGAACCACCTATCAAGCGGGACTTCTGCAACCCGCCAGCCGGTTCTCCTATACCGACCCGGATGGCAATCGGCAAAGCAACGTCACCCTCAACACCTTTCTCGGCGCCCGCTTTGCCGTGACCGTGCATGACGAGGATGGCAACGCCAGCGTCGTGGAACTGAACGGCGTGCTCATGCAGATGAGCAATGGCGATCTGTTCGTCCGTCCCTCGACGGACACGGCGGCGGCCTGGAGCGTCCATACCCGCATCTCGAAGGTCGAGATCCTGGGCGTGATGCGCTTGTCGGAGGACACGGGCGTCGCCACCATCGGATTCCGCGCCGAGATCTTCGAATCCGAGATCGTCTGTTTCACCCGCGGCACGCTGATCGAATGCGCCGAGGGGCCGCGCCCGGTCGAAAGCCTGCGCATCGGCGATCTGGTGCGGACGCTGGACAACGGGCTGAAGCCGCTGCGCTGGATCGCCTCGTGCCGGCTGGGCCGGGAACTGAAGGCCACGCCCAAGCTGCGCCCGATCCGCATCCGCGCCGGGGCCCTGGGGCAGGGGGTGCCGTCCTCCGACCTGCTGGTCTCGCCGCAGCATCGCATCCTGGTGCGCTCCAGGGTGGCGATGCGGCTGTTCGGGACCGCCGAGGTGCTGGTCGCCGCCAAGCAACTGCTGATGCTGGACGGGGTCGACATCGCGCAGGATCTGGAGGCGGTGGAGTATTTCCACTTTGCCTTCGACCGGCACGAGGTCGTCTTTGCCAACGGGGCCGAGGCGGAATCGCTTTATCCCGGCACACAGGCGCTGAAGGCCATCGGGCGCAGCGCTCGGGAGGAGCTTTTCGCGCTTTTCCCCGATCTGCGCGAGCAGGCGACCCCGCCGGTCGCCGCGCGCGAGATCGTCTCGGGCCGGCAGGGGCGCAGGCTGGCGGTGCGCCATCTGCGCAATGGCCGTCCGCTGGTCGCCGAGGCGGCCAGGCCGCATTGACGGTTCCCGGATCCCGATGCAGGCGCCGCGCCTGCATCGCCCGGTTGCCGGTGGCGCTTTCTTCCGCCCCTGGTGCGGGCTAATGTCGCGCCATGACGCAAAATGCCATGACACCCGAAACCATAGCCGGCCTGTTCACCCGCGACGGGCGCTATCTTTGCGCGCGCTGGGGCCGGCCGGTGGCGCCGGTGATCTTCGGCCTGGCCGATGAAAGCCTAGCGGTGTTTCGCGACGCGACCCGCGCCGTGCTGGCCCATGCCCGCCACCCCATCGCCGAGACCGATCCCGAGATGGGGGCGAACCTGATGACCTTTTTCCTGCGCGACTGGCAGGAGCTGCGGGATCTGCCCGATCTCGATCGGCTGACCGGCCAGCCCGACCTGGCGGCGCGGTTGCAGGGCAGCGATGCCGACCAGTATCGGCTGTTCCGCTTTGACGCCGACGGCGCCATCCGGGCCTGCATCGGTTTCGTGAACATGGGCGGACGGCTGGCCGAGGCCCATCCGGGACAGTTGGCCGAAACCGTCGCCGTGCGGGCCATGCTGAGCTTTGCCTGCGACGTCACGCCCTCGCCGGAACTGGCGGCATTGATCCGGGCCGCCTATGACCCGGTGATGCCGGTCGCGGCGACCGATCCCTCGCATGCGCTGCGGCTGGCCGCACGTTTGCCGCGTTGACGGCCTGCGGACCGTCTTGCGGCAATGATCGGCAATCGCGGGCCGGGTGAACCGGCCTGCCCATGCTTCCCAGCCACCGCACTGGATTCGCAAGATGAATCCGCGAAGCCGATTCGAGCGGCAGGCTCCGGTCGGAAGAAGCGCCGACCCGGAGTCGGCATCAGCCAGGCGTGCCGGGCTCCAGATAGGGCAAGAATGCCTCGACCAGGGCGGGCGGTATTCTCGCGGGTTTCATGGATTTGTTTATATGCGCCAGTTCGATTTCTATCCGGACCAGCATCTGGTTTTCCTTGCGAAAGACATGCCGGATACGAACGCTTGCGCCCCTGATGGAAATCACGGATGAGGTGCAAGCGATCAGATCATCGAGGCAGGCCGGCCTTTGCCAGGCAATATCTGCATTTCGCGCGACGAATTGCTCTCCGTTCGGGCTGACGAGGGGGTATCCCACATGTCTCAGCAGCTCGGAACGGCTTCGCTCGGCAAATTCCAGGTATTTGGAATGATAGACGATGCCGCCTGCATCCGTATCCGCATAGTAAATGCGATAAGTCTGCGTAAATCCGTGGCCATCTTGAGGCGGTGGCTTCAGGTGCATCCCAGGCTTCCTCGTTTTTCCCGGCCTTCGTCATGGCTGTGACGCCCCGGCCGAATACTGTTCCATCCTTTCACAGTCTTATCAAGCCCCTCGGCGGGTTTGCCGGCCGCCTTTCCCAGGGCGTGCGCCCGGATTTGCATGGCGCATGAAATAGTTTCCGGGGAGCGTTCGAATGGGATCGTGCGCCTGCCGATCCGTGCGCCATCGGCGCCATTGATATGCGGGCGATTATTGCCCCCGGCCTGCGGCGATATATTCCGGGCCTCTGTTGCGGGGATCCGATGCGGATGCATTTTCGGCGGTCCGCCTGCAATGACGGTGCGAATGCGTCCCGGACCGGGCGGACCCGGTTGCTGGCGGGGCTGGCCATGTGTCCCGATGGCCGCCCATCCCCCGCCGCGGATCTCGCCGCGGTCGAATCGCCGCTTCCGGGCGGCCCGGCTTGCGCCCGGTGCCCTCTGCCGGGCCTCGCGCGGCGCCAGGCCCGCGTTCTCGCGGGCAATTGACGCAGAATTGACGCGCGGCGGGGTTGCTCCGCTGGGCGGTTCTGCTAACTCCGGCGCAGCAGAAGCCGCATCCCAGCGGCCCAAAGGACAGGCCGAATTTCATGGAACAACTCGCCGGAGCCGGGCAGCCGGTCGATTTCTCGCTCATCGCGCTGTTCGCGCGCGCCTCGCTGACGGTGCAGATCGTCATGGTGATCCTGATCCTGGCCTCGTTCTGGGCCTGGGCGATCATCATCCAGAAGTTCATCGCCTTCAACGCCGCCCGGCGCGAAGCAGACCGCTTCGACCGCGCCTTCTGGTCGGGCCAGCCGCTGGACGACCTGTACGACCGCATCGGCGAGACGCCCTCGGGCCCGGCCGAGCGCATCTTTTCCGCGGGCATGGCCGAATGGCGGCGCAGCCATCGCGACGACGGCAACCTGATCGCCGGCGTCACCGCGCGCATCGACCGGGCCATGAACGTCACCATCAACCGCGAGAACGACCGCCTGACCCGCGGCCTGCCCTTCCTGGCCACGGTGGGCTCGACCGCGCCCTTCATCGGCCTGTTCGGCACGGTCTGGGGCATCAAGACCGCCTTCGAGGAGATCGCGATCTCGCAGAACACCTCGCTGGCCGTGGTGGCGCCGGGCATCGCCGAGGCGCTGGTGGCGACCGCGCTTGGCCTGCTTGCGGCGATTCCGGCGGTGATCTTCTACAACAAGCTCAGCTCGGATGCCGACCGCATCACCGGGGGATACGAGACCTTCGCCGACGAATTCTCTACCATCCTCTCTCGCCAGTTGGACGACGAATAAGATGGGGGCCGGGGTCGTCAAACGCAGCCGCAACGGCAAGGGCCGCGCCCGCAGCCAGCCGATGGCGGAAATCAACGTCACGCCTTTCGTGGACGTGATGCTGGTGCTGTTGATCATCTTCATGGTGGCGGCGCCGCTTCTGACCGTGGGCGTGCCCTTGGAGCTGCCCAAGACCGCCGCCCAGGCCGTGCCCGCCGAGCCCGAGGAGCCGCTGAGCGTCTCGGTCACGCCCGATGGGCCGATCCTGGTCATGACCACCGAAGTCCCCGAGGCCGAGCTTGTCACCCGGCTGCGCGCCGTCGCGGCCGAGCGGCAGAGCGACAAGATCTACCTGCGCGCCGACGGCGCCATCCCCTATGCCCGGATCATGGAGGTGATGGGGGCGCTGAACGCGGCCGGCTTCAACAACATCGTCCTCGTGACCGAGGCCGGCGGGCCGCGCATGGACGCGGGATCGGACGGCTAAGCCATGGACCGGGCGGAACGCATCGGCTTCTGGATTTCGGGCATCGGCCATGCCGGGCTGCTGGGCGCGGCGCTGGTCGGCGGCGCGCTGTTCCGGCCGCAGCCGCTGGAGGCGGTGCGCATGGCCGAGGTCGCGACCATGTCCGAGGCCGAGTTCCAGTCGCTGGCCGCCGCCGCTGCCGGGCGCGGGCCGGTCTCCGATGCCGCCGCGACCACGCCGGCCCAGCCGCGCCCGCCTGCTGACGAAAACCGGCTGGGCGAGGTCGAGGCGGTCAGTCCGCCCGCCCCCGATGCGCAGGTGGCAAGGCTGTCCACGCCCCCCTCGCGGCCCGAGGCGCGGCCGGACCTGTCGGATTTCCAGACCCCGAACCGGCCCGTTGCCGTGGCGACCGATGCGCCGCGTCCCGCCGAGCCCGAGAACACCGTCGAGTTGGCGGCATTGCCGCAGAACTCTGACCGCCCCGATCCGGCGCGCAACCCCGCGCAGCCGCAATCGCCGGCGCCGATCCCGCAGCGTTCGGCGCTGGCCCCGGTCGAATCGGCGCGTCCCCGCGGCCGCCCCGAGGGGCTGGCCGAGGCCGTGCAGGCCCGCCGCGAGGCGGCCGCGGCGGCGCGCCAGCGCGAGGAGCTGCTAGCCCGGCAGCAGGCCGAGGCCGCTGCCGAGCGCGCCTCTGCCGCCAAGGCCGAGGAGGCCGCCGCCCGCCGCGCCGCCGAGGAGCGTGCCCGCGAGGAGCGTCGCGAGGCCGAGCGCCGGCAGGCCGAGGCGGAAGCGGCCCGCAAGGCCGAGGAGGCCGAGGCGCGTGCCCGCCGCCTTGCCGCGGCTGAAGCGGCTGAAAAGGTGGCTGCGGAACAGGCCGCGGCCGAGAAGCGTGCCGCCGAGCGCAAGGCCGAGGCCGAACGCCGCGCCGCTGCCGAGAAAGCGGCTGCCGAAAAGGTCGCCGCTGAGAAGGCCGCCGCTGAGAAGGCGGCCGCCGAGAAGGCCGAAGCCGAACGGAAGGCCGCCGAGGCCAAGGCCCGCAAGGAAGCCGAGGAAAAGGCCGCCGCCGAACGCGCCGCCGCCGAGAAGAAGGCCGCCGAAAAGGCTGCCGCCGAAGCCAAGGCCCGCGAGCAAGCCGAGGCCGAGCGCAAGGCCGCCGAGGCGGCCAAGCAGGCCGCGCTGGCCGAGGCGATGCAGGACCAGGGCTCGGCCGGCTCGGGCGGCGGCGGGGCGGCGGCCAGCGGGCCTCCGCTGAGCCAGGGCGAGAAGGACGGTTTCCGCGTCGCCGTCGAGCAATGCTGGAACCGCGGCTCGCTCTCGACCGAGGCCAGCCGGACC
>Ga0182741_1004233_pt1 | contig 14370 bp, 13 predicted proteins | sample eDN5th37CBELigOP_FD_128874 | JGI IMG/M metagenome (GOLD analysis project Ga0182741, IMG submission 128874) | Enriched Organic Plus compost microbial communities from Emeryville, California, USA - eDNA 5th pass 37_C BE-Lig OP (version 2) (version 2) ...
CGCGAGGCCGGCGGTGATGAGTGCGGCGTCGGAGGGCTGCGCCGCCGCGACACCGACCACCAGGCTGGCCGTGGACACGATGCCGTCGTTGGCCCCGAGGACCATCGCCCGCAGCCATCCGCCGCGGTGACTGCGGTGGCCTTCGCCGATGGCGATCTGGTCGGCACCCGGTTCGGGCGAGCTCGGGTCGGTGCCGTTCACGTCACGAGCCGGTGGAGGACGCGGTCGACTGCGCTTGCGCGGCGGTCTGGCGGGCGAGGCCGAGGTGGGCCACCGCAGTGGCGAGGGCCACGAGCCCGAGGCTGCGCCGCAGCCAGCCCGCGCGGCGGTCGGCGAGCAACATGATGCCGTCGCCGAAGTCGGCGATCGCCGAGATCGAGAGCCAATCAGCCGGACGTTCGTTCGCCGCGCTGGCGATCGACGTGCCGAGACCCATGGCGATCTCGCACGATCCTGTCGTGCGGACGAACGCTTTCGTGCTCCGGCTGGAGGAGTGAGTGTCGCCGGTCCAGGCCCGGGCCACGAGGCCCGGCGCCACGAGCATGGCGATGCCGATCAGGCCGCGAACGCGCCCGAGCCAGATTCCGGTGCGTCGGAGGTCGAGGGCGGTCGGATCGATCATTGCGACGGGTTTCTCCAATCGGGGCGGGTGGGTAGGACCGTAGCGGCCGCCCCGCACGCGAGGGCGGGGCTCCGAGCCGACGCGTCCGATTTTCCGACGCTAGGGTCCGCCAAATCGTCGGAAGACCAGCAAGACACGAAGGAGACGCACCCATGGCTGCGTTCACGCTCCCCGAACTTCCCTACGCGAAGGACGCCCTGGCGCCTCACATCAGCGAAGAGACGCTCGAGTACCACTACGGCAAGCACCACCAGACGTACGTCAACAATCTCAACAAGCTGGTCGAAGGCACGGCCGACGAGAACAAGTCGCTCGAGGAGATCATCCTCTCCAGCGAAGGCGGCCTCTTCAACAACGCCGCCCAGGTGTGGAACCACACCTTCTACTGGAACTCGATGAAGCCGGGTGGCGGCGGTGCCCCCACGGGTGAGCTCGCCGAGCGCATCGACAAGGACTTCGGTTCGTTCGACGACTTCAAGGCCAAGTTCGCCGAGGCTGCGACCACGCAGTTCGGTTCGGGTTGGGCCTGGCTCGTCGAAGACGGCGGCAAGCTGGATGTGGTCAAGACCGCCAACGCCGATCTTCCGATGAAGCACGGTCAGAAGGCGCTCATCACGATCGACGTGTGGGAGCACGCGTACTACATCGATTACCGCAACGCGCGCCCCAACTACATCTCGACGTGGCTCGACAACCTCGCCAACTGGGACTTCGCCGCCAGCAACCTCTAAGGAAACGCGAGCGCAGCCGGATCAGAGCGACGGAGGAGCTCCCGGCAGAGCGACGCGGCTTCCGGCTAGGCCGTAATCAGTCGTCCTTGAGTGCCACCGCATTGACGGTGACGTTCATCTTGGGCTCATAGGCATCAGCTTCGACGGCGCGCTTGGCGCCGTCGAAGCGCGTCTGGAGCTCTCCGATGCAGTTCGAGCACGGCCCGTAGTAGCGCATCGTCGCGACGGTGCCGCAGCGGGGGCAGGTGTCTTCGAAGGTCTCGACGTCAGCCATACTCCGACGCTAGTTGGACGGACCTCGTCGCCTCCGACGGATCGCCGTGCGGGGCGCCCTGACCTCGGGCCGGGCCGACCCCGTACGCTGGAGGGCCGAACCAGCCGCCAGCCCGTGAGATCGATGGACACCGACGCCAGTACCCCCACGCCCGCCGAACGCCTTCCGGCGCGCTTCGAGACGACCACCTTCGCCGCGGACGCCCGCGAGCTGCCCGACGACACACCGGCCCGGCTGGCCGGCCGGGTGGTGCTCTGGCGCCAGTTCGGCGGCCTGTGCTTCGGTCACGTGCTCGACGGCACCGGCACGGTGCAGTTCTCGATCAAGCGCGACGAGCTCGGCGACGAGGCGTTCGATCACTGGAACAAAGAGATCGGCGTCGGCGACTTCGTCGGCCTCGGCGGTGTCATGTACACCACCCGCAAGGGTGAGAAGACGCTCGGCGCGACCGAAATCGTGATCCTCCAGCGCGCGCAGCGTCAGATGCCCGACAAGTGGGCGGGTATCGCGAGTCCCGAGGTGCGCTACCGCAAGCGCTACCTCGACCTGATTGCGAACCAGGAGTCACGCGAGCGATTCCGCACACGGTTCGCCATCATCCAGCGCATCCGTTCGTTCCTCGAAGCGAACCGCTTCGTCGAGGTGGAAACGCCAATCTTGCAAGACGCGGCCGCGGGTGCTGCGGCCCGTCCGTTCATCACCCATCACAACGCGCTCGATCAAGACTTCTACTTGCGTATTTCGCCGGAGACGTACCTCAAGCGCGTGGTCGCGGGTTCGTTCGACCGCGTCTTCGAGATCGGTCGCAACTTCCGCAACGAAGGCACCGACCCGAGTCATCTCCAAGAGTTCACGATGCTCGAGTGGTACGCGGCGTACTGGGATTTCCGCGACAACATGCGCTTCGTGCGCGAGCTCATCCTCGCGGTGCTCGACGACGTGATCGGTTCACGCGTCGTGGAGTTCCAGGGCGTCGCACTCGACTTCGACGGCGATTGGCCCGAACTCGATTTCCGCGACGAAGTGCAACGCCGCACCGGCATCGACCTGCGAGCGCTCACCACGCTCGACGCGCTGAAGCCCGCAGTCGCCGCGCTCGACCTCGACGTGGATGTGAACGACTTCCACTCGTGGGCGAGCTTGGTGGACGCGCTGTACAAGCGCACGGTGCGACCACACCTCATCCAGCCGTGCTTCGTGACGAACCAACCCACGGAACTGGTGCCGTTGGCGCGTCGCAACGATGACGACCCCACGCAGCTCGACATGTTCCAGGTGGTCGTGAACGAGTGGGAGATCGTCAAGGCCTACTCCGAACTCGTAGACCCAGTAGACCAACTGGCGCGTCTCCAGGAGCAGGTCGCGCTGCGCGAGGCCGGCGACGACGAGACGATGATGCTCGAAGAGGACTTCATCGAGTGCATGGAGTACGGCATGCCGCCGATGTCGGGCCTGGGTCTCGGTATCGACCGCTTCGTCGCGCTCCTCACCGACGCTCCGAACCTGCGCGACGTCGTGCTGTTCCCATCAATGCGACGTGTTGTCGGTGACACGGTCGATCACGATGGTGAGACCGACGCGTCCGAGACCATCGAGGCCGACCCCGCCTGACGCGCGCTCGTCCAGCTGCAACCGCGCGGCATCGGTCAGGATTCGAGAAGCGGCTCCACTCGCACCTCCCTAGCGTGGCGCGCGACTCGAACAGGAGACGACATGAAGACGATGACCTGCAAGCAGCTCGGCGGTCCGTGCGACCTGGCGCACCAGGGCGAGTCGGCTGACGATGTGATTCAGCAGCAAGATGAGCACCTCAAGGCCATGACCGCGGCCGGTGACGAAGCCCACGCTCCAGCGGCCAAAGACATGAAGGGCCGGTGGCGGAAACCGATCTCAGGCCTCAAGTGGTACAACGCCGTCAAGCGTGACTTCGCCGCGCTCCCCGAGGACTGACTCGCGTTCAGCGAAGGGCACCCCGGTGTACTGAACCCGACACGCCGATCGCCGCGGCTACGTCGGCGGGCAGCGTACGCCCCGGCGTGGTCTTGGCGGCGCTGTCGGCGCGGAGCCGGAAGTCCTGCGCCGCTCGGTTCACGAACGGGTCGCCGGTGCCGGTGACCAGCGTCGTGTTGCGTTCCCAGTCCTGACCGCTGACCGTCCGAAGCTGTTCGGGAGTCTTGATGGCGTCGGTTCGGTGCCACATGTAGAGGTTCTGGTTCGAGAGCGCGTAGTACATGTTGTAGTCGAACACCGAGAAGTACCTGTCCGAGGTCGTGTTCGGTGCGACGTCGGAATCCGACGCGAAGTTCATGAGTCGAGCGCCAGTGGGTTGCTGGGCCACGATCAGGTTGTTCGCGAACTCGACGTTCGTGGTGTTCGGGCCGAGGTCGACGCGGGGGTTCACGTACGGCCACGATCGATCGCCGGGCGCGGCGCGGCGGTCATCCCAAATCCAGAACGCTTGCACACGCGATCCGGGAACGTTCACGACCGTGTTGTTGTACACCTTCGTGTTGGCAGCCGCGACCGCGATGCCGCTGCCTTGGTTGTGGTACACGAGGTTGTTGGCAATGATTCCGGTGTTGGAGATCTCGTAGAAGATGCCGTGACCGCCGTTGTTGCGAGCAACGTTGTTGACGATCACACCCGCGGAACAGTCCATGTCACACCAGCCGCCGGGCGCCTTGGCGTGCGTGTTCTCGAACACGTTGTTACGGAAGGTGAACCCGGTCATGTGAGCGATCTTGATTCCAGCCGCCCCGCACGAGGCACTGCACTTGGTGTCGAGGTTTCCGAAGTTGTTGTGGTTGAAGATGTTGGAATCGACGATCAGCTCGTTCTTCACGCCCGGGTTGCTGTTGGCGAATCCGTTGGCTCCCATGCCCGTGTAGTGGTTGTAGGCGAACACGGATCGAGTGACCGAGGTTCCGTTCTTCGGGCCTGAGATGGAGAGCGACACACCGGCGTTGTCGCTGAACACCAAGTGGTCGCCCTTGAACGACCCGGTGCTCGCGCCTGCGCCGCCGAGGCCCACGTAGACCACGGAGGTGAGCACGGTCGATCCGTACCGCTTGAATCCGATGCCGCGCAGGCGGTAGTCGTTGGCACCTCCAAGGGTGAACGCGTGGCCTCGGGTCGCGAGTTCGATGCGATTGCTGAATGGGTTCTCGCTCACGTAGATCTTCTTGGCGTTCCAGTCGTAGTAGAAGGTGCGTGAGCCTGGTGTGACTTCGGCGCGCGCTCCGACCTGGGTCATCTGAACGTCGTTCACGAACGCGAGCTGGGGGTCTCCCGCCACCGGGTAGGCAGGATCGGCGATCGAGTCGGCGTACGAGCACGGCGAGTTCCTGGTGAGGGATGGACTCACGGGCGACTTGCCGTCCACTGCGATGTCGTACTTGCCATCGCAGAACTGCGGCGTGGACCAGCTACGGCTCCAGACCGAGCCGTCGGTTGCCCAAGCCGTGTCGATCACGTCGGTGCCCACGAACCACGGCGATTCGCCCGGATACGCCTGGATCGTGAGGGACTTGTTGATGATGCGCGCCGTGCCATCGGCGTTGACGTAGGCATCGCGGTATTCGCCACCCCGCATCACGATGGTGCCGCCGGTAGGGGTGAGAGCGATGGCGCGAGCGAGCGTCTTCACCGGTGCACTCTGCGCGCCGTCGGCGCTGTCGTTCCCAGCGGGCGACATGAACACTGCCCCCGAAGGGATCGGGTAGTTGGTCGTGGGAACTGTGCGGCCGCTCGGGTCGAGCCCCGCGACTTGAGCCGGGTCGTTGTTGCTGGTCGAGGGTGTGGACACCGTGGTCGTGGGCTTGGCCGTGGTGGTCGTGGGCTTGGTGGTCGTGGGCTTGGCGGTGGTGGTCGTGGGCTTCGCGGTCGTGGTCGTGGGCTTCGCGGTGGTCGTGGTGGCGGTGGTCACCGGGGCGACCGGTCCGGGGATCTCGGGGGCACTCGTCGTTGCGGGAGCCTCCGAAGGAGCGGGTTCGGTCGGCGGCGCGCAGGCGGCACCGAGGGCAACCGTGGCGGCGAGGAAGAGCAGGCCGAATCGGGTGGGACGCATGGGAGACCTCAGACGGTCGAGGGGGGCGTACACCGGGGGTCGGCCAGCTCGTCCCCCGCATCGTCAAGACTTCCCCGCTTGCCCCCGAAAGAGTCGCGAGACCTACGGCTTCGGCGATCCTTCCTTCGGGATTTCAGTGGGCTCCGTTGCCAGTCGATAGCTTCGACGACATGTCGTTCAAGTGGAGGTTGCCGTGAAGGTCTTGGTCACGAGTTCCCGGATGCCGTTCGCGGTCGACATGATCCGCAAGCTCGTGGAGCAGGGCATCGAGGTCCACGCCTCCGACACGTTTGCTTCGGCACCGGGTAGCCACGTGAAAGGCATTGCCGCGCATCACGTCACCGCCTCGCCGGCTCATGCCACGCCGCAGTTCATCGATGACGTGATCAAGCTCGTTGGCGACCACCAGATCGACATGGTGATCCCCGGATTCGAAGACACCTTCTACTTGGCGACCGCGCACGATCGTCTCGATCCCATCACCACCCTCTTCACGGGAACGTTCGAGCAGCTCGCGCACCTTCACGACAAGCTCACGTTCTCCGACATGTGTGAACAGATCGGGCTGAACACTCCGCACACGAAGGTCGCGACCAACGAAGACGAGTTCAAGGCCGAAGTTGCCGAGCGCGAACAGTGGTTCGCCCGGGCATGCTTCTTGCGTGGCGGCGTTTCGGTTGCCACCAACACCGGACCGCTGGCGACACGGCGCACGATCGACGACGTGCATCCCACCGTGGACAACCCCTGGATCGTGCAGAACTTCGTGGAAGGTCCGATGGTGTGCAGTTACACCGTCTTCCACAACGGCAAAGTGACGGCGCACTCGCAGTATCAAGCGCCGCGGCAGTGGAAGGACTCCACCGGTATCGAGTTCGAGGCCGTCGACGCGAACGAGTCACTGCCCATCGTCACCAAGATTGGTGAGCACCTCGGATACACCGGGCAACTGTCGTTCGACTACGTGCGCGGTCCGGAAGGTCTCACGATGATCGAGTGCAACCCGCGCCCCACCGACGGGATCTTGTTGCTGCCGGCCGACGTCGTCGCGGGCGCCATCACCAACCCCGACTTTCCGCAGACGCTGGCCGTCACGGGGCAGAAGATCGAGTTGCGCTGGGCGGTCGCGGCCCAGATCTTCACCGAGAGCCCGAAGAAGATGCCCAAGAGCATCCACGACTTGGTCCACGTGCCCGACGCGGCGTTCAGCATCCACGACTGGATGCCCACGATGTACTCGCTGCTCTCGCTGGGTCACTTCGAGAAGGACGCGCTCAAGACGCACGGACACCTCTTCGACGTGATGACGGAAGACATCGACTGGAACGGCACACCGATCGAAGGCATGTCGACCGCCGACCAAGCCGTGCTCGATTCCCTCGAACACGCGGCGACCACCACGGCCTGAGCCGCGAGCGCACTCAGGCGTACAGCACCACGTCCGCGAGTTCGTGCGGGCGTTGGTCGGCGATGTATTCGTGTTCCCGCGTGATCCACGCGTCCCAGAACGCACGGATGTGGTCGCCACCGCCGTCGCGGGTGATGCCGCGCTCCATCGCGACTTGCGGATCGCAATCGATCCACACGGTGAGGTCGTAGGGATCTCCGAGGGCTCCGCCGACGCCGCGGATCGCGCTCACTCCCTCGAAGATCACGGTGCCGCCCGCTGGCACGCGGATTGGCCGATCGTCGAGCCAATTGCACTCCCAGTCGAGGCGGCGATACGAAACGGAACGACCGGCGCGCAGCCCATTCAGGAGCTCGTGCACCTTGTCCCAGGCGATCGCGCCCGGGTCGTTGGCTCCACCTTCTCGGTGGAGGTCGTCGAGGTGCACGACCTGGAGCGACGGATCCTGCGCCGCGAGCGCCGCGGCCAAGGTCGACTTGCCCGCGCCGCCCCGGCCACCGATCGCGATGAGCCGCGTGGCGCCGCGGGCCGGTGTCGCGCGAACCCGGGCCGCGAGGCCTGCGACTTCGTCGCGCCAGTGGGAGGGAGAGGCCGTGGTCACGTCACCGAGTGTGCCCGAGCAGGAATGGTGGGGGCCGCGCATTTCGCAGTGATTGGGGGAGGAAGGGGTCGCATTCTGCGCATGAAGCGAAAAGGATCACCGGTGAGAAGCGCCCCATCCCCGAGTGTCTCCTTTGCCGCGGCCTTCGCCTGTGGCGGTCTCATCGGCCTCGGCCCCGTGTTCGCCAATGCACTCGATGCGCCCGCCCTCGCCGGTGCGGCGTGGCGGATGGCGCTCGGAACGGTGCTGCTGCTGCCGGCGGCGCGGCACTGGCGGCGGATCCCGTGGAAGGGCGCGCTCGCGGGTGGCGTTGCGTACTCGATCAGCCAGGCCACCTACTTCGTGGCCGCGCAGATGACGAGCGTCGCGGTTTCCTCGTGATCTTCGCCACGCTCCCCGTTTGGCTCGTGATCGGTGAGCGCATCTTCTTCGGCACCCAACTCAGTCGACCGGTGCTGGCCGCGATGGCGGTGGTCATCGGTGGCGCCGCGCTCGCGGTGTTCGGCGCGAGCAACGAAGGCGCGTCCATCGGCGGCATCCTGCTCACGCTCGCGAGCGTGATCTTCGGATCCACGTCGTACTTGCTCGTCACGCAGCGATCGATGAAGGACGCGCCGGTACCGCAGTTCCTTTTCGGTGTATCCCTCGTGTGCTCGCTGCTGTTGTCGCCGCTCGCGATCGGCGGATTTTCAGCAATGACCGGCCAAGACTTCCTCGTCTTGTTGGGGATGGCCGTGGTCGTGGGTGTGTTCTCCAACGGCTTGCAAGCGTTCGCGCAGCGAGGTGTGCCCGCGGCCGTGGTCACCACCTGTCGACTGGTCTCCGTTCCGACTGGCGCGGCTGTGGCCTGGTTCGTACTTGGTCAGCGTCCGAAAGTGGACGCTGCTGAGCGGCGCGACGGTCATCGTGGGCGTGCTCATCTTGATCCGCGTGCGTCACCACCTGACCGCGCCCGCCCCCGTCCTGGCCGAGGCTCCCGCGATCGATCTCGACGAGGAAACCGCCACCCAAGCCACGGAGCTGGCTCCCACGTAGCTCCCCGCCCTTGCCCGCCCGAACGTGTGTTCGATACCGTCGAGGTGGGCCACGGACGGAGGAGCGGTGCGAGACGAGCGGTACGCCGAGCTGCATTGTCACTCGCACTTCTCGTTTCTCGATGGCGCGAGCGGCGCCGACGACCTGGTCGACGAGGCCGTGCGCCTCGGGCTGCATGCCTGTGCAATCACCGATCACAACGGGTTCTACGGCGTGGTGCGCTTCGCCGAGGCGGCGCGGGCCGCCGGTCTCCCGGCGGTGTTCGGCTCCGAACTCACCCTCGATCTCGCCGGCGCGCCGCCCCCCGGCCAAGCCGACGACGCCCATCCGCACCTCCTCGTGCTGGCGGAAGGACCTGCGGGGTACGCCCGGCTCGCCCAAGCCATCAGCGCCGCGCAGCTGGCGGGGGAGAAGACGGGCCCACGGGCGTCGATCGCGGCGTTGGCCGACGCAGTGCGCGCGCCGGTGCACGGGCACGCGGCCACCGCCACCAATACGAGTTGGTTCGTGCTCACTGCATGTCGCAAGGGCACCGTGCCCGCGGCGCTGATGCGCGACGGGCCGGCGGCGGCGGAGCGTGAGCTGCGAGTGCTCATCGACGCGTTCGGACGCGATCGCGTGTTCGTGGAGCTGTGGGATCACGGCGACCCGCTCGATCGACATCGCAATGATGCGCTGGCGCAGCTGGCGATGAAGGTGGGCGTGTCCGTCGTGGCCACGAACAACGTGCACTACGCGGCGCCGCGCGATCGCGAGCTGGCCACCGCGATCGCGGCCATTCGCGCGCGCCGCAGTCTCGACGAGATCGACGGCTGGCTCCCCGCCGCCGGTCTCGCCCATCTGCGCAGCCCGGCCGAACAAGCGCGGCGCTTCGCCCGTTGGCCGGGCGCGCTCGAACGCAGTGTGGAAATCGCCGACGCGGCCGCCTTCGAGTTACGTGCCGCGGCTCCCAACCTTCCCGACCACGACATTCCCGCGGGCCATACCGAGATGAGCTGGCTGCGTGAGCTCACGTACCGCGGCGCACGCCGTCGCTATCCCGTCACTCACGCCCAACACGATCAAGCGATGCGTCAGATCGAGTACGAGCTCGGCGTGATCGAGCAGCTCGGCTTTCCGGGGTACTTCCTCGTCTTGCACGAGATCGTGGAATTCTGCAACGCCGCCAACATTTACTGCCAAGGCCGAGGAAGCGCGGCCAACAGTGCAGTGTGTTACGCCCTCGGCGTCACCAAAGCCGATTCCGTGGCTCTCGGGCTGCTCTTCGAACGGTTTCTCTCACCTGAGCGCGATGGACCACCCGACATCGACCTCGACATCGAACACGAACGTCGCGAAGAAGTGATTCAGCACGTCTACGAGCGCTACGGCCGCAACCGGGCCGCGCAGGTGGCCAACGTGATCACGTATCGCCCTCGCTCCGCGTTGCGTGAGATGGCCAAAGCATGCGGGATGGCGCCCGGTGCCGCCGATGCACTCACGCGCTTCGTCGACCGGTGGTCGGGTATCGATGCCGCGGGGTGGGGCGAGCGACGAAACCCGTCGTCGGAGCGAGCATTCGATGCGCTGCGATCTCCCCGCGAGACGCGCGACGCGCCCGCAGTTCCCGATCTGGTGATGGATCTCGCCGGACGCATGCTCGACGCCCCGCGTCATCTCGGCATCCACTCGGGCGGCATGGTCATGGCCGACCGTCCACTCACCGAGTACGCGCCGGTGGAATGGGCTCGCATGGAGAACCGCACGGTGCTCCAGTGGGACAAGGACGACTGCGCCGCCGCCGGTCTCGTGAAGTTCGACCTCCTCGGCCTGGGCATGCTCACGATGCTGCACATGGCCGTCGACCTCGTATACCGACACGAAGGCATCGAGATCGACCTCGCCACGATTCCCCAAGAAGACGCGGTCTACGACCTGCTCTGCGCGGCCGACACGGTGGGGGTGTTCCAAGTGGAGTCGCGTGCGCAGATGGCCACGCTGCCCCGACTGGCGCCGCGCGAGTTCTACGACCTCGTAGTGGAAGTGGCGCTCATCCGCCCCGGTCCGATCCAAGGGGGATCCGTTCACCCATATCTACGCCGACGCAACGGCGAGGAACCCGTCACCTATCTCCACCCGCGACTCGAGCCGTCCTTGAAGAAGACACTGGGTGTTCCACTGTTTCAAGAGCAACTCATGCAGATGGCGATCGACGTGGCCAACTTCACGCCCACCGAGTCCGATCAGTTGCGCCAAGCCATGAGTTCCAAGCGGAGCAAACGACGGATGGCCGCGATGCGACGGCGGTTGATGGACGGTATGGCGAGCAATGGCATCACCGGAACCGTGGCCGACGAGATCGCCAAGAAGCTCGAGGCATTCGCCGATTTCGGATTTCCCGAAAGCCACTCGGTGAGCTTCGCGTACCTCGTGTACGCGAGTTCATGGATCAAGTACCACTTCCCGGCCGAGTTCACCGCCGCGATCCTCAACGCGCAATCCATGGGCTTCTACGCCCCCCACACGTTGGTGCGCGACGCGATTCGTCATGGAGTGGAAGTGATCGGCCCCGACGTGAACGCGTCGCGTACCGACTGCACGTTGGAGAAGCGCTCCGCCGAGGCGGGTCTGCTCGGGTTCCCCGAACCCGGTTGGCACGCCGAACCATCCGAACACGCGGTGCGGATCGGCTTGCGGTACGTGCGCGGCCTTTCCACCAGCTTGTTGGAGCGCATCGAATGTGAAGTGGAAGAGCGTCCGTTCGCCGATCTCGAAGACTTCGTACGTCGTACCGGTGCATCGGTCGATGCCGTCGAGATGCTCGCCACTGCGGGTGCGTTCGAACAGTGCTTCGGGTTGTCGCGTCGGGCCGCGCTGTGGGCCGCGGGTGCCTTGGCCAGTGCGCGTCCGCAGCTCACCCAAGACGGCGTGGTGGCCACCTTGCCGGGAATTGTGACTGGTGTGGATGCCCCCGAGCTGCCCACACCCACCGGTCCGGAGCAGACCGCGTTCGATTTGTGGGCGATGGGGCTTTCTCCATCGACACATCCCACCGAGTACGTACGAGCCGAGCTCGAGGCCATGGGCGTACGAACCGCCCGCGATCTCCGCACCGTGCGCGATCGCACTGCGGTGGAGGTGGCAGGCGTGATCACGCACCGCCAACAGCCGATGACGGCCAAGGGCACCATTTTCATGAATCTCGAAGACGAAACCGGACTCGTCAACGTCATCTGTCCACCGGCGGTGTGGAAGCGGTATCGCCGGATCGCCAAGACCGCACCCGCGCTTCGGATCAAGGGAGTGGTGGAGAAGCAGCGCGGGGTGATCAACCTCGTCGCCGGTCACATGACCCCACTCGCGATGGTTCCAGCCGATCACCTGCGGTCGCGCGATTTCCGCTGACGCCCGAAGAACGATCGCTCAGGCGGAATCGGAAACGAACCGTTCGAGCAACGCGCGGTCCTGCTCCTCGAGCCGAACGAACTCGAGGCCGTAGCGCGTGAACGGGTCCGAAGCCTCGATGCGGACCACGCGCGCTTGGCAGGTGAGTGTCTCGTCGTGGAGGGGGGCGTCGAACAGCACGACCTCGTGGCGTTCGAGTGGCGCGTCGCAGAGGACTCCGGCACCGACCGGGGAGACGTCGCGTACGTGTGCGGTGTGCCAACGCGGGGGAGACTCGAATTCTTCGGCGCGCGACAGCCGACCCACGATGCGCACTTGACGACGGCGATGGCTGCGCATCTCGTAGCGCTCGGCCTGATCGGGGAGCTGAAGGTCGAGCTGCGTGAGGGTGGGGCTGGGAATCGTCTCGATGACCGAAGCCTGTAAGCGATAGGACGCGTCGCCGCTGATCGCGAAACGTACCCACAGCGAGGTGTCGGGCGCGACCGCCGGAAGTTGTGCGCCTCGAACAGAAAGCCGGGGTGACTCCACCCGTAACACATCGACCGGGAACTCGCGCCCATCGGGGAAGCCGAGATGGACGCGCGTCGTCGCGCTCAGCAGATAAAGCACGGTGGACGCGTCGATCGACGTCTGGTCGGAGAAGTCCGAGGCGCCGAGGTCCGAGTCGGTCATGACGCGTGGTCAGACGGGGTCGTCGCGCGCAGGATGTGGCGGATCAGCCGATCGCGGTCGGCTTCGGTGAGGTGGGTGAACTGGATCCGGAGCTTGGTGCCATCGGGCCCCAAGCGTTCGCGGTCTTCACGATCGTTGGCCAGCGCCGCGCCGACCGCGACCACCGGTCGTTCGTCCGGGATGCTCAGCGCCACCACGACCACCGTGCCTTGCGGAGCGATGGCGCCCGCGCGCATCGCCAGTCCGCCACCGCTCACGTCGGTGACGCGGGCGTCGACGGTGTGGAACTGACCCGTTTCGTCGTCGAGAAGCAGCACGTGCGCAGGGAGTGGACGCTCCAGGCGCACGTAGCGCCGACGCTGCAACCGATCGGCGGCGGTATCGATCCGCAAGGTGGCCGAGTGCTCATCGATGTCGACCACCGTGGACACGAGCGAGTACACGCCTCCCGTGGTGACGTAGAGCAGCGAAGCGCTCGTGCCCGCGGGAGTGGCGTCGGTGAACCGGCCGCCGAGACTCGAGACCCGCAGCGATGTTCCGTCCACGCCGTCGATCCGCGCGTGTGTCCGCGCGGTAGGGGTTTCCACCAAGAGGGTGGAGCCCGCGACGAAATCGGGAATCGCGGTGGTCACGGCGGGCAGATTAGTGCCGCGATTCGCGCCCTCGGAGCCTTACGGACATGGTCAGCGCAGCGGCCGCAGCCGACGCACACTCGAGGCCGGATCGTTGGGGCCCGGAGCGAGACGAATCTTGGCGTCGACCACCACGGCGCCGGTGCTCGACGCGATGACCGGATTGCAGTCCATCTCGACGATCTCGGGAATGTCGTCGACGAGCCGGCCGACACGGACCACCAATGCTTCGAGCGCGACGGTGTCCACCGGTGTACTGCCCCGGTATCCGAACAACAGTGGCGAGGTGCGCAAACTCCGGATCACCTCGTGGGCATCGAGATCGGTGATCGGAAGGATGCGAAACGCCGTGTCGCGAATGAGCTCGGCCGCGGTGCCGCCCATGCCGAAGAGCACGAGCGGACCGAACAGTCGGTCGTGAGTCACGCCGACCACGACCTCCACACCCGCGGCGATGGTTTCTTGCACGATCGCGCCACCCATTGCATCCTCGAGGCGGGCGTGCATGTCGACGAATGCGCGGTGCACAGCGGCGGCGTCAGTCAGGCCGAGCTGCACTGCACCCACGTCGGTCTTGTGGACGATCTCCCCGGCCGCCGCCTTGAGGACAACCGGGTAGCCAATGGCGTTCGCGTGTGCGCCCGCTTCGTCGGCATCGGCAGCGAACTCGGCGCGCGCCGTACGAATTCCGTAACACTCCAGGATCGCCCCGGCCTCGATCGGGTCGAGCCAGACACCCTCTGGGGCCGCGGCGACGAGTGCCTGGTCCACGAGAGTGCGGGCGCGCGTGGCGTCGATGTCGGGCAGTGGCGGCACGATGCCTTCGGGGCGGCGTACCCAGTCGGCGTGGTCGGCGCTGCGGGCGAGGGCCGCGACCGCGCTCTCAGGGAACGGAAACGACGGCACGGCACGCGGTGCGTCGCTGAGCGCGTCGGGCACGCC
>Ga0182741_1004234_pt1 | contig 14368 bp, 15 predicted proteins | sample eDN5th37CBELigOP_FD_128874 | JGI IMG/M metagenome (GOLD analysis project Ga0182741, IMG submission 128874) | Enriched Organic Plus compost microbial communities from Emeryville, California, USA - eDNA 5th pass 37_C BE-Lig OP (version 2) (version 2) ...
GGCGATCGACCACTGCGCCAGGTGCCCGGCGACATCCGCCGGGTCGAACGGCCCGCCGGCAAAGGCCCCGATACCGTCGGCCGGCGCGCCCACCGGTGTCTCGGGAATGCGGCCGGTCAGGGCGTCGTAGAGGTCCGGCCGGAACACCGCCTGTGCGGCGGCCAGCAGATGCGGCCGCATCGGCGCCTGGCCCCACCGGACCATCTGCGCATAGAGCCAGGCCGCCTGGACCGGATCCGGCCGCGGTGCGCCGGCGCGTCCGACCAAAAGATAGCCGTCGCTCGCGCGCACCGCTCCGTCCGGCGCGACCTTGAGCCGGCCCACCAGCGTGCGCCGGACCACTTCCGCCGGCACGTCGAGCCGATGCGGCGCCGCCAGCAGCGCCGCGACGGTGTCGTGATTGGCCGGCGCCTCGATGAAGGCGGCGGCGCGGTCGAGCGCACGCACAAGCGCGGCGAGCTTGTGCGGATGCGCTGCCGCCCATGGGGCGCGCAGCGCCAAAACTTTCTCAACGGCGCGCGTCAGGATCTCCGAGACGAAGTGCAGGATGTGGCCGATGCCCAGATCGACCGCCACAGAGTTCCAAGGCGCGCCGACACAGAATGCGTCGACATGCCCGTTCTTCAGGCTCTCGACCATATAGGGCGGCGGCAGCACCACGAGCCGCACGTCCTCGTCCGGATCGACCCCACCCGCGGCCATCCAGAACCGCAGCTGGTAATTGTGCGTGGAGAACGGGAACGTCATGCCGAAGGTGAGCGGCGCTTGGCCCGCCTCGCGCCGGCGTGCCACCACCTGCGCCAGGGCGCGCGCCGAGACCGCCGGATCGGTCAACTCGCCCTCCGCTGCGCCGGCCAGTGCCGCATGCAGGGCGGGCGACACGGTGATCGCATTGCCGTTGACGCCGAGATTGAACGGGACGATCAGCGGCACCTGCACATGGCCGAGGCCGAGGCTGGACGCGATCGCCACCGGCGCCAGAAGATGGGCGGCGTCGAACAGGCCGATATTGAGCTTGTCGCGCACGTTCGACCACGACACTTCGCGCACGAGTTCGATCGAAAGGCCCTCGGCTGCGGCGAAACCGTGGTCGGCGGCGACGATCAGTGCCGCCGCGTCGCACAGCGGAATGAAGCCGATGCGCAGGGGGTCCGCATTCATTTCAAGAGCTCCGCTGCCGTGATCACCGCCTGGGCGATTTCCGCGATCTTCTTCTTCTCGTTCATCGCCGCGCTGCGCAGCAGCGCATAGGCCTCCTCTTCGCTCAGGTTCTTTGCCCGCATCAGAACGCCCTTGGCGCGGTCGATCGTCTTGCGTTCCTCCAGCGCCGACTTGGTGCGCTCGAGCTCGTCCTGCAGCCGCGCAAACGCGTTGAAGCGCGAGATGCACATGTCGAGGATCGGCTTGACGCGCTCCTTCTTCAGTCCGTCGACGATGTAGGCGGAGACCCCGGCATCGACCGCGGCACGGATGGAATCAGCATCGCTCTGGTCGACGAACATGGCGATCGGTCGCTTCACCACGCGACTGACCTGGAACATCTGCTCGAGCACGTCGCGGCTGGGATTTTCGAGATCGATCAGCACCACGTCGGGGTCGACCGCATAGATGCGCGCCAAAAGGTTCGTCATCTCCTCGAACCTGACGACCTGGACGTAGCCGGCCTCGCGCAGGCCGTCCTCCAGGATCGCAGCCCGGATCGGGTTCTCGTCGACGATGACAATCTTCAGGAAGGTGTCCATCGCGGCCTGTCGCCGGCGCAATCCGGCAAGCGGCACGCGGAGCAACATTCATGCCGCGCAGCGGCGCCGACGAGAATGACGATGGGTCAGCGCGGCGCGGTGCCGAACGAACGGATCAGCGAGCTCTTCACGCTGGCGACATGGTCCCGCATCAGCATTTCCGCGCGCCACGGGTCGCGCAGCAGGATCGCGTCATAGATGCGGTGATGGTCGTCGTGGCGCCGGCGCACGTCCTTGTACTCGAAGGCGACGATGTTCCGCACCGACGATTGCGGTACCCGCTGGCACAGGCGGATCATGTCCCCGACCATGCGGCAGCGTGAGGCGGCGTGGACGGTATCATGAAAGACGAAGTTGATCGCGCCATAGGCAATCCGGTCCTCGTCGCGCAGCACGCCGCTCGCGAGGAGCGTATCGCCGTCGGTGAGGCTCTTCTCGATGATGCCGCGCTCTTCGTCGCTGAGGCCGCGCTCTGCGGCGAACCGCGCTGCCAGCGCTTCCAGCATGGCGCGGATATCGTAGGCATCGACGATCTCCGACGTCTGGAACTTGCGCACCGCATAGCCGCGGTTGGGCGCGTAATCGAGCAGCCCTTCGCTGGCGAGCGCCTGCAGCGCCGAGCGCACCGGCGTGCGCGAAACGCCGAGCCGCTCGCTCAGCCGCACTTCCTGCAACCGCTCACCGGGGGCGAACTGGCCGGAGAGGATCGCGCTGCGGATGCGGTCGGCAACGGACAACGAACGCGTCGCGGCCCGCTCGTCGGTTTCTGCTGCAGGAGGGCTGAAGGTCTCGGTCATGCGCTATCCGCTGTGACGCCGGGCCGACGCGTGGGTTCAGGAATAGATTGAGCGCGCAGGCGGAGCAAGGGCTGGTATGGAATCCACGCGCAGCCTGTGCTGCCTTGTGCGACGCACCAAAACTTAGCAGCCAATGTTTTAAGGCGTTTGATGAAATTTGCGCCACCGCAGCGCACAATAATGCGCCAGGGATGTATACATTTTCGTGTTGACCCTCTCGAATGTGTATTCAATCATCCTCCGCCGACGCGAGGTTTGCGTGGGTATGTGGGGAGCAGTACATGGACGCCGTAGCGGACAATGCGATCGAGCAGATCACCGATAACCGGCTGCCGCACTACGAGCCTTACGGCTGGCATCATTGGCCCGAGCATCCCTGGCTCGCCTACCAGTTCCGCCGCGGCCTCGGCGAGTCGCAGGAAGGCGGCGGCGCCGTTTCTGAGATCTTCCAGGCCGCCTCGCGGATGATCCCCGGCGATCTCGAAAGCTGGCACACGGAATGGAAACGGATCGGCGACCGCAATTGGCAGCGCGGCCTTGAAGCCGAGAAGGCCGGCCACATTCGCACCGCCATGAACTGTTTCCTGCGTGCCGCGGACTACTACCGGCAGGCCGAATTCCATCTTGAGCCGGACGATCCGCGCCGCCTGCCGACCTTCGAGGCGATGGAGGCCTGCTCGAAGAAATTCATCGGCTACCTCAACCCGCCGGGTGAGGCCGTCGACATTCCCTACGAGGATGGCAAGCCGATCTGTGGTTACTTCGTCCGCGCGCCGTTTCCCGGCGAGCGTCTGCCCGTGCTGATCTGCATGGGCGGCCTCGATTCGATCAAGGACGAGATGTGGTTCATGCAGGCCCATGGCTGCCTGCAGCGGGGCATTTCGGTGCTGATGATCGACGGGCCGGGGCAGGGCGGCACCTTGCGGCGGCACAAGATCCCGAACCGCCACGACAGCGAAGTGGCCATCGGCAAGTGCATCGACTGGCTCGAACAGCGCCCCGACGTCGATCCCAAGCGCATCGCCGTCTGCGGCTCCTCGCTCGGCGGCTACTATGCCGCCCGTGCCGGCTGCTACGAGCCGCGCCTCGCCGCCGCCATTTCCCACGGTGCGATCTGGGACGTGCACGAAATGTGGGGCGACAAGGGCGAGGATTTCGGCCTCGCCATGCACATCAAGTGGGTGTTCGGCAAGCCGACCATGAAGGAAGCGATGGAGAAGGCGAAGGCCTTCACGCTCGAGGGCCATCTCGAGCACATGCGCTGTCCGTACCTGATCCTGCACGGCGGCTACGACGTGCTCACGGTCACCGGGGCCACCAAGGCCTACGAATACGCCAAGGCGCACGGCGTTGACGTCACGTTCCGGGTCGTCGACCCTGAGGAGACCGGCGCCGAGCATTGCCAGCATGACAATCCCACCATCGGTCAGGAACTGCTCTGCGACTGGCTGGCCGACGTGTTCAAGATCGACCAGCGGGCCTTGCTCAAGACCGGCTGGAACCCGCTGATCTAAGGAACCGTGTCATGAATCTCGGCGTGGACACCCCCAAGGCCGCCGTCGTCGCTATCGACCTGCATCGCGGCCACCTCGACATGGAGGTGGCGACGATGCCGACCTCCCCGGAAGTGGCGAAGCGGATGGTCGCGGCCAACAAGCGGCTGTTCGACTGGTGCCGCTCCGTCAGCATCCCGGTCATTCATCTGTTGACCGCTTATCGCGATGCCGAGGAGATCGGGTCCAATCCGTTCTGGCGCACCCGTGCGGAGGATCCGAATGCAACCCGCAAGAACGTGATGCGCCACAACATCATCGGTGGGCCCGGCTGCACCGTGATGCCGGATCTGATCGATCCGCGGGACTGGGTGGTCGCCACCAAGAAGCGCTACGACTGCTTCATCGGTACCGATCTCGATTTCACGCTGCGCGCCCACGGCATCAACACGCTGCTGATCACCGGCGTGAACACCAATTCCTGCGTGCTGGCGACGACCACTGCCGCCAATGTCCGCGACTATGCGGTGATCGTCGTCGAGGACTGCGTCGAGACCATGGACGGTCCGGCTTTGCACCAGGCCGGGCTGCTATGCATCAAGACGGCGTTCGGCTTCGTCATGAACACGGACGCAGTCATGGGTCTTGCCGCGCTGCGGCCGAACACGAGCGCAGCGGCGTGACCACCGTCAAACAGAAATTGCACGACGGTCAGCCGGTCATCAGCGTCAATCCCGGCGGGGTTGCGCCGTCGGTGATCGACGCCCTCGGCCGGCTCGGCGCGGACATTCTGTTCATCGATTGCGAGCGCACCGCGGTGTCGGTCGAGAGCGTGCCGGTCATGGCGCGGCTCGCTCAAGCGCACGGCATGGCTGCCATTGTCCGCAGCCCGAGCAAGGACTGGGCGCAGCTCACGCGCTATTTCGATTGCGGTATCAACGGTCTCGTCCTGCCCCAAGTGGAGACGCCGGACGAATGCGAGCATCTGGTGCGCGTGGCACGCTACGCTACGAAAGGCCGTGAGCAGGACCTGTTGCTCATCGTCCAGATCGAGAGTGTTGCCGGCCTCGAGCGGCTCGACGCCATCGCGGCGGCGCCCGGCATCGACGCCGTGCTGATCGGGCCGAACGACCTTGCCCATTCGATGGGATTCCTGGGCGACACATCGCGCCCCGAGGTGAAGCAGGCCGTGACCGAAATCTGCCGCCGCCTGCGCGATGCCGCCGTGCCGTTCGGGCTTCCGGCCAATGCCGGTTCGGTCCGTGACCTCGTCGGTGCCGGCGCCACACTGCTCTACACTACACTTGAACAATTTCTCGCTGTCGGCTTCGACAACTTTAAGAAATCGATGGCATGACAGTACCGAAGTCTGGCCTAACGCAAGAATGAGCGAGCAATGACCCTGCCCCGCGATCGCGCACCCTTCTCCGCCATCGTCGATCGTCCGCCGCTGAAGCTGCCGAACAAGGCGCGCGTCGTTCTGTGGACGATCGTCAATCTGGAAGTGTGGGACATCTCGCGGCCGATGGCGCGCCAGATCATCCCCGCGCCGACGGGGCAGGTGCTTCTGCCTGACGTTCCGAACTGGAGCTGGCACGAATACGGCATGCGCGTCGGCGTGTGGCGCTTCTTCAAGCTCTACGAGCGCCTCGGCATTCGCCCGACCCTGTCGATCAATGCCCGCGTCTGCGAGGACTACGAACGCGTCGCCGCGCAAGCGCGCGATGCCGGCTGGGAGTTCATGGGCCACGCCTACGAGCAGATGCCGATCCACAAGGTCGAAGACCAGCGCGGCATGATCCACCGCTCGATGGATCTGATCGAACGCTTCACCGGCAAGCGCCCGATCGGCTGGCTCGGTCCGGGCCTCACCCAGACTTACGAGACGCCGGAACTGCTGGCCGAAGCCGGCGTGAAATATATCGGCGACTGGGTTTGGGACGACGAACCGAGCGAGATCCGCACCGACAAGGGCCCGCTGGTGACGATGCCCTACACGGTGGAGCTGAACGACATCCCGACCATGATCGTCCAGCATCACGAATCGCCGTACTGGGCGACGCGCTGCAAGGACACGCTCGACCGCCTGCACATGGAAGGCGAGGAGCGCTGCAAGATCATGGCGATCGCCATTCACCCGTACATTTCCGGCCAGCCGCACCGCATCAAGTATCTCGAAGAGGTTTACGACTACGCGCGCGGCCTCGGCGATGTCCTGTTCTGGAATGGCGCCGAGATCTACGACTGGTACCGCACCGAGCGTCCGGCCGCCTGACAGAAGTGAGTATGATGGCCAATCCCGCCTACACGTTTCCCGTTCCCGAAGTCGTCTCGTTGCCGGTCGCCGGCGCCGCCGAACGTTTTCCCGTGCGTCGCATCTATTGCGTCGGTCGTAATTATCTCGCGCATATCCGCGAGATGAAGGAGGCTGACGAGCGCGACCCGCCGTTCTTCTTCCAGAAGCCCCGTGACGCCATCGTTCAGGACGGTGCGGCGATTCCCTATCCGCTCGACACGTCCGACTTTCAGTTCGAAATCGAGCTGGTGGTCGCGATCGGCAAGGGCGGCCGCAAAATCCCGGTGGCGTCGGCGCTCGACCACGTGTTCGGCTATGCCGTCGGTCTCGAAATGACCCGGCGCGACCGTCAGTTCGAGGCGCGCGACCGGAGCTGGCCCTGGGAAATGGGCAAGTCCTTCGACCGCTCGGCGCCGTGCGGACCGATCCATCCCGCCGCCCGGGTCGGCCATCCCGCCAGCGGCGCGATCACGCTCGCCGTCAACGGCACCGAGCGCCAGCGCGGCGATCTCTCGCACATGATCTGGAATGTGCCGGAGACGATTTCGAAACTGTCCGAGTCCTATGTGCTCGCACCCGGCGACCTGATCATGACCGGCACGCCCGCGGGCGTCGGCCCGGTCGTGCCCGGCGATACGCTGGTGGGTGCGATCGACGGGCTCGGGACTCTCACCGTGACGATCGTGGCTTCCGAGGATTGATTATGCTGCCGACTGAGCGCATCGCCTATTCCGCGATTTCCGAGCGCCCGAAGCTGACATTGCCGGGCGGCGCTCGCATGGCCGTCTGGGTGATCGTCAACATCGAGGAATGGAACCCGAAGGAGCCCATGCCGCGCACGGTGCTGACGCCGCCGGCGGGGGGCTCGCCGTCGCCGGACATTCCGAACTGGGCCTGGCACGAATACGGCAACCGGGTCGGCTTCTGGCGCATGCTCGAGGTTCTCGACGCGCACCAGATCAAGGCCGTGCTGGCGATCAACGGCTCGGCGATCCAGAGTTATGAACCGATCGCCCGCGCCGCGCGCGATCGCGGCTGGGAGTTCATCGGCCACGGGTTCTCCCAGAAGAACATGCAGAAGGTCCCCGACGAGCGCGAGGACATTCGCAAGACCACCGAGGCGATCCTCTCCTATGTCGGCAAGCGCCCGCGTGGCTGGCTCGGCCCGGGTCTGACGGAGACGTGGGAGACGCCCGACCTCCTCGTTGAGGAAGGCTACGAATATGTCTGCGACTGGGTGCTGGACGATCAGCCGGTGGTGCTGAAGACGCGCACCAAGCCGATCGTCAACGTGCCCTATACCCAGGAATGCAACGACGTGGCGATGATGCTGATCCAGCATCACAAAGCCTCGGAATATTACGATCGCGCCATCGACCAGTTCGAGCAGATCCATCATGATTCCCGCGACTCGGCGCGGGTCATGGCGCTGGTGGTGCACCCCTACATCATGGGCGCGCCGCACCGGCTGAAATACTTCCGCAAGATCTTCGAGACCATCCGCGCCCGTGAGGACGTGGTGTTCTGGACGGGCGAGCAGATCTACGATTGGTACCTGCAGCAGCGCCCCGACGCGCTCGCCGGCGGAGCTCTCCGATGAGCGGCCTGAACGCTTTCCAGATTCTCAACGGCATAACCTTCGCGGCGCTGCTGTTCATTGTCGCTTCCGGCTTCACCCTGATCTTCGGCCTGCTGCGGATCGTCAACCTCGCCCACGGCGCGCTGTATCTGTTCGGCGGCTACATCGGCTACACGGTAGCCTCGACGTCCGGCAACTTTGCCCTCGGCACGCTCGCGGCCATGGTCGTGGTGGCGCTGCTCGGCATCGTCCTCGACCAGGGGCTGCTGCGCTTCGTTCGCGGCTATGAGCTGCGCCAGGTGCTGCTGACTCTCGGCGTCGCCTTCATCCTCAACGATCTCGCCCTGGTGATCTGGGGCGGCGACACCTTCACCGTGCCGACACCCGAGTTCCTGCGCGGGGCGGTGCAGTTTGCCGGCCTGTTCTATCCCAAATACCGCCTGTTCGTGCTGGTGCTCGGCATCCTCGTGTTCATCCTGCTGTGGCTGCTCGTCAACAAGACGCGGCTCGGCGCCCTGATCCGTGCGGGCGTCGACGATGCCGAGACGGTCCAGGCGATGGGCATCAATATCCGCCGGGTATTCCTGGCGACCTTCATGCTGGGCGCGGCGCTCGCGGGCCTCGGCGGCGCGGTCGGCGGTGCCTTCCTCACGCTCTATCCGAGTGCCGACGCCGAAATCCTGGTGTTCTCGCTCGCCGTCGTCATCATCGGCGGCCGCGGCAGCCTGGTCGGCGCGGCCGTCGGTGCGCTGATGGTCGGCCTGCTCAACACGGTCGGACAGGTAATGTTTCCGGAGCTCGCCTATTTCGTTATCTTCGGGCCAATGGCGCTGATCCTCGCCTTCCGCCCGCTCGGATTGTTCGGGAGGACCGCCTGATGAGCGACCGCAGCCTCGCCGCCGCGGAGCCGGCGACCGCACCGCGCGGATCCGGAATGCGTCTGGCCATCATTGCCGCCGGCGCGCTGTTCTTCGCCGTGCTGCCGCACCTGCTGCCGACCTATCAGATCAGCGTCGCCACCGAGGTGCTGATCTTCGCCGTGCTCGCCATGTCGATCGACATTCTCGCCGGCTATACCGGGCGCACGCCGCTCGGCCACGGCGCGATCTTCGGCGTGTCGACCTATGTCGTCGTCTACTGGACGACGGTCATGGGCGGCTCGCCATGGGCGGGCATGCTGCTCGGCGTCGTCGCGGCCACGATCGTCGGTGCGATCTTCGCGCTGCTCGCGATCCGCACCTCCGGCGTGTACTTCCTGCTGCTGACGCTCGCGCTCGGCATGATCGTCTGGGGCGTGTGCCTGCGCTGGACCAGCGTCACCGGTGGCGAGAACGGCCTGCGCGGCTCCGTGCGGCCGGAATGGCTGTCCGATCACCTGACTTTTTACTACGTCGTCCTGGTGGCGGTGGCGGTGATCACGCTGGTGATGTGGCGCTTCGTCAACTCGCCGTTCGGCCTCACCTTGCGCGGCATCCGCGACAGCGAGAGCCGCATGCGCAGCCTGGGCTACAACGTGCCGATGCACCTGTTCATCGCCTTCACGGCCTCCGGCTTCTTCGCCGGCATCGCCGGGGCGATCTACGCCATGTTCAACGATTTCGTCAGCCCTTCGACCGTCGCGCTGGCGCAATCGGTTGAGGGCCTGCTGATGGCCATCACCGGCGGCATCGGCACCCTGTTCGGCGCCTTCATCGGCGCGGCCGCGATCATCGGCCTTGAGAACCTGGTCAGCCTCTACACCGAGCGCTGGCAGACCGTCCTCGGGCTGATGTTCGTTGTCATCATGATCTTCGCACCGGAAGGGATCGTCGGGCGCGCCCGCATGCTCTTCCGGCGCGGGCGATGAGGCGTCGAGACCTCGGCGTCGCAGGATTGGAGGAGAAGATGGATCGCAGAAAGTTTCTTAAGACGACGGGGGCGACGCTCGCCGCCGGCGCCGCCGCAAGCTTCCCGATGCCCGCCATCGTCCGGGCGCAGGGTGGACCGATCAAGATCGGTCTGATGGCGCCCCTCACGGGTGTCGTTGCCGCCGGCGGTCGCGAAATGGTCGACGGCTTCAACCTGTACTGGGAGCAGATCAACAACACGGTCGCCGGCCGCAAGGTCGAGATCATCGTTGAAGACGACGCGTCGAACCCGGATACCGCCTTGCAGAAGGCGCGGCGCCTGGTCGAGCAGCAGAATGTCAGCTTCCTGTTCGGCAACCTGCTCGCCAACACCGGCCTCGCCGTGGCCAACTACGTCAAGGGCACCGGCACGCCGTACTTCATCCCGATCATCGCGGCCGACGACCTCACCCAGCGCCAGCGCATCAAGAACGTGATCCGCGTCGCCGGCTACACCGCCAGCCAGATGCCGCGGCCGCTCGCCGACTGGGCGCTGAAGCAGGGCTACAAGAAGGTCGCGACGATCTCGCAGGACTACACGTTCGGCCACGAGCAGTGCGGCGGCTTCGCTCAGACCTTCACTGAGGGCGGCGGCGAGATCGTCGGCCAGTTCTGGCATCCGCTGAACACGGCGGACTTCAGCCCCTATCTCGGCCAGCTGGCCAATTCCGGCGCTGACGCGGTGTTCGCGATGGAGACCGGCGCTGACGCCGCCCGACTGATGCAGCAGTATGCCAACTTCGGCCTCAAGTCGAAGATGCCGCTGCTGGGCGCCATGAACCTCACCGACCAGTCGGTGATCCGCACCATGGGCGAAGAGGTCGACGGCGTCATCGCCACGGCGCATTTCGCGGAAGGCTCCGACAACCCGAAGACGAAGGAATTCGTCAACGTGCACGTCGAGAAGTTCGGCAAGATGCCGTCGCTCTACGGCTTCTCGATGTATTCCGGCGCGATGTGGGTGGGCGAGGCGCTCAACAAGATGGGCGGCAAGGCCGAAGATCGCGACATGCTGATCGACACCGTGCTCAAGACCGAGCTCACCGACTCGCCACTCGGCAAGACGGTGAAGCTCGATCAGTACGGCAACCCCGTCTACGACGTTTACGTCCGCAAGGTGACGAAGGCCCCGAACGGCAAGTACTGGAACGTGCCGATCGAGACCTATGAATCGGTGTCGCAGTTCTGGAAGTACGATCCGGTCGAGTACATGAAGCAGCCGCCGTACTCGCGCGATTTCCAGGGCATCAAGAAGGGCTGATGGACCGACGGTGCGGCCGCTGCCGGCCGCACCGTCACCCATAATCGAGGCGCCGTGTCGTGTCGGAACTACTGAAGCTCGAGAGCGTCAGCGTACAATTCGGCGGCCTGAGGGCCGTCGACGACGTATCGCTCAGCGTCAAGCGCGGCGAACGTCGTGCCATCATCGGACCGAACGGGGCCGGCAAGACGACGCTGTTCAATGCCATCACCGGGGTCGTCCGTGCGTCCTCCGGCCGGATCACATTTGACGGCCGCGACGTGACCAGCACGCCGATCCACACCCGTGCGCGGCTCGGCATGAGCCGCACGTTCCAGATCACCAACCTGTTTCCAAATCTCACCGTCCGCGAGAACGTCAGTCTCGCGTTGCGTGGTCTATCGCCACACAAGTTTTCGATGCTCGGGCCCGGCGATCTGACTCAGGAGGAGCGCGACCGCGGCGAGCGGGCGCTCGGCCTGTCGCGGCTCGGCGATCGCCACGACACGCTCGTGCGCGAGCTCTCCTACGGCGAGCAGCGCCAGCTCGAAATGGCGATGGCGCTGGTGGCGCAGCCGACCTTGCTGCTGCTCGACGAGCCCGCGGCTGGCCTGTCTCCGGCCGAGCGCGTGATCGTCGCCGACATCATTCGCTCGCTTCCGCGCGACCTGACGATGGTGCTGATCGAGCACGACATGGATCTGGCGCTGGGCCTTGTGGACTGGGTCACGTGCCTGAACAACGGCCGCCTGCTCGTCGAGGCCTCGCCCGCAGACATTCGCACCAACTCCGACGTCCAGGACGTCTATCTCGGTAAGGCCCGTCACCATGCTTGAGGTCCACGAGCTGCACAGCTATTACGGCGAAGCCCACGTCGTCCAAGGCGCCAGCCTGAACGTGCGCGACGGCGAGGCCGTGGCGCTGCTCGGCCGAAACGGGATGGGCAAGACCACGCTGATCCGGTCGATCATGGGCCTGACGCCGCCGACGGTGCGCGGCGGCTCCGTGCGCTGGAACGGCACCGAACTCGTCGGCCTTGCTCCGCACGAGATCGCGCAACGTAAAATCGCCATCGTGCCGCAAGGGCGTCGGCTGTTTCCGTCGCTCACGGTCACCGAGCATCTCACCATGCTCAAGCCCGCCAGCGTGACCGAAGGCTGGACCGTGGCGAAAGCCTTCGAATTGTTCCCGCGTCTCGCCGAGCGGCGCCATCATCGTGGCAACCAGCTCTCCGGCGGCGAGCGGCAGATGCTCGCCGTGGCGCGCGCGCTGATGATCGATCCCGAACTGGTGCTGATGGACGAGCCCTCGGAGGGCTTGGCCCCGGTCATGGTGCAGCACCTCGAGAAGATCATCATCGATCTGAAACGCTCGGGCCTCGCGATCCTTCTCGTCGAACAGAATCTGTTCAGCGCCCTCGCCGTGGCCGACCGCGTCTACGTCCTCGAAACCGGTCGGATCGTGCACGAAGCCACCGCCGAGGCCGTCGAGCAGGACACCGAATCGCTGACGCGGTTCCTCGGCGTGCACTGACCACCGGAGAAGTCCATGGACAGGAACTTCCTGGCCGCGGTCGTTCGCGACCTCAACGGCCTGCCCTTCGAAGGCGACGACGCTTATGCGGCCCTCGTTTCCGGCAATAACGAGCGCGTCGCCCGCGCCGCCGCCGAGCGACTCACGATCGACAGCGTTCCGTGGAGCTTCGAAACCTTCCGTTCGCAGACCGCTGCCGACGGAGGTGCGGAATCGTGACGGACATTTGCGAATTCGGGGTCGTCGAAGCGGCTGAGCGGATTGCGGCGGGCGAAGTGACCGCCGAGCGCGTCGCCACCGTCGCGCTCGACCGGCTGGCCGAGCGTGGCCCGGCCTTCAATGCGATCGTCGCGGTCGATCGTGAAGGTGCGCTGGCCGCCGCGCGCGAAGTCGATCGCGCCCGCGCGCGAGGCGACAAGCTGCCGCCGCTGGCGGGCGTGCCGCTGGCGCACAAGGATCTGTTCTATCGCAAGGGCCGCCCCTGCGCGGGCGGCTCCCTCATCCGCCGCGACTTCGTCGCCGACACCACGGCGACCGTCCTGGAGCGGCTCGACGCCGCCGGTGCGCTCGACCTCGGTCGGCTGCAGATGGCGGAATTCGCCCTGTCGCCGACCGGCTTCAACGCGCATTACGGTCATGGGCGCAGCCCCTGGAATCCGGATTATTGTTCCGGCGGATCGTCCTCCGGTTCCGGTGCCGCGGTGGCGGCGCGCCTCGTTGCCGGTGCGCTCGGTTCCGATACCGGCGGATCCATCCGCCACCCGGCGGCCATGTGCGGCATCGTCGGCATCAAGCCGACGCACGGCCTCGTCAGTCTTCATGGCGTCATGCCGCTCTCCCCGACGCTCGATTGTGCCGGGCCCCTGGCACGCAGCGCGCGCGACGTCGCACGCTTGCTGACGGTGATCGCCGGACCGGACCCCCGCGACGGCGCGACCGCTTCGGCGCCGCGTCGCGATTACGAGAGTGGCCTGAACGGCGACCTGCGCGGTGTTCGCATCGCCGTGCCGCAGCCCTACTATCGCGAGGCCGCGACCGAGGAGATCGGCCGCCTGCTCGACGAGAGTCTCGCCGTGCTGCGCGACGCCGGCGCGATCATCGTTCCCTCCGCCGTTCCGGACATGGCGACGGTCAATGCCTTGCACGCGGTCGTGCTTCAGGTCGAGGCGGCGACGCTGCACCGGCGCTGGCTGTCGGAGCGGCCCGGCGACTATGCCGACCAGGTGCGTGCCCGTATCGTGCCGGGCTTTGCCTATCCGGCGACGCGCTATGCCGAGGCCTTGATGCTGCGCGCGCAGATCGCGCGCGAATGGCTGGCTGCTGCCATGGCCGACGCCGACATGGTGCACATTCCGACCCTCACGTCGGAAGTCCCCAGCATTGCCGAGACGACCAGCGGCTCGATCGAGAACGTGACGGCGGCGATTGCGAAGGTCACCTACTGCACCCGCGGCATCAATTATCTCGGCCTGCCTTCGGTCGCCGTGCCGTGCGGTTTCACGGAGGCAGGACTCCCGGCCTCGTTCCAGCTGGTGGCCGAACCCTACAGCGAGGCGAAGCTTCTTCGCGCGGCCGACGCCTACCAGGCGCGCACCGACTGGCACCGGCGTGTTCCCCCGAATTGCGGTGAAAAGAAAAACTGATGATCATCGACGCGCATACCCATACGTTCTGCCCGCCCGTCGAAGCCGCTTTGGCCGACCGTCTCGATCCGAACCTCATTCCCTACAAGCGGGACATGTCGCCGGAGAGCAAGGCGACGGACAAGGAACAGGCCAAGCTCCTGGCCGAGCCGTTCAACA
>Ga0182741_1004237_pt1 | contig 14361 bp, 2 predicted proteins | sample eDN5th37CBELigOP_FD_128874 | JGI IMG/M metagenome (GOLD analysis project Ga0182741, IMG submission 128874) | Enriched Organic Plus compost microbial communities from Emeryville, California, USA - eDNA 5th pass 37_C BE-Lig OP (version 2) (version 2) ...
TAAAGAATGGTGTCGCAGCTTTAAGCATCGGCGGCGCGAGGGGATTAGGGACTTTCTCCTCGGCCTCATCTGATGAGGCAAAAATATCGATCAAGCGATTCTCCTTGCTCGGACGCTCGATGAAGCCACCGATGAGGATATTATCACCATCAAAACGTGCACCAAGCTTCTTCTCATCAATCATGCTATGAGAGGAGGCACCTGCGAAGGGGACTGCGCATTGATCACGGCTGTGAAGCGCGCGAGAGGCCTCGATATCATGGAATGCTGCACGATGGGCTGCCTGCACCTCGGCGTTGCTATGCTCAACCATCGTATCATCGGTGGGAATGGGTGCACCGTCGGCTGACTTCAACTTGGGTCCTGATGATTTACCGACGAAGAGTGGCCAGGAGCCAAAGATGGAGAATTTCGTATCCGGTAGTGTAATTGCAGACTTGAGCGCAATTGCGCCCGCGCCTGACGATGAGAATGAAGCCTGAGCGAACGATCGGCTCTCGTGTCCGAAGATGTTCTTTGGAGGCTCCGTCAGGGTGATGAACGACCCTTCGGTATTATCCGATGCAGGTGCGTTGCGTGTGGGCGAGTTGGCATCAACCTGCTCTGGGAGCCATCTTAAATGCACCTCAGCAGCTGCTTTCAGAGCATTGGCGACGCTCCTTCGTCCTCGTCTCAACATGCCTGTTGGTTCGGAGAACAAGTGGCCCTCCACTTCAATGCTTTCGCTACGATCCAAGTCGGAAGCGCCGATCTCGATGGTCGTTTTGGTGTACGGATTACCCTCAGGATTGCTCTCTCTGATGTGGAAGCCTTCGGGACTGAGGTTGCCGGCTTCTTTCTCGGGTCTGTAATACAGACTGGCGGAGTAGGGACGGTACCCGTTGAAATAATCATTGTGGAGAGACTGCAGGGGCAGGCGTGCCACATCGCATGGCGAGAGCAACAGATCGTCTGAGCTGCGCTTACGCTCGAATTCAGGCGGAACGATGTCAATTGGACTGACATTACTGCTATCACCTTGATTCCGGAGGGCGATCATCCCGCCAAGGACGAGTAGGGCTAAAAACTCCATGATGTGTCTTTCGTCTTAAAAAGGTTAAATTAAAGCTCAAATGCCGACTTTAACTGTGAATATCCGTCAAACCGTCACAGATTCACCTATCCTGCAGTCGATTCTTCAATCGGCCTTTTTGGTTGGGGTGTCAGATCAGGTCAGGGAGCCAGTGGTGAGAGTGGGGGCCACAGCGCTCCGCAATGCCAAAACCGCCGGCAGTGAAACAATGCAGCGGAATGCCAAATACACCCACAAGATGCTCGATTTTCACACCTCAATATGGTTGGAGTATGGATTGTTGGCTGACTATTTCCGGGCCAGGACGGATAGGATGGCTGAGTGAATTTCCCAGCCAGGCCTATCCGTCCTGGCCCGGAAATTTGAAAGCGCCTGGCTTCGAGCATATTGTTTGGGTATGTAAACGCGTGGGACATACCAGGGTGCGTGGTGAGACGACATTGTGGGATAGTCTAAAATACCACGACCTGCCGAATACACCTGCTGAGCCAGCCCAAACCCATGCCCAATCCTGTGAATACACACCTTGCCAACCACTGGCTAGGAAACGGTTGAGGTGTGTTGCTCGTGACAAGCTGATTGACGGTCACACTGACACTGCCACACCCATCTAGATCTCTCACTACACTCCGCTCCCCGTGGCTGACATCGCGTTGGAGGTTCCACTGCTGTCGTGACAACATACGCCGAGCCCCCGACCCTGGCAATGCTCAACACGCATGCGAGACCACCATCAGGCCCCGGTATTGTGGGTGGGCCTGGTGTGGGCGGTGGCATGGACGGCGGAACAGATAGGAATTTGGCAGCATCAACTCCTGCCAAGCCCTCTATGACTCTTCCACCCATCCGCGGTAACCCCACTCGACCTCCATCGGCAGGAACAAATGAGACGTATCCAAACGACAATCATCTGATTAGGGAGTTCCAGGGCCTTGTACGCGAGCAGGATTTGCGACGGGATTTGGAACGGATTCAAGACCGAAATGAAGTGCTTGATCGCGAACGACGCCTCCTTCAGGAACAGGCTCGCGAACGAGAGCGAATTATTGAAAAGATGCAGGATCGTGACGCCAATTGGCAGCGGGAGTTCGCAAATCAACAGTTAGTGATTTCAGATCTAAAGGCAACTCTTGCGCAAGAAGTCGAGGCTCGTCGAAGCCTCGAGTCGCAAATCACCCAACTGATGGAAGCAGTGAGGGTTCAACAGGAAGCCCTCGTTGCGGCGAAGACCCACGTGGATACTAGTGCTGCAGCATTCAACACTCGGCTTCGAGAGGTCGAGACGGCGCTGGTTGTGGATGGACGCGCACTCGCAGATGCTGTGCGTATGCGTGCAGTTTCGACATCCACCGAAAGTGCAATGCTGCGCAAGCAGTTTGCTGACTTGCAGACCACGATGGAGCAGCGACTGGGTATGGCGGAAACGGAAACGCGCGAGCTTCGCCGTGAAAACACGCAACTGAAGGGAGAGCTCGATAGTCTCTACTCATCGTTTTCGCAAATTGCGATGCGAGCCGGGTTTGCGCCACCGCCAAGGCCTTTCTCAACTGGAACCCCAGGCAGCCAACAAGCGGGCGAACTGGTTCTGGCCAATCCCCTTGGGCCTGGTCTGCTGCCACCGTCGCGTACGCCCTCAGCGGTTGACGAAACAGACCTACGAATCATGGAGTCACGCATCAGTGCCATGCAGGACACCATCCAGAGTTTGCTTGTATTCAAAACGAACATGGAGTCTCGCATTCCCGAAGCAACCTGGCTCCAGAATCAACTCCAGGATACAACCGCGCAGCAGCGCGACCATATAGAGGCTCGTTCAGCGGATCTGCGCGCATCAATTGATGCCCTGCGCAGGCGTGTCGAAGTGGCAGAGCAGCAGTGTGCGAAGGCTGTTCAAGAGAGCACAGAGACCGCGCAGCGCTTGCAGCATCAGCTGCGCATGCAAGTCGAAGCCGCACTGGATCAAGTCAAACGTGCTACGTTAGATGCCACTCGAGATGTTGCATCTGCTGTGGAAAAAGTTTCTGAATCTATTCGAGGCGAGGTACGCACAAGTCGGGTCGCAACTGAAACCGCGATGCAGGCATTGGCGCAAGCAACCGATCAGGCATTAACTCGCCTTGAGGATCTACGCCGTGAATTCGATGCAATGATGAAGTCTGGCGACGAGCGCATGTCTGAGCTTGAAACGGTTCTTCGCGCTGAGGTTTCTACGCGCACTCGAACGCAGGCTGAGACTCATTCATGGGTTGTAGCATCGCAGGCTGCGCTCGCCGAGCAACTGACGCTGGCGCGTAGCTCTACGGTCACAGAGGTGCTCCATCTTCAAGATCGCATAGCTGACATTGAGGCCGCCCTTTGCCTTGATCGCGTAGTCAGTATGGTGACAAACGCGCTGGAGGAAGAGCATGTTGATAAAATCATCGGAGTGGTCGAGGGACAGAACTCAGCATTGCTCACAGCCTCAATCAGGCAAAAACAGGCAGCGCAGCTTGCCCAGCAAGAGGCCCGAGAGAAGCAAAAGCAGCTTGAGGAAGCGGAGCGACGCCGCGCCGAGAGAGAAGAGGATCTGGCACGTCAGGAAAAGGCACTCCAGGCTCAAGCGGCAGAGATTGCAAATGCTTTCCGCAAAGAGCTCCGACAGTTGGAAGTGCAAAGGGCCGAGACGGACAAACAAAAAGACCGCACCGCGGCGCGTACACAGGATACAATCATCGCCTTACAAGTCCGATCGGTTATGGACTCGTTATTGAGTCAAGTTGAACTCATATCACTCAAGTGGGAGGAGGCCGTGACCACTGACCGCATTCTCGAACACGTCGCGGCCAGCAGCCGTGAGACTCTTGAGCTCGCAGAGGAAGCCATTAGGGCTGAGTCTGCACGTGTATTGAGGGCGGCAGATTCAGCAATCGACGTGGTTCTGCAACGCATGGAATCCCAGGCGAGCGAGAGTGATCTACAATCTCAGGTCCGTCTAGCGATGGAGTCAATGTTGCTCCGGATAGAGCAGCGAGCAGAGCGTGCGCAAGATTCCGCTGGCCTGCGGGATGAAATCAAGCGTCTTGCATCCGAGGCCAAACAACAAATTGGAGCTCAGGCTATCACCACAGCCTCAGCTGTTTCAGGTGCCGCTTCACTCGCGCAGGAAGCACTGGACATTGCCAAGGCCGCCCAGACCGCAACTAAAGCCACAAATAAGACCATCGAGGAGAAGCTCAACAGCTTGTCTCAGAACTTGGGCGATGCCCTGTCGGTTTCCACGACGGAATCTCGTCGCGAAACTAGAGCCCTTAGCGAGAAGCTTGCGAAGGTTGATGAGCGTCTGCTTAAGTTTGACGTTCGGCTTGAGGAACTGGATTCACGTACAGAAAACATGGGTCAAATAACCGAAGACCCAGAGTTTAAGAAACTCAGTACACGAGTAGATGAGGTGGTCAACTTCACAAAGCAATTTGAGACGGATCTAAGCGAAGCCGTCTTGAGTGTTCAGGAGGATCTCAATCAGCAGTCCCAGTATGCTCGCGATGAAATTACTCGACTCAACGAAAAGCTCACATCTCTTGAGGATCAGGCATCGAAATCGAAGGCACAATTGGACAAAGACTTGAAGCAAGGCCTTGATTCGTTGTCGCAACGAATTGATGGTGTCCTCGAATTGGTTGATGAACACACAACGAAGACAATGCAGCTCACAGAGTCTGTGAAGGGTCTAGGGATCGAAGTCAAGGAACTGCATGAGCAGACCAAACAACTTGACCAACGAATTGAAGCGATCGAACAGCCCCCTGATCTTAATGATGAGCACGATGCAGCGCCGCGAATTCAAGCACTCGAACAGCCCCCTGATCTTAATGATGAACACGATGCAGCGCAGCGAATTCAAGCAAACGAACAGCTCCCTGATCTTAATGATGAACACGATGCAGCGCCGCAAGCAGAACAGCAACCATAAACAATGTATTATACAGTCTTCACGCACCTTAACGTACTCTTCACTGTCGCATTCCCTCGGATGAACGTGTTAGACCTTTGGCCAGTTCGTCTGACGCAAGGCTAAGCCCACGGAGCAACACAGTGAGTCGAGCAAAGAACCTCGTAGTAGTTGGGAGGAGTAAGCAAAAGGTTTGAGCACGCTCCTCAGTCTCGGTCGAGGTCTTGGTTTCATCTCTCTTGGATCTTGAGGCCTGTAAATCCCAGACACTATCGAAGATCAGCTGTGTGCAGATGTCATTGATAGCATTTTCAAAGTGCCTAGACATCCCCGTAGCATTGATGACCTCAGTGTGAAATTGGTCGTGGTCATGATGCGTCATAACTTCATCTCGGTAACTTCTTGCGAGTGCAAAGGCTGTGACGGTAAGCATATAAAAGGCCTCATCAATGTGGTTAATTCTCCATCCTCCGACACCTTGAGGATTGATAAGCGGACGAAGAGCTGTGCAGTTCTGCAGACGACGGACGAATGTGGGATTGATGCTTCGTCCTGACCACAACGAAGTGTCTGGCAGTGCTTGTGTACTCTCGATCATTGAACTCCATACGGAACTGGTGGCGAGCCGAGAAGCCGCGAGTTGAAACCAGATCCAGGAAAAACCTTGCAATTCCGTTGCGAACTTGATGTCATTCACAATTGGCGGCTCAGGAATGTTCAATGACGTCCAACGCTTTAGATCTGAAAGAGTGGATCGGTTTGTCAGTTGCTCGACATGCCGGTAGAGCGATGCTTTGACGTGTTCCCAAGGCTCAATTACCAAGCTCCCGGGTTGATGTACCTTGCTAAGGTAAACCAATCGACAAAGCTTCAGCAGCTCTTCGTCGATGACATCTTTGTTGACATGGTCCTTGAAAGCAAGCACCTTCGAGCTACAACACCGTGTCGCACGGTAGTCCTGGGTAACATCAGATCCAGTTACATTGGATGATGTGGTTGATCCAAACAATTGGACAATGCCCTTTCTCAAGTCTTCATCGAGAGTGTTCCACCAAGAGCCCGACTCCATTTCAGTTGTCGCAACTCTATCGTTCATCTGAGGATGCTCACGTAGGAAAGCTGCCAATGACTGCCGAACCGCCTCCGGCACGCAGGTCTGTAGCCTTGTGGAAAACATTTGGGTCAGGTTTAGTAGGTATGAAAACTCAGTTTCTTGTGCATCTTGCGGTAAGCGTGAGAGAGGCATACGATGAAGTACAAATGAGAATGGAATCCTGCCTTCACAATCAAGATGGGCCGTAAGCAGTGGATCTTGACCCGCGTTCAACCATTCCACAAGTCTGGGGTCCACATTTGCACTCGCGAGCGAACGCGTCCCCGCGGGTGAGGCCTTTAACAGTGCGATACGGGATTTGCAGCGCGACTTGAGAATGGATGCGATTGTAGCATAGATCCCCAGGACACGCGTAGGTGGCATTCGAGGCGTGATCGATTGCGTGGAGTACTCCGACGTCAGGAAGAGTAGATTCTGAAGCTCCTCATCAAAGCCGAATTCAGCCAGAATGAGAAGTAACTCCGCCGCCAGGATATCATAAAAGCGCTCTTGCAAGGGCCACGAGCTCAAAGAGATTGTCCGGGTCAGTGCTGGGAGAAGCCAAGATTTGATCTCTTTTCGCAACAGCCTTGATGAGCTTCCTCCAAGGGACTCTTGTCTTCGGAAGCGAGATGCCGCGCCGCGCTCTGATGCGATTGTAAAGTACAAGAGGGCTACGGCAAGCTGTAGGTGCGCTAACGTGGTCGTCGCAAAGTATGCGCAGCTTAGAGGTATCCTAGCCGCTGCTAGCAAACCTTGATATGAGCTTGAGGCATCCGAATCGCCATCATTCGTGAACGAGTCAAGCGCTAGATCCAGTTCTGGTTGGGCCTGCAAGGCATTCGATTGCTGTTGAGGGCGTGGGTCGAAGACTAAGGGCTCCCTCAAGAGTTGTAAACGGTATGCCATTGTATCGAGCCCAAATGATCCTGGTTGAGCTATCATACCCCACGGCATCACACGAACAACCGACGATATGAGACATGACTGATGCAGTAGACTCGGTGAAGCGAATAGCTTCCGTGGAATGGGCGGACATTCCGCGCTACTCCCATGAAGGGCATTCAGTGCTGCCGACGTTGACTCAGCATCGCACTCAAGGATCGCGCACGTAGTAGGGGAGCGATAAAGAGTCATGCGAACCATAGAGAGAGATCGTTCGAGACTGGCAAGATACAGAGCTCGGAGGAACTTCATGTTCTTCCTCATGGAGTATGCTTGCATATAAGCGCAACCTTCACTAGATCCGGTAACTATTCTGTCCTCGATGTTGGGGGAACGCCTCGACTTGTCCAGCGCATGCTGCATCCCAACGACCCCCATAACGTAACCGGTTTCATAGACCCAAGCAGTCTCGCATGACACCTGACCAGCCGTTATGAAGATAGCAGTTACACTCTCGGTTCCAAGAATGTCCAACGGGGTACTGGATCCGAAGTGCCATCCCTCCAGACCTGTTGTGGCCGAGACGGAATCAGCTACCGCGTCGGCGACAGCGGCAAGATCTGGCGTCCTGCCCCTTTCGAGCTCACTCATACATAACTGCAAGGCCAGCACAAGGGCGCGAAGCATAGGTGGAACTAAGTTCCAGAAGTGCTGACGGTCGAGAACAATGGCAGGCTTGTTTTTGAATTGCGCCGGCGCCCTAAGACTTATTCCACTGAGTGTCTTCAAAAGCCATCTGGAGAGGAGGAGCGACAACGCTTTCTCAGTAGGCAGCGCATCCTCACCTTCCAAAACCTCTACCTCCGATACAGGCCGGAAACTATCGAGAAGCTGACAGGGGCATGATTCGTTTTCTGCTGGGACCTTGCCATCCAGAACTCGCTTGAGCTCCCAGATGAGTGCAGCCTGATAGGCAGAAAGGAGACCTTGTGGTAGTCGCGAGGCTAGGCTCGGTGCAGCCGCTGCAGAGCGCAGGCCCTCAAGCACCGACGATAGATCGGCAACATTAAGTCGTTGGTTTTGTCCCGCTACCGTTGCTCTGCGAAAAGGACCCGAAAATATCAGAGATATGGGCATTCCAAAGAAATGCTGGGTGGCCTGAGATGCATCTTCTGGTCCATCAGCTATTAGCCACGGTTTAAGAAGCTCGAAAAAGGCTCTGAGATCCAAGTGCTTGGCACGAATGAGTTCGGCATTATCCTTTGAAGCACACAATCTCTCCATGATAGCGAAATGTGCAACCAAAGCAGAGTCTGTTTGTATCTCGCTCTTTTGTGATGTTGTCACACCATGTGGGGTGGGGGCGAGGTTCATGACTAGATCTGCAATTTCTTGCGCGTCAGGCGAGAGGCTATCTGGTGCGGCGGACTGGGTCTGGACTGCGGCGTCAAATGCATCAAAAATCCGTTGCAACGGCTCTAGTTGAATTGATGTTGACTCCGTAGCGCTGAGCTCAGCAATCAATGGCAGCAATTGCTGCTTGATACCTTCGCCGTCAGCAAACGCGATATCTTCAAATGTTAGGATCGCTCTCTGAACGATTTTCAGTTTAGTATCCAAATCACCATCGCTCCGCTGACAGTCGACTTCGTCTTGAATATGGACGCCCTTTTCATCATCATGAGGTCTCTGCACTCTTGTCCTTGGGATCAAATTAAAGACATGCCAGACCAGGGCATCTAAAGAACGTCGTACGTCTGGGGGACATGTCAGATGCGGCGAAGCAATCGCTCTCGAGCCGCTCGTGAGCAAACCTCCAAGTTGGATCAGCAATGCCGAAGGGTCTTCATTAAGTTGTCTAATATCAAACTGCTTGAAGCCGGAGAGATGTGCTTGACATCCTGGTGCGGTGCATACCAGCTGTGGTTGGCATAGATGCATGTAACTGTGCTCCGCAAGCACTGACTGACCTATCGCTGCGTCAATAGATGCACAATTCTGAGATGGGTGGGGTTCCGCAGAGCGGAGAAAACGCGCCATACACGGGATCACCTTGAGAGGCTCCGTTGTGACGGAATATTGAGCTGCTTTCACCTCTTCAGGCGAGGTTATTGCGGTTCCACGAAGTGTGTCGCAAACCAACCCATGGAATTCGGGTTCGATCTGAGACTGATTCGCGAAGATGCTTGCTAGCTCGGGTCCACCTGGAAAGAACCTTCGGAGAGCATCTCCTATTGGACGTATGTCCCAATGGGACAGACTGCTGCCATTGCTTGCGACGTCTGTTATCATCTTGCGCAAATGCTGATATCCATCATACTGAGATTGCAGGATGCCCCAGAGCTGTGCTCTTTGTGCAGCCAATGCGGGAAAAAGATTATCCAATGCGATCTGCGCCTCAAGGACACCCTCAGCAGCCCTGAGCAAGTCTCTGAGCTTCTGGAGGGCTTCATCTTGCTTTAACGTAGACGGAATCCATGGTTCCATGTTTTTGATTAACAAGCCACCAATAGTCTCTCCGGAACTTATCGAAGATGGCGATGGCCATGAAAGCAGGTTGAAGAGACGAAGCATGATTGGGTCAAGTACGAATGCATTAATGGAGCGAATGAAAAACCTCAGTGCGAGTGAAAGGTTCGAAACTTGCATAGATTCGTGGAGTAAGAATGCACTGAGTGCCGTCTGGTCAGCTACAGGAGGCGCTGCCACAGTGCTTGAAGCCCTTGCTAGATCCAGTTGGGCAACCTTGTCTTTCACCTCCCCGAGATCAGGGGACGGACCAGCTGTCAACTCCGGAGCCATACCGAGCCCAAGCATTCTCTCACATGTAAGAATGACTTGCTCGGCGTAGACTCTTAGCGTAGGAAGTGTGTGGTGGCAGATTGTTCGAGCCATTGCCAGGCTCACGTCCAGACCTCGAGGTAGATCCTTAGAGTGGGCTAGCTTTCCTACCAGAACCGATAGGAGTCTTTGACTATACATGAGTGGGTTCACACCCAGCAGAAATGGAGGGATGCAAGGCGCTAATGACTCAGCATCAGGCGTGCCAAACATTTTGAGCTGGAGTTCGGGAATGTAACATGGTATTTGGGTCGATGTCCCTACGCTTAAGTACGGGAACAGACGCGATCTCCTTTCAGGAGGCATGTGCGATGAGCTACGGGTCCGTGCAAGAGATAAATGGAATCTCAAGAACCTCAGAGGGACATGTGACAAACCGTCAGTTCCAGGGGCACAGTGTTGTCTAAATGGCTGAGATTGCTGGAGCTCCTCTCCAAGTTGCAATGCAAAAATGCTCTGCAGAAAGGTGGGTCCAATCTGTGCGTCTCCACCGTTCAGTATGAGCTCTGCTTGGAGGTTAACTAATCTCTGTGCCAGAACATCTTGTGTTTGCTTTAAGATTTCATGAATTCTATCGTCGTCCATGCATAATACGGTGATCATCCTCAACGCCGCTTGATAGACAGTTGCGCATAGTGCTTCTTGAGCAGGGCTCGCCTGAAGCTGCTCGCATAATGCGTCCGTGACGAGCTCGGCCGCCCCGATCCAATAGTAAACTAGTCTTAGCTTATTTTTGGAGCAAAGCAATGTTTCAGGAACTTGATCAGACTGCATAAATTCCAATCCATCGAGGACCACACGAGCTTTCAGCTTTGAGATCTGCGCGATGCTCTTCCAGCTTAGATTTACTTGGTCTTGATCTACCTGAGGAATGTGCTCGATGACCCACTTCAAGCACCCTGTGGCCAGATACGAATTACGGTTCCCAGACTTCTGTTCCGTTGTCTCTTCTCGTCGGGCCTGAGGCAATAAGAGCGTACTGAGCCATGTGGCGCGCGTGTCCTCGATTTGACGAACAATTTGAGCCCTCAGGTTGTTGACCTGAGCCTCAAGCGTTGCAGTGTTAATTCCCTCTTTATCTTCCTCTGCGAGCCACGCCGCTATGTTCTCTGCATCTCCAAAATCAATGCGTAGAGCCGGTTCTTCCGCCTTCGTGATGACGTTAAAGATGCAGTCGAGGTCATGAGATTTGTACTCTAATTCAGTTGCTAGGATCTCGCGAGCGAGTTTGGCCGCCATTTGGACTTGTGCGATGGTACGTTCGGCCTCGGACGGCTGATTTCGACTACCCCATGAAAGAAACCTGAGAAAATGTCTCAGATTCAGCACGCTGGGACTGAAAGCGTTAGATTGCTCACTTTCTTCGACATTATCTGGTGACTTGATGAACGTCATGTGCCCAGGAAGCCATTTCAGGAGGATAAGAATTTTCCTTCTGTAGACCGCTGGATCACTTAACTCTGGAGTCAGTGACCAACCGCGCCGCTGAGCATCCTCAAACAAATCCAGTACTGCTTCATCAGACATGGATTCTAACTCTTCGGATGCTATATTTCGGGAGATGAGAGATTGGTTCAAAGCGGCGAGTGAGGCTCGACGTTCTTTCAAGTATGACTCGAGTTCCAACCTCATTGAGAGCTTCATCAGACGGATCTCATCACTAGCCGATGGTGACGAATCAGATATCGCTTCCGGCTGTAATCGAAGCCATAGCCCAATCAGGTTCCAGAGGTCCTCGACAGGAAGTTTCGCAGACTCTACGATTGGTGCTGATCGCGCAGGAACAGGGCTCGACATCTTCCCTGAGGCCTGATCAGAGGTACTCCCAACAAGCTCGGAAACAATCAAAGCAAATAGGTGTTTCACAATATTGCGATGCGTTGACGAGCCACTGAAGACCTCCGAAACAAAGGACGTTATTGCAGGTGGGAAGGCATCTTTGGACGAGGCAAATGGAAGCAGGCGCAAGCGATAGGAAGGACGATCGAGAGAGGTATGCGCCGACTCGAACACGAAACACGAGAAGAACATGTCGGGATCAAGAGCTGATTCAGGGATCGGTGCCATTGTCATAATCGAGTCTTCACTAAAGGGGTTTGCTCCAGCAGTTGCACAGTTACTAACTGCAAGGCAGTAAGCTGAAAGTAGCTTCATTGTAGCTCGGGACATGCTTAGTAACTTCTCCGATTCAGCGACATCATGACCCATCGCAACGGCCCAGGACAACCGTGCAATTACTCTTCTGAGAACCAAAGCCAAGATGCCTATAGGAAGCCTCGAAAGCATTGAGGGGGAGTGCCGACCTTCGTCACTCCCTGGGCACGCCTTAATATAAGGGTATCCAACCATTGGAAAGACTGGTGGTGAGGTTTCAAACAGCTCAGAGACAAATCCAGCGAGATCTCTTCCATGATACGTATTGCTGTCTTCCAGTTCGACCAAGCCAAGGTGCACGCCGAACAGGACTCGTGCCAAACTTTGGGTGGGTAGGGACTCAGGGTCAGCAACAAGCTCGCAGAGCCTGATCACTTCAGGGTTGCATGTGGTCGTACCACTCGGAAGACTCTCAGATGCCTCCTCATCGTCCCACATTGGGGTTGAATCACCTCCGCGCGGGGTCATGCCGGGCTTATTCTGCTCTTCAAACACGCTTGGATGTGAGTTACACAGCTTCTCGAGGATATATCGCAATTCTACCTCTCCTGCGGGAAGCTCAATGGTACTCTTTGCTGATGATAGGGCTGGAAATGCCGACTGCATCGAAAGTGTCTGGATCTGCGAACGGATACGACCTAGATGAAGCATCTTATTTCCCAAAGCCTCTCTCGAGTCCCTTGAGCCATGCGGTGTAGCAGACGTGGTAGATGACTGTGTTGCAGAGTCCGCTGCTTGATTTGTTTGAGAGATGCGGGGCTTGTGCATCGAGGGCTTTCGGGCAAGGCCAGGTTGTGGTGCTGTTGCCTTGATTGGGACCAGCCTATCGCCGATCGGTAGAAGGAGGAACGCTGAGATGGTACCGTCTGCATGCAGAATGAGAGGAACCTGTGACAGGGACGCAGGAAGAACTAGACTGCGATCTGCAAGTTGCTTCGGAAGAAAGGGCACATGTGGGCTAGGATGGGAGAGGGTTAGCTGCTTGCGAATTGTCTCCATACCTCTCAATTCCCGGATATAAGAAACAAGGGATTCGACTAGGGCGCTATGATATGCAGGGTCTTCAGCTACAACGAGTCGCGAAGCCGTCCCCACGTTTGCAACCGCAATGCGAGGACCGTCTGGGACCGGCCAAACCTCAACGAGTCCAAGCCGTGGCAGGTGGATCATCACGAACAACCCGGCATCTTGGACCTGACAAGGCATGTCGGCTGGGTTTCCGCCCGACGTTCCATGATCGTGGCGCGACTTTGAGCGAAGTTGTACGTACTGAGAGCAGGACGAGCGCAGAGGTCCTTGCAACCATGCGAACTGCGCACCACGATAACCCTTCCAGTCACGAACGATTGACAACGTTGACGTATCCAGCATCACTACACGGCCAAGAGAGTCGGATTGAATGATGTAGTTCGTTCCATTTGCGAGTGCTGGTGAGGTTGACGCTAGGATTTGTTGCGACACTGTGATCCTCTCGAAATATACGTTGTCATCATTTGCAGGTTTGTCAATAGCTGACACCGTCGAGATCAGCTGTCTCAGAACTGCGCCTCGGATGGGAGCAGGAGATGAAGATGCCACACAATAGCGAGGATAGTCTTCCAGTGCTGTGTCAGCAAAAAGGCCAACCCATGGGATCCTCCGATCTGGCCGAATAGTGGCCTTGCTCAGAATGATCGGGAGTCCAGCCTCATTTACACTAGATTCTTCCCTTTGGGGTTCCTGCGCCAAGTTTTGGATCGCTTGGGAAACGTCTTCTGGCATTGGGGTAGAGGCTGCTCCGTGGAGTGCTTGGGCGATTCTTGCTGAAACAGATGTTGAGAATGTGATAGTCGGCGTCTCCCTGGAGGAGAAACCCGAGAAGTCGGCTTCATTAGGGATCTGCAGCTCACGAAGCACCAGATCAGAGCCAATAGCATGTACTGTCGTGGCCCCAGTTATCTCCAATGCAACATCGTTGAGGTTGTCACCTTCCATTGTGTTCTCTTCGTGTGGTTTAGCAAGTTCATCCTCGTCCATAGTCGTATCGGCTGGCGGTTCTTCCTCGGACTCAGGCTCCGTTTTGCTTCGTCCTCGGAACCAGGATGTCGCGGCTGAAAATAGGGAAGACGCGACCTCTCGCACAATTCCACGCGCTACTGCAATACCCACTGCGGCAGTCGATGTTCGACTTGCTGCCAATATGTCGCGAGCAGTCCTACCCGGCGCTACGATTGAGATGTAGGACCGCATTCTGGTGGCCAGAGAAAGCGGGCGGCGGTAAGCGAATGCTGATGCTTGGTAAGAAGATGCATTCAGCGACGATGCTGCAAGGCCTTTGAGCTCTGAGGCGAGGTGACTTATAGATGTCGTCACGGCCGAGACGTCCTGCTCAAGTACGTTTGCTAGGTA
>Ga0182741_1004239_pt1 | contig 14357 bp, 11 predicted proteins | sample eDN5th37CBELigOP_FD_128874 | JGI IMG/M metagenome (GOLD analysis project Ga0182741, IMG submission 128874) | Enriched Organic Plus compost microbial communities from Emeryville, California, USA - eDNA 5th pass 37_C BE-Lig OP (version 2) (version 2) ...
AGATCCGTCACCGATGCGACGTCGCGCCGTCGTGCGCCAGCGCCAGGAACTCCTCGCGGGTGCGAGCATCGTTCCGGAAGATTCCGCGCACGGCCGACGTCACGGTCTGCGAGTTCTGCTTCTGCACTCCCCGCATCATCATGCAGAGGTGGTACGCCTCGATCACCACACCCACGCCCTTCGGGCTCAACACATCCTGGATCGCCTGCGCGATCTCCTCGGTGAGCCGCTCCTGGACCTGGAGCCTGCGCGCGAATACCTCCACGATCCGCGGAAGCTTGGAGAGCCCCACGATGCGCCCGTCGGGGATGTAGGCGATGTGCGCCTTGCCGAAGAAGGGGAGCATGTGGTGCTCGCACAGCGAGTAGAGCTCTATGTCGCGCACCATGACCATGCTGGAGTAGGGATCCGCGAACACGGCGTCGCCAACCACCTCGTTCACATCCATCCCGTATCCACGCGTGAGCCAGGTGAGCGAGTTGGAGACGCGCTCCGGCGTCTTCACCAGACCCGGGCGTTCGGCATCCTCTCCGAGGATGTCGAGGATGCCGCGCACCAGCCGCTCGAACTCCGCGTTGCGCGCCGGCGCCGCATCGAGATCGAGTCCCATGTCCGCGCGAGGCATCGGCACGTCTCGCCCCTTCACCCTGGGACGCTCGTCGAGCGGATCGGCGGGCGGTTCGGCGCGCCGCGAGACTTCGTCCCGCGCGCGGCGCGAGCCATCGACTCTGCTGCTGGAACGCTTCTTGTCGGCCATCTCTCTGACTCGCCTCCCTGGGACCATGGCTTCTTGAGCACTTCCGATCGCCGGTCTAGCTTCCGCTCGGCTCACTCGCCAGCGCACATCCCGTGCGCAGACCGTGAAACGTACTCGGCGCGGAGAGCCGCCGCATCGCGGGCCGATGGCGCAGCGGCGCCCGAGTCATCCCCCACCAACTTCGCCCGGCGTTGAGCGTCAAACCGATCATCGGAGTCGCGGCGGGCCTGGCATCGTCGGCGTGGTCCACCATCTGGACCTTCCCGAGCATGCTCCTCAGCGCCTTCCTCGTGGCGTGGGGTGCGGAGGCCGCGCAGTTCCTCATCTCCCAGGGACTGGCGCTCGCCATCCTGGCGTGGATCCAGACGCTCCCGGAGTTCGCGGTCGAAGCGGTGATAGCGTGGCAGGCAGGCGGAGACACAGCGGCCTGCTTCGTGTCATCGCCGCCGCCGGGATGCCACTCGCATCTGGCGATCGCCAACTTCACCGGCGCCATCCGGCTGCTCGTGGGGCTCGGCTGGCCCATGATCTACTTCGTCGCCGCCCATTTTCGCCGCGACGGCAGAAGGTTTCAACCGATCCGGCTCGACGCCGAGCACTCGGTGGAGGTGCTGGCCACGCTTCCGCCGCTCCTCTACTTCCTGTGGATCTGGTACAAGGGCTCGCTCGGCATCATCGACGCGGCCGTGCTGGTGGCGATGTACGCGGCCTACCTCGCGGTGCTCTGGCGCTTCCCGCCGCAGAGCGAGGAATCACTCGCCGACGCGCCGCGCGTCTCGCGCTGGGCGTATGGGAAACGCGGCTGGCGGCGAAACGCGGCCATCGCCTCGCTGTTCCTGGCGGGCGGGATCCTGATCTACGCCACCGCCGAGCCCTTTCTCGATTCGATGCTCGCGGTGGCGACGGCGCTCGGCGTCAGCGAGTTCGTATTCGTGCAGTGGGTGGCCCCTTTCGTGAGCGAGTTCCCCGAGAAGGTCTCGGCGTTCCACTGGGCCAGACGCGTGAGCACGGCGCCGATGGCGCTCATGAACATGCTCTCGAGCAACGTCAATCAGTGGACCGTGCTCGCGGCGATGATCCCGCTCGTCTACTCGCTCTCCAGCGGGCATCCGGCCGCGCTCCCCTTCGACGGCACCCAGCGCGAGGAGATACTTCTCACCGTGGCGCAGAGCCTGGTGGCCGTGCTCCTCCTGGTGCGCATGAAGTTCGAGTGGTGGGACGCGCTCCTGCTCTTCACGCTCTGGCTCGCGCAGTTCCTGAAGGCGGGCTGGCGCGGCGAGGTGACGCTTCTCTACGGGATCTGGGCCGCCGTCCTGGTGCTCTCGTGGGTCAGGGCGCGCCCCACTGCCCCGGCCATTCTCTGGCATCTGCTGCACGGCCGCAGGGACGAGGCGGAAGCCCTGCTGGACCGAGCCGAAGAGGTCGTGGTGGAGGGGCACAAAGCATAACGAGTCCCGCCGGGAGGCGAGACTCGTTATGTTGTTGGAACGAAGAGGGTTTTTGAAGCCCCGTCGAATGTATGAGGTCCGCACCCGGCCTTCCGCCTTCCCCGCACTGGGGCATGGCGTCAACCGAGAATATTGCACCCACCCGAGAGACTTGTTGGCTCAAAAATTAAGTCTCCTCGTCCCTTTCCTCGGCAAAATGTAGTATGACCGAACGAGCGAGTCAATCGAGCAAACATGCTGCCGCCGCGCGTGATTCGTCCAGTGATTCGTCGCGAAAAGCGCTGCACGCGGCCATGATCCCGGTAGCCGTGCTCATGCTCGTCTTCTGGGCGATCATGACCTTCGCGTTCGACGGACCGGGGTGGGTGCACATCTTCCTCTCCCTGGGCGTCTTCCTGCTCATCTGGGGCGTCGTGCAGCGTGGCGGCGCGGTGCGCCGTCGAGGTTAGACGAGCGAGCCCGAGCGGCGTTTCGTTCGAACCCTCGCGCAGGCCGCGATCACGCCACGAGCAGGAGCGCCGCGATCCCCCACGCGAGCGTCAGTATGGTCACCGGCACGCCCACCCGCAGAAAGTCGACGAAGCGCAACGTCACGCCGCGCGCGCTCGCGCGCTCGGCCACGATCAGGTTGGCCATCGAGCCCAGCACCGTGAGGTTGCCGGCGAACGTGGAGCTCATCGCGATGACCAGCCAGATGAGCCTCTCGTTGGGAACGTGCGGCACTACCGGGAGCCAGAGCAGCACGGCCGGCACGTTGGACACCAGATTGGAGAGCACGGTCATCACGCCGCTCACCGCCACGGCATCGTGCAGCGGCACGCCGTGCAGGCCCGCGGTGGCGCGCACGGTGAGCTCCTGGAAAAGCGGGAGGTCGCGCACACCGCCCATCACCACGAAGAGCGCCGCGAAGAAGAGCAGGAGCGACCACTCCACCCGGGCGAACGCTTCGGCGGCATCGCGCCGTGCGACGGCCACCATCACCGTGCCCGCTGCTATGGCCACTCCGGGAAGCGAGTAGCCGGCGAGCCACCCGGTCAGGGCCGCCGCGAAGAGGACCAGCGCCCTGACCACCAGCGGCCGGTCCATGGTCACGTGCGATCGCTCGCCCACCCGCAACTCCGCCGGGAGATCCTTGCGAAACGCGAGCGCGATGACCAGGTATACGATCACCAGGCCGCCGAGCGCGGGGAGCGCCATCATGGCGAGGAATGGCGCGTAGCCGATCCCGCTCGACACGCCGATCAGCATGTTCTGCGGGTTGCCGGTGACGGTCATGGCGCTCCCCACGTTGGATGCGAAGGCGAGCGCGAGGAGGAATGGCGCGGGACGGAGCGAGAGCGACCGCAGCGTCATCACGAGAATGGGCGTGAAGACGAGACAGATGGTATCGTTGATGAAGAGCGCCGAGAGGATGCCCGCCGCCGCCACTATGGCCGCCAGCAGCATGCGGGCGCTGCGTACGTGCTCGATCACCTTCGCTGCCGCCCACTCGAAGAAGCCCGCGAGGTCCAGGTAGGCCGTGAGCAGGAGTACACCCAGCAGGAAGATGATCACGTTGGCATCGATGGCGGCGTAGGCCTCGTCGGGCGGGAGCCCGCCGATGAGCACCATGGCCACGGCGCCTACGAGCGAAGCGGCGGGCCGATTGATCCTGATTCCCGGAACCTGCTGGATGGCTATCAGCAGATAGGTGATCACGAAGATCACCAGGCGAGCGCTGATCACTTGCGGAGGAGAGTGCGATGGTGCACGAGCAGCACGCGGACACGCCGGCGACGGCGGTGGTGGAGGAGGAGCGGCGAGAGCGCGAGTCGTGGCGCGGAAGCAGGACGGTACTCGTCACCGGAGCATCCGGCTTCGTGGGAACGTACGCCTGCCGCGAGCTGGCGCGCCGCGGCTGGCAGGTGCGCGCGCTCGCGCGCAGCCGGGCGAAGGCGCAGCGTCGTCTCGCCATCGCCGGCGTGGAGATCGCGATCGGCGATGTGCGCGACCGCCACGCGCTCGGCGAAGCACTCCGCGGCGTGGACGCGGTCGTGCACCTCGCCGCGATTGCCATCGAACGGCGCGACGAGAGCTACGAAACCGTGAACCGCGATGCCACCGGCACCCTTCTCGCCGCCATGCGCGCGGAGGGCGTGGAGCGGCTCGTCCACATGTCGCAGAACGGCGCGTCGAGCGGTTCGCCGTACCGCTTTCTGCGCAGCAAGGGAGCGGCCGAAGACCAGGTGGCCGATAGCGGTCTCGCCTGGACGATCTTCCGCCCGTCCGTGATCTTCGGGCCGGAAGACGAGTTCGTGAACGTGCTCGCCCGGCTGGTGCGTCTCACGCCGCTCGTCTATCCGCTCCCGGGGGGCGGCGGCGCGCGCTTCCAGCCCGTGGCCGTGGCCGATGTGGCGCGCGCCATAGGCGTGGCGCTCGACGGCTCCGATACTGAGCGCGCGACCTACGCGCTGGGTGGACCCGAAGCTCTCACGCTTCGGCAGATGGTGCGCCGGGTGCTGGTGGCGATGCGGGCGAAGCGCCTGCTCATCGGGGTGCCGGTGTCGTTGATCCGTCCACTGGTAGCAGTCGCGCAGCGTGTCCTCCCCAATCCACCGGTCACCACGAGCCTTCTGGATCTCCTCGACCTCGACAACACCATCTCCGGACCGCCCGCGTGGGAGCGGCTCGGGATCGTACCCACCTCGTTCACGCCGCACAACCTGGAATACCTGCGCCGCATCACGCTGGGCGAAGCGATCGGATCGCTCCTGCGGCGGCGGCGCTAGCCGCGCGCGCTAGATCTCCCAGTTGCTCCAGACGAGGCCGCGCTCGCGCTCGGGAAGATCATCGCCTTCGCCGTGGCCGGGAAGTCGCTCGGGATGCCCATCGAGCGTCATCCGCAGGTCGGTCCACCTCACCTGCGCACCGAAGGCGACCAGCGATCTGTAGGCTTCCACGTAGTCGGTCTGCACCCTGAACGCGGCGCGGCGGGTGCCCTGCCGCCGCGCGAAATCCGCCAGCGCCGTCACCGCCGCGCCGAGGTGGGTCCCGCGCGCGAGCACCAGCTTGAGCACGCGCGTCTCCTCGCGGATCCGCCCCTCCACCAGCGGCATCGTGTGACAGAGCCCGAAACCCACCAGCTCCCCGCGCTCGCGGAAGAGAAGTGTGTCGCCGAGCCCGAGCTCGGTGGTGAGGAGGATCTCGCGCGTGAAGTCGTAGCCCGGGAGGAGGCCATCGAGCAGCGCGCGGCACTCGGCGAGCACGTCGTCGCGCTCGCGCGGCGCCATGCGGCCCAGCAGGGTGGGTGGATGATCGCCGTGCAGCGCGTCCACCGTCATGGTGATCGTGAGACGGTTGGGGAGAAAGCCGATGCGCGAGTAGAAGCCGATGTTGTCCATCGTGCGCGGCATCGTTTCGAGCCCGATCGGCGAGGCCTGTCGCACGGTGAGCCAGTCCACCCCGGCCCTCACGATGCGGGTTCCCACGCCGGTCGCCTGCGCATCGGGCCGCACCGCGAGCGGCCCCATCCACCCTTCGCGGCCGGAGCAGTGCACCACGTTGAAGGCCACGATCTCGTCGCGGTCGTCGCGCCAGAGCATGGCGCCGCCAGCGGCGTCCTCTATGGCGTAGTGCCAGATGGCCGGATTCAGCGATGGCACTCGCACGCCCACCAGACCATCGCGCCGGTAGCGCTCCGTGAAGCTTTCGCTGAATACGCGATTGAGCGCGGGTACGTCGCCGAGACGCACCTCGTACGGTCCATCCGGCTTCTGTCCCGTGCGCCAGCTACGCGCTATTGCCATCAACCCGCCACCCTGATCTCTGTCAGCGACTCCACGGCTCCGATCCCGTCACCGGTAATTCCGGTGCTCCCGTCTTCCGCACTCACCACGGACGAGCCACTCTCCTCATCGTATCGCACCGAGATCACCTGATCCAGCATGTCGCGGACCGACTCGACGTGCGTGATGAGGATCACCTGCTCGAAGCGATCCTGCAGGTGGCGGAGGAGCTCCAGCACGCTCGCTCTGCGCAGCTCGTCGAGCGAGGCGAAGATCTCGTCGAGGATCAGCAGGCTGAATGGCTGCCCGGCGCGCTCGGCGATCATCTGCGAGATCGCGAGGCGGAGGACCAGGTTGGCGAGGTCCTCCTCGCCGCCGGAGATCACCGGCTTGGGGAGCCCATCCTCGAGCACCACCACGTTGTACTGGTCGTCGAGCTCGAGCTCGGTGTAGCGGCTGTCGGTGAGATCGGCGAGGAAGGCGCTGGCGAGCTCCGAGAGCTCGGGCCGGAGCTGGAAGTTGAGATCCGTGCGCAGGTCGGTGTAGGCGCGGTCGAGCTCATCGTGCAGCCGCTTGCGGGTATTGAGGTCGCCCAGTTGCCGCTGCCGGTCCTCCAGCTCGCGCATCGCCCTGCGCGCTACCTCCAGCGCGGCGGCGGCGCTCGTGGCCTCGCTCTCCGCGGTGGCGAGCACCACGGAGGCGGCGTGCGACTCCTGGCTCGCCGCCTCGTGCTCGGCGCGCAGAGCCACGTAATCCTCTTCGGAGACCGTCTTCGCCTCGAGCTCGGTCCGGATGCGCTGGAGGCGTTCGGCCAGCACGTCGCTCTGCTGCCGCACGTGCGCGCTCTCTCGCTGCAGCGCCGGTTCGCGCTCTATCTGCGCGCTGTAGCGCGTGGCCCTCGCGTCGAGCGGCATGAGGCGGTCGAGCTCTCTGCGCACGGCATCGTGCCGCTCGGGATCGTAGCCGGCGGGGATCGCGTCGAGCTCCCTCGCCAGCGCGGCGAGGCGCTCTTCCTTCGAGCTGATGTCTCCCCCGATCTGCGCCAGCTCCTGGACGGCGAGCTGCACCTTCATGTTGCGCCGCTCGAGCGTGCTCGCCTCCTGCACGAGCACGCGGCGCTTCTCGTCCATCTCGCGGAGATCGGCCGGCATCTCGTGCAGTTGCTCGACGCGCCCCTTGTAGTAGTTGCCGTCCACGCGCACGGTCTCGATCTGGCTGTCGAGCAGCTCGAGCACCGATCGGAAGGTGCCCGCGAGCGGACGCGAGCAGGTGGGGCAGGCGCCCTCCTCTCCTGCGGCGGCGAGGCGGTCGCGCTGCTGGCGAAGCTCGGCATACTGGTCGCGCAGCGCCTGCCGCTTCGTCTCCGCCTCCTGCCGGTCGCGCACCCACTCGGTACGGCGCGCCTCGAGCTGGCCGTCTATCAGCTCCACCTCGGCGCGCTTGGCCTCGAGCGCCTGGTTCACCTCCTCCTCGAGCCGCGGCGCGCTCTCGATGCGCGCCCGCCGTTCGCCGAGCCGCGCGAGCTCCTGCTCCAGCGCAGCGCGCGCGGCCATGAGCGTCTGCCGCCGCCCCTCCTCGCGCGCCAGCACTTCGAGCCGCTGGAATTCGGCGTGCAGCTCGCCGTACGGCGCGAGCTCCAGCATCAACCGCTCGCGCTCGGTGCGCGCCACCGCGATCTCGCCCAGCTCACGCGCGAGCCGCTCGGTGTCGCGCCGGAGCGAGAGATCCTCCGCCTCCGCCACTCTCAGCTCGGAGAGGAGCGACTGGAGCTGCTCGCGCTCGCGCTGCATCCGCTCCCAGCGCGGCCGCAGCTCCGCGAGGCGATCCTCGGCGCGCTGGCTGCGGCTGCGCGCCGCCGCCGCGGCGTCGAGCGCCCGGGCGCTCCGCCCCTCCGCATCGCGCAACTGGCCCTGCACCACGTCGGCATCCGGCATCCCCTGCCGGAGCCCCGCGATGCGCGCCGAGACCTCCGAGCGCCGCTCGCGCAGGATCTTCTGCGCCGCGCGCAGCCGCTCGTAGCCGAGTACGTGCGAGAGGAACTGCGCCCGCTCCGATGGCCCCATCGAGGCCATCACGCTCAGCTCCTTCTGTCCCGTGAAGTAGGTGTTGAAGAACTCCTCGCGCGTCATCCCGAGCCGGCGCGTGAGCAGCTCCGACACTCCGCTGATCGAGTTGGCGATGGCGGTGGCCGAGCCATCGAGGTACAACTCGGCGTTCGTGAGCCCGCGCACCACGCGGTAGGCGTGGCCGCCGAGCTCGAACTCCAGCTCCACGCGCACGCTGGAGCGCGGCCCCGCGCGGTTGAAGCGGATCGAGTCGCGCGTCCCGCGCGCGGCCGGGTTGCCGTAGATCGCCCACGCGATCGCCTCGAGGATCGTGGTCTTCCCCGAGCCGTTGGGTCCGATGATGCCGGTGAGCCCCGTATCGAACTCGATCCGGGTGTCCGCGTGCTGGCGGAAGTTGGTGAGCGAGAGGGAGTTTAGCCGCACTACTCCACCGCCGGCACGACCGGCGCCGCGTGCTCCGCATCGGAGTCGGCCTCGCGGAGATACTGAAGGCCGAGCTGCACCACCGCGCTCCTGTCCAGATCCGCGTCCATCGGCCGCCGCGAGAGGTACGACTCCACGGTCTCCAGCAGCGTGGGACGCCGGCCCGGCGCGCCGCTCACCGAGCTGCGGAGAAGCTCGGGGCGGCGCGTGTCGAGGTGGAAGTGCAGCGCCCGCCGCTTGTAATCGCGCAGCGCCTTGTGATCGAGCTCGCGCGCGATGTGGCGGGGCACGTCGCGCACCACCAGCCGCACGACGGCGTCATCGATGCCGCCCGCGCACCCTTCAACGCGCTCGCGTATCATGGCGTCCAGCTCCGCCGCCGAGAGCCCGCGCGCCGCGATCGGCTCGAGGTCCACGAGCTGGCGCGCCGGTTTCACGTGGTGGAAGCGGTGCGCGGCCGATGCGAGATCGTACTCGATGAAGCCCTTCCCCGGGAGGCCGGCGTCGCGCTCCTCCACCAGCTCTCCCCACGGGTTGGCGGAGGTGTACTCGATGGAGCCGGAGTAGAAGGCGTTGGGCGCGATCTCGCGGTGCACGTGAAAGTGCCCGAGTGCCACGTAGCTCCAGTTGGGAGCCGCGAGCGCCTCGCGCGAGATCTCCACGGCCGCCCGGTCGGCGGCCGTGATGTGGGGCGGGAGCATCCCCTCGACCTCGCCGTGCAGCACGAGCACGTTGTGCCGCACATCGGGGTCGGGCGTGAGCGGCGGGAGCGCGCCGGCCAGATCCGGCACCGCGAGGATGGAGAGATCGCGGTCGGGGAAGGTGAATCGCCGCGGCTCATCGATCGCGACCTGGAAGCCGAGCCGCGCGAAGAGATCGAGGATGCACCCCGTCTCGCTCGCGCGCGGCCGGTCGTGGTTTCCGGCCACCATGATCTTCACCGCGTCCGGCAGCGCGTGGTGGAGCCTGTAGAACTGCTGGAAGGCGTCGATGATGGCCGGGTTCATCGGTCGCACGGTGTGGAAGATGTCCCCCGCGATGACCACCACGTCCGGCCGCAGCTCGATCACCCGCTCCACGGCTTCCCTGAACGCATGCGCCACGTCCGCCTCGCGCTGGTTGATCCCAGCGGGCGTCAGCCGATGATACTGCCGATAGCCGAGGTGTAGGTCCGCGAGATGTACGAGGCGCACGCCGTAATCTAAGTGCTATGAGGTGAAGGAGCGAGAAAGCGAGCTCCCCTCGCTCACCACCCATCCCCCGTGTGCATCTTCTGCTCTATCCGGGTGAGAACGCGCATGGGGTGCGTGCGAGAGCTGTCGGAGGAGGGGGTGAGCACGGATTCGAGAGTGATGGTGGCATCGGAGCTGGTCCACCAGCCGCATTTCCGGTCGACGCGGAGGGAACCCGTGATCGTGCCGTTGGAGATCACGCGAAGCCCGCTCGAGAGCGGAGCGGCGCTGCTGTCGCGCTGGAGGACGCCGCGCATCGAGATGAAAGCGATGTCGCCGTCGCGGGAGAGGGAGTCGAGACGATAGGTGGCGGTGAGCGTGGCTGCGTTTCCCCCGACCCCGTGCCGCCCACCGGCGCTCGCCGAGACGGGGATGGCGGTCGTCTGCTTCCACGTCGAACCAATCCTGATGGGTTTGTCGGGGAGCGTGGACGGCATCGCGGAGACCGCCGCGCGCACGTCGGAGCTCAGCTCATCGGGAGCATCCACGACCGTCGCCGAGCCGTTGGGCGCGATCTCGAGCTGGATGCGCTTCCCTTCCATCGCGCGGCGCGCGCTCTCCGAGGGCACCGACTTCCCCATCCGCCACGAGTGGAGCGCCACCGAGTCGGTGACGGCCGTGACGGTGGCTCCGCTGCTGTCGCTCGAGTTCACTATCAGATGCGAGAGGAGGAGCAAAGTGCTCTTCATGGTCATCGTGGTATCCGCCGATCCCACGTGGGCGGTGCCGCTGATCTCCACGGTCTGCTCGAAGCGCGTGTAGAGGGTGTCCCCGGCGCGCGGGCTGATGCGCAGGGTGATGGCCCGCGGGCGCTGTGCCTGGAGCGGGAGCGTGGCCATGAGGAGAACGAATGCGAGGATCCCCGTTCCGCGCGCGGCGCGCCACCGCTGGTGCCACCGCTGGTGCGCGCCGGCGTCGCCGGACGCCGTCACTGGGAACCGGGTTCCTGCGGTCGGGAGGAGTCATTCACCCCCGCCGGGCGCGATGCGACTGCTGCGTTCATGCGTTAAGGTACACCTGAGCCCCACCCAGGCTCCACCACGCTCGACGCGGCCACGCCCGCGCCGATCATTGGCGGTTCCCCGCTTCCCGACCAGCCCTTCCGCCCCGAACTCGGAGCATCGATGAGATTCACGCTCGCCTGCGCCACGATCCTCGCCTCCACCGTAGCCGGGATCGCGCCGGCGCAGTCGGCCGCCTCGACCCGCCTCCGCACACCTACGGAGTTCCTCGGCTTCGAGGTGGGTGCCGACCGCACCCTCGCCGACTATCACCAGATCGTTTCGTACTTCGAGTACCTGGCGAAGGGCTCGCCGCGCATGGAGCTCGAGAAGATGGGCGAGACGACCAACGGCAACGACTTCATCCTCGCCATGATCTCCACCCCGGAGAACCTGCGGGAGCGGAAGCGCTACCAGGAGATCGCGCGCCGGCTGGCCGACCCGCGCGGTCTCACGCAGGCCGAGACCGACTCCCTGGTACGCGCGGGCAAGACCATCATCCTCCTCACCAACAACATCCACTCCACCGAGATCGCCTCATCGCAGATGGTGATGGAGCTGGCCCACCAGCTCGTCACGGCCACGGACGCGGCTACCGAGCGCCGGCTGGGCGACGTGATCCTTCTGCTGGTTCCATCGCTCAATCCGGATGGACAGATGATGGAAACCGAGTGGTACCGGAAGTACGTCGGAACCCCGTACGAGGGCGGGCGGATGCCCTGGCTGTACCACCACTACACGGGGCACGACAACAACCGCGACTGGTACATGCTCACCCAGAAGGAAACGAAGGCCATGACGCGGGTCGCGTACAAGGAGTGGTTCCCGCAGGTCTGGCTCGACGTGCACCAGATGGGCTCCTCCGGCCCGCGCATCTTCGTCCCGCCCTACGCCGACCCGATTGCGCCCTCGGTGAGCCCGCTCATGTGGCGCGGCATCAATCTCATCGGGAGCAACATGGCGTGGCGCCTCGAGCAGGCGGGAAAGTCGGGCGTCGTCTCGCAGTACGTCTTCGACGCGTACTACCCCGGCTCGGTGGACAGCAACCCCGAGTTCAAGAACATCTTCTCCATGATCATCGAGCTGGCGTCGGCGCGCATGGCGACTCCCATTCAGTTCGACCGCAACGAGCTCTCGGGCGGCGGCAAGGGGCTCGCCGAATACAGGGTCACGACGAACTTCCCCAATCCGTGGCCCGGCGGCGTCTGGCGCCTGCGCGACATCATGGACTACGAGCTCGTCGCCGCCAACGCGATGCTCGAGGTGGTGGGCGACCACCCCGCCGATTTCATGCGCGGCACCGCCGCCACGGCGCGCGAGCAGATCGCCGCTGGCCGGCCCGATGAGTACTGGCGCATCCCGCGCGCGCAGCGCGACGCGGTCACGGCCGCGCGGCTCGCGCACCTGCTGGACGAGAACGGCGCGGAGGTGCTCGCCACCCCCACCGACTTCCTCGTTCCCACCGCACAGCCGTACGGAAAGTTCGTGGGGGAGCTCCTCGGGACGCAGCGCTACCCGGAGGTCCGCACCTCGGCCGGCGGTCCGATCCTCCGTCCCTACGACGTCACCACCTGGTCGCTCCCCCTCCTCATGGGCGTGCTGGTGACGAAGGAGGTCGTACCCGCGCAGGCGCTGGCGGCGGCGAAGCCGCTCGCCGATTCCGACTGGCCGGCCGGCTCGCTGATGGGCAAGGGGCCCGCCTATGCGCTGCGACGCGACGGCAACAGCGCCTTCCGTCTGGTGAATGCCGTCCTGGCGGGCGGCGGGCGCGTGAGCATCGCCACCGACAGCGTGGTGGGAAGCGACGGCGCGAGCTTCCCGGCCGGCACCTTCATCATCGCCAGCGACGCGAAGCTCGCCGAGCTGGCGGCAAGGCATCACGTCACGCTCACCGCGCTCTCGCGGATGCCGGGCGCGGTGGCCGAGCAGCGCGCGGTGCGGGTGGGACTGTACAAGCCATGGAGCGCCTCGATGGACGAAGGATGGACGCGCTTCGTTCTCGAGCAGTACGGCTTCGCGCCGAAGAGCATCGACAACGCCACGATGCGGGGCGGGAAGCTGAAGGCGTCGTTCGACGCCATCATCCTCCCCTCGGTGCCGAAGAGCATCATCGTCACCGGACGACCCGCCGGAGCGCGCGGGCGCTCCTTCGACGAGCTCCCGCCGGAGTACGCCGGAGGGATCGGTGACGGCGGCATCGCCGCGCTCCGGGAATTCGTGGACGCGGGCGGTACGCTCATCACGCTCGCGGAATCGGGCGAGCTGGCGGCGGATGAGCTGGGCCTCCCCGTGCGCAACGCGCTCGACCGGGTGGATGGCGACGAGTTCTCGGTGCCCGGCTCGCTGCTGCTCGCACACCTAGATCCGGGGAATCCCGTGAACTACGGGATGCCGCGCGATGCGGCGATCTTCGTGGACGACGCGATCGCCTACGCGACCACGCCTCCCCCGCCCGGTGTTCGCCGCATCGCGGTAGCGACCTATCCGGCGGCGAGCGAGGACATCCTCCTCTCGGGATGGGCGACTGGTCTCGACCGGCTGGAGCGTCGCAACGCCGCGGTGGCCTTCACGCGTGGCGCCGGTAAGGTGGTGATGTTCGGCTTCCGCGTGCAGAACCGCGCGCAGACCGAAGGCACCTTCAAAATGCTCTTCAACTCCATACTCTGGGCCGGCCAGCGGTGAGGTGGTGCGCCCGGGGGTTCCCCCGGGCGCAATCCCCGGCACCGCGGATGGTGGAGCGCCGCTGGTCTAGGGTTGCACCACTCCCACGGCCACGCCATCGCCGATGGGGACGACCAGCCCCGTGATGCGCGGGTTGGAGGCGAGCTTCCTGTTGAACTCGCGGATGGCGCGGAGCTGCGCATCGTCTTCGGTTGGATCCGCGACCCGTCCGCCGCGCAGCGTGTTGTCGGCTATCACGAGGCCGCCGGGCCGCAGCAGCCGCAGCGCCCAGTCGAGGTAGGCCGGGAGCGGTTCCTTGTCGGCATCCAGAAATACGATGTCGAACTTTTCTCCATCGAGCGTGGGGAGCTGCTGCAGCGCCGGCCCCACGCGCACCTCGATGGCGTGCGACAGGCCGGCGCGCTCGATGCACCTACGCGCGAACGCGGCGTGCTCGGGCGAGATCTCCAGCGAAAGGATGCTGCCGCCCTCCTCCATCGCGCGCGCCATCCAGATGGCCGAGTAGCCACCCAGCGTTCCCACCTCCAGCACGCGCCGGGCATCCGCGGCCCGCACGAGGAGCTGGAGGAATCGCGCGGTCTCCGGCGGGACGGATATCGCCGGCAGGCCGGCTCGCTCCGCCTCATCGCGCAACTCGCGCAGGAGCTCATCCTCCCGCGCGAAGAGTCCCGCTATGTACTCGTTGATCTCATCGCCCATCGCTCTGGCTGCTCCGCTCCGCGCTCCTACTCCACACCTATGTCCCAGGCCTGCTCCAGATCCTGCTTCGAGTAGGCACGGAACGCCGTCAGCGTCTGCGTGCTCTCCAGTCCCGGCACGTTGGGGAACTCCTCCGTCACGACCTGTGCGATCCGCTCGTAATCCTTCACGCGCACGAGGGCGACGATGTCCCACGCTCCGGACACCGAGTATACCTCCGAGACGCCTTCGATCCCCGCCAGCCGCTTCGCGCACTGCGGGATCGACTTCGGATCGCACTTGATC
>Ga0182741_1004241_pt1 | contig 14353 bp, 11 predicted proteins | sample eDN5th37CBELigOP_FD_128874 | JGI IMG/M metagenome (GOLD analysis project Ga0182741, IMG submission 128874) | Enriched Organic Plus compost microbial communities from Emeryville, California, USA - eDNA 5th pass 37_C BE-Lig OP (version 2) (version 2) ...
CGGAACTGCTTCTCGGTGATGTTGGCGTAGTAGCCCTTCAGCTTCTGCTTGGCGCGCAGCTGCGTGCCGAAGTCGGAGAGCTTGCCCTTACGGCGCTGGCCGTGCTGGCCGGGGCCGTATTCGCGGCGGTTGACGGGGCTCTTCGGGCGACCCCAGATATTCTGACCCATACGGCGGTCAAGCTTGTGCTTGGCCTGAATGCGCTTCGACATCGCGATTCCTCTTGGATGATCGAAAGTTTCGAGGAACGCGCCCTCCTCTTCCGGTCTTCCGGTCAGACCCTAATGGGCCGTTGCGGGGACGGGACGACAGGCCGGCCGAAACCGGGCCACGGGAGCGTAAAAAGTTTGCGCGGCCGTTGCCGGACCGCGCGAACCGGGATGCCCTAGTGGAAAACGGCAGGAGTGTCAAGGAAGGCGCCAGGGCGCGGCCCCTCCTCCGTCATTCCGGGAGTCACACTGATGTGATGGCCCTATGCCGTTTCGGCGGAGGGATCGGCTGGGCGCCATGGTATTCTCGGGTCCTCGACGGTGTTTCGGACGGTCACCATGACGGATGCTTACATCAACGGCATCGGCACCGCGGTTCCACGCCACGACGTGCACGAGACCTTTATCGCTTCCGTCGACCGGCGCCTGCCCGATCGGCGAAGCCAGATCCTGTTCCGGCGGATGGTCCAACGGGCCGGGATCGATCATCGCTATTCCACCCTGGAGCCCAACCCGAACCTGGACGAGAGCGTCGACCGGGAGGGGCTTTACCGGTCCGGCCGCTTCGCCGGCACGGGGGCGCGCATGGCCCGTTTCGAGACCCATGCGGTGGAGCTTGCCCTCGCGGCCGTCGAGGCGCTTGCCCTCGGAGACCGCAAAGATGGGATCACGCACCTGGTCGTGGCGAGCTGCACGGGGTTCACAGCTCCGGGCCTCGACCAGCAGCTCATCGACCGCCTCAGCCTGAACCCATCGATCGAGCGAACGGCGATCGGCTTCATGGGCTGTGCGGCCGCCGTCAACGCTCTCAGGACCGCCCGCCACATCGTGCGCTCGGACCCCACCGCCAAGGTGCTGACGATCAATCTTGAGCTTTGCACCCTGCATCTTCAGGATTCTTCCGACATGGAAATTCTCCTGAGCGCCCTTCTCTTCGGCGACGGCTGCGCCGCAAGCCTGGTCTCGGCGAAGCCCGAGGGGATCGAGCTGAAGGATTTCCGCTCCGTGACGATCCCGGACTCGCAGAATCTCATTACCTGGCGCATCGGCGATACGGGCTTCGAGATGGCGCTGTCCGGTGAGGTTCCGGCCCGGATCGCAAAGGCGCTGCGCCAGGAGGCCCTGCGCAATGACCGTGACGGCATTTTGCATGGCCAGAGCAAGGACGAGGTCGACCTGTGGGCCGTCCATGCCGGAGGGCGGACGATCCTCGACGCGGTCGAGCAGGGCCTGAGCCTCGGCCCGGACGCCCTGCGCTGGTCGCGGGACGTGCTGCGGGATTTCGGGAACATGTCCTCCGCGACCTTGATGTTCGTGCTCCAGAGGATGATGCACGCCCGCGTCTCCAACGCGCTCGGCCTCGGGATGGCCTTCGGACCCGGACTGGTGGCGGAAACCTTCCGCTTCAGCCTACCTGGCTAGCCAATATGGACACGGGCCTCTCCCGCCGCAGCGAGGCCGTGGAGATCATGGACGGCCAAGCCGTTCCTTTCGAGGAGTACCGCGCCTATCTGGCCGATCTCGCACGGGTCAACACGGCAACGCTGGCGCACCGGCCCATTCTTCGCTGGCTCGATGACGCCGTCCGCACCGTGCCTCGGGAGGTCCCGCTCACTATCCTGGATGTCGGCTACGGCCATGGCGACCTGCTCCGTCGGGTCCGGCGATGGGGCATCGCACGCGGGCGGACGCTCGACCTCCTCGGGATCGACCTCGACCCCGCCAGCGAAGTCATCGCGCAGGACGCGACGCCGGCAGGCGACGCCATCGACTACCGCACGGGAGACGTCCTTCGCTTCGAGCCGGAACGATCCATCGACTACGTTCTCTGCTCCCAGACCGCGCATCACTTCTCCGACGCCGACCTGGTGATGCTCGTCCGGTGGATGGAGCGCGTGGCCATGCGCGGGTGGTTCATCGCCGACCTGCACCGGCACGCCCTGGCGTTCCGCGGCTTCCCCCTCCTGGCCCGCCTAGCCGGATGGCACCGTTTCGTGCGGCACGATGGCCCGATCTCCATTGCCCGAAGCTTCCGCCGCGCCGACTGGGAGCGCATCCTGCGTGACGCGGGGCTCGACCGGTCGATGGCGACGATCCGCTGGCACATTCCGTTCAGATTGTGCGTCGGGAGATTGCGCCCTGCTTCAGCGTCTTTCGCCCAAGGGGATCGAGGGCCCGCAGATCAGGACCAATGATGCGAAAGGATCGACCTCACCCCCGCCGCGACACCGTGTCCAAACTGCCCGCAGCAGACTGATTTTTTGCGCTAAGCGCTTCGAAACGCGCGCATCTTTTCCTTGCGCTGCCGTTCCCCTTCCCGTCATGATGAAGAGAATCGGACGGAGCTTATGGCAGTCGCAATCGACCTTCACGCCTACCAGGAACCTATTCTTTTTCTCGCAACGGCCGGCATCGTCGTCCCCCTCTTCCACCGGCTCAGGATGAGCCCGGTTCTCGGCTATCTGGCCGCCGGGATGCTGCTCGGCCCGTTCGGGCTGGGACGGTTCATGCCGGCTCATCCCTGGATCGACTGGATCACGTTCAGCAATCCGGAGGGCACGTCGCACATCGCCGAGTTCGGCGTGGTGTTCCTGCTCTTCACCATCGGCATCGAATTGTCCTGGCAGCGCCTGCGCATCCTGCGGCGGCTCGTCTTCGGCTTCGGGTCTCTTCAGGTGATCCTCTGCGCCGTAGCTCTCGGCGCCCTTGCCTATCACCTCGTCGGCAACGTGGCCGGGGCGGCCCTGGTCGGGCTTGCCTTTGCGCTGTCGTCCACGGCCATCGTCATTCCGGTCATCGCCGAGCAGAAGCGCCTGAACACCTCCGTCGGCAGGGCGAGCTTCTCGGCCTTGCTCTTCCAGGATCTCGCGGTGGCGCCGATCCTGTTCAGCATCGCGGTCCTCGACACGGGCAAGCCGGAGGTCACGATGGCGTCCCTGGCCTGGGCTCTCCTACAGACGGCCCTGGCGCTGGCGGCCATCGTGGGCCTGGGGCGCCTGGTGCTGCGCCCCTTCTTCCAGCTCGTTTCGGCGACCAAGAGCCCCGAGCTCTTCATGGCCGCCTGCCTGCTCGTGGTCATGGTCACGAGCCTGGTCGCGGCCGCGAGCGGCCTGTCCATGGCGCTCGGCGCCTTCCTGGCTGGAGTGCTCCTGTCGGAAACCGAATATCGCCGCGCCATCGACGTGACCATCCAGCCCTTCAAAGGCCTCCTTCTCGGCGTCTTCTTCGTCTCGGTCGGGATGAGCCTCGATCCCCTGCGCCTCCTGGAGGCGCCGCTCCTGATCCTGGCGGCCGCGACGGCGACGATTGCGATCAAGGGGCTCATCATTGCGTTCCTAGGGCGGCCTTTCGGCCTGAGCGCGCCCGATGCGGCCGAGACCGGGCTTCTTCTCGGCCCGAGCGGCGAATTCGGTCTGGTGATCCTCGGCAGCGCGATCAGTGCGCAGCTCCTCCCGGCCGAGATCGGCCGCAATCTCCTGGTCGTGACCACCCTCACCATGGTGGCCATCCCGCTCCTCGCCCGCCTGGGACGGCGCATCAGCCGCCGACTCGAACTCCGCCGCCCGCCCGATCCTACGCTCGCGGTCATGCCGCCGCCCGACGAGGCCGGCCGGGTGATCGTCGCCGGCTACGGGCGCGTGGGCCAGCTCGTGGGCGACATGCTGGAACGACACAAGGTCCCGTATCTGGCCATCGACATGGATCCCGCCCGCGTCGCAGCCGAGCGCCGGGCCGGAAAGCCGGTCTATTTCGGGGACGGGTCGTACCCGGAACTGCTCAAGGCCTGCGGCATCGAGCGGGCCCGCGCCCTCGTCATCACCCTCGACACGCCGAGCGCCATCGAGGGCGTGGTGAGCGCTGCCCGTAAGGAGCGCGCGGACATCACCATCGTGTCCCGCGCCCGGGACGCGAAGCATGCGGCCGAACTCTACAGGCGCGGCGTGGATGACGCCGTGCCGGAAACCATCGAGGCGTCACTCCAGCTCAGCGAAGCGGTTCTGACCGATATCGGGGTTCCGATGGGGCTCGTGATCGCGTCGATCCACGAGCGCCGCGACGAGTTCCGCACCCTCCTCAAGGAAAGCAGCACCCGGCGCGGCCCTGACCGGACCGAGTTCCGCGCCCGGCGCACGGTCGGCAAAGGAGCCCCATCGGCCGCGGAGCCCGCCCGGAGCGAACCGCCCCTGTCGCGCACCGCATCGTGACCTGCGGAGAAGACAGGATCGTCGCTTGACCTCGGCGGCGGTTGCCGGACACTAGCGCCATGTTCCTGACCTTCTTCACAGAGCTGCGCGCCGCCAAGATTCCGGTTTCCTTGAGGGAGTATCTGTCCTTCCTCGAGGCCCTGGATGAGGACCTCGCCGACAAGAAGGTGGAAGAATTCTACTATCTGTCGCGGGCCTGCCTGGTGAAGGACGAGCGTCACTTCGACCGTTTCGATCAGGTCTTCGGCCAGGTCTTCAAGGGGCTCGAAACCATTGGCCAGGGCGCCGACGAGACGACGGCGATTCCGGAGGAATGGCTGCGCAAGCTTGCGGAGCGCTACCTCACCGACGACGAAAAGCGGCAGATCGAGGCCATGGGCTGGGAGAAGCTCTGGGAGACGCTGCAGAAGCGCCTGCGGGAGCAGCACGCACGTCACCAGGGCGGCAACAAATGGATCGGCACCGCCGGCACGTCGCCTTACGGCGCCTATGGGTACAACCCCGAAGGCATCCGGATCGGCCAGGACCGGAACCGGAACTTTCGGGCCGTGAAGGTCTGGGACCGTCGGGAGTTCAAGGATTTCGACGACAGCGTCGAGCTCGGCGTCCGCAACATGCGCCTTGCCCTGCGGCGCCTCCGCCGCTTCGCCCGCACGGGCGCCCCAGAGGAGCTCGATCTCGACGAGACGATCCACGAAACCGCGCACAAGGGCTATCTCGACGTCCGCTTACGTCCCGAGCGCCGGAATGCCGTGAAGGTGCTCCTGTTCCTGGATGTGGGCGGCTCCATGGACTGGCATATCGAGGCCGCCGAGGAGCTGTTCTCGGCCGCGCGGCTCGAATTCAAGCATTTCGAGCATTTCTACTTCCACAACTGCGTCTACGAGAATGTCTGGAAGGAGAACCGCCGCCGCTTCGACGAGAAGATCCCGACCCTCGACGTGATCCGCACCTATCCGTCCGATTACCGGGTCGTCTTCGTGGGCGACGCCTCCATGAGCCCCTACGAGATCAAGATGGCGGGCGGCTCCGTGGAACACTGGAACGAGGAGCCCGGCCAGGTCTGGATGGAGCGGATCCTGCAGCACTTTCCCCACGCGGCGTGGCTCAACCCGGTGCCGCGGTCCCAATGGGGCTACACTCAGTCGATCACGCTCCTGCGCCAGATCTTCTCGGACCGCATGTTCCCGCTGACCCTCGAGGGCATCGATCTGGCGATGCGGGAGCTCGTGCGCTAGGACGGCAGGCACGCCCGCCCCGTTCCGTCGAGGATCCATGGCCCATACCTACACCCACAGCCCCCGCCCGGTCGGCGGACCGATCTCCTTCACGCTCAAGGGCGACAGGCTGACGGTCGATTCCGGACGCAAGGTCCAGGAAGTGCGGCTCGGGGCCGTCGAGGCGGTGCGCATGACCTACGAGCCCGGCCGCTTCGGCCAGAAGGTCTACCGCACCCGGATCCGCATGACGGACGGCAAGACCTTCGCGTTCTCGTCCCTGACCTGGCGCAGCCTCGTGGAGGCGAAGTCCCAGCCGGAGGAATATAGAAGTTTCGCGCGGGCGCTCTTTTCGGCCATCGCGGCCGCCAACCCGCAGGCCCGATTCCTGGCAGGCAAAAGCGGCCCGCTCTGGCTCGTGACCGCCGTCCTGACCGGAGCGTCACTCCTGGCCATGGCCTATCTCGTCTGGCGCGCCCTTCAGATGAACGCCACCGGCATCGCGCTCTTGGGCGGCCTCTTCGCCTTGATGGGAATCTGGCAGCTGGAGCCGCTGGTGCGCCTCAACCGCCCCCGCTCCTTCGACCCATCGGCGCCGCCGGAGGAGCTTATGCCGCAGGAGGCATAATCTTCTGCCAAGATTACGGGACAACTCTCCGTCATTCCGGGGCCGCGCAGCGGCGCCCGGAACCCATAAACACTATCGTCACAGAATAAAGCGAGCGGCAATCGCAGCTTCTTGTTCTGAATCGCCAGTGTTTATGGGTTCCGGGCCTGGTCCTCCGGACCATCCCGGAATGACGAAGAAGGTTTGATTGCCTTAGGTACGCACCACCAGCACCGAGCATTTGGCGTGGCGCACGATCGCGGAGGCGTTGGAGCCCAGCAGGTAGGTGGCCATGCTCGGGCGGTGGGAGCCGACCACCACGAGGTCGGTGCCGGTCTTTTCCGCCTCGCTCAGGATCTCGCCATAGGTCGAGCCCAGACGCACCACCGCCGAGACGCGGTCCGCCGGCAGCTTCACGACCGCAGCGAGCTTCGCGAGCTTGCGCTCCGCATCGCTCTGCTGCTCCTCGTCGAAGGACGGAGGCACGAACTCCATGTAGGTGACCGGCACGATGGAGCGCACATAGATGAGCCGGATGGTGCCCTCGGAAGCCAGCGCCAGTTCCTGCGCCCGTTCGATGGCAGGCTTGGCGGCGTCGATCTCGGCGAGGTCGACGGGAACGAGAATCGTCTTGAACATGAAAGTCCCCTCTCGCGCGCCGTCACACGGCCGGCGTCCATACGCCCGGCCGGACGGCGCGGCTGACCGGAGAGGTTTAGCGCAGCTTGGCCTTGAGCCCAACCGAAAGGTGGGTTCAGGTCAGCCCTGGCGCGTGGGCGTGCGGACCACGAGCCCGTCGAGCTCGGGCCTGACGCGGATCTGGCAGGACAGGCGCGAGTTCGGCCGCACGTCGTAGGCGAAGTCGAGCATGTCCTCCTCCATCGGCTGCGGCGTGCCCGTCGCCTCCTCCCATTCCTCGTCCACGTAGACGTGGCAGGTGGCGCAGGAGCAGGCTCCGCCGCACTCGGCCTCGATGCCCGGAACGCCGTTGCGGATTGCGGTCTCCATCACCGTCGATCCCTCTTCGGCTTCGACCGTGCGGGCCGTGCCCTCCCAGTCGATGAACGTGATCTTCACCATTGCAGACCTCTGACTGACGGCGCATACTTAAGTGAGCAGAGACGGAAAAACGAGAGACCGAAGGACACTCCCGGCCGTTTTCCTGCCGCATTTTGCCCGGCACTGCTGGTTACTGAGCCGTTAACGACGTTCTCAAGAGGCATGGGACATCGGGTTCCCATCCCTCGGCCCGGCAGCTAGACTTACTTGGTAAATGGCAGGTTACCGAACGTAAGCCTCAAAAGGGTTTTGCGGCTCGGACGAAGTCTCTACACGTGCGTTATCATTCGGCGCGTCCGGCGGCTTCAACCCCATCTGTTGCGTCACGAGGGCGATCATGGCGACCGAAAAGAAGAAGATGAAAGATCCGGCAGAGGCGGCCCTGTCCGCCGTCGAGCAGGCTTTGAACCTGGACGATGCCCTGCCCTCGACCTCCTCTCCGGAACGGTCCTCACACCTCGAGCCCGAGGAAGAGCCGCGCCTGCCGGATATCGACGATCACGATTTCACGAAGGGCCCCTTCGCGGATCTCGATCCCGATATTTCCAACGATTCCGCGAATTTCCGCGACACCAGGCCGGAGGACGCGCCCCGCTCCGGCTTCGTCGCTCCGGATCGCAGCACCGTCGCCAACGACGACCGGCAGAATGTCGGCGTCATGCTCCAGGCGCTCCAGGTTCGCCCCTCCGGACGCCCTTACGCAATCGCCACGCTCGCGTCCCTGCTCTGGCTCGGCGGCGCCGCCTTCCTGGTCTATTCCCAGGGCATCACGACGCCCGAGCAGTTGTTGGCCGCCTATAGCGTGCCGCAGCTCTCCGTTGCGGGCGCGGTGCTGATCGCCCCGGTCCTTCTCTTCTTCATCGCCGCCATGCTGACCGTCCGCTCGCAGGAAATGAAGCAGGTCGCCCGCGCCGTGGGCGAAGTGGCCGTGCGGCTGGCGCAGCCCGAGAGCTTCTCGACGGATGCCGTATTGTCCGTGTCCCAGGCGGTCCGCCGAGAGGTGGCCGCGGTGGGCGACGGCGTCGAGCGGGCACTGGCCCGCGCAGGCGAGCTCGAAACCCTGGTCCGCAGCGAAATCTCCACCCTGGAGCGCGCCTATTCGGACAACGAGATCCGCATCCGCTCCCTCATCGACGAGCTGGTGACGCAGCGTGAGGCCATCGTCACGAATGCCGAGCGCGTCCGCAGCGCGATCACGGGTTCGCACCAGAACCTGACCCAGGATCTCGACGCGGCGGCCGAGCGGGTCGTGACATCCGTCCACGGCGCGGGAGACCGCGTCACCTCCTCGCTTCAGGAGCGCGGCGAGCAGATCACGCAGGCCCTCGGCCGCGCCGGCGAGCGGGTGGTCGACGAAATGGCGACCCGCGGCGTCGAGCTTGTGGAGCGCCTCTCCGGCACGAGTGAAGAGATCAAGACCGGCATCGCCGAGGTCGGCGCCCACATCACGGGCGCCCTCGAAAGCAAGGCGCAGGACATCACCGGCGCGTTCGAGCGCACGGGCGACGTGCTCACCCGACACCTTCAGGAAGGCGCGAGCCAAGTCACGCGTACCCTGGCCGAGACCGGCCGCGGCGTGATCGAGGCCCTTGCCCAGCAGGGCAACGACGTGCGTGAGGCCTTCGAGCAGACCGCCCGCACCCTGGAGGACAGCTTCGCCCAGCGCGGCAGCGAGATCACCGAGAAGCTCGCCGCCACCGGCGGCGTGATCGCCGACGACATCACGGCCCGCACGGCCGAAATGCGCGACCAGATCGCCGCCGCTGGCACGTCCGTGGGCGAGGAGATCGTCCTGCGCGGCAACACGGTCCGCGAGCAGCTGGCCGAGACCGGCACCTCCATCGTCGAGGAGCTGACCGGCAAAGGCGAGACGCTGCGCACCGAGTTCGCCGGCACCGCCTCGGCCTTCCTGGAGGATATGGCCGCCCGGGGTCGCACCCTGCGCGAGCAGCTCGCCTCCACGGGCACCGAGGTCGTGGACGAGATCGTGGTTCGCGGCAACGAGTTCCGCGAGCGCCTGGCCACGACGGCGGGCGACGTGACCCGGGAAATCTCCCTGCGCGGCACCGAAGTCCGCGAGCAGCTTGAAGGCGCCGTGCGCCTCGCCGACGAGGCCATCGGCACCCGGGTCGAGGACCTGGCGTCCCGCCTCGAGACCGCCAGCCAGCGCGTCAGCGAAACGGTCACGGTCCAGGGCGAGACCCTGGAGGCCAATCTCACGGCGACCGGGGAGCGCATCGGCGCTCTCATGGATACCCGGATGGACGCGTTCCGGACCGAGTTCGAAACCCGCGGCCAGGAATTCTCCGAGACGCTCGGCCGCCATGCGGACGAGGCACAGACTCGTCTCGCCGGCACCGGCAAGGACATCGTCCTGGCCATCGCGTCCCAGGGCGCCCGCGTGAACGAGGCCCTGAACCGCACCGCCGAAAGCCTGACGCAGACCGTCGAGACCCGCAGCCGCGAGATGGAGGAGACCCTCGGCTCCCGCCTGACGGCCTTCGAGGACGTCATGAACCGCGGCGGCGACGTGGCCGAGCGCATCTCGCGCGACGTGGGCAGCCTGACGGAGACGATCAGCGGCCGCTTCGAGGAGATGGACCGCCTCATCACCGTGCAGGGCCGCGCCCTTGCCGAATCCTTCACCGAGCGGGCCCGCGAGGCCACGGGCGGCATCGAGACCCAGCTCACGGCTCTCGAAGAGCACGCCACCCGCCGCGCGTCGGAGATCACCGCCAGCTTCGACACCATCGTCGAGCGCGTCGACCAAACCCTCGGCGCCCGCGCCTCCGCGCTCAACGAAGCCCTCGTGGTGCGCACCGGCGAGATGGCGCGCGTCATGGCCGAAGGTGGCCGCGACGTGGCGAACGCCCTCCAGGCCCGCATGGACGAGATCGGCCAGGCGATTGCCGCCCGCAGCGGCGCCGTCGCCGAAACGCTCTCCAGCAAGGCCGACCAGATCGGCGAGACCCTGGGCGCCCATGCGGCGCAGCTCAACGAGACCCTCGGCACCCGCGCCGAGGAGATTGCCGGCACCCTCGACCAGCGAGTCTCCGCCTTCGAGGAGCGCGTCGTTAACCGCCTGTCCGGCGTCGCGGAAGCGATCGAGAACCGGGGCGAGGCCGTGCTCGGCTCGCTCGGCAACCGCATCGGCGAGATCCGCGAGATCTTCGACAACCAGGGCACGACTCTGGTGGAGAGCCTGAGCCAGCGCGGCAGCGCCATCGGCAGCGAGATCGAGACCATCAGCCGGACCGCCCTGCGCGACCTGGAAGAGCGCAGCAACACGGTCATCGACAGCCTGCAGGATCGCAGCAGCGCCATGCTCGCCTCCCTCCAGGAGCGCTCCATGGAGCTGACCGCCTCCTACGTGCAGTCTTCGGAGGCCCTGCGCGCCGCCATCGACGAACGCACGCAGAGCAGCGTCGCGACCCTGGTGGAGACCAACGAGCGCCTGCGCGGCGACCTCTCGGAGGTCCTCGGCCGCCTGAACGACGCCAACCGCCTGCTCCAGCAGGTGGCGGCGAGCGCCAGCGGCAATCTCGGCGCCATCGAGGATGGTCTCGCGGGCCGCGTCCAGCAGATCGAAAGCCTCCTGTCCGAGATCGCCACCCAGACCGGTCGCGCCTCCGACCAGGTCGCCGATCAGGTGGAAGCCCTGCGCTCCGTCTCGTCCGGCGCGATCCAGCAGGCGACTGACTTGGCCGAAACCCTCGACCAGCGGGGCCGCGCGCTCACGGACGGCGTCCGCGAGCAGATCCAGACCCTCAACGAGGCGGCCGCTTCGCTCGAGCGGGCGGAAGCGCGGGTCAACTCCGCCCTCGCGGGCCGCGAGGAGGCTCTTAACGACCTCCTGTCGCGCATCAACACCCGCTCGGAAGAGCTTGAGTCCGTCACCCGCTCCTTCTCGTCCCTGGTGGAGGGTTCCCTCCAGAACGCCGAGGCCAAGGCCCGCCAGGTCGGCACGATCCTGGCCGATACGGCCCAGAGCACGACCCAGGTCATCGGCGAGCAGTTCGAGCGCATCCGTACCTCCACGGGTGCGGAAGGCGAGCGCACGGCCGCCGCTCTCCGGGCCGCCTACGAGCAGGCCTCCACCGAGATGGCCGAAGCCCTCAACACGTCCACGGCCCGCTTCCGCGAGACCATGGGCGAATTGCGCGGCATGACGGCCCAGATCCAGCGCGAACTCGAAGCCACCCGGGCGGAACTGCGCCGCGGCGTCGTCGAGCTGCCGCAGGAGACCCAGGAGACCACGGCCAATATGCGCCGAGTCGTGGCCGACCAGATCAAGGCCCTGAACGAACTCTCAGCCCTGGTCTCCCGTTCGAGCCGTGTGGTCGACGCGGTCCCGGCCGCCCAGGCCCGCCGGGTCAACGAGGCCTCGGTCGCCGCCATGGCGGCCGCGGTCGAGCAGCGTCCTGCCCCTGTCCCTGCCGCTGCCCCAGTCCAGGCTCCGGCGCCCGTCGTGGCCCGCCAGCCCGAGGCCGTGCAGGCTCCGGCGCCGGCCGCTCCTGCCCCGTCAGCGCCTGTCCGCCCGGCTCCGGTCGTGTCGCAGGTTTCGGCGGCCCCGCAGGCTTCGCCGACCGCCGAGCGGCCTGCAGCGCCCCGGCGCGAAGAGGCGGCCCGTGAGGCCGGCCGCGGCGGATGGCTCTCGGATCTCCTCAACCGCGCCTCGCGGGACGAGGCGACGGAGCCGAGCCGCACCGCCCGCCCCGACCGCTCGCGGCTGAACAGCCTCGAATCCCTCGATTCGATCTCGGTCGATATCGCCCGGATGATCGATCACGAGGCGGCCGTGGAATTGTGGGACCGCTACCGGCGCGGCGAGCACAACGTGTTCACCCGCAGGCTCTACACGATCCAGGGTCAGCAGACCTTCGACGAGATCCGCCGCAAGTACCAGCGAGACGCGGAATTCAAGCAGACGGTCGACCGCTACGTGGAAGAGTTCGAGCGCCTGCTCGCAGAAGTCTCCCGAGACGACCGGGACTCGATGCTGACCAAGACCTACCTGACCTCGGAGACCGGCAAGGTCTACACGATGCTGGCCCATGCCAGCGGCCGGTTCGGCTGAGCCTTAGGTTCTCACGGCACTTCAAGGAAAACGCGGCCTCAGGGCCGCGTTTTTTGTTTGAGCGGCCATCCGCGCTTTCATGACCTGTGACGTAATCGACCCGGTGGCCCCACTCCCGCATGGTTCCCCTGCCCCGACCGATCGGCCGGGCCCAAACAGGAGACCTCTCATGACCGACGCCACCGCCATCGCCGACCGCTACATCGCCGCCTGGAACGAGACCGACCCGGACATGCGCCGCCGTCTCCTGTCGCAGATATGGACCGAGGACGGCACCTATCGGGATCCCTTGATGCAGGGCGAGGGCCTCGACCAGATCGACACGCTGATCGCCGCCGTACACGAGCGCTTCCCCACCTTCCGCTTCGCCCTCACGGGAACACCCGACGGCTATGGCGACTGCATCCGCTTTTCGTGGGAGCTCGGGCCAGAAGGCGCGGACGGGATCGTCAAGGGAACGGATTTCGCCACCCTTCAAGGCGGACGCCTGAAGACCGTGACGGGTTTCCTCGATCAGGTCCCGGCCCAGGCTCCCGCAGAAGCGGTCGCCTAGTTCCTCCCGGCTCAAGGGTCGCCGCGTGAGGCGGCCCTTCTCCCCTTATGTCACAAGGATTCTCGCCATGTCTGCCTACGCGGTCGGCCATCTTCGCAATGTCACAATGGGTCCCGCCATCGTGGAGTATCTCGAACGCATCGACGCGACCCTGGCGCCCTTCGGCGGCCGCTTCCTCATCCATGGCGGCGTGCCAGAGACCGTCGAAGGAACCTGGGAAGGACATCTCGTGGTCATCCAGTTTCCGGATCTGGAGCAAGTGCGCGCCTGGTACGCATCCCCGGCCTATCGAGCGATCCTGCGCCTGCGGACCGACCATTCGGATTCAGTCGTATTCTTCTGCGAAGGCGTGCCCGAAGACCACCGCGCGACGGATGTGCTGGAAGACGAGGGGTAAAGCATGGACAAAGGTCGGCGCTCGTTGCCGGAGACCTTACGCCGGCGGCGAGCCGCCGGCCTGGTCGGGTTCCTCGCGCCGGGGGAGCCGGCTGCCGCTGACCCAGCGGACGATGTCGAGCATTACGACGGACAGGGCCTCGTCGAGGGAGCGTGCCGCATTGGCGGCATCCACGGCTGCCACCGGGACCTGGCCCCGGAAGATCCGGCCGCTGACGATCCGACCATTCGCGTCGTTCACGATTTTCACGGCGATCTCCACCACGGACATGTTGTCCGGGGTCGAGACCTCGAAGCGCCGCAGCTCGGAGATGAGCTGCACGTCCGCGACGGCGCCGCTGCTCGGGCGGGAAACGCCGCGCAGCTGGGAGGCGTTCTCAAAGGTGTTGATCAGCCGCGTCTGGATGAGACGCGGGAGATTGTCGGCCCACTGCCCTCCTCCGAGGAACGTGATCGCCCCTGAGGCGTCCTTCACGATGATCTGCTGGGTCGAGAGGGATTGGAGGGCAGCGGGCTCGTTGACCAGCACCTGCACGCCCGCAGCGCCCCGGATCCGGGAGGTCGGAGCCGAGAGGTCGTAGGTGGTGGGGGTCGGTCCCGACGAGCAGGCACCGGCCAGCATCGCCAGAACCGCCACCGGCGTGAGGCGCAGGAAAGACCGAACCCGGTCGGCTGAGGGGGAGAACACGGAGGACCTGTACATGCGGATCAGAGCTTAGCGGCGGCCATTGTATTCAGGCAGGTTTGGACGGCCACCGAAAATAAACTGCTGTGGATTACGCTCGATGCTGCGCACGGCCCGGCTGATGTCGTTGAGGGTCTTGCGGCCTTCCACGGCCAGAGCCTCGTACTCCCGCAGGCCCGAATCCGTGAACCGGCCGAGCCCCGTGAGCACGCCGGTGGTGCGCTCGTTGAGGTTATCCGCCAGCTCGCGGACCGAATTCGCCGCCTCCTTGATGGTCTCGAAGGCGCTCTTGCCTTCCTGGCCCGAGGCGGAGCCCAGGAACTTCTCAGCCCCGGCCAGCACCGC
>Ga0182741_1004242_pt1 | contig 14351 bp, 16 predicted proteins | sample eDN5th37CBELigOP_FD_128874 | JGI IMG/M metagenome (GOLD analysis project Ga0182741, IMG submission 128874) | Enriched Organic Plus compost microbial communities from Emeryville, California, USA - eDNA 5th pass 37_C BE-Lig OP (version 2) (version 2) ...
CGGCATCCGCAAGTTCCCATCGCCGTGCATACCAGCGATTCGCCCACCGTCGCCAAGTGGACGGCCACGCGCTTCTGCGATGTGGGCCTGGTGTCTTATCTTTCCGACGTGCCGGGCGTGCAGGCCCGCCTGTGGCATCGCGAGCAAGGCGTGTGCATCGTATCCGCCGGCCACCGGCTGGCGCGCAAGCGCCGCATCGCCAGTCGCGACCTCGATGGTGAAGAGTTCATTTCGCTCAACCATGGCGACGGCACGCGCGCCATCGTCGACGCCGCCTTCGTGCCGGACCGCCGCCGCCTGACTTTGGAAACTCCCTACGCGGTCACCATCTGCACGATGGTCGGCATGGGCCTGGGCGTCAGCGTGGTCAACCCGCTGGTCGTTTCCAGCCTGCAGCTGCCCACCGTCAAGAGCCTGCCCTTCGAACCGGCCACGTTCTTCGAGAGCCATGTCCTGCACGCGCAGTCGCAGGCGGAACCGGCGCTGGCCGGCGTGTTCATGGAATGCCTGCAGGAAGCGATCGACGCCGGCGCGCGGCCCGGCGACGCGCGGCGAGCGCGCCGTTAGGGGGCGGCAAGCCCCCATCATCGGCATGGCGACTGCTTGATATGAGTTGTCGCTTTGGTCGGAGGGAGCAAGAAAGGGAAACGTATATCTTCGTGTCGTTCTGATGAGCTGTCGGCCATGACGACCTCCACGCCACGAATCGATGCACACGTGCATTTCTTTACCCTGCGGGACTTGCAACGCGCCGGAACCCGGCTTCCCTATGCGCTGCCCGCGCCGCACTCGCTGGGCGGCTATCTCGACCGGCTGATCGGCGCCGGGGTGCGCATGGCACTGCTCAACAATGTGCACCTGAGCATCTTGCCGGATTCCAGCCACGTATTCGCGTCGTTCGCCGAACTGGCGCAATTGCAGCGGCGCGATCCGGGCCGCTACGGCGGTATCCGGCTGGTAGGCACCATTCTGGCCGACCCGGCCTACGCCACGGCGCAGCGCCTCGCCCACCCGCAAGTACAGGGCGTGCGCATCGTCCTGCACGATACCCCTGCCGATGCCATTCGCGACGATGCTTACACAGGGCCGGACTGGCAAGCCCTGTTCCACCGATTGCGCGGCGACCAGCACGTGCACATCTATGCGCAGCATGCACAGGCCAACCTGAAAGTCCTGCGCCAGTTGCCGCCGCTCGCGCGCGTGCTGATCGACCACCTGGGCACCTGCCACGCCGAGCGCGGCGCCGACGAACCGGCCTATGCCGAATTGCTCGACGAAGCCCGCCGGCGCGGCAATGTCTATTTCAAGGGCCCGGGCTACCGCACCGCGACCGATCCGGCAGTAGTCGCGCCGTTCGCGACACGCATCATCGAACGGGTCGGCCCTGGCAGATTGCTCCTGGAGGCCAGCGATGCCCCCCACGTGGGCCGCGCGGCACGGGGCAGCGCCTATGCGGACCGCTTCACTGCCCTGGCCGCGCTCGATTTCTCGACGCGGCTCGCCGAGGCCGCCGCCAGGCGGACAGGCCTCGCCGCGGAGACCCTGCTGCGCGGGGCGTGCCCCGACCTCTTTCCCTCCTCTCGTTGAAACACTGCGAGCAAAACCATGATGAACATCATCGAAGAAGACATTGCCTTTCCCGTTCCGTACCGCGATGGCGTCCTGCAACTGCGCGGACGCGTGCTGCGTCCCGCCGATTCCGGCGGCGCGCAACCCGAACTGCCACCGGTCGTGTTCAACTCCGGCTTTACCGGCGGCGCCAGCATGTACGGGCAATTGGTCGGCAAGGCGCTGGCCGAGCATGGCTACCGCGTCATGACGTACGACGTGGCGGGCTTCTTCAAGAACAAGGATGTGCGCAATACCTTCCGGCGCGACGGCCGCACGATTACCGATGTCGACCTCGAGGACCAGAAGATCGAAGTCCTGGCCGCGGTATCCTGGACACAACAGCGCTTTGGACGCATGCCGGTCGTCGCTTCCTGGGCGATGGGATCGGTGGCCAGCCTGGCGGCGGTCGCCGAACTGGCCCGCTCGGGCGGCGAACAAGTGCCCTTCTATGTGCCGATGAACTACACGCGCATCGCGGCGCTGCAGGACCTGCGCGCCGACAAGGCCGCCGCCCACGCGGCGCTCATGCGGTTGGCCGATGACGACGGCATTCCGCCGTTCGATACCGGCACGGAGGCGACGCGGCTCGGCTACTACCCGCTCGATCCCGCCACGCAGGCTTATGTCGACCGCCAACTGGGGGGGTACACGGATGCCGAAGGCGTCGAACGCTGGCCCGGTTGCGCCTACGTGAGCGCGAGATCCTACAAGGAAGGCATCGGCTTCGACCCGGAAGCCGGGCTGGGCGCCGCCGCCGGCCGCTTCCCGCCCGCGCTGATCATTCACGGCGCGCGCAATACCCTGCACATGCCGGGCGAGTCGATCCGGCTGCACCATGCCTATCCCGGCCAGAAGCAGGACCGGCCGCTGCTGATCGAGGATATGGAGCACGGCCAGCAGATGGCATCCGGGCATCCCGTGTTCCGCTACATGATCGGTCAGATCGACCAGGGAATCCGCGCGCACTGCGCCTGAGGCGCGCAAGCGCGGCGGCGCCCGCCGGCGCCGCCGCGGCAGTGGCCGGACGCGCCGCCTTTCTGCTATACACCAACTTCGACACGGGCCACCGGCACTGGCAATGCAGAAAGGAGCACTATGGGAAATTCGTCAGCGACGACGACCGGAATCGCGGACAGCGCAGCCCCGGCCTCTGCCACGCCACGGCGCATCGGCCTGCTGATCTTTCCCGAGTTCTCCCTGATGGCGCTCGCATCCGCCATCGAGCCCCTGCGCGCGGCCAACCGGCTCGCCGACCGCCAGCTCTACACCTGGCATCTACTGTCGCCCGAGCAAGGCGGCGTATCTTCCAGCAGCGGATTCGAACTGCAGACCACGTCAATCGACGATGCGCCGCCAATAGATCGCCTGTTCATCGTGGCCAGCCTGAGAATCGAGAAGCTGCACGATGCGCGCGTCAATCGCTTCCTGCAAAGGCTTGCCGCAACCGGGACCACGCTCGGGGCCCTGAGCACCGGCACCTTCGTGCTGGCGCGTGCCGGCCTGCTTTCCGGCCACCAATGCACGCTGCACTGGGAATCGCTGCGGCAGTTCGCCGAAGAGTTCCCTACCATACAAGTCTGCCGTGAACTGTACGTGCGCGACCGCACCCGCTGGACCTGCGCCGGCGGCACCGCGGCGATAGACCTGATGCTCGATCAGATATCCAGCGACTACGGGGGCCAGCTGGCGGCCGACGTGGCCGAGCAGTTCCTGCACAGCCGCATCCGCGGCCCGCACGAGCACCAGCGCATGGCGATCCAATGGCGCTATGGCGTGAACGATTCCCGCATCACCGCGGCAATCGCCTGCATGGAAGAAAACCTTGAGCATCTAGTCGCCATCGAGGATATCGCCAAGCGCTGCAACCTGTCCCTGCGACAGCTCGAACGCCTGTGGCACCATCACTTCGGCATGACGCCCCAGCGCTTTTACCTGGCCGTGCGGTTGAACGAGGCGCGCCGGCTGCTCAAGGAAAGCACGGAATCGATCTCGTCGATCGCGCTGCGCTGCGGGTTCGTCTCGGCTTCGCACCTGGGCAGCGCCTACCGCAACGCCCACGGCCATACGCCCGGCGACGAACGTCGGAAATCCGACAATCGCTGAACAACCGCCCGGCGCTCCAGACTACGCGGCAAGGGGCTGGGCAGGCCGGCGCCCGGCGCATGATGTCGGATTCTTGATATAGTCTGTCGGGCCATCGGTTCACCCCCGGGCGCCTCTTATAGCATCATCCCCCCCAAACCCCACCCGAGGGGAGGAGACGCAAATGGAGACGCTTCGCTTCATCGGCGAGAACTTGCCGTTGATCGGCTCGCTGACGCTGCAGCACCTGGGCATCGTATCGGTGGCCGTCGGGCTCGCCGTGCTTACCGGCGTGCCGATCGGAATCGCAATATCCCAGCACGAACGCGGCGCGCGCGTAGTGCTGGCCGTCGCCGCGATCGTGATGACCATACCGTCGGTCGCGCTGTTCGGCCTGATGATTCCCCCGCTTTCGCTCATCGGGCAGGGTATCGGCATGGTCCCGGCGATCATCGCGCTGTTCCTGTATTCGCAGTTGCCGATCATCCGCAACACCACCACGGCGATTTCCAACGTCGATCCGGCCCTGCGCGAAGCCGCGTACGGCATGGGCATGTCGTCATGGCAACGCCTCTGGAAGGTTGAACTGCCCATCGCCGTTCCGCTCATCATGGCCGGTGTACGCGTGGCCGTGGTCATCAATATCGGCATCGCGGCTATCGCCACCTACATCGGCGCCGGCGGATTGGGCGCCCTGATCAGCCGCGGCATTTCGCAATCCGATTCGCGCCAGCTACTGGCCGGCGCCCTGCTCATCAGCATCATCGCGGTGGCCGCGGACTACCTGCTGCACTGGCTTCAAGGCGCGCTGACGCCCGAGGGCCTGCGTCAGCCGGCGCGCGCCAGCCGCAAGGAAGCCATTGCATGATCCAGATCCAGAACCTCTGCAAGCGATACGGCGCCATCACGGCGGTCGAGGACGTCTCGTTCGAAGTCGAGGAAGGCCAAGTCTGCGTGCTGCTCGGCCCTTCAGGCTGCGGCAAGACGACGACGCTGAAAATGATCAACCGTCTGATCGAGCCCACGTCGGGCCGGGTGCGGATCGCCGGCCGTGACACGGCCGAGCTGGACTCGGTCACGCTGCGACGCTCCATCGGCTATGTCATCCAGCAAGTCGGCCTGTTCCCGAACATGACGGTCGAAGACAACATCTGCGTCGTCCCCAACCTGCTGGGATGGGACAAGCAGAAAAGCCGCCGGCGCGCCGCCGAACTGCTGGAGATCGTCGCGCTCGACCCGGCCATGTTCCTGAAGCGCTATCCGCGCGAACTGTCGGGCGGCCAGCAGCAGCGCGTCGGCGTGGCCCGGGCGCTGGCCGCCGACCCGCCTGTCATGCTGATGGACGAACCCTTCGGCGCGATCGACCCGATCAACCGCGATGCCATCCAGGACGAGTTCATGCGCATCCAGCGGCAGGTCCGCAAGACGGTGCTGTTTGTCAGCCACGATATCGACGAGGCAGTCAAGATGGCCGACTGCGTCGCCCTGTTCCGGGCTGGCCGGATCGAACAATTCGGATCGCCGGACGACCTGCTGGCCCGTCCCGCTACGGACTTCGTCGCGGATTTCATGGGCAGCGACCGCATCCTGAAGCGGCTGCGGCTGATGCAGGCGCACAGTATCGTGCGCCGCGATGCCGGGGCGGCCGGCGTGCCGCTGGAGATGGACCGCGATGGCCGGATCATCGGCGCGGTGCCTCTGCGGGTGCGCCCCGCGGATGACCTGCGGCACGTGCTGTCGGCCCAGTTGGCGAGCCGCACCACCTGGGCGGCGTGCGTCGATGACGACCGGCGCTGCCTCGGCGTCGTGCTGCAGTCTGACATCCTGGCCAGGCTGACGGAACACCAGGCGACCGCGAGGCAGGCATGACGCGCAAGGGCCTAATCCTCGCTTGCGCCGCGCTGCTGATATCCGTGGCGTATTCGGCCCATGCAGGCGTGTGGACCGCCATGGGCGCCTATCGCGAAGACGTCGTCTACCTGTCTATCCAGCATATGCAGCTCGTCGCGATCTCGAGCAGCCTGGCGTTGGTCGTGGCGATTCCGCTGGGCATCTGGATGAGCCGCCCCGCCATGTACCGGTTCACGCAGCCGATACTGCAGCTGCTGAATATCGGGCAGGCGATTCCCAAGCTTGCACTGCTGGCGCTGGCGATGAGTTTCGTCGGGCTGGGCGCGCCCTCGGCGATCTTCGGGCTGTGGGTGGCCACCCTGCTGCCGGTCGCCGTCAACACCTTCGAAGGCCTGCGGGCCGTGCCCGCCCATCTCGTCGAGGCGGCCGAAGCCATGGGCATGACGCGCGCGCAGATCCTCTGGCGCGTCGAGCTGCCGAATGCCCTGTATGTGATGTTCGCCGGCATCCGCACCGCGCTGGCGATCAATGTGGGAACGGCGCCACTGGCGTTCCTGGTGGGCGGCGGCGGCCTGGGCGAGCTGATTTTCACGGGGATCGACCTCATGGAACCCGGCATGCTCCTGGCAGGCGCCATTCCGACCGCCCTGCTGGCCGCGGCCGTCGACTTGCTCATCGGCCAGGTCCAGTTCTGGCTCATCCCGAAAGGGGTCAACCCGCTGCGCTGACTGCGCGGCCTGAATCAACAACAGGGGATCAATACCATGCTCACACGTACCTTTCATATTGCGGCGATGGTCGCCGGCGCGGTGCTATCACTGTGCGCGCAGGCCCAGACGATCGTCGTTGGCGGCAAGAATTTCACGGAGCAGCAGATCCTGGCGGAGATGACCGCGCAATACCTGGCCGGCAACGGTTTTACCGTGGACAAGCGGGTCGGCCTGGGATCGGCGGCGCTGCGCCAGGCGCAGGAAGCCGGCCAGATCGACGTGTACTGGGAATACACCGGCACATCCCTCGTCACTTTCAACAAGATCAAGGAACGGCTGGATGCCAAGGCCACCTACGAGAAGGTCAAGCAGCTCGATGCCGCGAAAGGGCTGGTGTGGCTCAATCCGTCCAAGGTCAACAATACCTATGCGCTTGCCATGCGCCGCGCCGATGCGCAGGAAAAGGGCATCAAGTCGCTGTCCGACCTGGCCGCCAAGGTCGACGGCGGCGAGCCGCTCAAGTTCGGCAGCAATGCCGAATTCTATGCCCGCTCCGATGGCCTGCGGCCTCTGCAGGCCACCTATGGATTCGAATTCGGCCGGGCCAACATCGTGCGCATGGACAGCGGCCTGGTGTATCAGGCACTGCACGATGGACAGATCGACATCGGACTGGTCCTAGCGACGGACGGTCGTGTGCAAGCCTTCGATTTCGTCACATTGGTTGACGACAAAGGCCATTTCCCGAACTATGCGCTGACACCGGTCGTGCGGCAGGCCACCATCGACCGGCACCCGAAGCTGGCGCAGGCGCTGAACAAACTGTCGGCGAAACTCGACGACACGGTCATGACCGGTCTCAACGCCGCGGTCGATGTCAACAAGAAGAGCGTCGAAGAGGTCGCGGCCGGATTCATCAAGGCACAATCTTGGTAGCTCGGGAGCAACCCATGGCCGCCCGCCTGAAAGTCGCCGTCGCGCAGATCGCCTGCATCCCGGGCGATTTGCAAGCCAACCTGCTCAATCATCTGCGCATGGCCGAACAGGCTCGCCACGCGGGAGTCGACCTGCTGGTGTTCCCGGAACTGTCGTTGACTGATTATCTTCCGGCGCCTGATTGCGCCGCGCTGGCGCTGGGACGCGACGCCCCGGTTTTCGGCCAGTTGGCCCGGGCGGGCGGCAGCATGGCGATGTCGGCCGGCTTCATCGAACGGGGCGACGACGGACGCTACTACAACGCGCAGGCTTTCCTCGCGCACGGCCGCCTGCAGGCCGTGCATCGCAAGCTCTACCTGCCCGGCTACGGCACGCTGCGCGAAGACCGCGTCTATGCCAAGGGAGAACAGCTGCGCATCCAGGCGCTTGGCGACAATTGGCAGGCGGCTACGCTGATCTGCGCCGATCACTGGAATCCGGCCTTGCCGTGGCTGGCGGCGCTGGGCGGCGCCAACCTCATGCTGGTGCCGGCGGCGTCGGCGCGCGGCGCGGTCGGCGACGGCTTCGACAACCCGCGCGGCTGGGAGATCAACCTGCTGCATACCGCGCTGACCTACGGATTGCCGACCGTTTTCGCCAATCACTGCGGCCAGCGCGGCGACGCCGATTTCTGGGGCGGCTCCCGCATCCTGGATGCCTGCGGCCGCGAGCTGGCGCGCGCCGGCAGCGGGCCGGACCTCATCATGGCCGACATCTTCGCCGCCGACGGCGTGGCCGCCCGGCGGCGGCTGCCCACCGCGCGCGACAGCGACCCGGTGCTGGTCGGACAATTGCTGGCCCGCTACCCGGGCGCGCGCGACACGCCCTGAAGAGTCCTCATTGCGCGACTTCGCGCCGGGCCCGCCGGTGCGTCGGGCCCCCTGCTCTTGACCAATTGATAACTCATGATTTATGGTTAATTCATAACTTTCTGGTTATTAATTTCATGCCCCAACCGCCCGACCTCCTGTTCCGCACCTTGGCCGACCCGACCCGGCGGGCGATTTTCGAACGCCTGTGCCGTGACGGCGAACAGACGGTGGTCGCGCTCACCGCGCCGTCCGGGATCTCCCAGCCGGCGGTTTCCAAGCACCTGGCCGTGCTGAAGCAGGCCGGCCTGGTGCGGGATCGCCGCGCGGGCCGGTCGACGCACTACAGCGCCCGGCCGGACGCGCTGGCCCCACTAGTGGACTGGACCAGCCAGATGACTGAATTCTGGGAACGCCGGTTCGATGCCCTCGATGACCTCTTGAAAAGGATGGACCAATGAGCAATGCCGATACCGCCGCGCGTTCGGTCGTGGTCGAACGCGAATTTCCGCATCCGCCGGAAAAAATCTGGCGCGCCTTGACGCAGCCGCACCTGATCGCGGAATGGTTGATGAAGAACGATTTCCAGGCGGTGGTGGGCCACCGCTTCCATCTGAACGGCGATTGGGGCGGCACCCTGGACTGCGAAGTGCTCGCGGTCGAGCCGCCCGCGACGCTGTCGTACACCTGGAACTTCCCGAATGAAGACCCGGCCTACAACCTGCGCAGCGTGGTGACCTTCACGCTGGCCCCGACCGCCGCGGGCACGCGCTTGCGCGTCGAGCAGTCCGGCTTCGGCCCGGACCAGAAGCAGGCCTACGGCGGCGCCCGGGCGGGCTGGCCGCAGTTCCTGGACAAGCTCGAACAGGTGCTGGCCCGGGCCGATTGAAACGGCGGGGGCGGGGCGCCCTGGCCGGCTGGCCAGCCTGCGCGGGTTGCTGGTCAAGATCTCGGACGGCAAGACGCACCAGGACCCGGCCGCAGGCCCGCGGCCGGCGTCACTCGCGCACGTGCAGCGCGAAGCCCTTCGCGCCGCGCCCGCCGAGTTCCGGACGCAGCTCCATGCTGGGGATGAAATAGTCGCCGCCATTCTGTTTGCGGTAGGGAATCGGCGGCGTGGTTGCCAGCGCGCGCATCCGTTCGCGCAGCGCCCGCGCCGTCGCGGCGAAGGCGGCCTCGTCCATGCGGTCGACCTTGTAGACCACGAACGGCGGCAGCACGTCGTAGCCGGGATAGTGCAGGATGCCGTGATTGATGGGGAACAGCAGGTCGTCGATCGGGCCGTTGATGCCGCGCGCCGAATAATGTTCCTGCCAGCCGCCGGTGGTCACGATCAGCATGGCGCGCTTGCCGGCGAAGACGCCTTCGCCGTACCGGTCGCCCCAGCGGGTGTCGTTGTGCTCGCCCACGCCATAGGCAAAGCCGTACGAGTAGACGCGGTCCACCCAGCCTTTCAGGATCGCCGGCATGGTGAACCACCAGAGCGGGAATTGCAGCAGCAGGGTATCGGCCCAGCGCAGTTTTTCGTGTTCCGCCTTGACGTCGGCGGTCAGGGCATCGGCGGCGTAGGCCTGCTTGGACGCGCGGCTGGGCTGCAGGCGCTCGGCCGCGTCCAGTTGCGGGAAATCCAGGCGGTCGATCTGGGCTTTCCAGCCGTCCGCGTACAGGTCGGACACGCGCACTTCGTGGCCGAGCGACACGAGTTCATCGACAGCGGCGTCGCGCAGGGCGCCGTTCAGCGACCGGCGCTCGGGGTGGGCAAAGACCAGCAGTACTTTCATGATCGGGAATCCTTCGGGGTAAACACTCAGGCCTCAAGCGTAGACAGCCCGCCGCCAATCCGGTAGATAGCTGGAATGGATATGATTCTGCCGGATTATGGATAAATCAGACGTCACGCTCGAACGCATGCGCGCCTTTGTCCGGGTGGCTGAACGCGGCAGCCTGTCGGCCGTGGCGCGCGAGCTGGGCGTGGGCCAGTCGACCGTCTCGCGCCAGTTGAAAGAACTGGAGGAAGCCATCGGCGTCGCGCTGCTGAGCCGCACCACGCGCCGGGTCACGGTGACCGACGAAGGCGGACGCTACTACGCCCACTGCGTGCAGATCCTGCGCCTGGTCGAACAGGCGCGCGAGGAAGCGCTGGGCGAGCGCGGCGCGGCCGCCGGGACCGTGCGCGTGTCATGCACCGCGGCCTTCGGCGTGCTGCACGTCAGCCGGCTGGTCTTCGCCTTCCAGGACCGCTTCCCGGATATCCGCGTCGACCTAGGCCTGACCGACGACCGCATCGACCTGGTGCGCGAAGGCGTCGATATCGCCCTGCGCCTCGGCCCGCTCGGCGACAGTTCGCTGAAGCTGCGGCCGCTCGGGCTGTCGCGGCGCCTGCTGGCGGCGGCCCCCGCCTACCTGGCGGCGCGCGGCACGCCGGCACGCCTGGCCGACCTGGCCGGCCACGAATGGATACGCATGTCGAACGTATCCGGCAGCGACAGCCTGGCGCTGCGGGGGCCGGACGGCAAGGAACACCTGGTGCCCATCGGCGGCCGGCTGCGGGTCGACCACGGGCTGGCCGCGCGCGAAGCCATCGCGGCCGGGCGCGGCATCGCGGCCGCCCACCAGTGGCTGGTCGGCGACTTGCTGGCCAGCGGCGCGGTCAAGCCGGTGCTGCCGGGCTACGGCTTGCCGCCGGCGCCGCTGAACATGCTGATCGTTCCCGAACGGGCCGGCATTGCCCGCGTGCGGCTGTTGATCGACTTCCTGGCCGAACACATCGGCGCCCTGCCCGGCATCGAGGCGCCGCGCCGGGGCCGCTAGCCGGAAGCGCCGGCCGGGCGCGCGGCGCCGCATTGCCAGCAAGTGGAGAACTGCGGCTCGAGCCATTCGCCGCAGGCATCGCAGTGCCAGTGCGGCAGGTCGCGCGCCGCGCCGGCATACCCCTCGATGAGGCGCATGGCGGCGGCGCGATCGTCCTCGTTGTCGATCCACAGGTCGGGGCCGCACTGGTCGACCGGGATCTCCCCGGCCGCCCCTTGCAGGTAGCGGCCACTGACGTGGCAGGCAATGCCGGCCTGCTGCAGCAGGTTGGCCCAGTGCTGGCCGAGCAGCAGGTCGGGAGCGCGGATCAAGCGGATCATCGGCACCACCAATGGAAGAAAGACCTCTTGCATCATAAAAGCAGATGCGAGCGGCTGTCCCGCGATGGCGCCGTGGCTCCGCGGCCTAGTCGAGCTTGACCCCCGCCCGGCCGACCACCTCGGCCCACAAGGGCACCTCGCGTTCGATCAGGGCCTGCAGGTCGGCCGGACTGGACGACTCCAGCAGCAGGCCTTCCTCGGCGTAGCGCTGGCGGAACTGCGGGTCGTCGAGCGCCTTGGCCAGCATGGGCTGCAGCACGTCCACGACTTCCTGCGGGATTCCCTTCGGGCCGACCACCGCATACCAGGTGGTGGCTTCGAGCCCCTTTACGCCCAGTTCGCCGGCGGTGGGAACATCGGGGATCACGGCGAGCCGCTGGTTGCCGGTGATGGCCAGGGCCTTGACCTGCCCGCCGCGATACTGCTGCAGCATCTCCGAGACCTGGGTCACGCCCAGGTCCAGCTCGCCGGACATGATGGCCATCAGCACCGGCGCGCTGCCCTTGTAGGGCACGTGCACCATCGCGTTGCCCATCTGGGCGTTGAGCAGCTCGCCCGTCAGGTGCGTGATGCTGCCGGCGCCGGACGAACCATAGTTGAGCGCGCCGCGATTCGCGCTGGCGGAGGCGATCAGGTCGGTCAGCCGCTCGGCCGGCAGCTTGGTGCTGGCGGCGAACACCAGCGGGCTGCGCCCCACCAGGGTCAGGGGCGTGAAATCGCGGCGCGGGTCGTACGGCAGTTTGGAGTACAGGCTGGGCGCGGTCGCCAGCGTGGACACGTTGCCCAGCAGCAGCGTATAGCCATCGGCCTCGGCGCGCGCCACGCTCGCGGTGCCGATGGTGCCGCCGGCGCCGGCGCGGTTTTCCACGACCACCGGCTGGGCGGTCTGTGCGCCGAGGTTCTTGGCCAGCGCGCGCGCCAGGGTATCGGCCGCGCCGCCGGGCGCGAAGGGAACGACCAGCCGGATCGGCTTCTCCGGGTACGCGGCGCCATGGGCGGCGAGCGGCCCCAGGGCCAGCAGCGCCGGCATGACGGCAGTGGCGAGCAAGCGCCTGCGGGCAGCGCGGAATGACGTAACCATGGTGTTCTCCTCGTTCAGGTAGTTTGTGTTGTGGAAATGCCCCGCGTCAGGCAATGGGGGGATGCGTGGCCAGCCAATGGCGCGCCACATCGGCGCGCCGGCAGACCCAGACGTCCCGGTGGGCCGCCACGTGGTCCAGGAAGCGTTCCAGCCCGGCGGCCCGGCCGGGGTGCCCGGCCAGCCGCAAGTGCAGCCCGACCGACATCATCTTCGGCTGCGCGGCGCCTTCGCGATAAAGCATGTCGAAGGCGTCCCGCAGCGACTCGTAGAAATCATTGGCGGTGGCCAGCGCGCCGCGGATGAACTTGGCGTCGTTGTGGACCAGCCCATACGGCACGACCAGGTGCGCGCGCTGCTCGACCCGCACGTAATAGGGCAGCTCGTCGTTGTAGGCGTCGGAGTCATACAGGAACCCGCCTTCCTGCGCCACCAGCCGGCGCGTATTGACGCTGGGCCCGTAGCGGCAGTACCAGCCCTGCGGGCGCTGGCCGACGCTGGCCTGGATCGAGCGGACCGTGCGGGCGATGCGCTCGCGCTCCTCGTCCAGGCCGAGGTTCTGGTGGCGCTCCCAGCGCCAGCCATGCGCGCAGATGTCCCAGTCGCTTGCCCGGATGGCGCGGCAGACCTCGGGGTTGCGCTCCAGGGCCAGGGCGCAGGCGAACAGGGTGGCGGGAAACTGCCGCTCGCGCAGCAGCCGCGCGATGCGCCAGAAGCCCACGCGGCTGCCGTACTCGAACATCGATTCGGCCGCCAGGTCGCGGCCGGTGAAGCCGCCCGCGCCGCCCTCCGTCAGGCCGGTTTCCGACGCCGGATCGCCATCGGGCATCGACGGTTCGCCGCCCTCTTCGTAGTTGATGCAGAAATTCAGTGCCAGGCGCGCCTGCCCCGGCCACTTGGGATCGGGCGGATTGGCGCCGTATCCGACGAAATCGCGTGCGAGCGCATCGGCCAGGCTCATGTCAGGCTCCTTCGGGCAGGGTTGCGGGCATCGTCACATGCACCGGCGCGGGCAACGGCCAGAACTCGTCGTCGCCGCCGTCGCCGGCCACCGCCATGGTCACCACGAATTCGGCCCCGCCCCGCATGGCCGACAAGCCATGGTGCCAGACGCCCGGCGCGTAGCTCACGCCCTGGCGGCCGGACGCCACGAAGGCCTGCAGCCGGGCCAGGTCCGGCAGGCCGTCGGGCAGCGAAGGCGCGACGATGACCAGGTACGGGCTGTGCGTCAGCGGAATGAAGGTCTGGGCGGAACGGACGTGGCGCTCGAGGGCGGTCACGCCGACCGGGCTGGCGAGGGGCTGCTCGACGCGCGAGATCCACATCTTGTGCTGCAGGCCGCCGGCCGCCATCGAATAAGGCGTGGAGACATAGCGGCGCCGCGCCGGCCCGGCGTGTTCGAGCACATCGCCATAGGGCGCGAACGCCTCTTGTGTCAGCGGGACCGCGCGCACGGCGGCGGGCGGGGAAGATATCTGCATCATTGCCCCAGGTAGCCGAGCGTCTTGAGATAGGCCTGGCGCACGTTGGCCAGGTGCGCCACCATGGCGGCACGCGCCGCTTCCGCATCGGCGCGCCCGAGCGCGTCGAGGATCGCGAGGTGCTCCTGGCGCGCCAGCAACCAGCGGTCGGCGATCCGCTCTACGTTGCACAGCCGGGCGCGCAGGCGCACGTCGGCGATCATGGCCGCCATGGTGCGGTTGCCGCAATGCTGGGCCACCAGGTTGTGCACTTCGTTGTCGTATGACCAGTCCTGCTGCTCGGTCAGCATGGTCTGCTCCAGGATGGCCTGCAACCGCTCGCGCACTTCTTGCAGCCGGGCGGGCGGGATTCTGCCGGCGGCCAGCGCGGCCGCCTCGCCTTCGAGCAGCGTGCGCACCTGCAGGAATTCCAGCAGCTCGGTGGCGCCGAAAGCTTTCACGATGACCGAGCCGTTCGACAGGCGGGCCAGGATGCCTTCGCCCAGCAGGCGGTTCAGCGCGGCCCGCATGGGCGTGCGGGATACGGCCAGCTCATCGGCCAGGCGTCGTTCTTCCAGTACTTCGCCGGGGCCGATGCGCCGCGACACGATGCTGTCGAGGACCGCCTGGTAGGTACGCTCGGA
>Ga0182741_1004244_pt1 | contig 14346 bp, 13 predicted proteins | sample eDN5th37CBELigOP_FD_128874 | JGI IMG/M metagenome (GOLD analysis project Ga0182741, IMG submission 128874) | Enriched Organic Plus compost microbial communities from Emeryville, California, USA - eDNA 5th pass 37_C BE-Lig OP (version 2) (version 2) ...
ATCTCGGCGTAGTCGGTGCGGGCCAGCCCGTCCGCCAGGCGCGCGTCGATCTCGGCGTCGAACAGGCGCCCCTCCGCGGCGGTGAGCTCACTCAGCTCCCGCGTCCCGGCCAGCGCCTCGTGCACCCGATGCAGGGAGGCGGTCTCGTGGGCGGTCATCGCGCGGCCGATGCGGGCCCAGTATTCGAGTTGCTGGCGTCCGGTGCGGTTCTGGCGGCCGCCCTCGGCGATGGCGCTGTCGACGAGCTCGGCGTCGAAGCGGGTGACCTTGTCGGTGGACGACGTCATGACGGCCTCCTGATGTTGCAGTCTGCTACAAGCGTAGCTGTCTGCAACACGCCACGCACCCCCGAATCCTCCCACCATCACCCGGTTCGTGACCTCCCGGTCCGCACCGCCACCCGGATCGACACCCGATCGAACCCGAGCCGTCGCCGAGGAACCGGCCACGCGACCTACCGTGAGCGAGTACTCCCATCGCCAGGAGGTGCGTGATGACCACGGAGATACACGAACCCGACCAAGCACGACTCGAGCAGACCCTCGGACAACTCGTCGTCGACATGGGTGCGGCCATGAACGGCGCACTGGTACTCATCGGCGCCGAACTCGGACTGTGGCGCGCGCTCGACGAAGCCGGCCCGGTCACCAGCGAACAACTCGCCGACCGCACCGGCATCCGCGAACGCTATCTGCGCGAATGGCTCTCCGCCGAGACCGCCAGCGGCTATCTCACCTACGACCCCGACGCCGGAACGTTCAGCCTGGCACCGGAACACGCCATGGCCCTCGCCCGCGAGGACAGCCCCGTCTACCTGGCCGGCGGCTTCCACCTGATCGGCTCCGTGTACAAGGACCGCAGCCGCATCGCCGAACGCATCCGCAACGGCGAAGGATTCGGCTGGCACGAACACGATCCCGAACTGTTCGTCGGCACCGAACAGTTCTTCCGCCCCGGTTACCGCGCCAACCTCGTCGACATGTGGCTGCCCGCCCTCGACGGGGTCGTCGACAAACTGCGCGCCGGCGCCACCGTCGCGGACATCGGCTGCGGCCACGGTGTCTCCACGACCCTGCTCGCGCAGGCCTTCCCGCAGTCCACCATCCGCGGCTTCGACTACCACGACGCGTCCATCGCGCGGGCGACGGAACTGGCCGCGGAGGAGGGCGTCGACAACGCCACCTTCACCGTCGCCTCGGCGACCGATTTCCCCGGATCCGACTACGACCTGATCTGCTACTTCGACTGCCTGCACGACATGGGTGATCCCGTCGGCGCGCTGCGGTACGCGCGCGGCGCGCTCACCGACGACGGCACGGTGATGCTCGTCGAACCGTTCGCCCGCGACAGCCTGCCCGAGAATCTCAACCCGGTCGGCCGGATGTACTACGCCGCATCGACGGTGCTGTGCACTCCGTCGTCGCTCGACCAGCCGGTCGCGCTCGGGCTCGGCGCCCAGGCAGGGGAGCGGCGGCTCGCCGACGTCGCCGCCGAAGCCGGCTTCGGCACCTTCCGGCGCGCCACCGAGACGCCCTTCAATCTCGTCCTCGAAGCACGTCCCTGAACCATCCGCGGGACACCGATCGGCCCCATCGGCGACCCCGGTGACGCCGATGCGCCACGATCGGAGGATGGACCGCGTCACCCGACTCTCGCTCGCCCTCGACCGTCAGGACGGACGGTGCCTGTGGTGCGGACGGGAGTTCGGACGGTTGATCACCCCGACCACCGATCATCTCGTGCCGCGCCTGAAGGGTGGGCCGAGTATCACCGCCAACGAGGTCGCCGCCTGCCGACGCTGCAACGCCGACCGTGGACACGTCGCGCCGGTCGAATGGCTCGACCGGTGCCGGCAGCGCGACGGCTGGACGCCCGACGAGGAGCTGCTGACGCGACTGCTCGAGGAGCTTGCCGACGAACTCGTCCGGGTCGGGGGTCATCGCCGTGCCCGGGATTATCTGTCCGCGCAGTTGCGACGGTTGCGACGACCGTCGTGACACCGGTCGCCCCGGACCCCGGTCCCATTACGTCACTGTGACGTTTCAGGGTCGGTTGTCCGGGATGGAGGAGGGGAGTCCACCTTCTCGCCCCGGCGGGACGCGGCCCGCAGACAGGTCAGGACGATCACGGCGAACCCGACGGCCACCGCGGACGCGACAGGCGAGTAGATCCCACTCGCAGCCAGGAGCGTCCACGCCACATTGGACGAGGCGTGACCGACCACCGCGATGATCGGCGCGCCGCCGCCGGCGACCGTCATCTGCACCAGCAGCATCCGGAAGACGACCGTGAACGCGAGCTGGCCGAGCAGCATCGCCGACCCGTAACCGGCCTGCACGTACGGAATCAGGTGCCACAGCACCCAGATCATCCCGATCACCGCGCCGGTGGACAGGACACCGTGGGTGCGCAACAGCGCCGGCATCAACACTGCCGTCCACCCGAGTTCCTCGCACACCGCCGCGACGAGATACGCACCGGCGACCACCACAAGAGAGACGGAGATGCCGGACGGAGCGGTTCCGGCGACCGCGACGGACGCGATCATCAGCAGCGCCGCTGGTACAACGAGTGCGACGATCAGCCACCGTGCGCGCGGCGGCGTACGCATGCGACGCCACGCCGACTCACGCCCACCACCGACGGCGAGGGCCGCGAGCGCCGGGCAGACGAACATCAACGCACTGATCGGCAGACGCGCACCGGCGATGTCGAGTTCACCGTCGGTGAGTGCGCCCCAGAGATAGAACGGGACGGTGGTGATCACGAAGACCACCCAGAAGCGCAGGAGCCGTGGTTGCGTCACGGTCGACCTTCCCGGATCGCGTTGTCACTGCCGCGCCGATGATATCGACGCAGATACGTGTCCACAGCGGGACTCGCGGGACCACGCGAAAACGTCACTGTGACGTTTTTATGGTGATTGGGCGGACGAGCAGGGGACGAGGGCGGCGGGCCCGGACGGTCGCATCGGGCGTCCGAGACAGAGAACCGACCCCAGGCGGCGGTCTGGGCCGGCCCGAGCCGGGTCGGTGCGGATCGGGCACGGCGGATGCGCGGCAGATCGAATGCCGGGAGCGCGTCGTACGGCGCGGTTCGCGCGCCGCACGACGCGGAGTGCACAACGTGCGCCGGACGACCCGGCGCACGACGCGATGCAGTGCGTGCAACGCTGTCGTGAATCGGCGAATCGGGTCGCCGGTCGAGTTGCAGGGTCATCAGTGCCGAACCCCAGGTCACGACGTATATCATTATTGCTGATAATCTACATTATGTTAACTCGACCGGAATCGGGCCTCCTCCGGGCAGGCGTGGCAGGGCCCCGGGGTGTCCGGAGACCCTGTGGGTCGACCTGGGATCGATGCGATGTCGCCCCACATGTCATCCGGCCTCGGTTCGCCCCCGGCTCGTCTCCGGCCTGGCTTCGGATCCCATGCGGCCCGACTCGACCCGGCGGCGCCTGTACCGGATCGAGCCGCCGGCCCGATCGGCACGCGTTCCGCCGGACATTCATCGGCGTCGACCACCGCGACATGCACACTGCAGTTGTTCGCAGTGCGCTGATGCAGCGCGTTGCGGCGACACCGTGTCGTCGTCGCGTGCACATCGCGCAGTAGATCACCCGAACGATGCGCATGCGGCGGCGCGAACTCATCCCGTCCCCCGGGGTGCTGCGACCACCGATCGCCCCTTCTCGCCTCTTCCGCATTTCATGGATAATCACCGTTATCCATGAATCGTGTTGGTGTACAACAGAATTCACACACTCAGGGGCGAAGAACGGTTCCATTGTGCCCCGCGCACGCCTCGTGCACAGCCGATCCGGTCTCGATCTCCTCGCGCCCCTCGAGGTCCGGTCCGATCTCCGCCCCGCATCTCGACGACACCACATGCCCTCTGCCCCACTGTGTCCCCGGGGTCGGCACCATTTCGGGGTGCGTCTCCCCTGCCTGCCAGTCTCGTCAGCCGTGATGGCGCCGGTACGCGGCCACCGCTCCCGGATGCAGCGGGACACCGGCGGTGACGATCAGCGACTGCCGGTCGAGGAACTGACTGCCGGTGGCCTGAGCCGGCACGAGTTCGGAGGCGTGGTCGACGAGCAGATCCACCAGTGCGGCGGCCGCCTCGTCCGACACCGATGCCCCGGCGAGCAGCAGGTTGCCCAATCCGATGGTGGCGACGGCGTCCGGCTGCCCGTAGGTGCCGGGCTGGATGAGCACCGGTTCGTATCGCGGACCGAATCGGGCTCGCAGCGGTTCGAGGAGGACGGACAGATCGATCAGCCGCAGCGGCACTCCCAGGTTCGCGAACGACGGGGTGGGCACCCCACCCGCCCACAGCACCGCGTCGATCTTGCCGTCCACCAACGCGCGGCCGGCGTCGGCCATCGACAGGTGCACGCGGATGACGGCTCCCGGATCGGCGAGCCCGGCGACGTCGAGAATACGTTCGCCGGTGAACTCGGCCCCCGATCCGGGGGCTCCGAGGCTGATCCGTGCGCCCCGCAACTGGGCGATCTCACGGATCGGCGAGTCCGCACGCACAGCCAGCTGCATGTAGTTCTCGTAGACCCGCCCGATCGCCGTGAACCGGGCGCCCTCGTCGTAAGCGCGCACCGCGACATCGGTGAGGGTCAACGCCAGCTCCGCATTCCCCGCCACCAATGCGGCCAGATTGGTGACCGACCCCGGGGTGCGTTCCGGCACGATGGCGACGGGAAGACCGGCCCGGTCCGCGGCGGCCGCAGTGAGCTCCGCGAACTCCCAGAAGAAGCCGCCCTCCTCCCCTGCCGCCAGGATCAGTTCCTCACGCTGCCCGGTCGGTGCGCAGCCGGCGACGACTCCGCCGACCGCGAGCAGCGCGACGGACCGCAGAAGATCACGGCGGGTGATCATGATGCCTCCGCTCGGGGGTCGGCGGGCACGGTCACGGTGACGGCGAGTCCGTGCGGATCGGCTGCGGCGAGGTCGAGGGTGCCGCCGCCGCTCTCGACGAGCGCGACCGCGATGGACAACCCGAGACCGGTGCCGGGCCCGGCGGCGCCCGATCCGCGGAAGAACCGGGAGGTGAGGTCGCCGAGTTCCTCGGGTGCGACTCCGGCACCGTCGTCCTCGACGCGGATCCGGATGGTCCCGCCACTGCGCCGGGTGGTGATGCGGACCCCGGTGGCCGAGCGCGCGTACTTGCTCGCGTTGCTGAGCAGCACGTCGAGGACCTGGGCGAGATGGTCGGCGGAGAAGCAGGCGCGCAGGCGCTGCCCGGACGGTTCGTCCACCCTGACGGTCATACCGGCCTCGGCCAGGGCCTCGGACCAGGCATCCACGCGGTCGGCGACAACGGCGCCGACATCGCACCCGTCGTGCCCGTCCGTCTCGGTGACGTCGGTGGGTGATTCGGCGGTCGCGAGGGCGAGCAGGCCGTCGAGGATGCCGCCGAGCCGGTCGACTTCGACGGCCGTGCGCCGGTAGGTCTCCACGCCGGTAGCGGCGACGTGCGGTTCGAGGGAGTCGAGTCGGATGTGCAGGGCGGCGAGCGGGTTCCGGAGTTGGTGCGCGGTGTCGGCGATGAGCTGTCTCTGGGCGCGGGTGGACGTGCGGACGGCCTCGGACATGGTGTCGAAGGCCTGCGTGAGTTCCCGGACCTCCGGGGGGCCGTGATACCGGACCGAGGCGGTGGTGTCACCGGGGCGGGAGCGTGGATGCAGCGCCGGGACGCTGGCTGTGAGCGCCGCGACCCGCGCGGTGAGCGCGGTGAGCGGGCGGACCGTCCACCGTGACAGGACGGTCGCGAGGATGGTGACGAGCACGAGCGCCGCCGCTGCGCTGGTGACGATGAGCAGCCACGAGGTGCGGATGTCGCGGCGGGCGGCGTCGGTGGACACGTCGACGACGACGGCTCCTTCGACCTGGGCGCCGGTGCCCACCGGCACGGCGAGCAGGGCCCGGTGCGGGGACCACGGGGTCAACGGGCCGCCGATGCCCTGTTTCTGGTTGCGCAGACCGGCGGTGATCGCCTCCGGCACACCGGGGTCGGTCGGGGTCAGGCCCGCGCTCGCGCGGGGTGCGCCGCGCGCGTCGACGATCAGCACGCCTTCGTCGTAGAGCCGGTGGTAGCGGGTGACCTCCTCGTCGAGCAGGGCGGTGCTGCCGGGGGCGCGCATCTGCACGGCGAGGGTGGCGAAGTGGTGGGCGTCGGCTTCCCGGTTCGCTCCCAGGACGGCGGTGCGGCCGGCGCTGGTGGCGAGGGCGAGCGGGACGGCGAAGGCGACGACGGCGACGGTCGCGAAGACGAGCAGCACCGCCAGGACCCGTCGCTGCATGTCAGCCGCCCCACCGGTAGCCGTAGCCGCGGATGGTGGAGATGAGTCCGGGGCGGGCGAGTTTGGCGCGCAGCCCGGTCATGTGCACGTCGAGCGACCGGGAGATCGCCACATAGGCGTCGCCCCACACGGCGTCCATGAGTTGTTGGCGGCTGACCGCGGCGCCGGGTCGGGCGACGAGGACGGCGAGCAGGTCGAATTCCTTCGGGGTGAGGGTGACCGGTTCGCCGCCCACCTCCACTTCGCGGGCGTCGAGGTCGACGACCACGTCGCCGGCCCGGACGATGCGGGAGGTCTCGGACAGCGCGCGGCGCCGTTGGGTGACGACGTCCACGCGGGCGAGCAGTTCGGCCAGGCGGGCCGGTTTGACGAGGTAGTCGTCGGCGCCGCCGCGCAGGCCGCGTACCACCGAGCGTTCGTCGCCGCGCGCGGTGAGGATCACGACGGGGACGTCGCTGACGGCCCGCAGTTGCCGGAGCACCTGCAGGCCGTCCGCGTCGGGGAGCCCGAGATCGAGGATGACGGCGTCGAGGTCGCGGTGGCCAAGGAGCAGGTCGGCGCCGCGCCGCATGCGGATCGGCCGGTGGCCGTGGGAGGTGAGGGCTTCGACGAGGGCGTCGCCGACTCCGTCGTCGTCCTCGACCACCGCGATCTGCACGTGGTTCCCTTTCGATCAGTGCCGCGAGGTGGCCAGGTCGGCGTGCTCGTCGGGGGTGTCCGTCCGGGTGCTCGTGCGGTCCAGGGGTGAGCCGTCGGAGGTTTCCCGCATGAAGAAGTACGCGACGAGCGAGACGGCGATGCAGCCGGTCACGTAGTAGAAGAATAGCGATTCGTGGCCGGCGCGCTTGAGGGCGAGCGCGACGGTTTCGACGGTGCCGCCGAAGATCGCGAGGGTCAGCGCGTAGGGCAGGCCGACGCCGAGTGCGCGGATCTTGGTGGGGAACAGTTCGGTCTTGACGATGGCGTTGACGGAGGTGTAGCCGGTGACGACGGTCAGGCCGAGCATCATCAACCCGAAGGCGACCAGCGGGTTCGTGGTGCTGCCGAGGATCGTCATCAGTGGCACGGTCAGCACGGTGCCGCCGACACCGAAGAAGATGAGCAGTTTGCGGCGGCCGATGCGGTCCGAGAGGGCGCCGCCGATGGGTTGCAGGACGATGAACACCAGCAGGGCGGCGAAGTTGATCCAGGCGACGGTGTCCTTGGAGATGCCGGAGGTGTTGATCATGTATTTCTGCATGTAGGTGGTGTAGGTGTAGAACGCCACGCAGCCGCCGAGGGTCAGCGCGCACACCAGCAGGCATTCGCGGGGGTACTGCAGCAGCATCCGGATGCCGCCCTGTTCGGGCTTGCCGTTCGGGAGGTCGGCGGTGCTCTTGGTTGCGACTTCTGCGGTGAAGGCTTCGGATTCGTCCATGGTGCGGCGCAGCCACATCACGGCGACGGCAGCGACGGCGCCGATGACGAACGGGATGCGCCAGCCCCACGCCTGCATGGCCTCGGCGGAGAGGGTGAGCTGCAGGACGATCTGGACGCCGAGGGCGATGAGTTGTCCGGCGACGAGGGTGACGTACTGGAAGCTGGAGTAGAAGCCGCGGCGTCCGGGTGAGGCGACCTCGGCGAGATAGGTGGCGCTGGTGGCGTATTCGCCGCCGACGGACAGTCCCTGCATCATGCGGGCGAGGACAAGGAGCAGTGGGGCGGCGAGTCCGATGGTCGCGTAGGACGGGGTGACGGCGATGATGAGGGAACCGACGGCCATGACGGTGACCGACAGGGTCAGCGCCGAGCGTCGTCCGTGCCGGTCGGCGTAGCGGCCCATGATCCAGCCGCCGATCGGTCGCATGAGGAATCCGACGGCGAAGATGGCTGCGGTGGACAGCAGTTGGGCGGTGGGGTCGCCTTCGGGGAAGAATTCTTTCGCGAAGTACACGCTGAACGCGGCGTAGACGTACCAGTCGTACCACTCGATCAGGTTGCCGACCGAGCCTTTCAACACGTTGCCGATGACTCGGCGTTCGCCCGTCGAGGTGGTGCTCACCGGGGACTCCTTTCGCTGCCTGGATCTGTGCGCTCCCCACAGTGGTTCGGGTCACAGTGGTTGCGGAAGGGGCTGTGGCGGTTCCTAACACTCCCTTAGGAATGTGGTCGGGACGGGCGGCAGCGGCGGGGCGCGCGGGGTGCCGCTCCCCCGCTGGGCCGGTCGGAGGTTCTACGGTGGTCGGCGTGACGATCCCCGCATCGAGTTATCTGTTCCAGGCCCGGACGTTCGTGAGCGGTTCCCGTAAGTGGCGGTTCGAGGCGGCGTTGGCGACGGCGCGGGTCTGCGAACGGTTCGAGCGGCCGTACCCGAAGTCGGTGCGGACGTGGGCGCACACCGCGTACGACATGTTGCGGATGGATGCGCCGGAGGTCGCTGCCGAGTTCGGGCCGCCGTCGTTCTGACCCGGGGATGCTCGGCTCGGCCCGGGTGCCCGGTGTCTTCGGGGGCCGGTACTGTGCAGCACAACTCGATCACGATGTGTGCGGGGCGAGGAGGGGGCCCGATGAACCCTGCGATATGGCTGACACCCGGGCAGTTGGCGGACCGTTCCGGGGTGGCGGTCTCGGCGCTGCACTACTACGAGTCGCGTGGTCTGATCACCAGTCGCCGCACGTCGGGCAATCAGCGGCGTTATCGTCGCGACACGCTGCGCAAGGTGGCGTTCATCAAGGTCGCGCAGGGTGTGGGGGTGTCCCTGGAGGAGATCAAGGATGCCTTCGATTCGTTGCCGGACAGTCGTGTGCCGACGACGGAGGACTGGGCGCGGCTGTCGCGGGCGTGGCACGACCGGCTGACCCGCCGCATCGAGGATCTCACCGCGTTGCGCGACAGTTTCACCGATTGCATCGGTTGCGGGTGCCTGAGTCTGGCGTCGTGTCCGCTCGCGAATCCCGGTGACGTGCTCGGGCAGCAGGGTCCGGGTCCGCGGCGGCTACCGGTGCACGACGACGATGCGCCGGTGGAGTCGGCGCCGCGCGCGGAGTCGTCCGGCTGAGGTCGGGTGGTCAGGGGCGCGCCGCGTCGATCTGCTGCACGAATCGGGCGGTGGCGGCGGCGATGTCGCGGGGATGGGAGCGCGGCGACCAGTGCCCGGCGTCGAGCGGGTGGATGCGCAGGTCGGTGACCCAGCGGGAGGTGTCCTCGTAGCCGACGGGGCGTACGGCTCGGTCGCGCAGGTTCTGGATCAGCTGGACCGGGACGTCGGTGCGCCGCTCGCGGGGTCGGGCGAGCCGCGCGCGGATGTTCGCCCGGTACAGGGACAGTCCGTGCACCATGTCGTCGGCGAGGGTCGGGGCGACGGGGGCGATCGCGGCGGGGTCGGTGCGGTCGAAGAATCCGACGAAGGCCGGCCAGTGGCGGGCGAGCGGGCCGCGCAGCACCGGATTCGGCAGGCCGGGGATCTGGAAGGCGAGGGTGTAGGCGGAGGCGAGGGCCTGTTCGGCGGGGCCGAGTGGGCGTTTGTGCCGGAGGCGGCGGCGCATCCACAGGCCGAGGTGGTCGAGGTTGGGACCGGAGATCGAGGTGTAGGAGGCGATGCGCTCGCCGGCGTCGGGTTCGCATACCGCTTCCCAGCACAGCACGGCGCCCCAGTCGTGGCCGAGCAGGTGGACGGGGTCGTTCGGGGCGAGGGCGTCGATGACGGCGTGCAGGTCGGCGGCGAGGTGTTCGAGCCGGTAGTGCGCCACCTCGCGGGGGACGGTGGAGGCGCCGGCGCCGCGGTTGTCGTAGCGCAGGATGCGGAAGTCGTCGGCGAGCAGGGGTGCGACGCGGTCCCACAGGGCGTGGGTGTCGGGCCAGCCGTGGACGAGGACGAGGGTCGGTCCGTGCGGGTTGCCTTCTTCGACGACGTGGAGTCGGACGGGCCCGTTGGTGACGGTGTGGGTGGTCATGGTCGTCCTGTGGTCATGGTTGTCCTGGCGTCTCGGGGGCCGGTGGGTGGTCGCCGGTGGGCCGGGTGAACAGTGTGCGGCGGCGCAGGCTGCTGGCGATGGCGAAGAGGGATTCGGAGACGGAGGTGGGCCGGCCGTGGCGGCGCTGGACGAGATGTCCGAGGGCGGACAGCAGTCCGGCGCCGAGGGGGACGGCGAGGACGAACAGGATCCGATGTCGGAGTGGGCTGTCGCGCAGCATCGACATGGGAGGCCTCCTTCGATACCGGCCACTGTATTTGTGACCAACGGTAACACTATTTTTGTGGCGGGAACCGGTCCCGATGTTTCACCGCCGTCCTACACGGTGCATCCTCCCGAAGGCGACAAGGGACGGGACAGCGGATGAGGGTTCTCGTGATCGGTGCATCCGGCTACGTCGGCAGCCGGGTCGTTCCCGCCTTTCTCGCCGCCGGCTGCCCCGTGCGCGCCGCCGCCCGGAACCCCGCGTCCCTGCGAGGCTGCTGGTGGCACGACCGGGTCGAGACCACGCGGGTGGACGTCACCGACGCGCACACTCTCCCATCCGCGCTCGACGATGTCGACGTCGTGGTCTATCTCGTGCACGGGATGCGCTCGGCGCACTTCCGGGACCTCGACCTGGCAGCGGCCCGCACGGTGCGACGCGCGGTCGATGCCTCGCAGGTGACGCGCGTGGTCTACGTCTCCGGGTTCGTCCCCGACTGTGCGCCGGACGAATTGTCCGAGCATCTGCTCTCCCGCTGGGAGGTCGAGCAGGAACTGTCCCGCTCCCACCGGACGGTCATCACGTTGCGGGCCGGGGTGGTGCTCGGCTCCGGGTCGACGAGCTTCGAAGTGCTCGGCCAGCTCGGCGGGCGCCTGCCCGTGACCGTGGTACCCGACTGGATGGACTCGCGGGTCGAGCCGATCGCGGTCGTCGACCTGGTCGCCGCGGTGCTCGGGGCGGCCGTCGCCGACACCCCCACGGACTCGTTCGACGTGGGGTGCGGGCAGTCGCTGCGCTATCCCGAGTTGCTCCGCCTCTACGGGCAGATCACGGGGATGCCGCGCGCCCAGGTCACCGTCGCCGGATTGCCGGGCGCGGTGATCGGCCGGATCGGCTCGTGGCTGACGGAGGTGCCGTCGGGAACCGTGGCGGCGCTGATGGAGAGCCTGCGACACGACATGACGGCGCGGGACCGCCGGTGGATCGGCCGCCTGGTCCCGGCCGCTCATCGGCCGGTGGGGGTCGCGCGGGCGGTGCAACGCGCGGTGCTGCCGGTCGATACGAGTGTGCCGTGCGCGCAGCGGGACCCGATGGGTGCGCTGCCCGGGGATCCGGAATGGGCGGTCGCCGCCGCGGAGGCGCGCCGGTTCTCCGCCGTGGGTATCCCACCGCGCCGCCGACCGCCGGTGTAGCTTCATGACATGTCACGTCCGGATCCGTCGTCCCCGAACGATTCCCGCAGGCCGCACGAGGACCGCGAACCGCACACCGCCGGGTTGGCGAGCAAACTCAACTGGCTGCGGGCGGGTGTGCTCGGCGCGAACGACGGCATCGTCTCGACCGCGGGGTTGGTCGTCGGTGTCGCTGCCGCCACGACGGACGAGTCGGCGATCCTCACCGCCGGGGTTGCCGGGCTTGCCGCGGGCGCGGTGTCGATGGCGCTGGGCGAGTACGTGTCGGTGAGCACGCAACGCGACACGGAGCGTGCGGCGCTGCACACCGAACGGCGCGAGCTCGCCGTGATTCCGGAGGCCGAACTCGACGAACTCGCGGGGTTGCTCGAGCGCAAGGGCTTGTCGGCGGTCACGGCGCGTGCCGCCGCCGAGGAGTTGACCGCCCGGGATCCGCTCGCGGCCCACGCCGAGGTGGAATTGGGGATCGATCCGACCGAACTGGCGAATCCGTGGGTGGCGGCGCTGTCGTCCGCGGTGTCGTTCACCCTCGGGGCGTTGGTGCCGCTGTTGATGATCGTGTCGGTGCCGGAAGCGGTGCGGATCCCGGTGACCTTCGTGGCGGTGCTGTGTGCGCTGGCCGCGACCGGATCGATCAGTGCGTGGCTCGGTCGGGCGCGGCGGGGCCGGGCGGTGCTGCGGGTGGTGCTCGGCGGTGCGCTGGCGATGGCCGTGACCTATGCAGTGGGTCAGTTGTTCGACGTGGCCCTGTAGCGCGGGTCGTCGCGTCGTGATCGTGTGCGGCAGGCCGGTTCATGCGCCGAGCGCGAAGGCGATCAGGAATCCCGCCGCGGTACAGATACCGACCCACCAGCCACCTTCCCGATAGGCCTCGGGCATCAGCGAGTCGGCCATGACGGCGATGGTGGCGCCGCCGGCGAAGGCCTGGATCAGGCCCGCCGCGGACTGCGCTGTTGCTGCGGCACCCGCAGCACACCGACCAACGCGAAGTCGGGGCGCTCGGTGAGCAGATCGGACCATCGGCCCATCCGCCGACTACCGGCCACAGAAGACGTCCCTCCCGGTCGAGGGCGGAGTGAGCGCCGCGGTCCGCGTCACCGCACGGCCGGTGAGGGTCCGATCGGTCAAGGCAACTCCCAGGGGTCGGACAGCACGAACACCATCGCCGACCAGACTTCCCGGCACTCCGCCGCTCACCGTACCGCGCCGACCCGCGCCGATCCACGGACGGCGGGCTCGTAACGCGCCGGGCTCTCGACGCACCCCGGGCGTTGCACCCCGGGCGCCCGTCAAGGGTGCGTCAAGGCGGCGCGGACCTCGGTGGCGTGGCGCTCGAGAGTCCGCCGGGTCACAGCGTCATGGTCGCGAAGGTGCTCGCACACCGGCGCGAGTTGCTCGATCGGCGTAGGACAACGCCCGAAGGTCGGCATCGATGACGTGGATCCTCAGCGTGCTCGGCGCGGCACTCATCGCGATGGCGTTACGGGATCTCTATGCGACTTTGTAGCATCCGCACGGGTTGGGCACGCTCAGCCGAGGTGTGTTCCGGGGTGACTGGTGGGTCGCCGGCAAGATCCGCCGCCACGGCCGGGCGCTCGGCTCGACCGGACCGCTGGGCATGATCGCCACGGTGTTGTGGGCGGCGCTGATCGTCGGCGGGTGGTCGTCGACGGCATCGACTCCCGCCTCGAGATGGCCCGCCCCCAGAACACCGACCCCATCGACTTCGGCACCGAAGATCCGGTGCAGACCGTGCTGGAGTCGAACGGTGGTATCGGCGTCGACCGGATCATCGATGCTGTGGGTGTCGACGCGTATCGCCACAAAGCCGGTCCGGACGGTGACACGTGGGTACCTGGCGCTGCGGTGGGCCACCCCCGTGCGCCGCGAAGGTCGGCAGCACAGGCATCATCGGCGTGTACCCCGCCGATCTTCGATCGGTTCCCGCTCGGAGGGACTCCTGCCCGCTAAGCGGGCTACCCTTTCGCGCCCGCAACGGTGGCCGAACAAACGCGCCCTGGTGACAGGCAACGGTTCGGCGCAACGACCGGTTGAGACGTGACTATGAGGATTACTGCGTAATCGGCCGGGCGGCCGCGTCCCCGTCGTCTCGCTCAATCGATTCGGACAGCCCGCTCTCCTGAGGACGATAACGGCGGGCATCTTCGTTACCACCCGACGAAGAGGGAACCATGAGCTCACGCCGGTTTGGCCACTCGCCCGGATAGCCTCCATGTGACGGCACCCATCGCCTATGGTCGGCACCGGTACGGAACCAACCTCGCTCTCCTAGCGGCAGGGGCTTCTCGCGGGACACGCCGACCGGCATCCGATACTTGGAGTTCGTGCTCGACCTACTCACCTTTCGTGCGCCGATGGTGTCCTTCTTGCGGTCCGGGGGTCTCAATGCGATAGGGTCGCAAGCGGTGTGCCGGGAAGTCTGGTCGGCGAGAACATGTTGTCGTAGTCGACCCGAAGGACCGTTGTGTTTGCGCCGATCTTCCTCACCCTCCCCTGTCCTGGCAATCACGATGTGCTACTCGCCCAGTGACGAGCAATGATCAGAACCTGTGGATCCCGGGAGGACGCACCTTCCCGGATGATGATCTTTGACGAAACAGGATTCTGATCAAGACCAGCGTTGGCGCGCTGGCGGGAAGGCACGCCCGTGCTCA
>Ga0182741_1004248_pt1 | contig 14334 bp, 5 predicted proteins | sample eDN5th37CBELigOP_FD_128874 | JGI IMG/M metagenome (GOLD analysis project Ga0182741, IMG submission 128874) | Enriched Organic Plus compost microbial communities from Emeryville, California, USA - eDNA 5th pass 37_C BE-Lig OP (version 2) (version 2) ...
AGCCCAGCGCCAAACGGAAAGCCGGATGGACGAGTTTCCTCGAGGAATTGTTCCCAGCAACCTCATCAATCAACGCAACCGCAGCTGCGGATGCAGTTGCAAGTGGTGAACAAAGCTTAGCAGATTTATGGGCTAACTTCTTGATTGAAGAAGCTAAACGAGCCGAGCTCGCAAGGCTCCCGAAGGGTATACGTCCCGGATCGTCTTATGAAGGATTTGGTAACACAAGTCTGGATTCTGCGGCGGAGGAGGATGCCGGAACTAAGTTGAGTGAGGCAGGAAGCACTACTGTAGGTTCAAACGGCTCGAGCAGTAACTCCTCCCCAACTTCAGGGTCACTCGCGCCACAATCAGCATCTCCGGCTTCATCGCGACCAACCATGACGCCTCCGCCTTGGGTGGCGTATGCGACCCCTGCACCCACAAATGCAGCACCGGTTCAGCCTGTACCTAGCACAAACATGTCTTCAACAGGGCAGCCAGGTCCGACAGGACCAGGATCGGAGCCTTCAGCGCCAGCATTCAAACATCCATTCTTGGACAGGGCCTAGTTTATCGAAGGGTTCAACTCGGCGCCGGGTAATAACACCTTGATAATAATAAAAGCGTCGTGGCAAGACTTAAACAACAAGCAGGCGCTGGCACTGGAAGTTTATTACCACTAAACTAATAATCTAACATGCCACCGGCCTGGGGTAGAAAGTAAAGACCATGGAGGACCGGGATAACGTGTCTGCCCAAGCAAACCTCTGCTTGAATTACGTCCAAATGACTGAATTTTGTGTTCTGTACAGTCCTTCCAACCCTACCTTGATTCTCCCCACGAGAGCTCGATTTCGCAAGCTCATGAGACGAATGGCCACCAGGGCTGTGAAAGGGCATTTAATGAGGATGGTTATACAAACTAAAGTGAAGCATATAGCATCATGATGATAGCTTTTCTTTACAAGGATTCATGCACCTATCTCTAAGTGCAGTTGCCAATCACCCTACACGCTTGCGCTGCTTATTTGGGTGGAGCCATCCCTGCAGCCCACTCGGACTCCCTAACAGAATAGGGTTTTTCGAGGGCGAGCCTCAGACTAGATGGGTAGAGAGGGTCAAACGAGTCATAGCGGACTTGAGGTTAGTCACGGGTGGCACACTAAGACCACGTATATGCCACAACGACTTGAATTGGCGGAACGCGTGCCTTAGTGAGTTTGAGCCAGAGGAGGCTTCATTGCGCTTTAAGTCCCAAATCGACATCATTTCGCGTACGTACTTTCGCTTGTGCTTTGAGCTCTGCATGTGCTCCTGAAGGGTCGGGTTGTCCTTAAAGTATCGACTGCAGGGAATGCAGTAGAACTGACCCAAACCGGGGAGGTCTTCATCGATGGGCAAGACAGGGGGTTTCTTCATTTCGTCTTGGATCTGATCCAGGTCCTTAAGGCGGTTTCCAAACTAAAGTAGGGTAGAAGACAGAGAGATGCATCACATAAGTCCGCCGAAATTGCAGTGTACTTGGTTAGGCTTGAAGCTGCGCCTCAATGTTTACTTACCCAGCGTGAGCGCTTGCCCGACTTGTCCTTCTTTGGCACTCTCTTAGGTCGATATCTACCCATGGTCTAGATGTAGTTAGGTGCAATAACTTGTGTGTGAGCTTCGCTAACATTTGCGCGGGTCGCGACTAGTCTCAGCCTGCTGTGTCTTGCTCCGGAGGGGGCGTTCTGCACTTGGAAGAGGAGGGTTGCAAGTTCACTCGGAAAATAACGTCTGTTTACGCCACTACGCAAAAGTTTGTGTTGGTTCTAATCGAAATGTGGAGTACTACACACGACAATACATCGAATTGCATTATACGCACACAAGAATACGCAGTGCATACCGAGCAACGGGCCCTTAAGAAAGACCTATTTTTCGACTTCAAACTTGTGGTGACAAAGCTCGAAAGAAGGATACCCAGAGGGGCAAGACAGGATCTGACGCTGCGACATAGAAGTATCGCACTCGAATGTCAATAAGCCCCACACTATCGAACCACAGCGGTGCGGCAACGTCGCCATCCCAGCACGCTTTCGTCCCAAGCAAGATTAAGCTTTCAGACTCCATCCAGGTACGTGACCTTGCGCCAAGCGTGTCGCTCGAAAACTGTGTTCGTATGATACATCTGCATCCGACTCACTTGAAACCGTGATGCTGCGACCTCTCTACCACACTGTAGGAGTCAAGAAGGCACGACAGACTTGCCGACCTCTATGCCCTTCTCGTTCTGTTGGAACAGTTGGAGGTATTGTACGTGAGAGATACGGTACCCTCGGATGTGTACCATGCGGAATGCACCAAGCTGATTGCCCAATATCGCACATGGATGAGCTCCAACAGTGGTGAGCTCCCTGATGGGTCTATCGAAGAGTTTGCCAAGGACTTGGGATTGAAATGTGAGGCTGCGCTGACGAGGATCAAGTCCGGCATCCCCGCGACTTTAGAGCATGTGGGGGCACTCCGGCACGCAGGATACGGTGCAAGTGGAGCTAGTGGAGCTGGAGGTGACGGCAAGGATGCCAGTGCTCGATCTCGCAGCCGACAGATGATTCTTGCGATTGGCGAACGATTCATCACGGCTATGGATTCACTGAAGCTGAACATGCGAGCAGCAGATGAACTTTATCCACTAGCGAACGATGTATTGGAGCAGTTGGCTCATTTCGAAGAGCTCCCTGCGGATCATGATTCACGAGTGCGCGTAGCTCGATGGGTGAGTACACTTGTACACATGTCTGCCGCTGATCAGTTAAATGATGAACAAGCAAGGCAGATGTACTTTGACCTGGAGACGGCGTACAACGCTTTCCGTGCATTCTTGAAGGATCAGTAAGGCTTGTGTCGGCAATGTATTGTTTTCACACCGGGAATACGGGCTCAGGAGGAGGACTCTATGGAGGTCGATTGAGATTCCTTCGGCCCATTCTGATTCGGTGTAGATCCCTCCCAGATCAAGAGGCAATCAGTTAAATGTTCTTCGCGTTTGGCCTGAGGATCCTCAGGCACGCATGTGTATACTTATTCGTTAATAAACTTGACTTCGACTCCATGTTCTATGCAGCTGGATTGACAGGGACTGAGATTAGACCGAACGACGGTAAACGCGTAAGAAGGATTAACTACTTTATGGGGATGTACCATCAGATTATCAATATATCTAAGCATACAGTGCGGGCCTTGGGGAACGGAGGAAGAAACGTCATAGAATGACTTCAGTAAACTACTTTGCAGAAAACCGGTCCTCAAAGGTCTGGTGGACGGACTTTCTTGTTCTGTTCTTCCTACCGTCCCACTCCCACACATTCTATCATATAGCAAAGTCAGGGATGTTCGACTTCTCTGTTCATGTCATTTGTCGAATGAAATGGTCGCAGGGTGGGCCTGGCCGATCGATCACAAATCTGATGATCCTGTCTTTGGTGAGGGGTTCTTATTTACTACTTCCATTCACCACCAGGCGAGGGATAAACCTCGCTGCAACCACACCCCAAGCTGTTGTTCCATCTGGTTCTTCTAACCAAGAGCCATCACAAGATCACTTGTTGTCCATGTCCAAAGCTTAGCCTCCTGGCATCATCCTACCAACTTCCATCGACTTTCAACCACTACATATACATATACACCGCTGAGTGTGCCTGGATCGGAATAAAGTCGGTCCAGATCGACGAGGGCCGCGGAGCTGCACACCCTGCAACTTAGCTCATGGGGAGATAAGGACGGCCAGGCAACAAGGTCTCCTTCGGAGGAGGAACGTTGCGCTGGAACATGGTGCCTCCAGGCTGCGTAAGGCTCTTGTAGGTCTCGGGATGGCGGTACTGCACCTCGAATGCTTCAGCCTTCTGGAGAATCGACTCAATTGCCTGCTGGTCCGACAAGTTGCGGTACTTCTCGAATTGCTGGCGCAATTGGTGCGCACGCGCGAGGTAAGTGGGCCTGCTAAGACCGAACCAGTTGAAATAGGACTTCAAAAGCTTGCGGTACAGCGTCTTAACGCGGAAGACGTGGGGCGTGATACCGTGGCTCGCCATGATGTGCCTATATAATGTGTCGGAGAGGGGATGCACGCATCATCAGTTGCGAAATGTCGCTCAAAAGCGCGGAGTCGAATGAATGGAAGTCTACCGAGTGGAAAAGGAGGATAGTACGAGGATCATCCTGGGTGCTCTGCAATATAATCCCAACAATTCGATAGCGACACTCATCCTGAGAGCAACTTCGCTGGAATCTTCGCAAAATGAAAGCGTGCACACACGCTAGACGCTTCCAAAAGCCGTCGTTTTCTACCACTCAAACCAGTTATATTCTGACACCCCATGTTCAGGAAGCGCGGAGTATTCCGACACCCCCTGACCAGGCGCTTTCACTGCGTGGAGACTGCCATGGCAGAGAGTTTTGAGAGCTGTTCAGCATGGTAGACTGGAGAGAATATCCTGAGGTTACTGCCAGTAAACGATCATGTCACGTCTACTAATACGCACCCACTTGCTATGAGCATACTGGCAAGGAAGACAAGTTACTGATGAGTATCACTTCATGGGATCTGAGTTTTTGCGGCCGTTTACGTGTATATCCAGCGAGTCACTGGCCATCACTGAAATGGCAGTGTCAACGTGACCTGGCCCAGGTGCCTGCAGACTGGAAGGTTCAGGCCATTAGGACCTGCCTCAACCGAGCGAGTGGCGTAACGGTCAGGGGAGACGTTACACCGATCTCGAGGTTAGAATTGTGCATCGCGAACAGAGACATTGCACTGAGTGCCCGAGTCTATTCCCTTTATAAACCTCTCTAGGCCACAAGCCCTTGCGTGTTACATAACTTAGCACTGAGAGGCACTCGCTAGGTCGCGCGCTCTGACCCTCTCCTGAGGTTCTGAGAAACACGACCGACTCTGGCTCGCCTCTTGCGCGCGTTCTGACACGAGCGGCATGAGCAGCACGAGTGGAGCCGGTGGTAGCACAGGCGGCAGCGGTGGCAGCTCCGCGGCCGGCACCACTACCCCCGGCTCGAGGCGGACAGCTGGCGGACTGAGCTCACCCTCGCCGACGCCGGCAAGGGTTCGAACAGGAGCAGGCTCTGCCCGCGGCGCTGGCACTGCAGGTGGAAGCAGCACATCCCGCGGCGCTGGACCGCAACATCAACCTACTGGCTTCGTCAAAACTCTCAAATCCGACATCGATGCAGAGGAAGGTCTGAAGCGGCTTGAAACCGTTTGCGGCCAGGACGCGATCTTCAGTGACCTCACGGCGGACGACCTGAAGCTCCTGTCGAGGATCTTCTCTTTCATTAACGTCAAAGTTGGTGGTGCCATCTTCAGGAAAGGCGATCCAGCCACGTTCTTGGCTCTGGTCGTGCAGGGTACAGCAGCTGTTTATGTTGGCAATGAGAAACGGCCAGTCGGAGTTGGGAGCCTCATTGGTGAAGTTGCATACTTTGAGGGCGGCAGACGCACGCTAGATGTCGGTGCAGAGACCGACTGCCAACTTGCTGTCATTTTCTATGATGGTATTGATCAGCTTGATAAGACTTTCCCTCAACTGTATCGAAAGCTCCTCAAGATCTTGGGCCGAGCCATGGCAAGGAAGATGAGCAGTGATAGTGCAGCACGTGATAAAGGCGCAGTACACTTTGAGGCTGATGTCAAATCCGTTCACTTTGAACGACAGCAGACTCAGAATAGATTCTCAGCTTCAATGGGCGATCGACCATCATCTCCAGATACCGCACTTGGCGACGGAGATGGAGGACTCTATCCTCCCACATCACCCCGAACTGCTGACACGTCCCTGCTGTCGAATGCAGGGGACTCAGAGGCTCCTCCGTTGGCTGAAGGTACGTCACCTGACCTTATGAGTTCTGATAGTTTCACAGCTCAAGGCCAAACACCTCAGGTACAGGCGCGAAGAGTTTCTACAGGTCCTTTCATCCGTTCCGAGAGCTTCCCGAATTCGATCCCAGGATCGACTGCTTCTGCTGCTGCGACCGTAGATCCTTCTCCTACGGACTGTTCCCCCGCCGGCGAAGCGCTGCTGGAGGGGCGAGTGGAGGCTGGCTATGCAGAAGTTATCGCAACCGGGGTCACTCCAACTTCTCCGGCCATTGCCCCACTTAATCCTTACTATCGTGGCAATCAGGTGAAGCAGCTGCTTGCGGAAGTCGAACAGCTTCGCAAAGAGAAGGAAGAAATGAAGAAACGTCGCGTTGAAAGTCAGTCTCTTGTCCGTCGCGTAAAAGAGCTTGAGGATGAACAGAAGAAGCTCGAGAATGAAATTAAAGAACTCAAGGAGTCACTCCGCACAAAGGACGACGATCTGACACAACTTCAAGACGTTCTGCGCCAAAAGACAAAGGAATTGGATGACGCCCGAGCAATCTCATCGTATGAGCGAGATAAGCTTTCAACAGCCTTATCAAGGGAGCGAGAGCATGTGAAGGATTTGGAGAAACAGCTGGACATCTCTCAAAAGCATTGCAGCGAATTGTATACTTCAGAAAAACAAGCGTCCCAGCAGCTGCTTGAATGCCAGGCCCTGCTTGCCCGAAGAGAGGAAGAGGCCAAACGCTTGAAGGAAGAGGTGAGCACGGCAGATGCCCGAGTAAAGCATTTGACTGATGCGGCTGAGCAACGATATTTGGAGTGGATGAAGCTGTTTTTGCAGGTCCATGTTCGAGCGAATGGAGACCGCTTTCGCTACAAGCGTGCTCTTACGAAATTCCTCGCAGCACATGTGCTCCGGCAGTTCCGTACCCGAAAAGCTCTTGCATTGCTGTATGAAGCAGTGCTACAGCTAATGGCTCGACTCGACGGTGCTATCCTTCGCTACGTTCCACGCCCTGTTGGCAAAGTTGAGTACGACTTCTCGGGTGGTTTACCACTATCATCTTTGGGCATGTACAACACACCACCATTACTTAAACCAAGTCCACCATTCTTGGAAGAGGTTGCACTAGATCAACAGAAGCACGTCAGCAGGTATCGAGCTGCGCGTGTGCGGCAGCGAGAAGCATTCCTCGCAGAGTTTGGCCGTCACTTCTACAATACCGACTCCGATGCACCGGCCAGTGTGACAGTGAGCTCTACTGGTGCAGGACCAACAAACAGTGCGAACGCGGCAAGTGTAAGTGCTCCCGCTGACACGAGCGACACAACACCACCACAGGCTCCTGAACAGTCACCTAGACATGTAGAAGCAGCGGCTGCTGCTGCTGCACGTCGTGATGCTTTACAAGCAATGACTACGATTCCAAGTCCATTGCCATTACCAATCCCACGTACGGAGGCGGCCGTTAATCACGCCTCAGAATGGGCTTCACGGGTTGACAAATATATCAATGCAGTCCTGAACTCGTCTCCGGAGCTACATCGACGGTACTACGAGAAGAAGCTCTCTGCATTACAAGGTGAGCCCAGTGCCGTCACTCGAATCGAGATGCTGCAGAAACTCATAGGCGAATTTGCTACCCGTGTGATCGTTGTACAAGGCTTCATTCGTCACTGGTACTCAACTGCGCACGCCTTCGTGAACGGCAATATGGCGCTCATTCAAGCCCAATGCGAGAAAGAGAAAATACGAGAGGGTCGTGATGCTGAACTGGCTGCACTTCGTAAAGAGGTTGAGGAGCTCGCAGCTCGGAATTCCGCGTTAGAGCAGGAAATCCGAACCATTCAATCTGCTGCTTCGAGTCGCAGAGCCAAAGCCTATTTGATGCACTCATCCGCGACAAATTCTGCTGCACATCAAATGGTTTATGTACCACGCCAGGGTGATGCCAACACTTCCGTTCCTCGACCTGTCACTCAGACTGGTTTCCCTCGCACCCCGCTTGTGCCCTCCACCACTGAATCCTGTCAAATTGCCGCTCGTCTGAGCGAAGCTAGTGTTCCAAAGAATGTCTCCGCGAAAAGGGCTCTGCAAATGGCGTTTTCGGCGTATCCATCTGCAGATCACCTTCCTCCCAATGTATCTAGTCACTCGATAACACTTCCTGGTCTCTATCAGACCCAGACGACACCCAGTTCAACTACTACTGGTTCTCCTTACTTAGAGAGTTCACTGCGTCTCCTTGAGACAAAGGGCAAAAAAGGACGACCGCGGACTGAGCGCTCAAGCACGACAGAACTGTATTCGAGTCGTTCACATCTGGAGGGTGACGAGTCTCTATCCCTGTCCGCGAGGGGTAGGTTGGCGCTCTCGCAGAAACAAGAAGGCTATTCTCTTGCCGATCACCTCTCCCTCCGGCCACGTCTCCGCATCCTTCCGACCCGAGCTGAGAGTCTACCTCCAGATGAACTCGAGTTCGCGCTAGGACAGCCATCTGAGCGTGGTCAATCTCGAGGAAGACCAATGTCAGTGGCATCATCTCATTCTCCTGGTGCAATTGAGAATGCTAAATCGCCAAAATCCGACACTCGAATGATAACAAATGAGAGTATCGGAATGACTCGTCGCAGCCCAGGTTCCTCAATTGAGCAAGCTTCCCCAACAGCCAAATCTAGCAGCAGTGGTCCGACTACTAGTCATGAGAAGGATCATCCTGACACGAGCGGAGATGGCAAATTACATCAGGAGGCCGCAAAGCCAAGGGTAACGAACAAGGAGGCCCTTGATGACTATGACGATGACTTTGCTATTGATGATTTTGAAGATGGCGGCGCTGGGGCACTGCCAGCAACTGCTGCTTCTGCCATCGCTGCATGTTATGAGCGACCGGGAACTGCTGCAGCCGGAAAGTAACGTGACTCAACGACTTCTCCATTGTCATAACTTTCACAACTGTAAAGTGGTTTATACTGTCTCTATTCTTGTCCTATTTCATTCATTTACTATTCGTCGTTTCCCTTGTCATAGACCCAATCCCACTATAACCGTGCTATTCTCTAATACATATGTGTAATGTATTATTTGTCACTCTTCAGAAAGCGGATAGCCTGTACGACAAGGAACGGCCAAATACCAGTCAGCACTCACTGCATGTTGTCAGCGCGTCTACTCGAGATCCTTAGGATCAATATCTTCATCTTCATCAGCGTCATCATCATCCTCTCGAATTGCCTCAGCGATCTGCCAGATTTGGAGCACACTATCATCAGCTACACTGGCAACAACCCAGTCATCATTGGGGTTCCAGCTGAAGTCAGCCAGCTTGTCTGTGTGTCCACCATGCAAGAAGAGCAATTCCGGCGGGCCATCCTCAGCATCCTCAGGAGTTTGCTCTTCACCAATTCTGCTAATGTCCCAGATTGCCACACGGCGGTCCGACGAGCACGAAGCCAAAATGTTGTCTGCGAAGGGTGCCCAAGCAACGTTGTATACTTGGTCCGTGTGAATCTCGAATGAGTGGAGCTTTTGTTCAAGAGCGCGGCAATCCCACATTGCTGCAGTACGATCACTGGAGCCCGTGGCCAAGATGTTGGAAGTAAGGGCGTTGAAGGAGAGACAGTTGATCTCGGCGTTGTGACCTGTGACGACCTGGACAGGCTTGGATGCCGTTCGCGTATCCCACACCATGATCTTATGGTCATCACCACAGGAATAGAAAACGTTGGGATCCTCGGGATGCCATGCAACGTCTTCAACAACGTCCGTGTGACCTCTGAAGATCGAGAGCGCCTTGACCTCAGTCTCACGCGAGGAAGACCCTGCACCAATGTCCCAGAGGCAAATTAGCCTGTCTTCGGCACCTGAGATCAGGTGACCCTCACGGTGCGAGCTCCAAGCCAGGCCGTATCCCTCCTTCTCATGGCCTACAAGACGTAGCTGAGGCGTGCACTTAGCAGTCTCAGCAGGCTTCGACTCGTGCTTCGTGCGATCGAAGATGAATACCTCTTCCGAGGGTGTCTTAGTGGCAATGACATTAGGATTCTGAGGCATGTAGCGTGCGCGGTTCACTTCGCCTTCGTGCACGATTCGCTCAACAATCTCGATCTTACCTGAGGTAACACCAAACCCACCAACGACCTCGCGCGAGGTATCGTTGCCGGAGGACGAAAGCTCCGAAGCGGGCTTGGGGAGCTTGACCTCGGCAATCATGACATAGTTTTTGTCTTCTGCATGCGTGCCGAGCAGTAGTCGCTGGATGGTAAAGTCCTTACCAGGAGGCGAGACCTTATCGGGGAACCACTGTACGGTGAGTGAAGGCCACTCCAGCACATGCGTCATGACGAGATCGTATAAAAAGGGCGTATTCTTCTTCCAGATTTTGTACTCTTCATTGATTGCCTTCATTTCGAGCGCGGCATCCCGCTCGGTTGTCGCCGCCGGCGCCGATTTGACGTTGTCTTTGGACATGTCCTAGGTGCAACCTGCTCTGGGACAAATTTGTGTGCGCTTCCTTGCGCCAAGATCTACATTGTACGGGACAAATAATCGCATATTTAAGTCTCAACCACAGTCAAGTCCACGATCCACACCAATGCACAAACCTGCACTCTGCCCATACCCAGCTTCCACACCCCCGAAGACCTCTCCCCCAGCTCTTCAGCCCCTGCGAGATTTTTGGCGCCAAGGCGTGGGGGCATCCGTCCTGGCCCGGAAACGAGCCTCGGCAGGCTCTCGACGCTAAAAAACGGCTCTTGAAACTGAGGACTGATCGAGTGGTACGGAGGCCAAATAGCGGTATAGAGTGATTGGTGGGTGATGATAGAATTTATATTCCGATGCCAGGTTCGTGGGTATCACAGTACACACTCACATTTTCGGAGTTACAACTTCATAACTCGCGTTATACCTCTAGAAATGTCCTGGTTTAGCTGGGGCAAGAAGGAAGACAAGAAAGACCCTGCCCAGGCGTCACCCCCGAGTGGTTTGCGACAAGCCCCAGCGGCAACCCGCGTGGTACCGCATCCGCCACCACCTCCTCCCCAATCAGCCCCTACATCTGCTTCAGCGATCGCGATGGAGAGCGGAATGGGGGGCGTGGACGACATGTTCTCAGGGATGGACTTGATGACTACGACGATCCCACAGCCCCAGGTCCAACAGCCGGCGCATCAGCAGTATCAACAGCCCTCGGGTGGATCAGCACCTGGCCCCTCGGCCCCAACCGAGCCCGAATCTCCAGAAATGGAGGGATCAGCGTTCGGATTCTTGGACGACGACGAAGAGGAAGGGACCTCACCTGCACAAGACAATGAGACGCCTCAGGTGGATAACAGCGCGGCGGGTCTATCAGCACACCCAAGCCTTGATCTGAGCGCTGTCCTGAATAGTTCTACGGTAGACCCTTCGCCCATCTCCGAACCGGAGGCTTCCCTGTTTGCTGAGATGGAGGTTGTACAGCCTGCCGTATCTAAAGTGCCTTCAGTGGAAGTAATCTCCAAAGCTCCAGTGGATCAGAGTCTTTTCAATGGAATGACTTCTGTGGATACAACAAGCCAAATTCCCCAGACCCAGAGCAAGTCTGAGGCTGATGAAGACGCTCTGAGTCCAACGAGCGATTCTGAACATGATGTCGCTGATAAGAACATCAAAAAGATGACGCGATCCGTGAGCACAGCACTCGAAGCTATCTTTGCAGCAGCGCAGGCAGCTTTCGCAGACCGTGAGAAGCTCGCTGCCCTTCATGCATCGCTTGAAGATGCCGAGAAAGCAGTGCGACAGGCCCAGGAGGAGCAAGAGCAGGCTGTAGAGCTTGAGGACTTCGAGAAGGCCGATGCCTTGAATGCAGTCATAGCCCATCGCAAAGCGACGGCAGAATCACTTCGCAATGAGGTGTCAACCCTCGAGGCTCACATGCAGGCAGAGGCTGAAAGGGTTCGACGATCACGTGAGAGTCTGGCTCCTGAAGAGTTCGAGGCGTTGATCTCGGATGTTTCACTAGAGCAGTTTGAAAAGGCGTTCACACTCGCCACAACGGTACGCGATCGGGTTTCTGATGTCCTTCGTCATGAGCGCAAGATGCAGCAGGAAGATATCGAAGACGAGCGCCGCACTCTTGAAACTACACTCAAGAAGGAGGTCGATTCAGTCAAGATTGATCACGCTCATACCATCAGTACCATGAAGCACCTGGATGAAGATCTGGCCAATATTGAGGCTGAGATTGCTAAAATCAAGCGTGACGAAAGCGCTGAGACAGCCGAAGAGGAAGCTCGTCAAAGCAAGTTGGCTGTTGAGCAGCTCGCTCTAGAGGCGGAGGTTCAAGCTCTTGAACGTCAGCTAGCCGAGAAGCAACGCGAACTTCGGGCCAAGTTAGACGAATTGGAACACTGCGAGCAGCGAATTGCTGTGATTCGAGGCGGCTTTGAACGCCGCGTCCGAAAGGCACTTGAGCGAAAAGACAAGGTGCAGACCGAGCTGAGCGAGGCTCAAAACGCACTCGAGCAACTTCGGGTTCGAGCGGAGAAGTGCTTGGAAAAGCAGATCCGAATTGCATTGAAGGATCTGTCAATCGAATTGGACGTGCGCCGCATGGATCGTGCCGAGGATGCTACCCGTAGACAACTTCTGCGTCTTCATGCTTCGGCGAATCTGCTTCGACAAGCTGGTGCTCAGTACCGTTCTTTGGCCTCGCAGCAAATCGATTCTGGTACAGAGCTGAAATCGTTAGACGAACAACTGCGAAAGCTTGAAGACGCTCGCGAAGCGCTCCAAGCTCAGGAGGCTGAACATGAAGCGCTTATTGCAAACGCCAACCTACGCATTCCCGTTCTTAACGCCGAGAAGAAGTCTGCAGCGGCAGCAAAAAATTTCAAGGTAGCAGCCGCACTCAACAAGGACATTGCAGCACTTAATGATTCGAAGGCTGCAAGCGAGGCTGAACTCGAGAGAATTAAGGCTGAGAGGGATTCCCTTCTCGCAGAGCGCGCTCAAGTCCAGTCGCAACTTGATGAGGCCAGCGCAGCACTCAAGAAGCAAGAGGCATCACGAGATCTAGGCATCGCTACACATTACATTAAGACCGCCAAGGAGCTTTATGCTTTGAAACTCGAAACGGACAAGAGTATATGCGAATTCAGGTACCTTGCCATGAAGGACGCCGAGAAGATTGCAAAGTGCAAGCGTGGTGAAACTCTGCCCACACTTGGCCTTCCCCTTCTGTCAGCTGACGGTGAGACACCAGCTCACAGGAGCCTTGACCTCGCCGCCGAACCGACGTTGTTCCAATCTGATCAGGCGGTGTTAGATGCGCTTCAGGCTGAATCCGAACGACTGGCCCTCCTTGCCCGAACCCACGTTGAGGAAGCCTGCAAGCTTAAACAACGGTATGGCAATGTCTGGGACTTGGATACATCAGTAACTGAAGGGGTCTTGGACGTTCCGGTAATCGAGGCTGAGGTCGAAGCTCGCGACCAGGAAATTCAGAGTCAAGGGACAACTAGTGTGGTTCAACCTGATGCACCATCGCCTACGTCGTGTGCTGCTTCAACTCAGGTTGATGATGAAACGAAAGAGAGCGCTGAAATCCCACAAGCAGACGATTCAGCCCCTAGCTCCTTGACCATTGAGTCGAGCCCAACAAAGCCTGAACCAGTTGATGCAGATGCCGATCCTGAGCAGGCAGAAGTCATCCCGAGTGAACCAGTCCCAGCTCAAGCAGAGCCAGAGGCCGAGCAGGAGTTGGCCGCAGTCCTCGAATCGAAGGAAGGACAAGAGTCACAGCCTGAGGCACAACTCCAGCTGCAGGAAGAGGAGAAAGAAGCGACTGAAGACGATGTTCTCGCTGCATTCCTTCAAGACGACGGAGAAGAGCCCCAAGACAACTCAAGTGCATCCCAGGAGTCCTTGACGGAGGATGGCGTGAATGCGAAGCGTGCGGAAGTGACCTCTATCGTCGAACAAATCGAAGCAATCAATGCTGACGTAGCTAAATTCGAAGCGATGGTTGAAGAAGCGTCGGCTGCGGAAGACTTCGAGCAGGCTGACCTGCTTCAGACACGAGTGAATGACTTGGTTACCAAGAAGTCGGTATTAACCGAACGCCTTGAGGCTCTGCAGCAAGAATTGGCCGGCACCCCGTAGAGTGTCCAAACTACATTATCATACAAGCGACTATATTACACTATACACATGTTATGATGCTGTACAGGAAGCATAAACTGATGCATCCTAATGAAGCGGGAACAACATGGGAGTGAAGACACCCAGGATGAGAATGACAATTTCGTTGTAGTTAGTAGGAAGAGCTGCAGCATAGACCTTACGAGAGCGACTTTTGCCAAGATGGTGATGCTGCAACTCTGGCAGAACGTGAGTTCCAACCGTGTATATGAGCGAGCCTGCGCTGAATAGGATGCTCAACCCAACAACACCATTATCTAGTGCACCATTTCCCAGACGCTCCGCGAGAACTGTTAAAACAATGGATGTAAGG
>Ga0182741_1004250_pt1 | contig 14331 bp, 12 predicted proteins | sample eDN5th37CBELigOP_FD_128874 | JGI IMG/M metagenome (GOLD analysis project Ga0182741, IMG submission 128874) | Enriched Organic Plus compost microbial communities from Emeryville, California, USA - eDNA 5th pass 37_C BE-Lig OP (version 2) (version 2) ...
TTGGCTGCGTCGTAACTGTAGTCCAGATCGAGAAAGTGCCTCACTCCGCGCCCCGAGACCCGTGCCGCCCGCCGGTATTGGTCCAGGCGTCGTTTGGCTTTCTCGTGAATGAGATCAATACGCGGACGGTCGATTACGTTCAGCGTGACGGCTGGCTCGCTCGCCTGGATGTGTGATCGCAGATATTCAAGTAGGGTTTCGAGGCCACCGGCTTCGAGGTCGATAGTTTCCGGCAAGGTGATGTTATAGAGCTGCCGAAACTGGTGTCTGACGACTGGATTGATCTCCGCTTCGTTCGAAAGAGCTTCCAGCGAGAAGGTATCCCGTATTCCCTTAGTCTTAGTCACTTTCACTGGAGCCAAAACTAGTGGGGAGACAAACGACTCGGCCGGCTTCACTTTTAGGTTCGACCATGACAGGAAACAAATGACCAGCCGCAACTGGGCGAAGCCGTATTCCTGTTGATCGCGACGAGCGTCGGCAATAATCCGTTCTAGTACCGACGGAAGGTAGAGCGCTTCCGCAAAGTTCAGGTGGCGATTGAGCGATATCGCTTTCCCGCTGACCAATTGCCGCTGAAGACGTTCGTTCCAGACCAGAATCTGGTCTTCTTGAATCTTGCGAATGTCTAGCAGCAGGGGAATAGAGGACTGCGTGAGATTCAGAGTTCCACCGGTCCACCGGAAGTTCAGCAGCGGGTTACGCCGGGACGTGTCAAACAGGCGATCCCGGAGCTTTCCTAGCACGAGCTGGGGACCGGTTAAATTCTCTCGGCTGCGAAAAGCTTGCAGCTTAGCTAGGTCAATTTCGAAAGATACCGTCTGGTCACGATAGTTCTCCAGGTTAACGAGAACGGCCGACAAGTCTTGAGGCCGTCGTTGTCGATCCAGTTCCGTCATGCGGAGGATCGCTTGAGCGACTGCCGGGTGCAGGTCTTGGTTTAGTGCAAAGAGATTTCGCCGATTGACCACAAAGGCTTCGAGGCTTTCCGAGTCCGTCAGATCTAACCTGCAGGCCAAGCTCGCTAGAATCAGTCCCAGGCTGAACACATCGGACACCGGGTCGTGATGTCCGAGCTCATGTTCCCAGGCGACGTAACCTGGTAAATAGACGGGCCTGCTGAGTGGCTCGCCTCTTTTGCCGATCTCGGCTCGAACAAGCTCCTCGCTGCCATCATTTACCTCTAGAGTGCGGCGGCTTTCACACACGACCTCAACGGCTACTCGGCTCGCCTGTTCAATCCGATGCAAATCAGCGTCGTTTCGCCGAAGCGGTTGTCGCTTCGCTTCTTGAAACCAGATGCGACTCTCGTCGACGTGGAGTTCTGCGATACCTTCCAGGGGAGCTACTGCACCTGCCCGATGTGCCTCGATGGTTTCGCGGACCAGTGGCAGGAAACTTGCCAACACATCGTCGGTAACCATGGGCTCTTGGGCCGTGTACCGGTTTAGATAGTCATGCAGATTCATGACACAACGGCCGTCGCCCGGTCCGCCTCCGCGATGATCTTCTCCTTCTGGCCGTCGATCCGATCGACTTGGTTCTTACGCAGCTTGATGTCCTGACGAATTAGATCGATCAACCGAGATTTCACTCCAAGCTGCTCAGCGACCAGGAGCGCGACTGCCACGGGCGGCTCTTCCAGGTCCCGATCGGCAGATATGAAGTCGAGCATCACGTAGCAGAAGTAGTCACGTAGCGAGTCTGGTTTGCCGCGGATGGCCTGTTCAAGCTGCGAGTCGACCAGTATCTCGCTGGGAGGTTCGTAGTTGTCGAAATACAGTCTGGCCTGGGCAAGGACCAGATCTGTCTGGAACCATTTATGGCACAGGAGTGCGTCAAGGAGTCGCCGAGTTGCCGCAGCGATTCGCTGCTGCTCAAGTAAATCAAGTTCATCGATCCCTGGCTCGCCGCCAATCATGTGTGCTACTTGATCATCGCAATCAGGATCCGATCGGTGCCAGAGTTGTGCCGCTCTTGCCCGAATGTAAGTTTCCGGATGGGTCAGGCCGGTCGTGCTTACGCTTCCCTTCGCGAAGATCTCATCTGCTTGACGGAAGTAGGCCGCCGGGTCGACTTCGCGAACCCCGGTCTCGACCTTGACGAGCATCGATACGACGGAAGCCAAATCGTCCGTGACAGATAGCGCCGCTCTGTCACAGAAGACTTCCGCGTAAAGTCGGAACAGCCGCCAAGTTGCAAAATGAGCGGGATGAGCATGAGGGTCGTTAACGAGCGCCGTTAGCACCTCCGAGGCGATAAGCAGCTCGCCATTCCATTGGTCCCAGAGCAAGTAGTGGCCGAGTTCATGAGCCAATAGCCCGCGGACTTCTAGCGGCGTGAGTTGATCCAGAATCGGGCCATGGAGGACTAAATGCACCTGTCCCGGAACGTAAGCGATTGAAGCATTCAACCCGGAAGGGTTCTGAGCTTGGTAAATCGTCAAGGGCGCCTGCACGCCGAGGAAATCGGCTACTTCCTGGGCCGAGGAATAGAGATCGGGTTGAGCTTCACGCTCGACTCGGTAAGTGGTCTTGAGCAGCTCAAAGCGGGTATCTTCAGCGTACTTCTCGGATAGACGCCTGTCGGCGAACCACTGCCACACGTCGCGATCGATGCGCTTCAGGAACTGGACCAGGTCGGACTGGTAGGGCAACTGCTGCAGCGAACGTTTGGTTGACAGGGCTGGTTCGTCGGGCATGGCTTCAACGGTCTACGGCGGATGGGTGTCTAAACGCAAACCGCACCATGATAACGCGTTCAGCAAACGGTTTCCTACTTGGTCAACCGTTTGCTCATCGTCTGAATTGGGAGGCCTGCCTCTGCTTCTGACGCCCAGTTGGTGCTACTTACAGATTCGCACCGATTTCAGGATGTGGTCCCTGGCCTACCTCGGTCAGATGGAACTGGAGTCCCGGAAAACACGCTTGTTTTGGGCCCCGGGTGCAGGGAGTGAACGGCGGTGAAACAACTTTTTCAGTTACTACACATACATATAGGGTGTATGTGTATGAAAAAGAGAAAGTTTTGTTCAGCTTTCGCTCAGCACACGTTCGCTGCCCGGAGTACGACACAGTCCCGAGCGTTTAGCCATCCGCGGGCAAAGTGACGTAAATCGACGTTTCCCCCCCATGCTCCGCTTGTATCAATGCCTCAGAGGAGCGCCGGAGACAGGCGGATTGCCCAGGGCTCAATCGCAGCTGGATTGCGACAATTTGGCTTCCGTCCGCGGATGGAGTAAAGCCTACTTGAACCCTGTCGCTCGATAGCTCGATGATCGACCCGAATACCTCGTCATCGCCAACTAGTGCCCCGGGCAAAGTGACGATAGTTGCTTCCGTCGCTTCGATCCAAACGCCCTTTTGCCAGGCAAACGGCTGGTTCAGCGGAACCTTGAGCAGCTGCTTGCCTGGATTGCGGCCGCGAAAGAATCTCCTGATCGCCTGGAACATGGTTGGCTAGACTCGCCTGGCTTACTCGGGACGGCCGCATTGTCACGCTAGACCTTACCTGCGAGCAATTCAGCAAACATAGGATCATTCCATCCGACACGGCAGCACCGACACCAATGCACAAGGTCAAGATCGTACCTGCGGGCTAATTCCGTTAGTCGCTCGATGGAACGGGCGTCGTACGTGCCAACTGATTCATGAGCGAGTGCCAGCACTCGAATCTTTCCGAGTGACGTGATGCCGTAGAGCGTTGGACCGCTTGGCAATGCAACTGAAAAGCCATCGTTGATCTGCGCTGGGCTGCCGAAATAAGTCACGCCTGGCAGCGGTGTGCTGACATCGAATAGCTGCACTACTTCGGCCAGAGGAAGCTCGCTCGCAATGGGCGGTTCCGGTGTCTTTCGTACATGGATTTCGCTCCAGCCAACTTCCGCTTTTGCCTCCTTGTGAATCCGGCGAATGGCCTCGATTTCTTCGTCAGCCGATGCAGCGCACTGGCGGCTTATGAACTCTATCTGTCGCCAGTCATCATCGGCTAGTTGGTAGTCGACTTCCGAAGCCGGCGTAGTTCCCAATCCTGGAATTCCGTCACAGATCGAGGGCAGGCTGAAGAGAATCTCGCCAGGGTCAATCCTTTCAATACGCTGAAGCCGCAGAGTGAGCTTCTTTGCCTTCGTGTATTGCTGGCGGGTCGCGGCGGATGCGGAAACCACGGACCAGTCGTCGCCGCGAAGGTTTATCGTCGTCTCCAGATCTTCGAACGTTTCGGGCAGCTGGTCTGGCGTAAGCTCCGCGACAACAATCGTCTCGTTCGTACGGTGGTCAATAAAGGTCACCGCAACCTTGGGAGTGAACCAGGACATCAACAGGGCTCCGTGTTTGCAGCAGACATATTAGGCGGCCCGTTCGAAAGCTGCTACGCCATAACGAAACTGGTGTTGGTGTTGCATCGTTCACAAATGGCGGGGATCCAATTCAGCTCATCGTTCTGCTCCGATAGGTAAAAGAAGGCGAAGCCGAACTCGGAGTTACGCCGTCCACTCCTGGCACCCGGCGTAAATCGCCGAATGCCAGGAGTAACACCACCTTCACCCAGGCCACTTGCGGCATGGCTCCCTGTACGGGCAACTGCCGCAGTTCATGGGTGAAGGCACTGGATAAAAGTGTTCTGCTTCGATCGACCGCCAAACTCGTTCGACCACTCGCTTCGTTCTTGCCAGCCTATTCGGGTCCGCAACGGCGCTGTGGTGATCCAAGGCCACATCCTTCGTCTTGGTTAACACCACGAATTCCAGCCTCACCCGCTTACCTGGAGCAAAGTCACTCGCCAGCTCCGAGTACAGCAGCAATTGCTCCATTGCATCATCCACCTGTCCGTCGCTCCACTTCGCCCGGCTGGTCTTCCAGTCGCTAATGACCAGTTCCTCGGGCGTCTCGACGATTAAGTCAATTCGGCTGAGCAGGTCCGGGAGGCCGGGAACGATCTCGCCTCGCAGCTGTTCCTCGATGCCCAGGATGCGACCATTAGGGTTCGAGAGCGGGCTGGTCATGAAGGCGGTGAACATCCGTAAAGCCATGTCTTCCAAGGAGCCAATCGTCTCGCCTTTTGGAAGCTTCACGTCGGCTGCCCTGGTCTCCTCCCACTGTTTCCGGTACTCCCCCATCAAGTCGTGGAGGCTGGTGGTGTGAAGGCCGGTCATCAACTCGCGGAAGTGGAATTCAATGGCTCGGTGAATTGCAGAGCCAAAGACGAGGCTGGCTGAAACGGTGTCCTCAGGTAGGCCAGCGACGTAACGAAAGAAATAGCGCAGCGGGCACTGCTGGTAGGTGCGGATGGCGGAGAAGGAGATGTAGTCGCGAGTTGGTGGGCTGGCGGTTGGCGGTGATGATGCCGCCGCAATCATCTGCCACCCCCGTTTGACGATGCCTTAAGGGCATCAATGGCTTGGCTGGCCTCCGTGATGGAAAGGTCAGTGGCCACAGGGATGCCGTAGGTCTGCTCCAGCCAGCGATTGAGGTCCATCTGCAGCCGATTGGCGATGGATTCCAGGGCTCGCACTTGGCTCGAAGTGGCTCGCCTTGGTCCACCTTGGCGACGGCCGTTTCCGTTGTGGTGACCGTTGCTGCCGTTTGTAGAGGCTGCGGATGGCGGGCGCTGTTCGCTGTGCAGTTCGTCCTCGACAGCCTGCTTGCAGGCAACGAAGGCGTTTTTCACGTGGCGGTGAAACCCATCGAGGTCCTGCTGGAGCAATCCACTGTCTGCTTCGAACTCGACATGACAGGACGCTCCGAGTGAACCATAGTCGGGTTGGCCGATCTTCTTCGACAGCCCGACGCTTACTTTCAGTGGCATGAAGCTTATCCTTTACATTTGTAGGTCTAGAGTAGTTTTGGAGGTTGAGCGTGTCGTTCCGAAGGAGACCTGACGAGTGGACGGACTTAATCCGTAGGCATCGTGCGCAGCTACTGTCCTGCGGAATCCCGGAGGACGTATTCTCGGACCGTGCCCGCTTCCTGGTCTTTATCGATCATGGCTACGACGAGACCGGTTGGTTTGCCTCGCCGCACGAAGCCTTTGATTCCACCGTGCTGACCGATGATCAGGTCTCACAACTCGCACGATTCGTTAGCCAGCACATCGGAGAGTTCCAGGGCAAATTAGTCGCGTCCCGCTGGCGGCAGTATCCGGGCGATATTCCGCCTCCTGGAGCAACAGACCAACCCTGACCGGGAAGCTTCGGCAAGCTCTTCCATTAGGCGACAGTCCGCAGCTGATTGAGCGAAGCGAGAGTGCTCTTGAGGAGCCGCTGTTGCTTTTTCTCCTTCTTCAGCGAGCGAATCAGCTCGTTCGTCTTGCCGAGCGTGTCCCGCAAGGACGAGCGAAGGGCAATTGCCGCGTCGATGGTGGTGACGCTGCCTGGCTTGTCGATTGTTCGTCTTTTCCGAGCTACTGGAGCGTCACTGGCCGGCGGAGTCGTTGCTGAAACCTGATTGGCGATTCGGTTGGTCATGGGTGGCATGGGTGTTGGTGTTCGTGGCTTGGTAGTTCGCCGTGGCCCAAAGCCAGGCGGCGATTCAATTTGGAGGCAGTCACTCGACGGTTTGACGATTCCGTCCTTACTGAGTGGCATCCAGAGATAGTCGCGGCGATCATCGTGGGCGACGATCTTGTCCTCATCCCCAAAGAAGTACAGCTTGTCGAAGCCCAATCGTGCGGCCCTTTGGAGATAGAGTCGGTTACTGCTGATCCGCACTTCCTCGCCTTCCCGTGTGGCTTGGGTTAGTACCAGTTCCGTCGGTCTACCTCCATCCGCTTTAGACCGTATGGCAACACTACCGTTCAGATCGACGGTGACAGGAGCATTCGACTCTCCGTTGCCAGGCAGTCGCGTAATCGTATCGGCTAAGAACGCTCGATCCGGCTGAGGGATCGTGAGTACCGTACGGGCGCTGTGGTGAGGCGGAATGATGTCGTCGAGCCTCGGAAAACGAGCATCCTTAGGAATCGGGAAGGCCAGTGTCCATGGACCGATCCGAAAAACGACATTCGTGTCGCTTTTGCTGAGGGAGACTGACTCATATCCGGCCAGCTCCTTGCAGCCGAAGACGGAACTGCCTGGCACAAGTACTTCGTCCTGCCAAGGGAACTGAAAGCCGGATTGCAAAAGCAGTTGCCTACCGTCTGTCGCCCCGATATGTCCCTTGCTGCCATCGAGCAGGACATGACCTAGGGCGTACCGGGATGACTGCTGATCCGTGACTTCGACCGCTTCGGCAATCGCCTTCAGCAGCGATGGCGACGATTCGAGCAACTCAGCAGGAATGGCAGGAAAGGCATCGGCCGTCAGTTCACAGTGATATTGCCTGATGACGGGAATGCGGCCGTTCTCCCAGCGCGCTTCGACTTGGCCATCCGGCTTGGGAAACAGCACCACGGTGTCGTGCTTCGGGCCTTCGCATTCGGACAGCAATTCGAACGGAATACAGGCGGTCGCCGTTTCCACTGGCGACGGATCGTGAAACTCGACGGCCGCTGTGGAAGAGACCGCCCTTATGCGGAGACCTTTCGGACCCACTTCGACCTGGATGGGCAGATTGACGTTCTTTCGCGACAGCGACATGGCTCGCCGGAAGACGTTGCGAATCTGCCGAGCGAGTAAACGAGAGATGGTGATCAAAGGACATGCTCCTGGTACGCCAAATGGAAGGGGCGGCAGCCTTTGATAGCTACCGCCCCGTCAGAAAAGACACCGCCGGCTATGCAGCGTGCCGGCGAGCCTGCACCTGATCCCAGTCGACCATCTGCGGCATGGCGATCTCATCCGGCTCCGGCTCGTAAATCGACGGGCCTGGCACCACGATGCTGAAGCCGCGGCGACGGATGGTGGAGAGGCTTTCGCCGGTGGAGCGGGAAACAGCAGCTTCGAGTTCAGCTTGGGTCATGGAAATCGTCCTTGTTTAGGTGTTGAAACGAAAAAAGCCAGACGAATCAGCCTCGTCCGGCCCACAAACGACGAAAAAACAGCGGCATTCCCCTGTCGTGCAAGTTAATATTGCACGATCAACTCATGGGAGAGCTTATGACTGACATCTTGCTAATCGCCTGCTCCGTAATGCTGCTGGTTGTAATCCTTCTTCAAATCCTACTTCTCTTGCGAAAAGTCCGCGTCGACCTGGGTCCTGTTGAGCAGGCACTAAAAGGTGTACAGGGCCAACATGAGAGCACCGAACGTGTGGTTCGCGAGGAGTTCGGACAGAATCGAACTGAGGCCGCGACATCGAGCCAGAAAACAAGAGAAGAACTGAATGGGATGCTTCATAAAGTGGCTCAGGCTCTGCTGCAGAAGCTGATGCTCATCTCTCAGACCACAGACGGCAAGCTGACCACAATGCGCGACACTGTGGAAAAACGTCTGGCTTTGCTACAGCAGGAGAACGCTCAGAAATTGGATTCGATTCGAATTGAGTCAGCGTCGTCGGCCAAAGCTGCCCGAGAAGAGGTTACCCTCAAGCTCGGAGAATTCACTGAATCTCTGGCCAGGTCGTTTGCTGAACTGAATGACCATCAAAAGCAGCGTTCGTCCGAGATGAACGACAGGCTCGTGAAGCTTACCGAGACAACCGAGAATAAACTCGAATCGCACCGCAGGTCTGTCGATGAGCGACTTCAGCATATGCAGGCCGACAGCGCAGCGGCCGCCAAGCTGAGCCGGGAAGAGCTGCAGGCATCCCTCAAGGGCTTCAACGACTCGGTTCTCAAGGGAATGGAAAGCCTGAAAACCGGCGTTGACGAGAAGCTCAAGAGCATCCAGGACGATAACTCAAAGCAATTGGAGGCAATGCGGCAGACGGTGGATGAAAAGCTGCAAGGCACATTGGACAAGCGGCTCAATGAGTCGTTCCAGCAGGTCAGTGAACGCCTGGAACAAGTCCACAAGGGGTTGGGGGAAATGCAGACACTCGCGACCGGCGTTGGCGATCTGAAGCGAGTTCTCACCAACGTCAAATCTCGTGGAACATGGGGTGAGGTTCAGTTGGCGGCGATGCTCGAACAAGTGTTGACTGTGGATCAGTACGACACGAACGTATGCACGAAGGAAGGAAGCGAACGCGTCGAGTTCGCAATCAAGTTCCCGGGCCGTACCGGCAATCGTGAAGAAGTCCTATGGCTGCCGATTGACTCGAAGTTTCCAATCGAGGACTACCAGCGTCTAGTGGAAGCACAAGAACGTGCAGACGGCGAAGCTGCTGAGGCGGCGGCAAGGCAGCTAGAAATTCGAGTGAAGAGCTGTGCAAAGGATATCTTCGAGAAGTACGTCAATCCGCCTCAGACAACTGACTTTGGCATCCTCTTCCTTCCTACAGAAGGCCTGTTCGCCGAGGTAATGCGACGTATTGGGTTGTCCGAGACGATTCAACGGGACTTCCGAGTAGTGATCGCAGGACCGACCACGCTCTGGTCCATCCTGAACAGTTTGCAAATGGGCTTCCGCACCTTGGCAATCGAAAAGAGATCGAGCGAAGTATGGAGCGTGCTCGGTGCGGTAAAGACCGAGTGGTCTAAGTTTGGCGGGGTGCTAGAAAAGGTGCAAAAGAAGCTGCAAGAAGCATCGAACACCATCGACCAGGCTCAGGTACGAACCCGAGCCATTGGACGACGACTTCGTGGAGTTGAAGAGCTTCCCGCGGATACAGCTGCAGCGGCGGTACTCATGCTCGGTGACGGGACAGTGCTCGAAACTGATCTAGACGAAGACAACTAGTTGCCCAGCCAGTTTGTTTCGAGCCATTGCCGCTCAGCTTCGAGAGCATCGCTACGGCAGGCAAATGGCCCGAGAAGTGGCCCGTGAACAGGAGAAAGGTCCGCCTGCCACTGACCGGAAGAAGTGGGCTCAACGTGCGAGCCGCGAGATATCGAAAGCTGCCCGAGACACGGAAGCGAGATCGTCTCGTCGTAGATGCAGCGAACAGTACCCGAAGATTCGATGACGAGTTGCATTGGTCCCCCGCTATTTGGACCTGCGGAGAATCGCACGCCGCGGCCGATCCACCAGCATGCCGTCGAGAGCAGATTGCACGCTCGCCAGTTGTGAAGCGACCTGCTGCCGGAGCGTTTGGTTGTCGCGGAGCTGTTGAGGTTCGACACCCTGCACGACATTGCGAGCACGACCGACCAAGTCATCCAGCTGCTCATTGCTGCGAATGTTCAGGTGTCTGAAGCGGTCGAAGAAGTCGAGCAGGTTTTCGACGGCCGAGTCGCGAAACACTTTGGGCTGTCCATCCACCGTGCCGCTGAGGCGCTCGGTGAGATGTGAAACCAGTTTGTCCAGCTCACCGACGAACGCCTGTTCAGCCAGTTGCACGGCTTCGTCAAATCGGGCGGCGATCCGGGCGGATTCCTGTTCGTAGAGCTGCGGACTGAGCTGTCGCAGATAGCGCGGCGGCTCGACGGAAGGAAAGTCGTAGCTGACATCGAACAGCCCGGTTAGCGACGACGGGTAATCCGACTCGCTAAACAATCTGCCGAGCCTGGTTCGGGCTGCCCTTCGCAGTTCGCCATACCGATCGTTCAGAGCTTCCACGGCCTCCTGTAGCTCTGCCTTGAGCGTGGTGAACTGAACACTGAATGTCGGTACATCATCTTGCCTGATCAGACGAATGCCTGGCTCCGGATAGGGCAGACTCACGCCCTTCCAGTAGGCAATTATCCGGCCGCGGACACCAGTAACCGCCCTGTACGCCGGATGGGACGTGTCGAGCAGCTTTTTGGCAGCAGAGAGGTAGGTTCCTTCCGCTCCGAACGTGTCAGCGGCTTGGGCCTTCTGCTCTTGGCTCAGCGTCTTACGGACACCGAACCAGGTGAAGGCGATTCGTACGGCTGCCATGGTTGCACGTAGGCGGTTGGCAGCAGTGGCGACGGTGACGTTGGACGGATCGTCGAGAAGTGTGGTCATTCAGTGATCTCCTAGTTATCGTAGGTAGCGACTCGTTCCGGTGACTTAGGGGTGAGGTTAAAAGCATGGACACTCCGGCAGACTCACTGCTTGATCGCTTTTCCGCCGTTCGCGAGTGCGACATCGATCTCCTGCTGCTTGAGGAGTTCAATTGCAACACAGATTTCACGAATTGGTTTGTGCAGGCGGTAGCGAAGCAGCTGCCAAGCGGGACGTTGCCGAGGCTCGAGAAGGTGAGCCCGAACGCCCGCCATAGCGTCGGTTACCTCGGGGATGGAAGCGGCGAATCTGACATTGAGCTACTGTTCACCGGCGAGCTCCAAGGAGGGCCGGCAAAGGTGCTGTTCCTGATTGAGAACAAGATCGGTGCGTCATTCACAGAGCAGCAGCCGGAGCGTTACAAGCAACGCTGTGCAGATATTTGCCGAAAGAATGGCCACCAAGCGGCGATCTGTGTCTTAGTAGCACCAGCCCTGTACTTGAACGCAGTAGAAGACGGCCGGTTCGATGCAAAGGTGCCCTACGAAGGAATCGCCGAGCGCCTCTCTTCCGCTCGTTCCTGGACTGCTGCCGAGACATCGAAACGGCAAGAGCACCGGTCGTCATTGATCAAGCACGCAATCGAGAAGTACCGGCGAGGAGGATTCCGGATCAACGACGACTTCCGCACCACCTTCTTTGACGACTATTATCGCTTGGCCATCCAGCGACAGCCGCAGCTGCGACAGAAGCTGGCGAGGTCCCGAAGCTTAGCTAGTAAGAGCTTCTTCTACGAGGTTTATCCGCGGCTTACGAAGGGTGTCGACGAACTTTACCTTGAACACAGCTTCGATAAAGGTTACGCGTCGATCTATTTCCGCGGATGGGGACGGAACCGGGACTGGTACCTGCCGTGGGTCCGGGAATCGATCACTGACCAGCGAATGGATGTTGATGCCCCGGAAGGTCGGCAGTTTCTTCAGGTACGCATTTCGGGTCTACCTGAGCTTCGGTTCGATAAGCCGCTTCCAGAGCAGGCCGAACTAGCAACTGTTGGCATTGATGCGGCCGCGGACTTGATAGCGTGGTATCAAGCCAACCGCGAGCAGTTGGAGGCATGGGTTGACGCATGTCCTGTTCGAGTGCCCGGCTGATCTTCCGTGGACTGTTCCGCCTACTTGGGTACCAGCTCGACGTATCCCTTGCCGGTCTTTTCGCTGATCAGCTTGTTGGCGTGTTTGTCGGCAGCGGCTTGATCCGGGAACGTCTTGGTTTGCTCCTGTCCGCTGGTGCCAATCCGGCCGTAGCGAACCGTGACGCTTGTATCGCTGGTCGTAATCTCCCAGAACTTAGCCGATGATCCTTCATTGAACTCAAACCGACGGGTCATGTTCGTGTTGCCTGTCTTTGATAAGCCAGTGAGCAGCGAAGTGTCGCCGGCAGTTGTTTTGGATTGGATAACGGTTGCCACTGCGGCCGAATCGCTTCGAACGCGGACAAAAGACGGAAACCGAGGAACTCCGCGGTCTGTAAGCTCCTGGTAGCGGAAGGTGATGGTGCAACCGACGGCCGGGGGATTCTCTCGGGCAGCATCCGAGAAACCGGTGCCGACGGAGAACTGAGTGCCATCGGGAAGTTGAACAAGGAGCGCCCCGAGTCTCCCGGCGTGACGACCAGCACCCGGCAGATGCTCAACCACCGTGGCTTCGGCATCGTGGAAAGTTTTCACCTTTAGCAGCGTTGAAGAACGGCCTACCTCGTACAGTGAGCCGGGTTGCCGCAGCATGAGTCCTTCGCCGCCGAGCGATTCGACGCGAGTGAGTTCTTCCCGAAGGTGATCGACGCCGTGGCACTGCTGATGTCCAAGCAGTTGCACATGCTTGGAACTGCATCTGGTCACGCAATCACGTACGTACGCCAATCGATCCTCGAAGCTGCCAGACTGGGACGGAGCATCGAAAACCAGGAACGAGAGTTCTTTCCAGTGCTCGCTCTTATCTTGACGACGGACAATGCTCACCGTCCGCTGAAACGCCTTACGATCCAGCCAGAGTTCTCCGTCCAGTGGCTCTGAGGGCAGCATCTCCACAAACCAATCCGGAGCATGAAATAAGTTCCCCTGGCGGGAGAGGAATTGCGTCCCGTCCCAGTAGGCTCGCACACCGTCGAGCTTCTCACTCATCCACCACCCGGACAGGTCCACATCGTTGGTCCACGTGTGGGCCAGCAAGAGTGGCGGTGCTTTCGCTTCGCCATCCGGAGCAGACACTGGTCGAGCAGGTAAAGCGGAGCCGATTCGCTCTTGCTCCGCCTGCTCACCCCTATAATGGCGAAGATGCTTGCAGGTTCGACGCTCAATGCCGATGGACTGGTTTCGCCAAGCTGGACAGGTGCAGGAGTACACGCCACCGGTGTTTTTCAGGATGTAGGGCTGGCGTGCCGAGCCTTTGATTTCGGTGCTCTCGCCATCTTGCAAGTCAGGCATTGGGTAGTCCCTCTCTAGGCAGTCGATGTGGTTTGCTAATTGTGGGATGGGCGACGGAGAAGATGCAACCGTTCAGTTATTCGAAGGATCGCGGTTGACCCGTCGCCTTGGCTGTCCGGACTCGCCACCTGTATCCCTGCGAAAGATGCCAGGGCGATCGGCATTGAGACAGCGACCGCTTGCCCACGTTCGAAGCCGGTCTACCGACTCCGCCGCCGTCACTGCAACCGGCACCACGTTCTGAGCTGCCTGTACGAGTGGCAGATCGAGCAGTGATGCGAGGCGGCAACAAGCTTTGATCTCTGCCCCGGTCCAGTCGTCGTCCTTGGGAAGCCGCTGACCAAGATCAAGGTCATACTCACGCAAGTACAGCTGCCAGATGGCTTGACGTTCCTGAGCACTAGGCAGATTCAGAAAGAAGATGCCGTCGAATCGCTCGGCCCGGCTGAACTCCGGCGGAAGCTTGGAGATGTCGTTGCAGGTGGCGACGAGATACACGTCAGAAGTGTGGTCGTTCATCCAGGTGAGTAACGACCCGAAGAGCCTTGCCGACACTCCGCTATCCGTTTGGCCACTGGAAGCCACTCCGCTGAGCGCCTTATCCAGTTCATCAATGAACGCGATGCACGGGGCCATGGCGTCGATGATCCTCAAAGCCTGGCGGACGTTTTGTTCCGTCTGCCCGACCAGCGAGCCCATGAGAGCGCCGATGTCGAGGATCAGGGTTGGTCTGCCGGTTTCCTTGCCGAGGGCTTTGGCGAAGGCACTTTTACCGGTACCTGGCACACCGAGCAGCAGGACGCCGCGTGGTTTGCTTTTCGTGGCGGTGCGAGGCTGGAGCAAGGATCGTTTGCAGAAGGCCTTGAGGGCGGAGAGACCACCGAGAGTCCGGAAGTCTTCGGTGCCGCGGTAGAGCTGCAATAGGCCGCTCTTTCGCAGTATCTGGCTCTTAAGCTCCCAA
>Ga0182741_1004253_pt1 | contig 14327 bp, 15 predicted proteins | sample eDN5th37CBELigOP_FD_128874 | JGI IMG/M metagenome (GOLD analysis project Ga0182741, IMG submission 128874) | Enriched Organic Plus compost microbial communities from Emeryville, California, USA - eDNA 5th pass 37_C BE-Lig OP (version 2) (version 2) ...
CCCGCCGGCGCGCCGCCTGGAACGAGCGTGCGCACCACCTCGTCCGGCGTCGGCAGGTCCGCCGCATAGGCGATCCGCACCAGCACCATTTCCGCCGCGGCGATCGGCTTCGCCGCCGTCTGCACTTCGGACAGGCCCTTGAACAGCATCTGCCAGGTGCGCGAGAGCACCCGCATCGACAAAGCCGCGGCGAAGGCGCGCCCGCGGGTGCGCTCCACCTCCGCGAGGGACGGATCGTCCGCGACGGAAGGAACCACCTTCACCCGCGTCACGAAATGGGTGAATTCGGCGAGATCGGTCAGCACCACCGCGGGATCGGCGCCGCTGTCGTACTGGTCGCGCAATTCGCCGAGCGCCTTGGCGACGTCGCCGCGCATCAGCGCCTCGAACAGATCGATCACACGCGCCCGGTCGGCGAGTCCGAGCATCTGCCGCACGTCTTCCGCGCGCACCGGCCCGGCCGCATGCGCGATCGCCTGGTCGAGCAGCGACAGCGAATCGCGCACCGATCCTTCCGCCGCGCGCGCGATCAGCGCCAGAGCCTCCGGCTCGGCCGTCACGCCCTCCTTGCCGCAGATGGTCTGCAGGTGCTGCACCAGCAGCCCGGCATCGACGCGGCGCAAATCGAAGCGCTGGCAGCGCGAGAGGATCGTGATCGGAACCTTGCGGATCTCCGTCGTCGCGAACACGAACTTCACATGCGGCGGCGGCTCCTCCAGTGTCTTCAGCAGCGCGTTGAACGCCGCCGTCGACAGCATGTGCACTTCGTCGAGGATGTAGACCTTGTACCGCGCGATCGCCGGCGCGTAACGCACCGCGTCGTTGATCTGCCGCACGTCGTCGACGCCGTTATGCGAGGCGGCGTCCATCTCGATGACGTCGACGTGCCGGCTCTCCATGATCGAGGCGCAGTGCACGCCCAGTTCCGGCATGTGCACGGTCGGACCGCCGCTGCCGTCGGCGCGCTGATAGTTGAGCCCGCGCGCCAGGATCCGCGCCGTCGTCGTCTTGCCGACCCCGCGGACGCCGGTGAGGATCCAGGCCTGCGGAATCCGGCCGCTCTCGAACGCGTTCGAGAGCGTGCGCACCATCGCGTCCTGGCCGATCAGATCGTCGAACGTCGCGGGCCGGTATTTACGCGCCAGCACCCGGTACGAACCGCCGGCGCTCGGTGACGGTGCGCCGAGGTCGAGTCCGGGAGCCCCCTCGCGATCGGGGATCTCGGCGTCGTCCATCGTGCCTCCGTCTTGCGTGGCAGCTTTCAGCAGCAGCGGTGAGGGCGGGGCGGACGCTCCGGGCGCAGACGCCCGCCGGAATTCGTGGCCGCAGCGGACCGGGCGCGGCGCCGGGTGGGAGGCTGACGAGCGACCCGAACCGGAGCTCGTTAGGGCTGCTTCCTTCCGGACCTGACCCGGTTGGCGAGTGGCTCGTCCACCGCCAACCTCCCGGACCCTATATCGGCCGTCGTCGCCGAGAAAGCAAGCCGGCGCCGCCGCCCTGTGCTAGCCTCGCCCGGCTTTCGACGTAAGGTCCTGCCGGGTTCCTGCCCATGTCTGAACGAGATTTCGGCTGGTCGCTGCACGCGCAGCTTGCCACCGACACGATTTCCATCGGCGATCTGCCGCTCTCCCGCGTTCTCGTCATCAACGACGCGAACTATCCCTGGCTGCTGTTGGTGCCGCGCCGCCCCGGCGTGGCGGAGGTTCTTGATCTCGACGAGGTCGAACAGGCGCAGCTGATGACGGAACTGACCCGCGTGGCGCGGGCGCTGCGGGCGCAGACCGATTGCGACAAGCTCAACGTCGCCGCGCTCGGCAACGTGGTGCCGCAGCTGCATGTCCACGTCATCGCCCGCTTCCGCAGCGACGCCGCCTGGCCGCGTCCGGTCTGGGGACTCGTTCCCGCCCGGCCCTACGAGCCGGCCCAGCTCGAAACCTTCATCGCCGGCCTGCACCGGCGGATTTGGCTCGATTGACGGCCCATTGCCTGACGCGGCGGCCCGTGCCACCGTCGCGGTCCTTCCTGGAGCATTCCATGTCCACGCGATTCGATCTCGGGCCGAAGCCGCTGCTCGGCTATACCGCCACGGCCATCGACCGCGCCGCCAACCGGCGCGACGACACCGTCTTCCTCGCCGCCGCCCGCCAGGCCGCCGAAACCGGCTCCTATCTGGTCGGCGGCGAACGCGTCGTCCTGCGCAAGGACGGCGACGCGCTCGACCCGCTGTTTCCCCCGGCGAGCCTCGCCGAGCTCGGCGCCGACGGCGAACACGTCTTCCTCGGGCTCGCCGCCGGCGAGGCGCGCTTCGGCGTGCCGCTCCCGCCGGCGGTGATCGACAGCCTCGCCTTGCGCGAGGACCTGCACGTTACCGACCTGCGCACCATCGCGGTGCAGGGGCTCGCCGCGCCGGAACATCTCGGCGCCCTCGCCGAGGCCAAGGCGATCCTGCAATGGCATGCGCGGCACCGCTTCTGCGCCAATTGCGGCGCGCCGACGACGGTGGTGCAGGGCGGCTGGCGCCGCGACTGCCCGTCCTGCAACGTGCAGCATTTTCCGCGCACCGACCCGGTCGTGATCATGCTTGCGGTCGACGGCGAGCGCTGCCTGCTCGGCCGCCAGAGCCGTTTCGCCCCGGGCGTCTGGTCGTGCCTCGCCGGCTTCGTCGAACCGGGCGAGACGATCGAGGAGGCGGTGCGGCGCGAGGTCGTGGAGGAAGCGGGCGTCATTTGCGGTCGCGTCGCTTATTTCGCGTCCCAGCCCTGGCCGTTCCCGATGTCGCTGATGATCGGCTGCCATGCCGAGGCCAAGACGACGGAACTGCGCGTCGACTATGCCGAGCTCGAGGACGCCCGCTGGTTCGACCGCGCCGAGGTGGCGAGCATGCTGGCGCGCACCCATCCCGACGGCCTGATCACGCCGCCGCCCATGGCGATCGCGCACCACATCATCCGCGCCTGGGTCACCGGCGATGGCTTCGCCCTCGCCTGAGCCGGGGGCGGCGCCGCGCGTGCTCTGCGCCGGCATCGCCGTCGTCGATCACGTCTATCAGCTCGGCCACTTCCCGGCGCCCGGCACCAAGAACCGGGCGCGCGACTTTGCCGTCGCCTGCGGCGGCTGCGCCGCCAACGAGGCGATCGCCGCGGCCCGCCTCGGCGCGCACACGCGCCTGATCGCCCCGCTCGGCGACGACGCCACCGGCGATTCCATTCTGGCGCTGCTGGCGCGCGAGGGCATCGACTGTGCCGGCGCGATCCGCGTGGCCGGCGCGCGTTCCTCGGTCTCCGCCGTCCTGGTCGACCCGTCCGGCGAGCGCGCCATCGTCAATTTCCGCGACGAGGCGCTCTCGACCGCGCGCATCGCCGATCCCGAGGCGGCGCTGGCGGCGACCGACGCGGTTCTCGTCGACAACCGCTTCCCCGAACTCGTCCTGCCGCTGGCCCAGGCCGCGCGCCGCCGCGGCCTCCCGGTCGTGCTCGACGCCGACGCGCCGACCCGCCTGACCGAGGACTTGTTCGCCGCCTGCACTCATATCGTCTTCTCCGCCGACGGCCTGCGCGCCACCACCGGCCGCGACGATCTCGTCGAAAGCCTGCGCCAGGTCGCGCCTTTGACCGATGCCCGCCTCGTCGTCACCGACGGGCCGCGCGGCACCTTCTGGCTCGAGGGCGACGCCGCGGAGCATCTGCCGGCCTTCCCGGTCAGGGCGGTCGACACGCTCGGCGCCGGCGACGTGTTCCACGGCGCCTTCCTCGTCGCCGTGGCGCGGAACCTCCCGCAGCGCGAGGCGGTACGGTTCTCGGCGGCGGCGGCCGCGATCAAGTGCACCCGCTTCGGCGGCATCAGCGGCGCACCCACCGCGGTCGAGGTGGCCGGCTTCCTGGCGGATGGGAAATAGCATTCTACGAGATTGACATCGGACGGCTTTCGGGGGAATGAAATTCTACGATCCCTGGAGGCTCGCCGATGGACGCCATCGACCGCAAGATCCTTTCCGTGCTGCAGGAGGACGTGTCCCTCTCCGTCGCCGAGATCGGCGCGCGGGTCGGGCTCTCCTCGACCCCGTGCTGGAAGCGGATCCAGCGCCTCGAGGCGGAGGGGGTCATCACCCGGCGGGTGGCGCTGGTCGATCCCGACAAGATCGGCCTCGGCGTCACCGTGTTCGTCTCGATCGAGACCGACGATCATTCCGAGGAATGGTTGCGCCGCTTCGCCGAGGTGGTCGGCGCGATGCCGGAAGTGATGGAGTTCTACCGGATGGCCGGCGACGTCGACTACATGCTGCGCGTCGTCGTCGAGGACATGAAGAGCTACGACTCGTTCTACAAGCGCCTGATCGCCGGGCTGCCGCTGAAGAACGTCACCTCGCGCTTCGCCATGGAGCGGATCAAGTCGACCACGGCGCTGCCGATCCCCGGCCTCGTGCCGTCATGAGTTCGACCACTGCACCGCCTCGGCGATGCGCGGGCTCATATAGCTTTCGCTCTTGAGATGCACCGTGTCGATGAAGCTCCAGATCTTCATCGGCACGTAGTCGTATTTCGCCTCGACCCAGACCAGCGAACGGGCGCTGGTCCGGAACGCCGCCGGCACCGACAGGTCCTGCGTCTTCTTCGCCGCGCCCTTGTTGGCCCGGCTCCACAGCACCGTCGTCTTGCCGGTGTCGTCCACCTCGATGCTGGTGATCGCGATCGTGAGTCGGCCGGCGCTGTAGGGCGCCATCACCGCTTCCGCGGCCTTGAACACGTTGGCGAGCTCGGCGGGATTCATCGTCTTGGTCTGCGCCACCAGGTCGGCGGTGGTGCGTGCCGCGATCGCCAGCTTGCGGTCGGCGGCGACGCCGAGCGACACCTCCACCGTGCCGATATAGAGCGTCAGCATCAGCGGCACGAGCATGGCGAATTCCAGCGCCGACACGCCGCGCGTATCGGTGCGGAACCGCCGCAGCAATCGGGTGAGGCGCGCCATCATTCGTAGGGCTCGTTGCGGAAGGCGGCGGTCGCCATCAGGAGGCGATTGCCGCTGTCGAGGTTCGACAGCTTGACGCCGAACTTGGCTTCCACCAGCGGCCATTCGTACAGCGCCTTGACGACGACGATGTCGCCCGGCCCGCCGTCGTCGTAGCGCTCCTTGTCCAGCGTGATCTTGCCGTCCTTGATCGGGATGCTGGAATCGACCTCGTCGAACGCCTTGTAGCTCCGCACGTCGAGCATCAGCTTGCCGCAGTCGAACAGGAAGTCGCGGTCGGGATCGCAGATCGCCCGCTTGAATTCGGTGGCGTCGAAGCCCTGCGTCTGCGCCTGGCCGGTGAGGATCAGCCGCGCCGCGTCGGCGACGCGCGTCTCGAGCACCTGGCCGGCGAAAAAGACGAGCCCCGTCTGGATGATGCCGAGCAGCAGCGCCAGGAACGGCGCGGCGATCATCGCGAACTCGACCGCGGTCGCGCCGCGGCGGTCGCTGCCGAAGCGGCGCATCGTCTGCATCTTGCCGGGACGGGGACGCCGCGGCGCCGCCCGCCAGCCGAACCGATTCCACGCCATTGCCATGACCGTATGTGCGGGCCGCGGAGACGCGGCCATACGGTTGAGCAATAGCAAAGGCGCGTTGTCGAATTGTTGAAGTCTTCGCTTTCGCCTCCGCGGTCGCGGTGACGAAGCTTTAACCAATGTCAGCGGGCGGTCCCGCCCGCCGCCTGGTTCGCGCGCGCGCCGGACTGGTCCAGCGTGGCGCCGAAAAAGTCCGGCGCATCGCCCAGCGTGATGCGGCGCTCGCATTCCGGCGTGCAGCTGTAGGTTTCGCGCGTGACGCCGCGGTGAACGTGGAGGATCGGCCCGCGCGGCCCCTCGACCTGCACCGTCTGTTCCAACAGCGCGGCGCCGCTGCGGTCGAGCACCAGAAGATTGGTGCGCCCGTAGCTTTTGCCGGTCACCACCAGCACGCCGCCCGCCTGGGCCGACACATCGGCGATCAGCGGATTGCCCACGACCACCGTGGCGACCCGGTCGGGCAGGCGCACGATCTCCGCCTCGTCGAGATGGACGATCAGGGGCTCGGCCGCCAGTGCGTTGCCGCAGAGGAATGCGGCGAACGCAAGTGCTGCCAACCGGCCAATCACGTTGCTGATGCGCTGCGGCACGCGGCCCCCGTTCGAGCAAAGAAGCGCGTCTCGGACGCGCCGACTTGTTTCAACTTGGCTCTAGATCGGTGAACAAACTCCAAACGCAGGTTCTTCGGTACGATCCGTGAACGCAAGGATCGCGGCACGTAAGCATTGCCGCTGCGGCGAGTGGTGCTCTTCCTTGGCCTTTGTCGCTGTGGGTGCTTGAGGCGCCGTTTGAGTCGCCTCAAGAACTTAGGACGTTGTGAGTAAAAATCGAAAAACTTTGATTCAAATTTCGAATAAAGTTGTCATTAACCACCGAGAAAATGCGACGAATACTTTCGATTTTCATCGATTGGATTAACCTCGCCTCAATTGCGTCTTGCTAGGGTGCTCGCGACGGATCGCCGGACATAACGGCGACCGCCAGCTCAGACAGCCAAAGCCACATGTGGATCAAACGGAGTCACCCTATGAAGAACCTCGTTACGCGGTTCGTGAAGGACGAGTCGGGCGCCACGGCCATCGAATATGGCCTGATCGCCGCCGGCATCGCGGTGGCCATCATCGTCATCGTCAACACGCTGGGCACCAGCCTGCGCAACACCTTCACGAATGTGAACACCAACCTGAACTCGACTCAGTGATTGGATGACACGGATGAAGGCTTCGGCGCCAAGCCGGAGCCTTCATCGGCTCGTTTCGGACGATCTGGATCTGCCATGCTCCGCGAAGCCGTCATCCTGATGCTCTTTCCCGCCGCCATGGCCTTCGCGGCGGCGAGCGATCTCGTCACGATGACGATCTCCAACAAGGTGTCGCTGGTCCTCGTCGCCGGCTTTGCCGTGCTCGCGCTCTGGACGGGCATGGATCTCACGCAACTCGCCGGGCATGCCGCGGCGGGGGCGATCGTGCTGGTCGCCGGCTTCACCTGCTTCGCCTGCGGCTGGATCGGCGGCGGCGACGCCAAGCTCGCGGCGGCCACCGCGCTCTGGCTCGGCCTGCCCCATCTGCTCGAATATCTTCTCGTCGCCTCCGTCCTCGGCGGCGCGCTGACGTTGTTCCTTCTGCAAGTCCGGCAGTTTCCGCTGCCGGCCGTGCTTGCGGCCCAGTCCTGGGCCACGCGCCTGCACAGTCCTGGCGGCGACGTCCCCTACGGCATTGCCCTCGCCGCGGCGGCGCTCATCGTCTATCCGAACTCCGTTTGGATGACCGCGCTGGTGTGATGTTGCAGCGGAAACTTTCGCTTAACTGCAATTCCATACGCCTCATTAACCATGGATTGACCTTTGCCTGCTGAGATCACGGCTCGCGGGCCGTGTGCTGGCCAAGTGTTCAGTCGAGAGTGAAGCGTATGAAAGCCGCGCGAATCCTGGTTCTCGCCATCGCCCTCGTTGCCGGAGGTGTCGCGGCGATCCTCGCCGGACGCTCCGACGAGCCCGCTCCCGCGCCGGTCGCGCAAGCGCCGCTCGAGACGACCGACGTGCTCGTCGCCAAAACCGACATCGCCATGGGCCAGGTCGTGTCCGCCGCCGACGTGCAATGGCAGGTCTGGCCCGCCTCGGCCGCCGGCCAGTTCATCCGCAAGAGCGACAAGCCGACGGCGATCGAGTCGCTTGCCGGCGCGATCGCCCGCAGCCCCTTCGTGGCCGGCGAGCCGATCCGCGAAAGCAAGCTGATCAAGGCCGATGGCTCCGGCTTCATGGCCGCGATCCTGCCCACCGGCATGCGCGCGGTCTCCACCGCCATCTCGCCCGAGACCGGGGCCGGCGGCTTTATCCTGCCCAACGACCACGTCGACGTGATCCTGACCCGCCGGGAGCGACAGGGCGAGGCCGACAACTTCGTCAGCGAGACCATCCTCACCAACGTCAAGGTGCTGGCGATCGATCAGACCGTCGAAGACAAGGACGGCCAGAAGGTCGTGATTGGCAAGACCGCGACGCTTGCTCTGACGCCGGGCCAGGCCGAGAGCCTCGCGCTGGCGCGCCAGCTGGGGACCCTCTCGCTCTCTCTGCGCAGCCTTGTCGACATCAACGCCCCCGCCGACAGCGACGAGGACCAGCGCACGCGGTCCGGTCTCAACATCGTTCGCTTCGGCGTCAGCACTCCGACGACGACCCGATGACGGGGCAGAAAGGAATCTCCATGCGCGCGGCGATCCTGATTCGCGGCTTCCTTGCGGCAGCCGCCTGCGGCCTGGCCCTGCTCGGACCGGCGGCGGCGAGCGAGTCGTCTGCGCCCGTGATCCAGGTCACCGGCACCGAGACAGGCGCGCGCTTCATTCCGCTCGGGGTTGGCAAGTCCGTCGTCATCGACCTGCCGCGCGATGCCAAGGACGTGCTGGTCGCCGATCCGAAGATCGCCAACGCTGTCGTCCGCTCGGCACGGCGCGCCTATCTGATCGGCGTCGCGATCGGCCAGACCAACGTGTTCTTCTTCGACGCCGACGGGCGTCAGATCGCCGGCTTCGACATCGCCGTGAAGCGCGACCTCAACGGCATCCGCGCGGCGCTCCGGCAGATGCTGCCGGACTCCGACGTGCGCGTCGAAGGCGTCGGGGAAGGCATCGTCATCACCGGTTCCGTCGCGAGCCCGGCGCAGGCGCAGCAGGCGGTCGATCTCGCCGCGCGCCTCGTCGGCGATCCCAAGGGTGTCATCAACGCCCTCACCGTGAGCGGCCGCGATCAGGTGATGCTGAAGGTGACGGTGGCCGAGGTGCAGCGTGACGTCGTCAAGCAGCTCGGCATCGACATCAACGGCAGCCTCGGCTACGGCACCGCCGTCGTCAACTTCAACACCACGAACCCGTTCTCCGCCACCGGCCAGCCGCTGAGCGACTCGAACCTGTCCGCCAATGCCGCGCAGGTTCTCGACCCGCTGACCAACACGCTGCGGCCGCGCCTCGGCGCCACCATCCGCGCGATGGAGCGGGCCGGCATCGTCCGCACCCTGGCCGAGCCGAACCTGACCGCGATCTCCGGCGAGACCGCCACCTTCCTTGCCGGCGGCGAATTCCCGATTCCCGGCGGCCTCACCTGCGATCCTTCCACCCGCAACTGCCAGGTTTCGGTCGAGTTCAAGCAGTTCGGCGTCGGCCTCAACTTCACCCCGGTCGTGCTCGACGAGGGCCGCATCAGCCTCAAGGTGATGACCGAAGTGTCGGAGCTCTCGAACGAGAACGCGCTCACCTTGGCGCAGAGCCTCGGCGGCGGCTCCGTCACCACGCTGACCATTCCCTCGATCCGCACGCGCCGCGCCGACACCACCCTGGAAATTCCCTCCGGTGGCTCGCTGGTCATGGCGGGCATGATCCAGGAACAGACCAAGCAGGCGCTGAACGGCATTCCGGGGCTGATGCAGGTGCCGGTGCTGGGCGCCCTGTTCAAGAGCCGCGACTTCGTCAACCGTCAGACCGAGCTGATGGTGATCGTCACGCCCTATGTCGTGCGCGCCGTCGCGCAGAAGGATCTGTCGCGGCCGGACGACGGCTTCGCCGACGCGTCCGATCCCTCGACCGTCCTGCTCGGCCGCCTCAACCGCATTTACGGCGTCGCCGGCCGGCGCGAACCGCGCCGCGCCTACCACGGCAATTACGGCTTCATCATGGATTGATGCGGCGGAGACCTCGCATGGCATTCACCCCTTCTCAGTCCGCCGTCGCTGCCCGCACCCCCGGCAGGACGTGGCGCTTCGGCGCCGCCGCGGCGCTCGCGCTCGCCTTGGCCGGCTGCAAAGCCACGGCCGATCACGAGATCACCAGCAGCATCGCCACCGACTATCGCCAGCGTCACCCGATCGCGATCAAGGAAGGCGACAAGACGCTTGACCTCTTCGTCGGCATCGGCCGCGGCAGCCTCAACGCCACCCAGCGCGCCCAGGTCCTTGCCTTCGCCGGCAACTGGCGGCGTGAAGCCACCGGCGGCATCGTCATCGACGCGCCGGTCGGCACCTCGAACGAGCGCGCCGCGCAGCAGGCCGTCAAGGAGACGCGCTCGCTGCTGCTGGCGGCGGGCGCGACGCCGCGCGCCATCGTGGTGCGGCCCTATCGCCCGGCCGATCCGGCCCAGCTCGCCACCGTGCGGCTGAGCTATCCGAAAATGGTGGCGGAGGCCGGGCCCTGCGGCCTCTGGCCGGAGGACGTCGGACCGAGCGTGAATTCCGGCTACTTCCAGAACCGCCACTACTGGAACTTCGGTTGCGCCACCCAGCGCAATCTCGCCGCCATGGTCGCGAATCCCGCCGACCTCGTGCAGCCGCGGGCGGAGGCCCCGCCGATGGCGGGCCGCCGCTCGGTAGTGTTGGAGAAGTACCGCAGCGGCGAGAGCACCGCGACGAACTATCCCAACAACGGGCAGGGACAGATCAGCGACGTAGGCCAATGATCAAGTTCGCTCTGCAGCAGGACGAAACCGAGGCCGCGCCGGCGGCCACCCCCGAGCGCGACCAGCACATCGCGCCGGTGCCGCGCATTTCCGTGCAGGCCTTCTGCGAAAGCGCCGACACGGCGGCGGCCATGCAGGCCGCGGCCGAAGACCGCCGCATGGCCAAGGCCCATCTCAAGGTGCAGATGGGCGCCATTCCCGCGGCCATCGAGGCGTTCCGCAACGCGCCGACGCCCAACGTGATCATCCTCGAATCCTCCGCCGGCAGCGACGAGCTGCTGGCAGGGCTCGACGATCTCGCCGAAGTTTGCGACGCCGGCACGCGCGTCGTGGTGATCGGCCGTCTCAACGACATCCTGCTCTATCGCGAACTGGTCCGGCGCGGCGTCAGCGACTACCTGATCGCGCCGGTCGCGCCGCTGGAACTGGTGCGCACCGTCTCCAACCTGTTCACGGCGCCGGACGCCAAGCCGGTCGGCCGCACCATCGCCGTGATCGGCGCCAAAGGCGGCGTCGGCGCCTCGACCATCGCCCACAATGTCAGCTGGGCGATCGCCCGCGACCTCGAACTCGATTCCGTCGTCACCGACCTCGATCTGCCGTTCGGCACGGCCGGGCTCGATTTCAACCAGGACCCGCCGCAGGGCATCGCCGACGCGGTGTTCTCGCCGGACCGCATCGACACCGCCTTCGTCGACCGGCTGCTGTCGAAATGCACCGATCATCTCAGCCTGCTCGCGGCGCCCGCGACGCTCGATCGCGTCTACGATTTCGGCGCCGAGGCCTTCGATGCCATCTTCGACGTCCTGCGCAGCACGGTGCCTTGCATCGTCCTCGACGTGCCGCATGTCTGGACTGGCTGGGCGAAGCGCGCACTGATCAGCGCCGACGACATTCTCATCGTCGCCGCGCCCGATCTCGCCAACCTGCGCAATGCCAAGAACCTGATCGACCTGCTCAAGCAGGCACGGCCCAACGACCGCCGCCCGTATTACTGCCTGAACCAGATCGGCATTCCGAAGCGGCCGGAGATCAAGCCGGCGGATTTCGCCAAGGCGCTCGAAGCCGAGCCGCTGGCGCTCCTCCCGTTCGAGCCGCAGATCTTCGGCACCGCCGCCAACAACGGCCAGATGATCGCCGAGGTCGCCGCCGGCCATAAGGCCACCGAAACCTTCCTGCAGATGGCGCAGATCCTGACCGGCCGGATGGAGGCGAAGCGGTCGCGCGGCGGCCTGCTCACGCCGCTGCTCGGCAAGCTGGTCAGGCGCCAGGGATGACGAGGTCCTGACGCGTGTTCGGTAGGCGCTCCCTCAACGGCCCCGACGATCGCACGCCCGAGCCCGCCGCGGCCAAGGCGGCGCCGGTCCCGGCTGCGCCGCCGCCCGCCGCGGCGCCGGAACCGGCCGCGCCGGCGATCGAGGCCGGCCGCTCGCCGCTGCCGTCCGCCGGCCTCGGCGCGCCGCTGATCGACGCCCCCGCGGCGCCGATGCGGCCGGCCATGCCGAGCCCGCCGCTCGCACCGCCGATGCCGCCGGCGCCGAACCTCGACGCGCGCCGCTCCGACACCTATTACGAGATCAAGGGCACGATCTTCAGCGCGCTGATCGAGGCGATCGACCTCGCCCAGCTGACCCGGCTCGACACGGAGTCCGCGCGCGAGGAAATCCGCGACATCGTCAACGAGATCATCGCGATCAAGAACATCGTGATGTCGATCTCGGAGCAGGAGGAACTGCTCGACGACATCTGCAACGACGTGCTCGGCTACGGGCCGCTCGAGCCGCTGCTCGCGCGCGACGACATCGCCGACATCATGGTGAACGGCGCCGGCACGGTCTATATCGAAGTCGCGGGCAAGATCCAGCGCACCGGCATCCGCTTTCGCGACAACCAGCAGCTCACCAATATCTGCCAGCGCATCGTCAGCCAGATCGGCCGGCGCGTCGACGAAGCTTCGCCCATCTGCGACGCGCGCCTGCCCGACGGCTCCCGCGTCAACGTCATCGTCCCGCCGCTGGCGATCGACGGGCCGGCGCTCACCATCCGCAAGTTCAAGCGCGACAAGCTCACGCTCGAGCAGCTCGTCCGTTTCGGCACGATCAGCCCGGAAGGCGCGGAGATCCTGAAGGTGATCGGCCGCAGCCGCGTCAACACCATCATTTCCGGCGGCACCGGCTCGGGCAAGACGACGCTGCTCAACTGCCTGACGCGTTACATCGACGACGACGAGCGCATCATCACCTGCGAGGACGCCGCCGAGCTGCAGCTGCAGCAGCCGCACGTGGTCCGGCTCGAGACGCGTCCGCCCAATCTGGAAGGCGAGGGTCAGGTGACCATGCGCGACCTCGTGCGCAACTGCCTGCGCATGCGGCCGGAGCGGATCATCGTCGGCGAGGTGCGCGGCCCCGAAGCGTTCGATCTTCTGCAGGCGATGAACACCGGCCACGACGGCTCGATGGGCACGCTGCACGCCAACAACCCGCGCGAGGCGCTGTCCCGTCTCGAATCGATGATCACCATGGGCGGCTTCGCGCTGCCCTCGCGCACCATCCGCGAGATGATCTGCGCCTCCGTCGACGTCATCGTCCAGGCGGCGCGCCTGCGCGACGGCTCGCGCCGCATCACCCACATCACCGAAGTGGTCGGGATGGAGGGCGACGTGATCATCACGCAGGACCTGTTCGTCTACGAGATGCTCGGCGAGGACGCCAACGGCCGCATCCTCGGCCGCCACCGCTCCACCGGCATCGGCCGGCCGCGCTTCTGGGATCGCGCCCGCTACTATGGCGAGGAACATCGGCTCGCGGCGGCGCTCGACGCCTCCGAAGCCGCCGAGCCAGTGCACGGCTGAGGGGGCGCCATGCCGATCGAAACCCTCGCGGTCTTCTTCCTGGCAGCGGTGGCCGTGGGCGGCGTCGCCTGGGTGTTCGTCTACCCGCTCCTCTCGGGCGAGCGCACGGCCGAGAAGCGCAAGGCCTCGGTGGCGCGTGCGGATGCGCCGATCCGCGGTACCGCGCGCAATGCCGGCAAGTCGCGCCGCGACCAGGTCGAGGACACGCTGAAGGAGCTGGAGGCGCGCCAGCGCAAGGCCAACAATCCGCCGCTTTCGGTGCGCATCGCCCAGGCCGGCCTCTCCTGGTCGAAGCGGCAGTTCATCCTGATCAGCGCCCTCTGCGGCCTCTTCGGTTTCGTCGTGGTGCTCGTGTCCGGAACCGGACTGATCGCCGCGCTGACCACGGCGTTCGTCGCCGCCTTCGGCTTGCCGCGCTGGCTGCTCGCCCATCTGAAGAAGCGGCGTGAGAACGCCTTTCTCGAGCGCTTCCCCGATGCCGTCGACGTCATCGTCCGCGGCATCAAGGCGGGACTGCCGCTGATCGACAGCATCCGCGCGGTGGCCAACGATTCCGACGAGCCGGTCCGCTCCGAGTTCCAGGCCATCGTCGAAACCCAGACCGTCGGCATCCCGCTCGGCGACGCCTGCGCCAAGCTCTACGAACGCATCCCGCTGCCCGAGGCCAATTTCTTCGGCATCGTCGTCTCGATCCAGCAGAAGTCGGGCGGCAACCTGTCCGAGGCGCTCGGCAATCTGTCGCGCGTGCTGCGCGACCGCAAGAAGATGAAGGCCAAGATCAAGGCCATGTCGATGGAGGCCAAGGCCTCCGCCACGATCATCGCGGCGCTGCCGGTCGCGGTGATGCTGCTCGTCTACCTGACAAGCCCGAACTACATCGAGCTGCTCTGGACCGAGCCGCTCGGACGCCTGATGCTCGCCGCCTCGGCGTTCTGGATGTTCACCGGCGTCATGGTGATGCGCAAGATGATCAACTTCGACTTCTGAGCCGGGC
>Ga0182741_1004254_pt1 | contig 14322 bp, 8 predicted proteins | sample eDN5th37CBELigOP_FD_128874 | JGI IMG/M metagenome (GOLD analysis project Ga0182741, IMG submission 128874) | Enriched Organic Plus compost microbial communities from Emeryville, California, USA - eDNA 5th pass 37_C BE-Lig OP (version 2) (version 2) ...
CCGGCGGCACCCGCGGCGGAGGTCAACGACCAGTCTCCCGGCCCGGAAGCGGAATATGCCGACGAAGTGCCTGAGAAGCAGGTCGACACGCCCGATCCGGAAGACACCGCGCCAGAGCCGGTGAAGGAAGTGAAGGAACCGGTGGACGAGCCGGATCCGGAACCGACCGCAAACGTAGATGAGCCGGACCCGGTCACTGAACCAGTTCCGGAACCTGTTGAGAAAACCGAGACCGAAACGGCGCCGACGCCGCCGGCGCAAGTGGCCGTCGCTGTACCGCTGCCGCCGCCGGCACCCGAGCGGCCGAAAACCAGACCGACCGAAGTCGAACGCGCGCCGAAGAAGGACGAGCGCGTGCAGCGGCGCAAACCGCGGCCGCCGTCCCCGGTGACCTCGGCGCCGCAGGCCGTGCAGGCGCCGCCGGCGCCGGTCGCCACTGCCGCCATGGCCGGCGCGTCCGCCGCGCCTTCGATGTCGGTGCCGAATTATCGCAGCATGATCGTGGCGCTGATCCAGCGCAACAAGCGCTACCCTGCCGAAGCGCAGAGCCGTGGAATCGAAGGCACGTCGCGGGTGCGCTTCACCATCGGCCGCGGCGGCCGGGTCACCGACGTCCGCCTGATCGGCAGTTCCGGCAATGCCGCGCTCGACCAGGAAGCGGTCGCGCTGCTGCATCGCATCGGCCAATTCCCGCCTCCCCCGCCGGAAATGGGCAACGTGGTCGCCTTCACGCTGCCGCTGCGTTTCAACATCCGCTGAGCCGCGATCGACACGTGCGCTTGCGCTGCTGCCGAAAGCGGCTCAAATAGCGCGGCCACGCTGCAAGCGCGCCGGACGGACCGATGGACGAGCAAGCCAGTTCCGATCTCTTCAGCATCACCGGCCGCCGGATCCTGATAACCGGCGCCTCCAGCGGCCTTGGCCGTCATTTCGCGACGATGCTCGGCGCCCGCGGCGCCCGGCTGGCGCTGGCGGCGCGCCGGGAGGACGCGCTGGCCGCGACGATCGCGCAGGCGCGGGCCGCCGGCGCCCCTGAGGCCGTGGCCCTCTCCCTCGACGTCACTGACGAAAACGCAGTAGCGCGGGAACTGGACCGCGCCGTTGCGGAGCTCGGCGGCATCGACGTGGTGATCAACAATGCCGGCATCGCCGCGGAAGGCGCGGCGGTGGCCCAAACACCGATCGACTTCGACCGGGTGATGGACACCAATCTCCGCGGCGCCTGGCTGACGGCGACGGCGATGGCAAAGATCTGGATCGCGGCCGGACAGCCCGGCACGATCGTCAACATTGCATCCATACTCGGCCTGCGCGTCGCCAGCCACGTCGCCCCCTACGCGATTTCCAAGGCTGGCCTCGTGCAAATGACACGGGTTCTGGCGCTGGAATGGGCCCGCTACGGCATCCGCGTGAACGCGCTCGCGCCCGGCTATATCGCAACCGAGATCAACAGCGCCTTCTTCGCGACGGAGGCGGGCAAAGCACTGATCAAGCGAATTCCGCAGCGCCGCCTCGGTCAGCCCTCCGATCTCGACGGCGCGCTGCTCCTCCTCGTATCGAACGCTTCCGCCTTCATGACCGGCGCCGTCATCCCCGTCGATGGCGGCCATCTCGTCACGGGGCTGTAGCAGAAATCCGGCTTTGCATCGGCCCCGCTCGCTAGCGCATGATTGTGACAAAATGCGCTAGCGAGGCCGAACATGGACTTTTCCCTCCCGCCCGAAGTGGAAGCGCTACGGCGCCGTACCCGTGACTTCGTCGCGGAAGCGGTGATGCCGCTCGAGGCCGACCCGGACAACTACGACGAGCACGAGAACATCCGGCTCGACCGGCTGGCGGCGCTTCAAGCCAAAGCGAAGGCGGAGGGTCTATGGTCCCCCCAGGCACCGCGCGACTACGGCGGCATGGGGCTGCCGATGGTGGCATGGGCCGCGATGTACGAAGAGGCCAACCGGTCGATCTTCGGTCCCGTCGCGCTGAACTGTGCCGCCCCCGACGACGGCAACATGAATCTCTTGGCCAAGGTCGGGACGCAGGATCAGAAGGAACGCTGGCTGCGACCGATCGTCGAAGGAAAAGTCCGCTCCTCTTTCGTCATGACCGAGCCGCATCCGGGCGGCGGCTCGGATCCGTCGATGATCCGCACCCGCGCCGAGCGCCGCGGCGACCGCTGGGTCGTGCACGGGCGCAAATGGTTCATCACCGGCGCGGGGGTCGCACAGCACTTCATTCTGATCGCCCGTACGTCGGACGACGCGCGCCGTGGGCTGACCGCCTTCCTGTTCCATCGCGATCAACCCGGCTGGCGCATTCTACGCCGCATCCCGATCATGGGTCCGGAGGAGCATGGCGGCCACTGCGAGCTCGAGTTCGATGGTCTCGAGATCGACGATGCCAATGTTCTCCTCGGCGTCGGTGACGGACTCAAGGCGACGCAAATCCGCCTCGGCCCCGCACGGCTCACGCACTGCATGCGCTGGCTCGGCCTTTCCAAGCGTTGCTGCGAGATCGCCTTTGCCTATGTCCGCGAGCGCGAGGCCTTCGGCACCAAGCTGATTGATCGCGAGAGTGTGCAGATCAAGCTGGCCGAGGTCGCCCATGCGATCGACATTGGCCGGCTTCTGGTGATGCGCGCGGCCTGGAAGCTCGATCAGGGTGACTTCGCCCGCAAGGAGATTTCCAGCGCCAAGATCCACGTCGCGGACACGCTGCATCAGGCCGCCGACGTCGCGATCCAACTCAATGGCGCGCGCGGCTATTCGAAGGATACGGTGCTGGAGTGGATTTACCGCTACGCCCGCCAAGCGCGCCTGGTCGACGGCGCCAGTGAGGTCCACAAAATGGTGCTGGCCCGGCACATGGCCAGCGAAGGGATCGATTACTGGCGCTGGGGCCCGGCCTGAGCCCGTCCCGATGCGACGGAACAGGGTGGCAGTTCATGCGTTGTTGGCGCGCAGGACATGCCATTCTCCTCCCAGCCCCCCAGCTGAAAGGCAGGCCCTGCCCCGGCCCCCTACGGGGCCGGGTTCTGCCTTCCTTGAAATAAGAGTATTGGGCCGTCAGGGCCGTGCAAGCAGGCCGATGAGATGCGTGCCGTTCATCCGCCGCGTCCGCTCCGCCGCCAGCCGCTGCAGCGCCCCGCTTTCAAAGGCCGTCAGCACGGCTTGATGCACGTAGCTGCGCCGGCACACGGCGGGCGTGTTGGCGAGATGGTCCGCGACGTCACGCATGGCCGCCATCACCTGCCGCTGACGCGCAGTGTGGCTGCCGGCCGGCTCGACTTGGGCCAGATGCTCCATCGCCTGCATCGTCCCGGCCATGGTCCGGAAGTCCTTCATGCTGATCCGTGTTTGCGCCATTGCGCGCAGGAACACGTTCACTTCCGCCGACCGGACCGGCCGCACCTCGCCGTTCTCGTCGCGATACTGGAACAGCCGTCCGCCCGGCAGCCGCGCGATACGCCGCAACGCCCGCGCCAACGGCGGCGCCACGATCGACTTCTCGACCATGCGTCCGCCCTTGCCACGAAAATTGAGCACGATCGTGCGGCCGGCGACCCGGACCTGCGACTTCAGCAGCGTGACCGCGCCGCGCGCACCACTGGATTGCACGTAGGACTCGGTGCCGGCGCGGATCGCACCCGCCCAGACGAGTTCGATCACCGCCGCGAGGGCATGGTCGCGTGTCGCCTCGCGGCAGCGCAGATGCTGCAGAAGCCGCCGACGCAGCTGCGGTAGCACCGTGGCAAGCCGCTTCAGCCGCCGCGACTTCCGCGCCTCGCGCACGATCTCCCAATTGGGATGGTAGCGGTATTGCAGCCGCCCCGCCGCGTCCCGGCCGATCGCCTGCAGATGCGCGGCCGGGTCTTCGGCCAGCAGCACGTCGGTATAGGCAGGAGGCACCGCCAGCGAGCGGAAGCGCCGCAACGTCGCCTCGTCCCTGACGGGCCGCCCGCTCGGCCGCAGATAGACGAAACCACGGCCGCGGCGTTGCCGCCGGATCGTGAGTTCTTCGGGCGAGACGACGCGCAGCCCGTTCTTGCGCGCCAGCGCCGCGATCGTGGTGCCGCCTCCGGCCATAAACAACCTCCGTGGTGGTACCAAATGCGGCGACCCGGCAACGAGTTCCGCCCGCGGGAACGGACGCCGCGGAAGCGGGTTTCCTTCAAGCACACGAGGGAAGCGGACATGGCACCGGGCGCACCCCATCGCGGGAACACGGAACAATTGCGTGCCGCCATCGATCGCGGCTTGACGGGCGACAAGGTCTGCTGGAGCGACCCGGCGGCCGCGCCTCTCGGCGCCGACGATGAAGCGGCGGGGACGCCGCCGAGCGCGGCTGACGTTTCGGCCGCCCATTCCGCCGAGCTGCGTCCCGACTGGGAACAGCGCGGCCCGTTGCGGACCTCCGGCGCGCCGTTGATCATCGTGGGCGTCATCGCGGTGACGGCCATCGCCATCATCGCCGGCCTGCAGGTCCCGTGATCCGACCTACGGTCACGTCGTGTCCGTATCCGAGGAGATGATCCGCGCGCCGCGCTGGTAGGTGGCATAGCGCCAGAGCCACTGCATCGTCACGCTGAGCCGCTTGTCGAAACCCACCAGCAGGTAGACGTGGACGATCGCCCACAGCAGCCAAGCGAGTCGCCCCTTCAGCCGCAGGCGCCCATACTCGTAGACAGCCGCGTTGCGGCCAATAATCGCCGTGTTGCCACGATCGCTGAAACGAAACGGTGCCACCGGCGCGCCCGTTTTTATCCGCTGTGCCAGCGCGCGGCCCAAGTGACGGCCTTGCTGCTGCGCGACCTGCGCCAGTGCCGGCAAAGGTTGTCCCTCTTCATTCGGCAGCAGCGCCGCATCTCCGATCACGTAGACGTCCGGCAGGCCCGGCACGGACAGGTCGGGCGCGACCCGGATCCGCCCGCCCGCCTCCGTCGGCCGGCCGAGCCAGCGGCCGACCGGCGACGCCCGGACGCCTGCACCCCATAACACTGTTTCCGACCGGATCCGCTCTCCACCGACAATGACCCCCTCTGCGTCGATCGCCTCGACAGCCCGCCCCGTCATGACCACCACGCCGCGCTGCTCCAGCGCTTTTCGCGTATAGGCCGAGATCTCCTCCGCGAAAGCCGGCAACAGCCGGGGCCCCGCTTCGATGAGGATGATCCGCGCGGAACGTGGGTCGATCCGCCGGAAATCCCGTGCCAGCGCGAACCGCGCGAGCTCCATCACCGACCCCGCCAGTTCCACCCCCGTCGGCCCGCCGCCGATGATCACGATCGTCATCAGCGCCTGCTGCCGTGCGGGATCGCCGCAGCGTTCCGCCTCCTCGAACGCCAACAGAAGGTCCGCCCTGATCCGCCGCGCATCTTCGATCGTCTTCAGACCGCGGGCATGCTCCCGCCACTCGTCGTGACCGAAGAAATGGGCCTCCGAACCCGTGGCCAGGACCAGGATGCGATAGTTGATCGCGCTGCCGTCGCTGAGAATCACGCGGCCGGTCTCAGTGTCGACGGCCGCCACCTCACCGAGTTCCACGTCGATATTGCGATGGCGCGCAAGCAGCCGCCGCACCGGCTGCGCAATATCGGCCGGTGACAGTGCAGCCGTCGCGACCTGGTACAGCAGGGGCACGAACAGATGGTAGTTTCGCCGGTCGATCACCTTGACCGGCACCGGGCTGCCCGCCAATCCGGCCGCGCAGGCCAACCCGCCGAACCCCGCGCCGACGATTACCACACCGGCGGAAGCACCCGCCGGTGCCGCTGCGCCGTACCTGACGCGGGCCGGTGTCTCCGGCCTGTTCACCGTCGCCGCCGCCGGCTCGGATTCGCTTTCTCTTCGCCCTGATCGGTCAGTGTCGGAAACTCGCCCGCATTCTCCACCGCCTCGAGCGGCTCGACCGGTTCCCCCTGGTCGCCCTGCTCCGGCGCGTGGATCGGCTTGGTCGCCAGATCCTGATTGTCTTCGATGGCGACCAATTCACTCGCCATATCCCAATGCGCCTGATCGCGCCCTTTCGGCTGGCCTTCCTCGAGCCAGATCTGATAGGCGCGTTCGCGGATCCGTTGCTCCCGGTCTGCCATGTCACGGCCTCCGTTGTTGTGGTCTCCGCGGGACAACGGGATTGCAATGGCGGCGTTCCGCCCGTTTGCTGCATGGCCGGCAACCGTGGCGATGTCTTGCCGCACGTGAAACACGGCCACCGGCAGGGTGTCGAACAACGTCGTCACCGGCGCATCCCGCTGCCTCAGCAGATCGCGCATCGGCGCACCGCCGAGCACGAGTCGCGCGTCCCAATCCGCGAATTGCGGCCATATCCGCCCACCATCGCTCACGGCAGCGAAGTGACGCCCGATAGCCACCACGATGCTTTCCTGTCCGTCACCGCGCGCGAATGCGATGACGTGCTTGCGATCGCCTCCCGCCACGGCGAGTGGATGATACGCACCCGCCGTGAAGATGGCTGGGAATTGCCGGCGCAATCTCAAAAGACGGTGCGTCAACGCCATCTTGATCCGCCCGTCCGGCCATTGCGCCGCCAGTGACGGCCAATCCGGCTCTTCGATTGTCTGCAGCGCCTCCGCCCGGACGCGATAATCGACCGGACGCCGGTTGTCCGGATCGACCAGCGACAGATCCCACAACTCGCAGCCCTGATAGATGTCGGGGACGCCAGGCCCCAGCAATTTGAGGGCCACCTGCGACAGGCTGTTGACCGCCCCGAGCAAGGCGAGCCGAGGCGCCAACCTGTTCAGCAGCTCGATGAAGGATGCCGACCGTCCCAGATCGAGCGCCGCACGCACGAACGTGGTTAGGTTCTCCTCATAGACAGGATCGGGATTGATCCAGCTCGTTTCGCTCTTGCCTTCGCGGGCGGCCTTGATCGCGTAGGCCTCCATCCGTGCGACATAGTCGGGGTCGGGCCCGCCTTGCGGCCATGTTCCGGCGAACGTTTGGTACATGAGATAGGCGTGCGCCCGCGATACCGGCCTGTCGCCGCCGATCAGCGGCGCGTTCAGCGCCATCGCCGCCCGCACGAAGCCGCCCCACTCTTCGGCCAGCTCTGAAATGGCAAGCAGCCGCGCCCGCGTATCCTCGCCGCGCTTGGTGTCGTGCGTCGCCGTCGCCGTCATCCCGTGCGGGCTCTCGTCGGCCCGGCCCGCCATGCGCGCATGATACGCATCGACGGACAGGGCCGGCGCCGCCGGATCGCCGCCCACGTCGTTCAGCGCCAACAGGCGCAGATAGCGATAGAATGCGGTGTCCTCGAGCGACTTCGCCATCAAGGGTCCCGTCACCTGCTGCACCTTCGCCGCGAAGCGCTGCACCCTGAGTCGGCTGTAGCCGCCCGACTGCTGCACCAGGTCGAGCGTCAGCGCATCCTCGATAAAATTGAAGATGTCCGCATCCGGACCATACCAGTCCCGCCGCGCCGCCGCGACCGCCCCGGAAATGATCTTGCGGTCCTCCGGTCCCGCGCCCGCCTCGTCGACATAGGTGCGGTAGACAGGATAATGCAGCAGAACGGAATGCAGCGCGGCACGCAGCCGGTCGAGCGTATAATCCCGCGTCCGCCAGTGCCCCGCGGCGATGCGCGCCAGCAGCCGCGCCAGCAGCGTGAATTCGCTCGCCAGGATCGTGTCGAGCGTGCGCCGTTTGCAGTGCATCAGGATCGCTTCGAAATCCTCGGCATCGCCCGTCACCTCTTCCGCGATCGCCTGCAGCGCGGGCAGCGCGTCCCCGTTCACCAGCACCCGCGCGATCGCGTTCAGCCACTCGTAGCCGGTCGTGCCCGCGACTCCGGCCAAGGCCGGCATGCGCTCGCCTTCCGCCAAGATCTTCTCGACCACCACGTAGGTGTCCGGTCGATCGCGGCCGCGGACACGCCGCAGCAGCCGCTGCAGCCGGCGGCAATAGTCGCGCGGGTCATAGAGGCCGTCGATGTGATCGATCCGAATGCCCTGCAGCCGACCATCGGCCACAAGCTGCGCCACACGCTTGTGCGTCTGCGCGAAGACACGCGGATTCTCGACCCGAATTCCGGCCAGATCGTTGATGTCAAAGAACCGCCGGTAGTTGATCTCGCTCAATGAAACCCTCCAGTGCGCCAACCGGTAATGCTGCCGTTCCAACAAACGATGCAGCAGCAGCACCTTGCCCGGGTCGGCGGGGTCGGGCCGGTAAGCGGCGAGCCCGCGCGCGATGACGGTATCGCCTCCGGCTACCGCGGCGATCGCTGCCTTCATCTTCGGGGCTTCGGCGCGGCTCGGACGTCCCTGGCTGCCATAGGCGTCGGCGATCGCGAGCAGCGCCCGACCGGCTTCGCTGCCTTCCTCGTGGGCGGCGGCTACGACGGTGCGCAGAATCTCGCTGTACCGGCTCGGACGGATCGGCAGCTTGTGGTCGTAGTACCAGGCGGCGAAGCTGCCCTCCGCTGCGTCGTAACGCAGCGCGATCTCGCCGCTTTCCAGGGCTTCGCCGTAGGACGTCCCCAGGATCGGCAGCAGCACCGTGCTGCCGGTTCGAAACGGAAGCAGGTCCCATTCAATGTCGAAGACATCGGCGTAGGCGGATTTCGGCCCCCATTCCAGCACGTCCAGCCACAACGCATTGTCATCATGGCCGACGCCCATATGGTTGGGGACGAAATCGAGAATGAGCCCGAGATCGGCCGCCTGCGCTGCCTCACACAGCCGCGCGAACCCCTCCTCGCCGCCAAAGCTCTCGTTCAAGCGCTGGTGGTCGACAATGTCGTAACCATGCGTGCTGCCCTTGCGTGCCGCCAGGAACGGCGACAGGTAGAGATGGCTAACGCCGAGTGCCTGGAGGTAAGGCACCAGCTCGGCGGCGCGATCGAATCCGAATTCGCTGGTGAGCTGTAGCCGGTAGGTCGCCAGCGGAATGGCCGGAGGCATGGGGGCTCACGCAGGTTCGCTCTTGGCGGGGTGTTCGCGGTGGGCGGACTCGGCACGATGCGGGTGATGCGGCTGCGCCATTGAGGCGGCGAACACCACGATCGCGCAGGGCGGGATTTTCACGCGATCCTTGGCTGCGCGGGTCGGCACGTTCGGGCTTGACGCCGTGCACAACACCGGCGTCCAGGAATGCCAGTCCTGCACGGCCGGCAGCACGGCGGCGATCGGGGTCTTCGCGGCATTCATCGCAACGAACAGCGGCGCGCCGCGGGCGTCGACCGGCATCAGTACGAAACTGAGATACCGCGCTTCGAAGAAGTTCCAGTCTTCCTCTGTCATCTCGCGCCCCTCCGGCACGATCCAGAGAATGTCGAAATGGCCATCACCGCGGCTGCCGTCGAGCCAGCGTCGACGCGACAGCTGCGGATAAAGCCGCCGCAGCTCCGTCAGACGCGAGACGAGCGGCGTGAGATCGTCGTCCTTGTCGCCGGCGCGCGACCAGTCGACCCAGCCGATTTCGTTGTCCTGACAATAGGCGTTGTTGTTGCCGCCCTGGCTGTTGCTGACCTCGTCCCCGGCCAGCATCATCGGCACCCCTTGCGCCAGCAGCAGCGAGGCAAGCATGTTCCGCCGCATCTGCCGGCGCGCCGAGAGGACGGCCGGATCGTCGGTGGCGCCTTCGACGCCGAAATTGGTGCTGTCGTTCTCGTCGGATCCGTCGCGATTGTCCTCCAGATTGGCCTCGTTGTGCTTGTGCGCATAGCTGGTCAGGTCCGCCAGCGTGAAGCCGTCATGGGCCGTGATGAAGTTGACACTGGTGGTGGCCGCGCGTCCGTCGCGCCGGAACAGGTCGGCGGAAGCCGTCATGCGTGCGCCGAGCTCGCCGATCAGGTTCGGCTCGCCGCGCCAGAACCGGCGCAGGGTGCGCCGGAACGAATCGTTCCATTCGCGCCAGCCGGCCGGATAATTGCCGACCTGGTAGCCGCCGAGTCCGAGGTCCCACGGCTCGGCGATCAGTTTGACCTTGGACAGGACCGGATCCTGACGCACCGCGGCAAAAAACGCCGCGTTGCGATCGAATCCGTCGGCGCGGCGCCCCAGCGTCGTCGCGAGGTCGAAGCGAAAGCCGTCGACGTGATAGCACTCGACCCAGTGCCGCAGAGAGTCGAGCACCATCTGCAGCACACGCGGATGGGTGAGGTCGAGGGCGTTGCCGCAGCCGGTGAAGTCATCGTAGTAGCGCGGGGTTCCGGGCTTGAGCCAGTAATACGAAGCATTGTCGATGCCTCGGAACGACAGCGTGGGCCCTAGCTGATTGCCCTCCGCCGTGTGGTTGTAGACGACGTCGAGAATGACCTCGATCCCGGCCTGATGCAGTCGCGCGATCGCGATTCGCAGTGCATTGGGCCCGTCGCCGGCGCCGTAACGAGGCTCCGGACAGAAGAAGCCGGCGGTGTTGTAGCCCCAGTAGTTGCGCAAGCCGCGTTCGACGAGGTGGCGATCGTCGGCAAAGGCGTGCACCGGCAGCAGTTCCAACGTTGTCACGCCCAGCTTCTTGAGATGCGCAATGAAGCCGGGACTGCCGAGGCCGAGATAGGTGCCGCGCTGCCAAGCCGGCACGTCCTCGCGCAGGATTGTCGCCCCCTTCACATGCGCCTCGTAGATCACCGTCCGGTCCCAAGGCACGGCCGGTGGGCGGTCGTCGCCCCACGTATAGGCCTCGTCCACCACGACGCATTTGGGCACACCGCGCGCATTGTCGCGCCGGTCGAACGAGAGGTCGGCACGGGCGCTTCCGGTGCGATAGCCGAAATGCGCGTCGCTCCAGACGAAACGCCCGGCGAGCTTCTTCGCATACGGATCGATCAGCAGCTTGTTGCCGTTGAACCGATGCCCCTGCTCGGGCTGGTAGGGTCCGTACACCCGATAGCCGTAGAGCTGACCGGGCAGGATTTCCGGCAGATAGCCATGCCAGACATCCTCCGTGCGCTCCGGCAGCGGCACGCGCTCCAATTCGCGGCGCCCCTGGTTGTCGAACAGGCACAATTCGATCCTCTCGGCGTTGGCTGAGAAGAGTGCGAAGTTCGTGCCCCGACCGTCCCACGTGGCACCAAGCTTCACCGGCGATCCTTCGCGCACCAGCATGGGTTACTCCGGTATGAGAAAGAGAGCGCCGAGCGGCGGTACGACGAGCTCCAGTGTCGCCCGCCCCTGCTCCTCGAGCGCCGTCAGAACGCCGCCGTTGCCGACATTGCTGCCGCCATAGATCGCGGCATCCGAGTTCAGCACTTCGCGCCATCGGCCGGCGCGCGGCACCGGCACGCGATAGCCCGTGCGGATCTCCGGTGTGAAGTTGACGATCACGATGCATTGCGCGTCGGCCTCGCGCCCCTGCCGCAACCAGGCGAAGACACTGCGCTCGGCATCGTCGGCAACCAGCCAGCGAAATCCTTCGGCGTCGCAGTCCAGTTCGTGCAGCGCGGGCAGCGTGCGATAGATGCGGTTGAGATCGCGGATCAGCGCCTGGACGCCGCCATGCGGCGGCTGTTCCAGCAGATGCCAGTCGAGGCTGGCATCGTGGTTCCATTCTTTCTCCTGGCCGAACTCGCAGCCCATGAACATGAGCTTCTTGCCGGGATGCCCGAACATGAACGCGTAGTAGGCGCGCAGGTTCGCGTAGCGTTGCCAGGAATCCCCCGGCATCCGCCCGAGGATCGAACGCTTCCCGTGCACCACTTCGTCGTGCGACAGCGGCAGGACGAAGTTCTCGAAGAACGCGTAGTGCAGGCCGAAGACGATGTCGCCGTGATGATGCTTGCGATAAAGCGGATCGCGCCCGATGTAGCGCAACGTGTCGTTCATCCAGCCCATGTTCCACTTGTAGCCGAAGCCGAGGCCGCCCCAATCGACCGGCCGCGACACCATCGGCCAAGCGGTCGATTCCTCGGCCATCGTCGTCGCCGTCGGCGCGCGGGCATAGATCTCCTTGTTGAACCGGTGCAGGAAATCAATCGCCTCCAGGTTCTCGCGCCCGCCATGGCGGTTCGGCACCCAGCCGCCGGGCGGGCGGCTGTAGTCGAGGTACAGCATGGAAGCGACCGCATCGACGCGCAGCCCGTCCGCGCCGTAGCGCTCGATCCAGAACAACGCGCTCGTGAGCAGGAAATTCGCCACCTCGCTGCGGCCGAAATTGTAGACCAGCGTGTTCCAGTCGAGGTGCCGCCCCTGCATCGGATTGGCGTGCTCGTACAACGCCGTGCCGTCGAACCAGCCGAGCCCGTGCGGGTCGTCCGGAAAATGCCCCGGCACCCAGTCCAGGATCACCCCAAGACCGGCAGCGTGGCACGCTTCGACCAATGCCACGAAATCGTCCGGCGCGCCGAACCGGCTCGTCGGCGCGAACAGACCGGTCGGCTGATAGCCCCAGGAGCCGTCGAACGGGTGCTCCATCACGGGAAGAAATTCGACATGGGTGAAGCCGAGATCCGCCGCATAGGCGGGAAGCGTTTCCGCCAGTTCGCGATAGGTGAGCCAGCGGTTCCCCTCCTCCGCCTTCCGTCGCCACGAGCCGAGATGCATCTCGTAGATCGAGATCGGCGCATGCACGCTGTTGAGGTCCGGGCGGGACGAGCGGATCTCTACCGTCGGCCGTTCGGCGCGGCACACGATCGAAGCGGTCGCCGGCCGCACTTCGGCCGCGAAGGCAAAAGGATCCGCCTTCAATGGCAGCAGTTCGCCGTGCGCGCCGAGGATCTCGTATTTGTATCGGTCGCCGATGCCGGCGCCGGGCACGAAGATCTCCCACACACCGCCCCCGCGCATCCGCATCGCGTGGCGCCGGCCGTCCCAGTCATTGAAGTCGCCGACCACGCTCACCCGCCTGGCATTGGGCGCCAGGACGGCGAAACACGTTCCCGACACTCCTTCGAGCGTCATCGGATGGGCGCCGAGCTTCTCGTAGGCGTGCAGGTGTGTGCCTTCCGCGAGCAGGTGCAGGTCGAATTCGCTCAGCACCGGCGGAAACCGGTACGCATCCTCCAACTCCTCCTCTTGGGTCCCACGCCGTTGCCGCAGCCGGTAGGCGCCGTTTCCCTCGACCGCCGCGGCGAACAAGCCCGCTTCGTGGATACGGGCGAGCTGGTGCGTGCGGCCGTCGGGCATGACTGCCGACACGGCGTCAGCGGTCGGAAGATAGGTGCGGATCACCCGGCGCCCGCCCTCCTCGTGCGGTCCGAGAAAACGGAACGGATCGGCGTGTTCGCCACGCACGATCGCCATCGCTTCGTCCGGCAGTGCGCTCACGGCTCGGTCTCCTCGGTCGCGTCCTGCTCGGAAGGGACCGGCTCGGGCTGCGGCAGCAGCCGCAGGATTCCGATCAGCGGGACATGGGTCCACGACGGCCGGTTGGAAAGCTCGTAGCCCAGTTCGTAGATCGCCTTGTCGAGCACGAAGAAGTCGACCAGCCGCTGCGCCTCCGCAGCGTCCTCGGGCCAGAATCCGGCGTCGGCTGCTTCGATGTATCCGGCGAGGAAACTCTCGTTGGCGATGCGCCGCCACGCATTGAGCGCCGTGTCGAGCCGCTCGCTTTCTTCAGGAGCGCTGGCGGGATTGCGCTCAAGCGCGGCGGTCGCCGCATAATCGAACGATCGCACCATCCCGGCCACGTCGCGTGCCGCAGGCATCTTTGTCCGCCGCTCCGGCATGCTGCGATGGGGCTCACCCTCGAAATCGATGATATGGACGTCGTCCTTGACGATCAGGATCTGCCCGAGATGCAGGTCGCCGTGGTGACGAATCTTCGCGACGGCGAGATGCCGCGGCGCGAGCGCTTCCATCGTCGCCGCCAGCTCGTCGCGTCGCGCCAGCAGCTGCTCCGCCAGCACCTGCGCCCGCGGCGACAGATTGCTTCGCATCCGCTCCAAGAGGGCGAGATTGCGCTGCGCCGTTGCCTTCGCTTCGGCGAACCACGTCTCCGCATCTTCCTCGGTCACCGGTTCCGGAGCGAAGGCTGGATCCTCAGTCGGCCCCGCAAGCGCCCGATGCAGTTCCGCCGTGCGCCGGCCGATCTGGTGCAGATGCTGCAGATAGGAGATGTGCTCGGGACTGTCCGATAGCGCGCTGGTCCCGATCACCTTCTGCTCGTCGAGATAGCGATCAAGGTAGCTCGCCGAAAACGCCCACGCGTCGCCCTGGTTTTCGATGAATCCGTGCACAGTCGCCAGTGCCGTGGATTGATCGCCCTCGACCAGAGCCACCCAACCGAGCAGCGGCGGCGTGTTGGCATAGCGGGCCATCTCGGTGAGGTAGTGCCCCATCTCGATCTCCGGATTGATGCCGGGCTGCTGCCGCCGCAGGAACTTGACCACCGCCGCCGCATCACCGATTACGCTGGTGTTCGACTGCTC
>Ga0182741_1004255_pt1 | contig 14317 bp, 14 predicted proteins | sample eDN5th37CBELigOP_FD_128874 | JGI IMG/M metagenome (GOLD analysis project Ga0182741, IMG submission 128874) | Enriched Organic Plus compost microbial communities from Emeryville, California, USA - eDNA 5th pass 37_C BE-Lig OP (version 2) (version 2) ...
AGCGCGGCTTTGAAGTTGTTCTGGAGGTCAGTCTGCTTACTTGCTGTGAACTGCACCAACGAGCAGGTTGTTGGAATCCTTCAGGCTTACCCAGCGGCCTGTGTGGGTGGAGGCCTGACGCTTCAGGAACTCGTAGCTGGTCCAGTTCCAGCGCTTTACCTCATCGCTCAGATTATCGAGGATCAGGTCGCCTTCCGTGGTGCGAACGGTCAGGACCGCGTGACCCTCACCATCAGGCTTGCGGACGACGGTGATCAGCAGGTTCGAGAGCGGAATGCCCAGGGCATGCAGACGCCTGCGCTTTTCCAGCACGTAGTCTTCGCAGTCACCCACGCCATCGGTGGGATAGGCCCAATGCTCTTCCTTGCCGTAGATGTCACGATCATTCATCGGACGGACTTCACGGTTCACGCTGAGATTCACCTGCTCGATCGCGGCGCGCCATTTTTCATTGATAGCAAGCGGCCCACGATCACGCGTGCGGATCGAGCATTCAAACGGATTGCTCTTGCAGAATTCGTAATGGCCGATCGGCTGCGATGTGAAGCTGCCAACCGTCATGAGTCCGTTTGCAACAGCAACGCTGCCAAGCAAACCTGCCCATAGATAACACACGATGTATGCGGCGCTGCGCGCCACCCGCCTAGCAGCCATTGCTGCACCCCGTTGTCGGTTCTTAACGAAATGTTAAGGAACTTGACCGTGTGGCGTCAATTGGGCGAGAGGGGTTTTTGGGCTTATGGTTACCGCGCGACGACGGATTGTCACGCGGTGTTGCATTTTTTCAAAGACTGTTAGCCGGCGTCAGGCCTTGGCAGGGCGGTGCTGGTTGATGAACTCGACGATCCGCGGAGCCACTTCGGCCCTGAAACGCGAGCCGTTGAAGACGCCATAGTGGCCGACGACAGGCTGCAGGTGATGGGCGCGCTTGTCGGCAGGCAGGTTCGCGCAGAGGTCATGAGCCGCATAGGTCTGGCCCACCCCGGAGATATCGTCGTTCTCGCCTTCCACCGTCATCAGCGCCACTTTGGTCACCGCCGACGGCTGAACCAGTTCGTCCCTGTGCATCAGCTCACCCTTCGCAAGCGACTTGCGCAGGAACACATGATCCACGGTCTGCAGGTAGAACTCTGCCGTGAGATCCATGACCGCCATGTATTCGTCATAGAACTCGCGATGCTTGTCGGCCGGCTCGCCATCCCCGCGCACCAGGTTCTTGAAGAACTCGTGATGGGCAAACAGGTGGCGATCCAGGTTCATGCCCATGAAGCCGGAAAGCTGGAGGAAGCCCGGGTAGACACTGCGCTGATAGCCGGCATTCGGCCACGGCACAGGCATGATCACATGGTTCTTGAACCAGTTGAGATCGCGCTCTTCGGCAAACTTGTTCACCGCCGTCGGATTGCGGCGGGTATCAATCGGCCCCCCCATCAAAACCATGGAGGATGGAAGGTCCGGATGGTTGTGCGCCGACATGATAGCAATGGCGGCAAGCACCGGCACTGAAGGCTGGCAGACAGCGATGACGGATGTGCCAGGGCCAACAACGCCCAGCATCTCGATCACGTAGTCGATGTAGTCATCGAGGTCGAAACCGCCGTCGTTGAGCGGAACCAGTCGCGCGTCGGTCCAGTCGGTAATGTAAATGTCAGCCGAAGGAAGCAGGTCCTTCACCGTGCCACGCAGCAAAGTGGCGAAGTGACCCGACATTGGCGCAACCAGCAGCACCTTCTGATCAGGCTTCCGCTTCTTGGGCACATCTCTGACGAAATGGAGAAGGTCGCAGAAGGGCTTGGACCAGACGACTTCCTCGCGCACTGCTACTTCCTTGCCGTCCACGACGGTGCTGGCGATGCCGAACGCGGGCTTTTCATAGCGTCGGGTGGAGCGCTCGAAGAGTTCCGCAGAAGCGGCGATGGCGCGCGCGAACGACGTGTTGGCGATCGGGTTCTTCGGACTGGAATAGATGCTCTTCAATACATCAGCGTAGGCGCGTGCAGGTTGCAGGGCGGCTTGCTGAAGCTCATAGAACTGGTAGAACATTCAAGACCTTTGGCTGACGGGCGAACCTTGCGCCCAAGGGCAGACCTGCGATGAGAAACCTATGGAACCCAGAGGTGGCTCGCAGCCATGCTGCTCTCGCGCCAGACAATGCCATGGTCCCCAAGGGGGTCTGAAGTTGGAGGATCTTATCCATTAGATTGTTGCATTGCAACATCAATAAACATAGGCCTCAGGCGCGGATGGGCAAGGGCTGCTCGATTGACTGCCGGGAGATTTTTTCAGATGACCATATCGAACGAAGAAGATCTGAAGCGCCTGCAGGAGATCGGCAGAATCGTTGCAAATACCTTGAAGGCCATGGCAACAGCCATCGTACCTGGCATGACCACAGCGGAGCTGGATGCGCTGGGCCGCAAACTGCTGGAAGATTCCGATGCACAGCCTGCCCCGGAGCTGGCCTATGGCTTTCCTGGCGCGACCTGCATCAGCATCAACGAAGAAATCGCCCACGGCATTCCCGGAGACCGTCGGATCCAGCCGGGCGACCTCGTCAACATCGACGTCTCGGCAGTGAAGAACGGTGTCTATGCCGATACCGGTGCATCGGTTCCAGTGCCACCCGTCTCCAGGGCGATTGATCGACTTTGCAGGGACGGCCGCAAGGCAATGTGGGCCGGGATACGCCAGGTAGGCACAAACCGGCGCTTTTCAGAAGTCGGTCATGCGATCGGCACTTTTGCGCGAAAGAACCGCTATACGCTGGTACAGAACCTTGCCAGCCATGGTGTTGGAAATTCTCTCCATGAGTACCCGGAAGGGATTGCAACCTGGCCCAACCCCTCTGACAAACGCCTGATGGACGATGGCCTTGTCTTCACCATCGAGCCGTTCCTGTCGCTCGGTGCCGATTGGGCAGAGGATTCCGGTGACGGATGGACCCTGCTCAGTTCTCCGAGCAGGCCCACTGTTCAATACGAACACACGGTCGTGGCGACGAAAAACGGTCCGCTGGTGGTCACGCTGCCGGGTTAGAGCGGTTCAGGTTAGCATTGAAACGCAGACGGTGTGCCAGCGTCTCACCCTTCCTACTGGGCTTGTCGAAGCACGGGGTGAGAAGCTGCGAGTGCTGGAACCTCGTCCTTGTCGGCTCAGGATGAGGGTTCCTGCCCCGCTAGTCTGGGGCTCCAAGAAGAACGTCAGATGGCCGATTGCATCTCGGCCAGTATGGCTTCAGCAGCAGCCCTCCGGTCAGCAGCACCGACGATCGGCCGCGCTACAACCAGATGGCTGGCGCCGGCGCGAATGGCGTCGGCCGGTGTGACGACGCGCTTCTGGTCGCCTGCATCAGCGCCGGTCGGGCGGATGCCCGGCGTTACAACCGCAAGATCCGGTCCGACGGTCTGGCGGATCAGGGAAGCCTCCGCCGCCGAGCAGACAATGCCGCCCATGCCCGCATCGCGTGCCTGCGCCGCGCGCTTCAGCACCAGCGACTGGGGATCCATATTGTAGCCCGCTTCATGCAGGTCCTGCTCGTCCATGGAGGTGAGAACCGTCACGCCGAGAAGGCAGAGGTTCGAGCCTTCCGCAGCCGCCACGGCGGCGCGCATGGCCTTTGGATAGGCATGAAGCGTCAGCATCGATACGCCCATCCTGGCGATGTTTTCGACGCCTTTCGCTACCGTATTGTCGATGTCGAGCAGTTTCATATCGAGGAAGATGTTCTTACCCGACCGCGCAAGTTCACCCGCAAACGCGAGGCCGCCCGCGAAAACGAGCTGATAGCCAATCTTGTAGAAACTGACGGTATCGCCAAGCTCCGTGACGACCTTTTCCGCTTCAGCCAGCGTGGGTACGTCGAGGCCGACGATCAGGCGGTCCCTCATCTCTGTAGCCATCGGGTGTGCCTCCAATTGTGCGCCTTGGTGTTGCGGCACCACTGGCACACTACCCGTGCACAGGCAATCCCGGATGTTGGACTTATGATCTGCTGGATAACATGCGGGCGCGCTCGATGAGCGCAGTGCAGACGGTGGTCATGCTCCTGCGCAGTGAGGCCTCGCGGAAGTTACCATCCTCGTCGAAGGCGTCCTGCCCTCGCGGTACAGAGCACTGCGACGAGACCACCTCGGCGCCGCAATGCACAAGAACCGCACGCAGATGATTGATCGCGCGGATGCCCGCGTAGTTGCCGTCCGAAGAGGAGCAAAGTGCGGTTGCCTTGCCCTTGAAAGCTCGGAAGGGACGCCCCTCCGCATCCCTGTTGACCCGACTGACCCAGTCTATGGTGTTTTTCAGGAGCGGCGGGATGGACGCGTTATATTCCGGCGTGGCGATCAGCAGGCCATCATGAGCGGCTATCATGTTGGCAAGGCTGACGGCAGGTTCGGGAACTCCGGACTCCTTCTCGAGGTCCTGGTTCATCAAAGGCAAAGGAAAGTCAGCGAGCGAGATGCGATTGACGTCGGCGCCCTGCAGCGCCAGTTCTCTGACTGCCGCGTCAGCGGTCTTGCCGCTATAGGCACCGGCGCGGATTGACCCTGCGAAGACAAGGATACGGGGTGCCAATCCGGCTCTCTCCTGACTATGCCGCCGGACGTGTGTAGAGCCACAGATGGGCTGGTGGGATGTTGCGGACGATGAAGTCGAACCGATCCACATTATAGGTGCCGCGTCCCGGAGGTATGGGAGATACCGGTCCGTAGGTGATCTGGACTACAGGACGGCCTGGCGGCAGGAGGTCAAGCAGTGTTTCCAGTAGCGACACACGAGCCTGAACCGGGAAGTTCAGCATCGGGATCGCAGAAATGATGCTGTCGAACTGGCGGTCTCTCCAGGGAGCCAGCACGTTGTCCAGATCGAAGGCGTCTCCGTGGACGAACTGAACGCCCGGCATGTCGCGCTTCAGGCGGTCGACGAAATCCTTCGAATACTCGACGGACACGAGGTTCTCGGGCTTCACACCCCGCTCAAGAATGGCCCGCGTGATGACCCCGGTGCCAGGGCCGAGTTCGAGAACCATGTCATCACGTTCAGGGCGGACAACTGAGGCCATGCGGCGGGCGGTGACACCACTGGTCGGAACGATCGAGCCGACAGCCTTCGGCTTGTCCATCCAGCCACGGAAGAACCTGAGCTCTTCATCAAACTTGGCGGCGAGCGCCTTCTTCACACTGCCCATGTCTTTCTACCTCCTGCGAACCGTGCTCCTCGAACGTATGCTCCGACGCACACTAAATGAAGGTTCGCCCCGTTGACCAGCTAACCGAAAGATTCAAAAAAATCCTTCATTCGTGCGAAGAAACCCGTCGATTGGGGGTTGTTCTCGCTGGATGAGATCTTTTCAAACTCTTCCAGCAGTTCTCTTTGTCTTTTTGTCAGATTTTGTGGCGTTTCTACAGCAATCTGGATGTAAAGGTCACCAACCTGGTTCTGCCGCAGAACGGGCATGCCCTTCCCGCGCAGCCGGAACTGCCGACCGTTCTGGGAGCCTTCCGGAATTTTCACCCGCGTCTGCGTTCCGTCGAGCGTCGTGACCTCGAATGAACCGCCGAGGGCGGCCGTCGTCATGGAGATGGGAACCTTGCAGTAAAGGTCCGCGCCATCGCGCTGAAAAAATTCATGCGGCTTGATGGACAGGAAGATGTAAAGGTCTCCGGAAGGACCTCCACGCAGCCCTGCCTCGCCCTCGCCTGCAAGCCGGATGCGCGTACCGTCCTCGATGCCGGCCGGAATGTTGACCGAAAGCGTACGCTCTTCGACCGTACGGCCTTGCCCCGAGCACTTGCCGCAGGGGTCTTCGATGATCTGGCCACGGCCCTGACACTGCGGACAGGTGCGCTCGACCGCGAAGAAGCCCTGGGTTGCGCGGACCCGGCCGACGCCGTTACACATCTTGCACTGTACGGGTGACGATCCGGGCTTGGCGCCGGAACCCGAGCACTCCGTACAGCTGACGGAGGTCGGGACATGGATCTGGGCAGTCTTGCCCGTGAACGCCTCTTCCAGCGTTATTTCCATGTTGTAGCGCAGATCGGCTCCGCGCTCGCGACCACCGGACCGGCGGCCACGGCCACCGCCCATGATGTCGCCAAAGATGTCTTCGAAAATGTCGGAAAAGCCACCAGCGTTGAATCCGCCTCTGGCACCGCCCATGCCGCCATTCTGGAACGCGTCATGGCCGAAGCGGTCGTACGCAGCACGCTTCTGGGGATCGCGCAGCGTTTCGTAGGCCTCGTTGACTTCCTTGAATTTCTGCTCGGCCTCAGGATTACCCGGGTTGCGATCCGGGTGATACTGCATCGCGAGTTTGCGGAATGCGGCTTTCAGCTCTTTTTCATCGGCGTTTCTCGATACGCGGAGCGTCTCGTAAAAATCTGCCTTCATCTAGGACGATCCCGCACTTCTTCTCAAACGGATGCCAGTCCCCGAAAGGATTTCCGCTAAGTAGTTATTCATGAGAACGAATGCCACAACCAGGGAGCTTTGCATAGAACACTGCCGGCAAATTCATGCACCAGTGGGTGGCACGCAAGCAAAGCCCGGGTCACCCCGGGCTTTACTGCTTTCAAGCCTTAGGCCTGCTTCTTGTCGTTGTCGTCGATCTCTTCGAAATCAGCGTCGACAACGTCATCGCCAGCCTTTGCACCGGCGTCGGCCTGGCCTTCGGAGCCCGCGTTGGCCTGGGCGGCTTCATACATGGCCTGACCAAGCTTCATGGATGCCTCGGCAAGGGTGTTGGTCTTGGCCTTGATGTCCTCGACGTCCTCACCTTCCGTAGCGGAACGCAGCGCCGTGATGGCATCCTCGATGGCCTTGCGGTCTTCTGCCGATACCTTGTCGCCGTAGTCCTTGACGGACTTCTCGGAGCTGTGGATCAGGGACTCAGCCTGGTTGCGGGCCTCAGCCAGCTCGCGGCGCTTCTTGTCGGCTGCGGCGTTGGCTTCAGCATCCTTCACCATGCGCTCGATGTCGGCATCCGACAGACCACCGGAAGCCTGGATGCGGATCTGCTGTTCCTTGCCGGTGCCCTTGTCCTTGGCCGAGACGTTGACGATACCATTCGCGTCGATGTCGAAGGTCACCTCGATCTGCGGCACGCCGCGCGGTGCTGGAGGCAGGCCGACGAGGTCGAACTGGCCGAGCAGCTTGTTGTCTGCCGCCATCTCGCGCTCGCCCTGGAAGACGCGGATCGTCACAGCGCTCTGGTTGTCTTCAGCCGTCGAGAATACCTGGCTCTTCTTGGTCGGGATCGTCGTGTTGCGGTCGATCAGACGGGTGAACACGCCACCCAGCGTCTCGATGCCGAGCGACAGAGGCGTCACGTCGAGCAGCAGAACGTCCTTTACGTCACCCTGCAGCACGCCAGCCTGGATGGCAGCACCCATGGCCACCACTTCGTCAGGGTTCACGCCCTTATGGGGCTCCTTGCCGAAGAAGTTCTTCACGGCTTCCTGCACCTTGGGCATGCGGGTCATGCCGCCAACGAGAACGACTTCATCGATCTCGCCTGCGCTGAGGCCGGCGTCCTTGAGGGCGGCCTTACAGGGCGCGATGGTGCGTGCGATCAGGTCGTCAACCAGGCTCTCCAGCTTTGCGCGGGTGAGCTTGATGGCGAGGTGCTTCGGACCGGTCTGGTCAGCCGTGATGAACGGCAGGTTGATCTCGGTCTGGGCCGAAGAGGACAGCTCGATCTTGGCCTTCTCGGCAGCTTCCTTCAGGCGCTGCAGAGCAAGCTTGTCGTTCTTGAGGTCGATGCCGTTCTCTTTCTTGAACTCGTCCGTCAGGTAGTTGACGAGGCGCATGTCAAAGTCTTCACCACCCAGGAACGTGTCACCGTTCGTGGACTTTACCTCGAACACGCCGTCACCAATCTCGAGGATCGAGATATCGAACGTACCGCCGCCAAGGTCGTAGACTGCAATGGTCTTGCCATCCTTCTTGTCGAGGCCGTAGGCGAGAGCGGCCGCAGTCGGCTCGTTGATGATGCGGAGCACCTCAAGGCCGGCGATCTTGCCCGCGTCCTTCGTGGCTTGGCGCTGGGCGTCGTTGAAGTAGGCCGGAACGGTAATGACTGCCTGCGTGACCGGCTCGCCAAGATAGGATTCAGCGGTCTCCTTCATCTTCTGAAGGATCATCGCAGACACCTGCGACGGAGAATACTTGGCTCCGTGAGCCTCGACCCAGGCATCGCCATTGTCACCGGAGATGATCTTGTAGGGAACGAGCTTCTTGTCCTTCTCGACCATCGGGTCGTCGAAGCGGCGACCGATCAGGCGCTTGATAGCAAAAAGCGTATTCTCGGGGTTGGTCACCGCCTGGCGCTTGGCAGGCTGGCCAACAAGGCGTTCGTCGGAATCAGTAAATGCAACGATGGACGGCGTGGTGCGCGCGCCCTCGGCATTCTCAATAACCTTTGCATCCTTGCCGTCCATGACGGCGACGCAGGAGTTAGTGGTTCCCAGATCGATGCCAATGACTTTTGCCATGTATTCTCTCCACTTAGCAGACTGTCAGGACCCATCTTGGCGTTCCCGAGGACAGCCCCTGTTCGACAAAAATGTATGGTTCACGTGTCAGCGCCAATGCGCTGTTCCGTGGTGTGCCGCGTATATAAGAAGCGCACTTTTGAGGCGCAAGGCAGTAATGACATCAAGCGAAGGCATTTCGTCTGCGTGTGGGTGCAAAGCTTTCTCAATCACTGATTGCGTTATACCATTTATTTAAACTTCTGCGCGATCCTGCGTCTGTTGTAACCCGAATATAAGTGGATAGAGGCAGTGCACAGGTATGGATGTTTCGTGGGGGGCATCTTGTATCTTGTGATGGCAAATAACTGCGTTGCAGCGCCTGCCATCGTCGAAACAGTGCAGATTTCAACGTTTTCCGGCGCAGAAGTATCGCGTGAGGTCATTCTGGCGAAGGCTGTAAGTGCGCCATCAGAAGACCAGGTTGAACGTGCCCGTAAGGAGTGCCTGGCAGTAAGCATGTACGAGGAGTCAGTAAGGGCCGGACAGTCTGTCAGCACTGCTTTCCAGGTGGCCTTCAGCTTTACTTTCTCGCAGGCGTACCCCGTGATGCTGTGCGGTATCTTGCCGCTCAACACAGCCCAGTTCAGTTCGCCCGGCACCGCGTAGGCGTATCTGCAAAGAACCCGGCATCGCATGGTGACGCCGGGTTCTTCAATCTGTGCAGGTCTGTCTTGCGTCCAGCTATGCGCGAAGCACGCCGCCGGTCTGCTTGGCGACGTTGTCGACGATGCGCTTGGATAGAGCCTCGAAATCCTCGTCCGTCAGCGTCTTGTCGACCGGTTGGACGGTAACTTCGATCGCTACCGACTTCTTGTCCTCACCAAGAGACTGGCCCTCGAACACGTCGAAGACATTAACGCCGGTGATCAGCTTCTTGTCGGCAGCTAGTGCTGCGCGGACTAGCGTGCCGGCCGGCACGTCGCGGTTCACAACAAAGGCAAAGTCACGCGTGACGGCCTGGAAGGGCGACAGGTCAAGCCGCGGCTTGGTGCGCGTTGCGCGGGCCTTCGGGTCCGGAATGGTATCGATGAACACTTCGAAGCCGCAGAGCGGTCCAGAAACGTCCATGGCTTCGAGCAGACGCGGATGGAACTCACCGAATGTCGCGAGGATGTTCTTCGGGCCCATCTTGATCGTGCCTGAACGCCCCGGGTGATACCAGCTCGGACCACCCGCCTCGATCTGCAGTTTGTCGGCGGCAACACCGCAGGCTTCCAGTACCGCCAGCGCATCTTCCTTGGCAACAAACACGTCGACCGGAGCGACATTGCCTGCCCAATTACGCCCCTGCCCGCCCGGACGCGCCGTGCCACGACGAACACCGGAAGCAACGCGGCGCTGGTCCTGCGGACGGTCACCCTCGTAAGCCGCAGCCACTTCACAAAGCGCCACATCGCGGAAGCCCCGGTCAGCGTTGCGCTGTGCTGCGGCGATCAGTCCCGGCAGAAGCGAAGGACGCATGGTCGAGAGATCGGCAGCGATCGGGTTTGCGAGCTTGATCAGCGGACGGTTTTCCGCGAACAGCCGTGCCTGTGCTTCAGAAATGAAGGACCAGGTTACCGCTTCCATCATGCCGCGTACGGCCAGCGCGCGCCGTGCCAGACGGGTACGGATCTGCGCGGTCGTCAGGATGCGGCTGGAAACCGAATCCTTGGAGATCATCGGCTGCGGTTCGATCTTGTTTACGCCGTAAATGCGCATCACCTCTTCAACGAGGTCGGCCTTGCCATCGACATCCGGACGCCAGGTCGGCACCTTCACGTCAACCACATCGGCCTGCCCCTGCGGCTCGAAGCCGAGACGCGCGAGGATCGCAAGGCTCTCCTCGGTGGAGACTTCGATGCCGGTCAGGCGCTTCACTTCCGACACGGGGAAGGTCACCACCTTCTGTTCAGTCGGCTTGAAGCCAACTGCGCGGATTTCGGTCGCCTCGCCGCCGCAGAGGTCGAGCACCATCTTCGTTGCCAGTTCGAGGCCGGGAAGTGCGAACTCCGGATCGACACCGCGCTCGAAGCGATAACGCGCATCGGTGATGATGCCGAGCTCACGGCCCGTGCGGGCGATGTTGAGCGGCGCCCAGAGCGCCGACTCGATCAACACGTCGGTCGTGTTCTCGTCGCAACCGGAATGCTCACCGCCCATGACGCCGGCGATGGATTCCACGCCCTTGTCGTCAGCGATGACGCAGTTCTCGCCCGAAAGCGTGTACTCGCGGCCATCGAGTGCCAGGATCTTCTCGCCTTCTTTGGCGCGGCGGATCACCAGGTTTCCAGCGACCTTCGCGGCGTCGAACACGTGCAGCGGACGTCCACGATCAAACGTGATGTAATTGGTGATATCGACCAGCGCATTGATCGGACGCAGGCCGATGGCGATCAGGCGCTGCTGCAGCCACTTGGGCGACGGGCCGTTCTTGACGCCGCGAACGAGACGCAGGCCGAAGCCTGGGCAAAGTTCCGGGGCCTCGATCGTAACATCGACCGGGCAAGCGCCCTGCCCTGCGATCGGCGCAACGGTGCCATCCTTGAGCTTGCCCAGACCAGCAGCCGCCAGATCACGCGCAACACCATAGACGCTGGTGCAGTCCGGGCGGTTCGGCGTGAGGCCGATCTCGATCACCGGATCATCCAGCTTCGCCCACTCGGCGTAGGACTGGCCGACAGGCGCATCTTCCGGCAGCTCGATGATGCCGTTGTGCTCGTCGGAAAGCTGCAGCTCGCGCTCCGAGCACATCATGCCGAAACTTTCCACGCCTCGGATCTTGCCGACCGACAGCGTCACGTCGATGCCCGGCACATAGGTGCCTGGAGCAGCAAACGCGCCAACGAGGCCCGCGCGTGCGTTCGGCGCACCGCAGACAACCTGCAGCGGCGTGCCCGATCCGATGTCGACCGTCAGCACCTGAAGCTTGTCGGCATCTGGATGCTTCTGCGCAGTCAGGATCTTGGCGATCGTGAACGGCTTCAAAACGGACTTGTCGTCAACGGACTCGACCTCAAGGCCGATCATGGTCAGCGTTTCGACGATCTCGTCGAGCGAGGCTTCGGTATCAAGGTGATCCTTGAGCCAGGAGAGTGTGAATTTCATGATGTTTCAGCCTGCCCTGAGAAATTAGCTGCTCAGACCGCCGAACAGGGTCGGCAGATCAAGCGGACGGAAGCCGTAGTGGTCGAGCCAGCGAACGTCGGCATCGAAGAAGGCGCGAAGATCCGGCATGCCGTATTTCAGCATGGCGATACGGTCGATGCCCATGCCCCAGGCAAAGCCCTGGTACTCGTCCGGATCAAGCCCGCCGTGGCGCAGGACGTTCGGATGTACCATGCCGCAGCCGAGGATCTCCATCCAGTCGTTGCCTTCGCCGAAGCGCACTTCGCCGGGGCGCGAGCGGTCGCACTGAATGTCGACTTCAAGGCTTGGCTCCGTGAACGGGAAGAAGCTCGGGCGGAAGCGCATGGTGAGCGACGAGACCTCGAAATAGGCCTTGCAGAACTCGGTCAGTACCCACTTCATGTTGGCGACGTTGGCCGTCTTGTCGATCACCAGACCTTCGAGCTGGTGGAACATCGGCGTGTGCGTCGCATCCGAGTCGGCGCGGTAGGTCTTGCCCGGGATCACAATGCGGATCGGCGGCTTCTTCGTTTCCATGGTGCGGATCTGAACCGGCGACGTATGGGTGCGCAGCAGCTTGCGCTCGCCATTGGCGTCCGGCTCAAGGAAGAACGTGTCGTGCATCTCGCGCGCCGGATGGCCTTCCGGGAAATTCAGCGCGGTGAAGTTGTAGTAATCAGTCTCGATATCCGGACCTTCCGCGATCTCGAAGCCGAGGTCGCCGAAGATGGCGGCGATTTCGTCGATCACCTGGCTGATCGGATGAATTCGTCCGCGCTCGGCGGCAGAACGTGCCACCGGAAGCGTTACGTCGACGCGTTCGCGCTCCAGACGGGCCGCAATGGCCGCATCGCGCAGTTCGGCGCGTCGTGCAGCCAGAGCATCGGTCACGCGGTTCTTGAGGCCGTTGATGACGGGCCCCATCGTCTGCCGCTCTTCAGGCGACATCGAGCCCAGAAGCTTCAGCTTCTCGGACACAGAGCCCTTCTTGCCAAGGGCAGCGACGCGCACAGCTTCAAGCGCTGCTTCCTCGCCTGCCGCAGCAATCTCGTCGAGCAGCTGCTTTTCCAGTTGGTCCAGATCGTTCATCGTCTTTTCCTTGCCCTCGGCACCCAGTCCAATTCTATTCGCACCTGCCTTGGCAGATGACGTTACCGCGAAAAAAGAAAACCCGCGCCAGCCTGCCAGCGCGGGTTCCCGAACTTAATACCGAGATATTTCGGGAGCGCTGGGCTTTAAGCGACCGCGCTCTCAAACTCGTTCGGCGTCGCGTCCTTGAGGTACTCAAGGGCGGTCTTCGCCTGAGCAATCAGAACAGCGAATGCCTGCGGCTCATGGATAGCCATGTCCGACAGAACCTTGCGGTCGATCTCGATACCAGCCTTGTTCAGACCGTCGATGAAACGGCCGTAGGTCAGGCCATGCTCGCGAGCAGCTGCGTTGATGCGCTGGATCCACAGAGCGCGGAAATTGCGCTTGCGGGCCTTGCGATCGCGGTAAGCATACTGCAGCGACTTCTCGACTGCCTGCTTGGCGATGCGGATAGTATTCTTGCGGCGGCCGTAGAAACCCTTGGCTGCGTTCAGAACTTTCTTGTGCTTGGCATGGGCGGTAACGCCCCTCTTAACACGTGCCATTGCATGATCTCCTTAAAATGTACCGTCGCAGCTCAGAGCCCGTAAGGGATGTACTTCTTAACGATCTTTGCATCCTGATCGGAAAGAACCATCGTCCCACGCGCATCGCGGATGAACTTGGTGGTACGCTTGATCATGCCGTGGCGCTTGCCAGCCGCAGCTACCTTTACCTTGCCGCTTGCGGTCAGCTTGAACCGCTTCTTGACCGCGGACTTGGTCTTCATCTTGGGCATTTTGCTTCTCCGATTGTCTTGGCGCCATAGCGCTTGTTCTCTTTCGGGCCAGGCCCGTAAGCATTTTGAACCGCCACGGCATGCCCTGCCGGGCGGTTCAGACAGGCGGCCTCATAACAGCAAGTCCTCTGCCGTGCAAGAGCTGCGCGGCTAGAGAGAAGCTGCCAATGGCCACAATCTTGTCGCGCCAGCTTAACGCGGCGCCAGTACCATCATCATCTGGCGGCCTTCGAGCTTCGGCTCGGCTTCCACCTTGGCGAAGCTTTCGGTATCAGCCTTGACCTGGTTGAGCAATTTCATGCCGAGCTCCAGGTGAGCCATTTCGCGTCCACGGAAGCGCAGGGTCAGCTTTACCTTGTCACCGTCCTCAAAGAAGCGCTTCACTGCGCGCATCTTCACATCGTAGTCATGGCTATCGATGTTCGGCCGCATCTTGATTTCTTTGATTTCGACCGTCTTCTGCTTCTTGCGAGCCTCAGCAGCCTTCTTCTGGCCCTGATACTTCAGCTTGCCGAGATCGGTGATCTTGCAGACAGGCGGTTGCGAATTCGGCGAAATTTCTACCAGGTCAAGCCCAGCTTCATCTGCAGCAGCGAGGGCTTCTTCGATGGACACCTCTCCAAGGTTTGTGCCTTCCGCGTCAATGAGCTGCACCCTGGGGGCGCGAATGTCACGGTTAGCGCGAGGGCCGTCTTTCACTACGGGCGCTGCTTTAAATGGCTTGCGAATGGTCGTTGTCTCCGGGTCGTTGATACAAATAGTGGAGCCCACAGCGGGTTAAGCGCTATGTGCGTAGTCATTTTTGCAT
>Ga0182741_1004257_pt1 | contig 14311 bp, 3 predicted proteins | sample eDN5th37CBELigOP_FD_128874 | JGI IMG/M metagenome (GOLD analysis project Ga0182741, IMG submission 128874) | Enriched Organic Plus compost microbial communities from Emeryville, California, USA - eDNA 5th pass 37_C BE-Lig OP (version 2) (version 2) ...
GATATAGCAAGCGAACGAGCCAAGAATTGTTGGATGTTGAACTTAGCTTTGTTGCTTGGGAGCTCAATGGAATCCGGAATAGATGCATCACTGCCTGAGACAGAGTAGGGGCTTAGAGCAGGGTGAGCTGGCGTCTTAGGTAACAAAGATTTGGCAATCGCTAAAGCATCACCCGGGGAGAGAGTGGATGAACTAATGGAAATCTTGGCGACGATACTAACGGACAGTCCATCCCTTTCTTGGATTTTCGTTAGAGGCACAACAGCGTAACGGGCAGGTCCTGCTGTTATGCCGGCTACAGCCTCGCCCAACGATTTTGCGACGCTGTGACCCTGCAGGCCAAGGTAGCTCGTACCAGTCATTGTCTTTTGGAAAGCATATAGGCACGAAACGGCAGCTATAATTGATGGAGACGACAAAGAATCACCAAACTGCATGGATATTCTAACCGAATCAAGCTGCATGTGCCCTTGTAGGCCGCTTTCGCCTCGCGAAAGGTTCCTCCGACTATTAGCTCGAGGGACTCGCTCAATGATCAACGCAAGTCCTGACCGAGCCTGCTCGTGAGCGGCTGCCCACTGGATTGCCACAGCAGCCTGTTGCACGAGGTGTGCGGCGGTCCTGGATCCTGCCCATATCCTCTCAAGTACAGCTAGCTGTGTGCTTCCAACAAGCCCTCCCGAAACTAAAGCTCTCCATGGATCCAGTGCACTTCTGGCAAGCCCAAATCGATACGCAGCTGGAATGATAGGAGGAACGGGGGCTGGGTAGGGTTCTGCTGATGGGCGGCAAATATCCAGTGGGTCCTTAGAAGGGATCGGTACACCTGCATCTGGGGCTGCGTACGCTGGTGACAGGTATGGAACATTACTATTCGTCGTACCAGCTCTTCCTGTCGAACTGGTGGACTCTGCCCCTGGGAGAAGTGGGACTGATGTCGAACCTAAGGTCGATGCAATTTCAGCGGCTCCCGGTATTTGTCTTGGTTCTACAACAAAGGCTTGCGCAGACGGAATGAGACTTCTGGTGCGCTCTAAAGTGTCATTTTCGTTTCGGATGGTTAAACTCAGCACACCGGTTTCCAGACCTTCGCCAGATGCCAATCTCCGCTGTGCCGTTGCAAGCATGTTACGGGCTAAGTCTACTTGCTCCTCTCGGGTTGCAGCAGCATGACCGATGTTGATTTCATTAAGAGTACGCTCTGAAGGCTGTGTGGTGCCACCTGTCTGTGACATCACTTGGTGTTGTTGCAAGGCAGTGAATACCGCTGCTGGATGCGGCTTCATAGTGGCGGCCGCCGCCAGTGTCAGCCTGTGAACGAGAATATTTCGAGCATCCTCTGCAGTGACGGGTGGAACCGTTGGGGCACAAATGGCATGAGGTCGCGGAGCTGTTGGGTCGGCGGCGATATCAGGATTAGATGCTTGGGCATGCGCCACTGAGAGTGCCGCGGAAAGCGCACCAGCCTTGGATAATTTTGCGAAACGTGATGCATAATCCACCTCGGTACCTGCTGCAACTGCGGCGTCGACTAGCGCAGGGGCCAAGTTAAGCTCATTGCGCAGGGCAACGATAACAGGCTCAGCGAAGAACTCTGGAGCATTCGTTTGCGAGGGGTCGTCTACGTTGGGCTCCACAACTGAAGTTGGTTGGAGGAAGCGTGCGAGCTTTTCGTACTCATCCTGCAGAGCTAAAGCTGCTTCGTATAAGGTTGAAGCAACATGACCTGGCGTAGGAGCTTGGTGTTGCTTGGCAAGTTTATCGTAACTGAGCGGTAATGAAAACCACGGAGGAGGCCGACTCTCTTTGCCTTCCTTTACGCGCGTCTCGAGCAGCTGCTTATATTGCTCGAAGGTTAGAGGATAAGACGTCCAAGAACCTTTGCCTCCCATAGTAAAGCCCACTTCGACAAACCCAGACTGATCATTTGTTTTGCTAGTGCTATGAGTTGAATAGGTTGAATCTGGATCACTCGAGATGGAATCGTTAACCCAGGAAACGGCGGCTTGGCTCAAAACCCGGCTCACTTGCTTATCATCTTCCGATATAGGATTCGTTGGATCCATTACGATGATTTCACGGAGTGCGCTGGATACTTCTTTACCCTTGAATCTCTTGAGTGCAAGCTGCGCTTGCAAATTGAGGCCCTGCAGCTGATCCCCACCTTGGTCGTTTGTAAGCAAGCCCCCCGTTAACTTGGCCACTTGGGTTAGGCCGCCTCGCTTGGGCGCTAAGAGAGAGGTGGCCCCTCGCGCAAGATACTCTGGTAAAACCGACCCTAATACTAACTGTTCTTCTCGTGAAAGCGAAGCAGACTGTGCCATCTCCTCCAGGTCACGATCGTTCGCTGCAGTATAGCCGTCCTCATCTAGACCGAGCAAGCTGAGTTGAATGTTTGCTGGATGGGTGTGTGACTGACCAGCAAACTTGCGGGCTAGTGCCACTCGAAGCAGGGCATATAAACCGGCGATATCACCAAATCGTTTCACTGGTGCCTCTCTGTGAAGGGCCCCAAGCAACGGTAAAAACCCAGCACGCGCAACAAGCTCCTGACCGTAGAGCCTGTGCAACGTGGTTTGAATGTGTAGCGAGGAACCATACCTTATATCGATGAGTGATGAAGAGGCCTTCCGCATTATTCGAGATACTGCTGTTTGGACTGCAGCTATTGCCTGAATCGCTTTCAAAATTTGAACGGGTGTGACAGAGAACATTTTCTCGTATGGCAGACTCTCCTTCTCCGTCAGGGATTTATACATCGATGCAAGGCGTTGAGCAAGTGGTGCAGACGCGTCAGATATCGAGAGATCAGTGAAGCTTTCAAGCGTTATTACAGATGGTGAGGACATCAGACTCTCATTCACGTGAGAACCAGAGGAAATCGAGTCCTGAACTCGACCGGCGAGTGAGACTGCTGCCTTACTAACTTTCGATGCAGCCGACGTCGCTTTGCCAACGACGAATGCCGCTGCACCAATGATGCCCTTTGCTGCAGCCCCAAAGACTTCTTTAATCTCTTCGGCTACATTTCCGGAATGCCCTGTCTTGGATTCCGGCGCTTTGGCTGCTGCCGACTGATAGGATCGATTCACAGTATCCAAGAGTTCTTTGAAATGCTCGGGAGCGGAAGACTGGAGGGCAGCCAAAATGGCACTAGCCAATCGACGGCGAACCCAAATGGGATGTGCACCCACCCCGTCAACCGCACCGGCTTTGCCACCCGGAATGTGCATATCCACATTCGATCTTTGCCAATCATAGAATGGGGTTAGGAGCTTCGATTGATACCTCTCACCTTGGCGTAGTTTTGCATTATGGACAGAAGATGTGAAAACTAGGCCTTGGCTTATTTCGCGAAGTGACCCCAAGACCTCAAGGCCGTTGTCCGCCGAGGTCCCGGAGGAAAACCGGCGCCGAGCAAGCTGGAAAGGGATATCTAGAGCGAGTTCTCCCCAATCAATGCTGCGCTGTTGATACGACATGGTTTGCGTTGTGCCGAACAGAATGTACTCCGCATGATTGAGGCTCGCGATCGGAAGCAACGGCAGCTGAAAGCCTCGTGGGACGCGTTGAGTACCGAAAGACCCACCAGCAACGTAACCAAGCCATGGAAGCGCTGAAGGTTCGCCAACTGGATAGGATTCTAACACGTTGGCAATACCCATCGCTCCAAGCTTGAAGGATGTAATATCTGCATCAGATTGTGCAAGCGGCTGTCGAGCACGACCCGCAACAGGGTGTTTGTTAGAACGTCCATCATCATCCTCGAGCACTGCCCCAAGCCGTGCGGTTGGGTGGTAGATCCCAGCTATGGATGGGGGAGGGAAATATCTCCACAGATCTTCCCCGGCGATCTCTCCAGATGAGCCCGACCCTGCGGTCGCCTCTGGAGCAACAGTAAGACAGGGCACAGATGATGTGCCTTGTGCGTTGGACTTTAGAATAGGAGAGCTAGCAGCTGTAGGCACCAAAGATGTTGAGTTTGTACCTGCATCACCCACCTCTGTGGGGAATAAACCTCCTGAACCCACTACGAGATCACCTCTTGTTAGCTCCGCGTTTATAACGTCAACGAAATTTGGCTCAATCGCGGAGATGTTTTCGAATCCTGCCAAAGAGGACGACAAAGGATTTGCATTATTTAGCTTGGACCGCCGATTGGCGACGCGGTCTCGCTGACGTCGAGCGTGTGCAAAGATTTGAGCAGCGTAAACAACCTCACCACTAACGAGAGGACCGGGGGAATCCACAAGGAATGACTCCATGGCTGATCTAAATACCCTGTCAAGGGTTCCTCTCATGAGAGATTCTCCCATTGTCGCTAGAGTTCCTGGGGTCCCTAGAGATATTCCCAACAAACCGTGTTGCTCGGCCCACGCCGCACCAGCTCGTGCCTGTACTCGCAGAGCGAGAATATACGCACGAAGAACAGCTGCCGCATTAACGTCAATATTATCAAAGACCTTATTGCCACCAATGAGTCTATCCCATACATGTGCTATGAAGGTCCTTGCGTCTTCGCTGAATTCCGCGGTTGTCTTGAGCTCTTGAATTAATCTTTTCGATCGCTGCAAGACGAGTGCACGTATTTGCGCAATTTTTCGAAGTTGTTCAGCAATGAGGACGAGCGTTGCGGGCTTACGGTAAACAGGTAAGGAGTAATGGGGTAAAATGCTCTGAGCCAATGCCCATTGGATTCGTCGCCAGTAACGAATCTGGGACCCTTGTACCTTAGTACGAGGGAGGATCACCAATTCCATATATGCCGATCGGGTCCACTGCGGATCAATGGTAGCATTTCGTGCAACAACAGCATGGGCACCGGGAGGCATTCGGCCAATACTCCATAAGGCTCGAACAAGTTTCTTGCGGGCAAAGGACGACTTGCCTAGTGTTAAAACTGAGTCTAGGCCACGCTCCGTGCTTCGGAAGCTAGTCTCCAATGTGTCTAGGACAGATTCCATCGCTTCATTTGACACTCTTTCTCCGAGGATTGGGGTCCTTTCATCTTCGCTGTCATTTGTTGTATCACCCAGGTCATCTTCCCCAGCTTTAGAGAAGAAAGACGACAATTGGTTACCCCTTTTCTTGCGGCTCCCTGACTTCTTCGTAAGCCGCTCAGCCTGCTCTTGATCTCGCTCACGCTGATTCGCTTGTGCTGCCAAAAGTTGCAATTTGGGATCGGTTTCGAGTCTGTCGAGTTCTAAACCAATCAGGGTTTGGCTTTGCTCCAGCGAGGAGCGCTGGTTTGAAGAGTGTGCTCCTGGTAACGAGCTTTGACCGGCAACCGAAGAGCCTACCAAGTCGCCAGATATGATCCTCTTTAAACTTGGCGGAGCTGAGGTTGCAGACGCTACCACAAGCCTATCCCCGCTGCCGACTGTGTAGCCACTTTCATCGGACAAGAAGCGAACTCCGGCCACAGCCGTCCGAAGCAACTTAGAAGTGGTATCAGCCACGTTGCTTGAAGCGGTTGTGGTGACGGTCTTGGATGAGGTCGCTTTCCCCGTCTTGCTCGACCCCTCTTGTTGCTTCGCGGGTGAATTTCGCGACGAGGACAATCCATCGGCGTTGCTACTATGGCTGCTGTTACTGCCGCCACGATGATGGCGACCGACCGCCTCGGACGCATATGCATTGGGCTTCGTAATATCTTCATCGTCATCATCATTGTCAAACAGCTCTGCAGCGGCCTCCTCCTCTTCATCAATCGCATCGTAATCATCACCCACGGCACCACTCCTAGCCGTTCTTAGCTTGCGGGCCTTGAAACCGAGACCCTCAAGATTCGTTTGGAGCTCCGCAAGGTCCTTCGCTTCCGTAGTCAGTGTGATATTGGAAGAGTCAGCCGTAGCAAGTGACGATTCCTTGGATGGAGACCCGCCTGGACTCTTGGACTGTTCAGGGGTCGATACACCGAGGTGCACTTTCAACATCTCACTTATCATTTGTCTTGCCGTCTCTTCTTGCTCCTTGACTTGCTTCTGGAGCACGCGCTGGCGCACGGCCTCCAGATATTCCGGGCTCGCAAGCTTCTCAACCACCTCAGCGGCACGAGTGCATCGGGCAGTCATCTCGACGACGACCCTTTGGAACGAAGCCAGGAGCTCACGATCATCGCAAGATAAAAAGGAGACACCTGACTCAGTTGCGACTTCTACGCAGAACTTGAAGACTTGGCGGAGCTTCGCGTGCGAGATGAAATGGCACGCAGTGTCCTTGGAAATGGGCAAGACCTGCTTCGGCTTCGCGCCTGAACTGGCAGTTTGTGCGTCCTTCCAGAAGCATATGGTTGCGCCTACGATGCGCACATGAACCTTACGCCACTTCTGGAACGCAAACAGTGCCGAATTAAACTCCTTCAGATCACCTCGCCACAGCACCTCACCTGCACGCAGGAAGGCGTCTATCTGGGCTTGGTCCTCGAGTTGCAGAGTCATGGTGCGGCACTAGCCTGGAGTATATCCAAGCAGCAGGATGACTTGCCTTAGTTCCTCGATCACGTCAGCCGCACCAGTTCTGTGCCAAAACCCTGTGGATAGGGCAGAAGCGCACCGAGTGAGCAGAATGGTCCTCAGAGTGAGAACGGAAAATGTCTCGCTTGAGGGGATGTACGGGACTTGCTCAAGACAGTCGGGCTAAATCAGGGTTAGAATACAGTGAAATTGAGTAACAAGTCGTCAGATCGTGTGCTGGAAAGTTGGGCACTGAGATATTCGATCCCAGAAAGCGAGCGAAAAGTGACTGAGATCTTCGCTGTGGAAGTGTTGAAAGGCCGAATCCGAGGTAGTGTATGGTACAAAGAAGGCTACAATTCGACATATCCTATATACTACAAGTATTTGAGTAAGTTAATTCCACACTGCATCTCGCACACACAGCAAGCAAGACCACAAACATTCTCTTCTCAGAGACCGGAATGGATCTCGAAGCGCGTTTGGAGAGTGGTACGCGGCCCCGCGACCATGTGAGGATCGCAGTCGTGGGTTGCTGCCATGGCGAACTCGAATTGATCTACAACCTGCTGGGCGACATCGCGGCGCGCGAGAATCGGGACGTCGACCTCCTCATCTGCTGTGGTGACTTCCAGGCGACACGTAATGAGGCCGACCTCGCATGCATGGCATGCCCTGTGAAGCACAGAAGCATGGTTTCGTTCTACAAGTACTATAGCGGTGAGCGCAGGGCGCCTGTTCCCACGATCTTTATTCATGGCAACCACGAAGCGAGCAATCACCTTACAGAACTCTATCATGGTGGGTGGGTCGCACCGAACATATACTACATGGGCTATGCGGGTGTTGTGAGATTCGGTGGGTTGCGCATAGCCGGCTACTCCGGAATTTACAACCGTAGTAGCTATAATCTTGGCCACTTCGAGACATGTCCATACTCTGATTCGCAAATGCGAACCGTCTACCACCATCGCGAATACGAGAAGTTTCAACTCGCGCAGCTTAAAGGACCCATTGACATCTTCCTTTCCCACGACTGGCCGAGAAATATCCACCGGTATGGTGATGAGAGAAGTTTGCTTCGTGTGAAACCGCACTTTATGGAGGATATTCAGCGCGGTGATTTGGGCTCGCCAGCACACGAAGAGTTGTTAAGTACTCTCAAGCCCAAGTACTGGTTTGCAGGTCACATGCATGTAAAGTTCCCTGCCATTGTGAGGCATTCTAATACGCCAGGAGACCTCACGCGATTCGTAGCGCTCGACAAGCCGATCCCCAATCGTGACTTCTTGCAAGTGCTCGATATTCCGGTTGAGCCCACCACCGCACCGTTCGCATTGGAATACGATGATGAGTGGCTTGCGATTCTGAGAAATACTTGGAATCTGTTCCCCAGGTCTTCACAAAGGATCTCAATGCCTAATGCAAGGGCTCCCCGAGCCTATGTGCCACCGGCGCTGGTTCTTCCCCAACTAGCAGATGAAGAACGCAAAAAAACGATGGCAGACACTACAGCAGCAACGACAACGGAGGTGAAAGGTGAAGACCCCAAGTCTAGTATTACATCTGCATATTTGGCTGTCGCTGCAGAAGCTGAATCTCAAAAAGTTCGATACAACTTTACTCCCACGAGCGCTGAAATGGAGTTAGCTCGGAAGCTCGCTCTGATGGTGAATGGAGGAAACCTTTTAATTGATCCCAGTCGCTTTATACAGACCGCACCGGTGTACGTCGACCGAGGTCGTTTTAATCCCAATGCGGCGCAGCCGTCGACTGAAGAACCGCTGAATCCTCAGTCAGCTCATCTGTGCAATATGCTCGGTGTCGAGCCAGGAGATCACTTCCAGGTCTACGTGCCTTCTGCTGTTGAGCTTCTAGGACAGAAGCGAATGTTGGACGCAGTAGAACGGGGCACCGTGGCCCAGGAAGAAAGCAGTGGTACACAAGCGGCAGTATCTAACCCAGATGAGATTGACTTAGATGGCATTTAGGGCCGGCATGTAACAAACAAGGAGAAAGTAAAGCTGAACGATATGTACAATATGTACGATAAGATATATTTGTATTCTGGATACCAACAGATGGGCTTACGCCATATTCCGATCTCCCGTATCGGATGCGTCACTTGGTTCTGAACTACCTTGTTCAGCAGCGTTAGAAACTGGCAATGGAGGCACCGGTGCGAGAGTGGGTCGACCTGGGAGCACAGGGAAGGTTGAATATACAATGGCTGAGGTCTTGGGTACCCCCGGTAACATCTGCGAGGAGTGCTGATGGTGATGAGTGACTGGTAAGCCACAAAACTCTGCATGTAATCGGAGGAAGAGTCCATCCGCCTCCATAGCGAGGAGTTGTCGCATAAAATTCATGTTGGGTTGCGCCACAGGTCTACGGCTCTGCACCAGATCTAAAGCAGTTGAAATACTCACACCTTGGACCGCCGCAACATACGCTACGACAATGGTAGCCGAACGTGAACGTCCGGCGTAACAGTGTACTAAGACACTTCCACCACGTAGAACAGGTCCAGAGGGAGCAGTAGGTGCATCTCGGCCTCCATCACTTTGGCCCGTGTGAGTCCGGCTTGGCTGCCCAGTGCTTGGGGTATCTCCAGACGCCAACGCAAGCTTGGACATGGAATTGCCAGCGTGTGTGATAGAAGACCGAGAGGGCATCGGAGGAGACAGTTCCATCTCAGGCAAGTCCTCTCCATGTGGATTCCTCGCAATTCCTACATCATTTAATGAACCGAATGTTGCATGACGATAGCTACTACTCGAAATCGTTGAGGATCCGGAGGAGGGTCGAGACGGTGCGATGCGGTAACGGGGGTGGGTTGGTGGGAGCGGTGTCTGTCGGACCTTGTGGATCAGCCGGACCGCGGTTTCAACGTCCTCCGGCAGGAGGGGCTGAATATCGCTATCATGCCAATTGAAAGCAATGTAATCGATACCCCGCGCCCGCAAGTCTGCAATATGGGCTGATTCTGTTCCAGTGGTGCATGCCGCGCAGTTTATCACGGCCCTCACACCTTGATAGTCAAGAAGGTCGTATTTCTTGGCGGCTTCTCCGCTGCCAAGGAACAATGCACCCCAAGCGACGTTCGGCGCTCCAGTGGAAGAGCTCGAGGAGCCACGATGTGTTGAGACGGCGGGAGACGGTGATGATGCATTTGAGTGAGACTGGTGCTGTGGAACAGTCGGTGACAACGTGCTCTCTGCTGCTGTTGAGAGCATACCAGAAGCCGAACGGCGACGTGATTCACTTACGAGATCAATACTATCCGTGATTTCAATCTGCGGCGCTCCTGGTGCAATGCTGTTGGGCAGTGTACTCGCCGATGCCGCGCGCAAATTGCTGTGGGGTTTTTGAATCGGCAACGAGACTCGGTGTGGAGGTGGGTTGATGCGGTCCTCCGTAGCCGTGAGTGGTGCGATCACGTTGCCGGATTGTGCAGATATAGACATGCTTCTCGGTGGCATGGTCGAATAACGTGTCGCACCTGGTCGACCCATTGAGTGCGAGCCTTCTGCAGCTTGAAATGGGCTGGCGGAATCGTCGTCATCCTCGAAATGAGCAGGCAATACGCCCGTTCCAGGCTCTCCTGAAACCGTGGGTGCGTTCGTAATTGTGCTTGATCCTATGGTCAGTCGTGGGCGCGAAAGCATCATCAAGACCTGAGCACTTGTTGTAGTTTGAGGGACGGTTTGCGATTGCGCCTGCTGCGAGTAATTGCCCGACGCCTGTGAAGGAGGACGCGCGCATTCCATTGCAGCACTGGAAGAGACCGTAGGTGTTGCCTCCACCATCGCGTCAGCCGAGCTGAACGACTCCTCTTGAACTGGAAGAGGTGGAGAAGCAAAAGCCCCACTGATCATCTGTGCTGCTATGGTTGAATCCTCGTCATCATCAGGATCATTGCTTAAATCTAGAGGAGGAAGGTCCGAGTTTTCACCTTGCCCAACACCGTTAGCACGGGTATTTGAGGATAGATTGCCTTCCATTGGTTCATTCCCTTCTGCCATCGTAGGAAGTGTTGTGTGAACGGCGGGATTAACTTCCATCGCTTCACCTTTCATGAGGGAAGAGATTGGGAATTGGAATGAAGACGGATTTGAGGATCCAGCATCATTCGAGCTTCGACTACTATACGGTTGATCAGAGTACAGACCTAGTACGGAAATACTGCTTGCACCCTTACGATGACGACTGCTTACAGAAGTTGTAGCACCACCTGGAGAGACTCCGAAAGAAAGACCTTGGTGGGCCAAGCCTGAGGTAGGCGGGGATTGCAACCCATACGGTGTCATTCTTGAAGGGGTCATGAGATTTGAGTTCGGCGCAACAGGGGTAGTGACTGCAGACTGAGCTCCTCCAGCTGGTCCTGGCTGACGAGAAGTAGAAGCAGGCGATATCATGAGTGTGTCGGGGCCGTTATTGGATTCCCCCGAAGTGGTGGGAGGAACGGATATAGCTGGTTCTGTTACGCCTGACGTGTCCACTAGTCCCGCCATACTAGGAATTGTGCGATGCTTGCCTAATGGAATAAGCTTAACACCGTTGGATATATACTTCCCAGTTTGCATATCGTCTTGTTCCGATTCCTCTCCTGTAGACTCGCCATCGCAAGTGTCCAGACTCAGGCCAGGGCCACCGCCTGATGGCAAGGGTACCGCAGTGGTTCTATCACTATGCGAAGGTTTATCCGCACTAGTTGGAGACTCTTCAGTCTCAACACCCATCTCCAGCAACAGCTGTTCATCCCTCCGCCTAGTTGACGAACTGGGTCGTTCTTTCTTACGGGACGAAACTGTCGAAGGCGCATTGGAAGAGGATGAAGAGACAGCGGAGGATGATGAATGTGGTCTGGTTTGAAGCTCAGTGCTAAGCAGTGAGGGTACATACTTGTCTGGCGAGGCATTGTCCTCTTCAACGGGAACTTGGAATTTGCTAGCTTGCGTAGTGGTGTTCGCGGTTGGTCCCTCTGGAGCGCTACTGATAGATGTTCTGCTTAGTGGCGGCATTGTCAATGGATGGCTCACACGACCACCACCAAAGAAGCCACGCCCACGAGTACTGCTACCCATCGAGGGAGTTGGTGGGGGCATGCCTCCGCTCGCTCGTGTTTGTGGAAGTCGGGCTCGGCCTGCACCTTGGGCAGCTAATTCGAATTGGTCTTTTCTCTCCTCGTCATCGTCATCGTCACCATCGTCACCTCCTCCTCCAGCCTCCCCTCCGATACCACTGGAGAGCCGTGGGGCGATGGGAGGTGCGGGTTTGGTGATCCCAGTGGTTGGTGGATTTTCATGAAGCATCGGTGAGGCGGTGAAAGGTGGAATGGAATTAGATGGCTTACCACTCATACCAGCACCTCCAACACCGACGGCGATGGACGCTGATGCGGATGGTGGCGGTACATTGCCACCCTGGTGCACTAAATTTAAGGGAAGTAAGGGAGGGCCTCGCAATCTACTGATCGCGTCGTCGTCGTGAGATTTGAGCCGTAGCGCTGCGATGTCCTGGGGTGTGAAACCCTCTTCTCCAGGATAAAGAATAGCAGAAGGCAGAGCCTTGTACGCAAAATCCAGTGCACGCAAGAGCCCTTTCTTATTCCTGTAGACGGAAAATCTGCTATACTGAGTCACATAGTACTTATGATCATGGTCCATATGTCGCCTCTCGACATCAGGACGAAATGTAAGTCGGTTGCATTCTCCTGTGAACCGTACCATGCGAAGAATGGGATCCCGATCCAGGCGTCGAGCCTCGTGGCTGAGATATCGCAGTCGTGCTTCAAGTTCCTCGATAGTTTTCACGCCATGCAGTCGCACATCAACGTCGGAGTTGGCTTGAGCTATCACGAGAGAATCCTCATCTTGAAGGTCGAGTTCATTTCCAATCTGCAGCTTCGGCAGCTTCTGGCGCATGCGAAGATGTAGTGGAATGTCCGATTCATTCGTGTTTGGATGTTGTGTCGTTTCGGGGTCTGTCTTTGTGCTCAAGTTTGACTCTGGTTCCGACTCTTGACTCGTGGTCTGCCCAGCGTCCTCTGTCTCCACATTGACTCCAAGGTTGAACCTGTCTCCAGGATTCCGACTCCTGTTACTGCTGCCACTCGTGCTCCTGCTCCGTGTCTCAACTGTGCCTACAGTTTCGAGTTGGACTTCAAGTCCTTGTTTGGACAGTCTCGGATTGGGATTCAAACGCAATCCAGAGAACTGTCCAGCATCTACGGCGACGAGATTGCTGCTCTGTTCGGCGCATTGCGACATGCTCGTCCGTGACTCGATACGCGTACGTGCGGATTCGTGCACGTTATCGCTGCTGAGGCTATTGCCGGTAGATGGCTGATGGCTATTATTCTCCTATCTTCTCCAGCCCTTTTTCAGTCGGTTTTCTCCCAACGAACACTCGTTTCGGAGTATAAGTAACCGCAACAGCAGCGGTCCAAGATCACAGTTCAAGCGAGCAGGTCGTCTGGGACCAACGCAAATGTGATGCTCTGAGTCGCTCACAGCACGCCTGCACTGTGCTGCTGTGATATCTCCCTGGGTTCCGTTTCGAGAGAGTTTGTTGCCTCTCGAGGTCGGAGATGGTTCGCCGTCCTCCAGGAGCTATATGAGTTCGATGAGTGGCGCAAAATCCGTTTCGCAGGGGCTTTGTGTCTGCGCCACAGCTAATCTAGAGCGTGGAAAGAGTCCAGTGTGTAAATCAACTCGTATTCAATCATGTAACGCAGGTCGGGTAACAGCAGAAGCGGTTTTTGGTGTCGTTTCCCGACCTTCTCACGGTGTCAAGGGATAAAAGAGGTGAATCAGTGATTTCACGCCGGGATAGACAATTTGCAGTCGCAATAAAGCCCATCCACGCAATGCGACTTGGTCACTCAGCACAGGCACGCAGCCGTTTGATGCACTGGATGAGGCGGGTGTCCTTCAGGTTGGAATTCCGAGTCTATTTCAGGTTCAGTTGGGTTAAAACGCGGTGGTTTTGTCCGTGACTAGCACGCATAACCTGGTGCACCGGATGGAACCCAGCTCGGTATGGCTCACGCATGGGAAACACAGGCGTAATGTCCTCTGAGAAACTTTCCAACTTCCTATCCGTCCTGGCCTGGATTTGATTCTCTCAGTCGAGAGTGGTGGCAGTGGTCTAAACTTACGGGCACGCAAAAATTCGAGTCAACCGAGAAGTTTGCGCAACAATACCCGTAAGTGAATATCTCTGTCCACCGCAGGTGTGATTGTAAGAGAATCAATTGAATTGATAGAATAGCACTGGATACACACATTACACGCGACATTTTATACACACAGTCAGGATGGATCGACGAAACATCAGACTGCGAAGAGAGTACCTCTATCGAAAGTCACTCGAGGAGCAGGAGCGTGAGGAGCATGAGAAGAAACAGCTGATGAAGCGTGCGCTGGAGGAGGGCAGACCCATCCCTACTGAACTCCGCAAGCGCGGACTCGAACTCAAGAACGCTGTGGAGTATGACGATCCCAGCCAGGTTGAAGTCAAGACTCATATCGACGATGAGTACCAGAAGATGGGCTTGGTTGACCCTAAGGTGTTGATTACAACGAGCCGTGATGCTAGCTCGCGTCTGACCCAGTTCGTGAAGGAGTTGAAGCTCTGCATCCCCAACTCCCAGCGAATAAATCGTGGTCTGACGCATATCAAGGAGCTCGTCGACATGTGCCGCGAGAACGACTTCACAGATATGATCATCGTGCACGAGCACCGTGGCCAGCCCGATGGCCTCATTATTACACATTTCCCCTACGGACCCACTGCTTACTTCGGAATGACCGATGCCGTCTTGCGTCACGACTTGAACGTCGCCCTCGGTA